>JABLTM010012777.1_pt1 | contig 88763 bp, 98 predicted proteins | sample 7160121 | NCBI WGS metagenome assembly JABLTM01 (sample SAMN14651224, study PRJNA627086) | human gut metagenome | isolation source: feces | host: Homo sapiens
AAGTCCATGCATTTCTCGCCGCCACCGGCGGCCTGCGAAGGATTCGCAGGATAAAATGGTGTTAACCATTTTATCGAGAAATAGTATGACCACCCCAAAACGTCCAAAGGACACGCGAAAGCGTGTCCTTTTTTTGCATCTGCGGCACGAAACCTCCATGTGTTGCAGGAAAGCTGTCAAACTGCATATTCCCAAGCGGCTTTTTTTGGAATTCTGCATAAAAATTGCAAAAAGGTTTGCATTTTGTGAAAGAGCGTGTTATACTGTGTAAGCGACACAAAATAGGATTCAAAAATGCAACATTAAAATTGAAAATGGCACACGCAAAGAACTGAAAGGGGTAATGGAAGTATGTCTCACAAGTATGTATACCTATTCACCGAAGGAAACGGTGGAATGCGGGAACTCCTGGGCGGAAAAGGCGCTAATTTGGCCGAAATGACCAACATTGGACTGCCGGTCCCCCAGGGGTTTACTATTTCCACGGAAGCCTGTACCAAATATTATGAAGACGGCCGTCAGATCAACGACGATATCAAGGCTGAGATCATGTCCTACGTGGACAAGCTGGAGGAGATCACCGGCAAGAAGTTCGGCGATCACGAGAACCCACTGCTTGTTTCCGTCCGTTCCGGCGCCCGAGCCTCTATGCCCGGCATGATGGATACCATCCTGAACCTGGGCCTGAACGAGGACGTGGTGAACGTCATGGCCGCCAAGTCCGGCAATCCCCGCTGGGCGTGGGACTGCTACCGCCGGTTCATCCAGATGTACTCCGACGTGGTCATGGAAGTGGGCAAGAAGTATTTTGAAGCCCTCATCGACCGGATGAAGGAGCGCAAGGGCGTGACCCAGGACGTGGAGCTGGATGCGAACGACCTGAAGGAGCTGGCTTCCCAGTTCAAGGCCGAGTATAAGAGCAAGCTGGGCGTGGATTTCCCCACCGACCCCAAGGAGCAGCTGATGGGTGCCATCAAGGCCGTGTTCCGCTCCTGGGACAACCCCCGCGCCAACATTTACCGTCGTGAGAACGACATTCCCTATTCCTGGGGCACTGCTGTCAACGTCCAGTCCATGGCCTTCGGCAACATGGGCGACGACTGCGGCACCGGCGTTGCCTTCACCCGGAATCCTGCCACCGGCGAGAAGAAGCTGTTCGGCGAATTCCTGACCAACGCCCAGGGCGAAGACGTGGTGGCGGGCGTCCGTACCCCCATGCCCATCTCCGAAATGGCGGAGAAGTTCCCCGAGGCGTTCGCCCAGTTCACCAAGGTCTGCCAGATTCTGGAAAGCCACTACCACGACATGCAGGACATGGAGTTCACCGTGGAAGCCGGCAAGCTGTATATGCTCCAGACCCGTAACGGCAAGCGTACCGCCCCCGCCGCTCTGAAGATCGCCTGCGATCTGGTGGACGAGGGCATGATCGACGAGAAGCAGGCCGTTGCCATGATCGAGCCGAGAACGCTGGACACCCTGCTCCATCCCCAGTTCGACGCCAAGGCACTGAAGGCCGCGCAGCCCGTTGGCCGCGCGTTGGCCGCGTCTCCCGGAGCCGCCTGCGGCCGCATCGTCTTCACCGCTGAGGACGCCAAGGCCTGGGCTGACAGAGGGGAAAAGGTGGTTCTGGTTCGTCTGGAGACCTCTCCTGAGGACATCGAGGGCATGATGTCTGCACAGGGCATCCTCACCGTCCGGGGCGGCATGACCTCTCACGCTGCCGTCGTTGCCCGCGGCATGGGCCGCTGCTGCGTCTCCGGCTGCACCGAGATCAAGATGGACGAGGAAAACAAGAAGTTCGTTCTGGCGGGCAAGACCTACCACGAGGGCGACTGGCTGAGTCTGGACGGCTCCACCGGCTGCATCTATGACGGCATCATCGAGACCCGTGACGCGGAGATCGCTGGTGAATTCAGCCGCATCATGGGCTGGGCTGACAAGTACCGCCGTCTGCATGTCCGCACCAACGCCGATACCCCCCGCGACGCCATCCGGGCAAGAGAGCTGGGCGCCGAGGGCATCGGCCTGTGCCGTACCGAGCATATGTTCTTCGAGGAAGGCCGTATCGCCTCCTTCCGGGAAATGATCTGCTCCGACACCGTTGAGGAGCGGGAGGCCGCTCTGGCCAAGATCCTGCCCATGCAGCAGGCCGATTTCGAGGCGCTGTACGAGGCCATGGAGTCCTACCCCGTGACCATCCGGTTCCTGGATCCCCCCCTCCACGAGTTCGTCCCCAACACCGAGGAAGAGATCGCCGAGCTGGCCAAGACGCAGGGCAAGACCGCTCAGCAGATCAAGGATATCATTGCTTCCCTGCACGAGTTCAACCCCATGATGGGTCACCGCGGCTGCCGTCTGGCGGTCACCTACCCCGAAATCGCCGCCATGCAGACCAAGGCCGTCATCCGCGCGGCGCTGGCAGTAAAGGGTCGTCACCCCGACTGGACGCTGGTGCCTGAAATCATGATCCCCCTGACCGGCGACGCCAAGGAGCTGAAGTTCGTCAAGGACGTGGTGGTCAAGGCGGCGGACGCCGAGATCGCCGCAGCCGGTGCCCAGCTGCACTATGAGGTCGGCACCATGATCGAGATCCCCCGCGCCTGCCTGACTGCCGACGAGATCGCCAAGGAAGCGGAGTTCTTCTGCTTCGGCACCAACGACCTGACCCAGCTGACCTACGGCTTCAGCCGTGACGACGCAGGCAAGTTCCTGGACGCCTACTACGACGCCAAGATCTTCGAGAACGACCCCTTCGCCAAGCTGGATCAGACCGGCGTCGGTGCCCTGATGCAGATGGCTGTGGAGAAGGGCAAGAAGGTTCGTCCGGAGCTGCACTGCGGCATCTGCGGCGAGCACGGCGGCGACCCCATGAGCGTGGAGTTCTGCCACCGGATCGGTCTGGACTATGTTTCCTGCAGCCCCTTCCGTGTGCCCATCGCCCGTCTCGCCGCCGCGCAGGCCGCGATCCGCGAGGGTTGATAAGCCGGGCTTGCCTCTCTGACAGCAAATCAATTTCAAGGCCGCATTCCCCGTCAGGGGAATGCGGCCATTTCTATTGGGTAAAAATGCCGGAATCACACGGATTTCCCAGCCTGATAGGATTTTTCCAGCGCGGGATGTCCGGCAATGTCGCCGACGCCGTTGACGCCGCCCGCAAAGATCGTGTCCACCAGCTCACAGCGGAGGAAGCAGTCCACCCAGCCCTGTACGGCCGTCCGGGTGCCATCCACCGTTTCCGGCTCGTCCTCCGCCGCCGTCGCCAGCAGGTAGGCTTTGGTGAAGGCATAGTCCGTGTCGTACAGCGGGTTGGCGCGATCCAGCATGGTCTTGAGCTGGCCGCTGACGCTGTAATAATACACCGGCGTGGCGAACACAAGCACGTCGGCGTCGTGCATTTTTGCGGTTACCTCCACGGCATCGTCCCTGATGACGCAGTGCCCCAGCTTCTGGCAGGCGAGACAGCCCCGGCAGAAGCCGTAGTTCTTTTCCCGGAGATGTACGGTTTCCACCAGATTCCCGGCTTCCAGTGCGCCCTTGGCGAAGGCCGCGGCCAGCGTCTCCGAGTTGCCGCCCTTGCGAGGGCTGGAGGACAGAATCAGTACCTTTTTATTCATTACAAAACACTCCTTTTTTGATTTGCGTAAATTTCCGTTGTTCAAATCCCCGTTCGGTGCTACAATAATCTGACAACGGTCGAAGGTGGGAAAATCATGACGTTTTACGAAAAAATGCGGCTCGTTTGCCTGCGCATCCCCAGAGGGAAAGTCGCGACCTACGGGCAGATCGCCATGCTCTGCGGCAAGCCCAGAAATTCCAGACAGGTGGGCTACGGACTGCGGGAGAATCTGGCCGGGGAGGATATTCCTGCCTTCCGGGTGGTCAACGGTAAGGGTGAGCTGAGCGGGGCGCAGCACTTTCTCGTTTCCGATTTGCAGCGCACGCTTCTGGCGGAGGACGGCGTTCCCACATACTGGAACGGTCACTGCTGGTGCGTGGATTTGAAAAAATACGGCTGGGAAACGTCCCAGGCCGACGCGGCGGCCTTTGAAAAAGCGTTTGCGACCCCGGAAGATCATTTGGATTTGGACTTATAGTCCTTCATTTCCGGGATCGCCCCACCGGACACCGCCCACAGGTACAGGCTTGCCACGCTGCAATAAGGGCTGAAACGGCGGCGGTATTTTTCAAACAGCGCCCGGTCGATTTCCCGATGGTGATAGACCATCCGCAAGCCCCGCTGAATGGCAAGGTCGTCGTAGCTGAAAATATCGGGGCGCTGCATACAGAACAGGAGAATCATCTCCGCAGTCCACACGCCGATTCCTTTCAGCGCCCGCAGGGCTTCAATAGCGTCCTCGTCGGACATCCGCTCCACGGCGGCCAGATCAAAAGCGCCGGTGTGGACTTTTTCGGCAAAATCCGTGATGTACTCCGCCTTGCGGAAGGTCATGCCCAGCGCCTGCAGCTTCGGGATGCCCGCTGCAAGAATGGTCTCGGCGTTCACTTTCACCAGCGCGTCCTGCATCCGCTGCCAGATGGTCGCCTGCGCCTTCGTGGAGATCTGCTGGCCGATGATGTGGTGAATGACGGAAGAAAAAAGGTCGGTATCTACGGCGCGGTCGATGTGGCCGATTTGGTCAATGACCGCGCAGAGCCGCTTGTCCTTCCGGCGCAGATAGGAAACTTCCGTTTCCCCGTATGCAAAATACATGTTTATCACCTCCTTCATATCATGATACCGCAAACCGCGAAAGAATGCCACAAAAAATTTTTTGGGGAAACTGCAACATTTTCCTTTGCCCGGCTGTATACAGGATAGAACGGCGGAAATGCCGGAAAAGAGAAAGGAATGTTTTGATTATGGAAAAGTTTATTGCTGTTATTTTGAGTTTGGTGATGGCGCTGGCCATTGTGGGATGCAGCGGAAACGCAAATGCTCCCGCGCCCACCACCCACAAGGACAATGCATCTTTCACAGCGGACGGTACGGTTATTCCCGGAAGCGACCCCAAAACTTGGGGGCCTGCGGATGAAAGCGAAAACGTACAGACTCCCAACCCTTGGCAGGAATGCACCAGCCTGGAAGAAGCGGGCAAGCTTGCCGGTTTCTCCTTCACCGCGCCTGAGTCGGTGGACGGTTACACGGAGCGGTACATCGCGGCCATTGAAAACGAAATCGCCCAGGTGATCTTCAGCAACAGCGACGAGGATGATTCCACACTGTATTTCCGCAAGGGCGTGGGCGGCGACGACATCAGCGGCGACTACAACACCTACGATGTTACCGAAGAGCAGACCATCGACGGGCACACTGTCCTCTGCAAGGGCAACGACGGCCTGATCTATACCGCGACATGGACGGACGGCACCTATTCCTACGCCGTAATGTGCAACGCCGGTATGAGCGCCGAGCAGCTGAGCGTCTGGGTGGAAGCTCTGGCCTGAAAAACAGCCTGAATTTTAGAAGGAAGGAACCTTTGGAATGGAAGCAATAGCAATTCCCATGCCCCTGTGGTGGCGGCTTCTGGGGCGGCTGTACGCGTTTGCTCTGCGCCTGCTCCCGCAGGAAAAGCAGCAGACGAAGGCGGATGACCGGGCGGGGCAGATGGCGGCGGATGCTCTGGATACCTACGGAAACGCCATTCTGCGCTGCGCCTACAGCTATCTCCACAACATGGCGGACGCGGAGGAAGTCTTGCAGGACACGCTTCTGAAGCTTCTGACCGCTGCCCCCAACTTTGAAAGCGAGGAGCACAAAAAGGCGTGGCTCCTGCGGGTGGCGGCGAACCTGAGCAAGAACCGCATCGAGTACAACGCCCTCCGAACCTCCGACGAGCTGAGTGACGAGCTGGCAGAGGAAGGGCGGGAAGACCTGTCCTTCGTCTGGGACGCGGTGAAGGAATTGCCGGTGCAGTTCCGGGAGGTGATCCACCTGCACTATTACGAGGGCTATTCCACGGAGGAAATCGCAAAAATCTTACAGCGGAATCCGTCCACTGTCCGTTCCGACCTTCGCCGGGGCAGGGAAAAGCTGAAAACCATTTTGCAGGAGGGCTATGACTTTGAAGTATGAGCAGATCATGGATAAAATCGAAGTGACGCCGGAAATGCGGCAGCGAGTCCTCCGCAATGTGGGAGCAGAACAGGCAAAGCAGAAGAAGCGTCAGCTGACCCGGCGGCTGGTTACATTGGCGGCCTGTCTTGCCATCGTGGTGTGCTGCTGGTACGTCTGGAAGCCGAAGCAGACAGACCCGCCGGAACAGGGGATGATGGCGGTCGCCCAGATCGACACCGTGGACAGTCTGGAAGCGCTGACCGAAAAAACGGGGATTCCCATGAACGGGCTGACGGGCGTTCCCTTTACGGTGGAGCGCACGGAATATGTGTCCTATTGGGACGAACTGGCGGAAATCCAGTATTTCGGCGGCAGTGACAGCCTATGCTACCGCAAATCCCCCGGAACGGAGGACAATTCCGGCGACTACAATGTGTACGCGCAGGAGGAAACACTGGAAATCTCCGGAAACGCCGTGACCTTAAAGGGCGGCAACGGCGCGTACAGTCTGGCCATCTGGACGGACGGAAGCTACGCCTACTCCATTTCCGTGACGGACCCGCTTTCCCGGGATGCGTTCCGGGCGCTGCTTGAGGAAAACTTTTAACGGATAAAAGACCACGCCCCGCCTTTGATGGGTGGACGTAAAACAGTAAATGGAGCGTATCGGTACAGCTGCGCTCCATTTCTCGTGCCAACGTATGCAGCCCCTTGGCTCTCCCTCTGGGAGAGCTGTCACCGAAGGTGACTGATACTATTTCCTGATTAAAATTAAGATTTTAATCAGGAAATAGTATAAAAATGAAAAGGCAGGGCGCTCTTTCAGAGCGCCCTGTTTGCGTTACTGCAGACCCTGCTCGTAAGCCTCGATCATCTTCTTGAACGTGTGACCCGTACGACCTTCGAGATTTGCTTTTCTTTTTAGCTTCTGCAGATACTTTTCACAGCTTTCACCCGTGAAAATCTTGATGTCCAGCCGCATAGTGCCGTCACCCTCCGGCGTAGCAAAGATTTTATCAATAAAAGTATCGATAAATTCCTTGGTGATCTCGCCGTTTTGACAGTCACGCTCGGCATCCCGAAGCACCTTGCGGATACGCTCCATGTTGCTGCGAAACTCCTCGCTGGATTCCTGCTGTTCTCGAAGCTCGGCAAGCTCCTGTTCAGCGGCTTTGATGTCGGCGTTGCACTGGGCAGTCATGGACTTAAAATCAGCAGGTGTAATACTGTCGAGGGCTACCAGTTCCAACAGCTTGCTTTTCTTTTTCAGGGTCAGCTCAATGGTTGCCTGTGCTGACTCGATTTTCTTCTCAATATTGCTGTCGCTGGTCATGGCACGGTACATCCGCTCGTATTCTTCCAGCATAGCGGCGGAGGCTTCCCTTGTATCACGAAACACCTCAAAGAGCAAAGGAATCAGTTCTTTCTCATAGATCGGGATGGAATCACAGCTGTCTTTGCCATTGTTGATTTTCCCGGAGCAGACCCACTTGGAGTTTTTGTTACCCTGCCGATCCACGGAGTCACGGCGGTAGTAGGGAGTGCCGCAATGGGTACAGAACAGTTTGCCGGTCAAAAGATTGGCATGATTGCAGACACCCTGTCGGTTCTTCACATCCTCGCTTCTCCTGCGAAGTACAGCATTAGCCTGCTCCCACAGTTCTTCGGAAACGATAGCCGGTACGATTTCTCCCGTTTCATCCTTGAACATGACCCATTCTTCCGGCGGGAGGAATTTCTGCTTTTTGGTGAACATATCCACCACCTTGACCTTGTTGCCCACATAGTAGCCCTTGTATTTAGGATTGGAAATCATGCCCGACATGGTGGAGTGGGCTATTTTCTTGCCGTTGTGGTTACGGTATCCCTTTTCCCAGAACAGTGTTTCAAGCTGTTTCATGGAGTATTCATCGGTGGCATACAGTTCAAACAGCTGCCGAACCATCACAGCCTGATCTTCATCTATAACCAAACGGCCATCATTTTTGATATATCCAAAGATACGGCTGTTGCCCAGCACTACATTCTGCTTGATGGCCTGCTGATGCCCAAATTTCACACGGGAGGACAGCTTGCGGAGTTCATCCTGTGCGATGGAGGACATGATGGACAGGCGAAGTTCAGAGTCCTCATCAAAGGTATTGATGTTGTCGTTCTGGAAAAAAACGCCGACTCCCGCATTCAGCAGCTGTCTGGTATACTGGATGGAGTCCAGCGTATTGCGAGCAAAACGGGAGATTTCCTTTGTGATAACAAGATCAAATTTACCGGCTTCTGCATCATCCACCATGCGATTGAAATTCTCACGGCGTTTGGTGGAAATACCGGACAGTCCCTCGTCAATATATCCCGGCACGAATGTCCACGCAGCGTTCTTCCTGATGAAATCCTCGTAATAACTGATCTGGTTGCCCAGAGAGTTCAGCTGCTCATCCGATTCTGAGGAAACACGGGCATAGTAGGTTACCCGAAGCGGAATATCGTAGATGCTTTTCATCCGCAGCTGTTGTCTGACAGAATGTATATCCATAATGGTTCCTTTCTAAAAAGTTCGTTATATCATCATCTACAAATATTATATCGCAAACAAATGAACTTTTCAAGATGATCTGAAAAGTTGTCAAAAAAAGTTTGGGCGGCAACCGTATCTCACGATTGCCGCCCTATTTATTTTATCGCGCCTTTGCAGCAGTACGGCTCTTAATCATCAAGCGCATCCGATTGCGCTGATCTTCCGTAATCATCCCTTTTGCAAAAAGCGTATCGTTGTAATAAGTCAGCCAGAGCTGTTCGATGACAGCCTGCTTCTTCTGTTCAGTTATTCCTGGTTTCATTTCCTTGATTTCTGCCATAGAATTCCTCTCTTTCAAAAGTAGTATTGCCTCAGATTTCCTGATTCATTCGACCGTGATGCACATATTTCCGCTCGGTGTATTCCCGGATTATGGCATCGGGGATGGAATTCATGGTGCGGCGAAGCTCATCCAGCTCGGAAAGCTTGCGCTGAATCTCCAGTTTTTTCTGAATGCTCCCACGGGATGCAGAGTTGAGTTCCTTTTCCAGTTCCGCATTTTCTGCGGTCAGCTCCTTGTAGGTTTTGTCATACTTTTTCAGCTTTGTCCTCATGGTCTCTACACCGGGGATATACTTGTCTAGCAGTGCCTCCAGTTCTTCTGCTTTGGATTTCTTGTTGAAGGGATTGCTGTCATTCAGAATTGCCATAATATGATCTTTCATTCGGTTCAGGTGTACAGCTTCCTTGAACAGCCTTGGCGGGATGTGCGTGCGTCCGGTCTCACTGGCACTCTCGCCGCGTTCCAGATCGGGATATTTCTTGACCATGTGCTTCCAGAATTCATCCTGCCACCATGTCAGTTTTTTCTTGTTGCCAACGATTTCCTTGGCGCTGAGTCGCTTGTCCTCCGTCAGTGGGACAAAACAAAGGTGCATATGGGGCGTTTTCTCGTCCATATGCACCACGGCGGATATGATGGTTCTCGGATTCTGATGCTGCTGGATAAAATCCAGCGTCTCCTGAAAATAGGCTTTGATTTCAGCTTTCTTCTTGCCCCTGAAGAATTCCGGGCTGGCCGTCACCAGCGCCTCCACTACGCGCACGCTGTCGGAACGGGTGCGGCAGCCTGCCTCGGCAATCTGCTTTTCGGCCTCCGCACGGTATTTGCGTTCCGGGAATACCAGATGGAAGTTAAGGTGGCTACGGGAGGTGTCAATATCGGGATTGCTGGCGTATTTCTCCTTGGTGCGCTCGTTGTGGGACTCAATGTGACCGATCTCCGATCCCTTGTACTTGGCAAAGCGAAGAATGGCATACTGTGCTTTCATCGGTTATCCCTCCGTTTCTGCCAAACAATGTCGTATCCCAGCACATCGGCCAGCTCCACAACTTCCTTGTATCGGATACTTTCCCTTTGCAGCTTAGCGGACAGGTTGGACACGCTATCGCTCCAGCCGTATTCCTCGGCCAGCCGGTCAACCAGCTCCTGCATGGTAAATCCGACGCGGACGATCTGCGCCTTAATCTCATTTCTGATGCTCATAAAATCCTCCCCAATTTTTGTGATGAAAACAGCGAAGCAGGTTTGCGTTTCCGAAAACCTGCTTCGCTGTGTGATGTAATATTCTGTTTTCCTGAAATTCGCTGGAAAAGCGGCGGGCGATGTCCTCTTCGTAAGTGAGGGGTGTCGACTTTCCGGAACCGCGTGACTTCGCAGGAAACCATGCAAACCCACGCGCATCCGTGAAGCCGGTACTCGATTCCGAGCAGCACGGTTTCGCGGAATCGTTTCGCCGCCGCGCAAATTTCTTTCCGGTTTTCACTTGTCTTGCAGATACCCCTTCCGTTTCAGCTCCGCCAGATTGGCAGTCACGTCCTCCGGACACATCCGCGCAAGGCAGCTCAGCTCGTAAATGTCGTACCGATCCACCAGAAGCAGCGTCATCAGCAGCTTGTGTGTGCTGGTCAGATCGCTGTCGTATAAGTGAAACAGCGGCAGTTCCTTATAATAAATTCTTCCCATTGCATCCTCCTTTGCAGGCAAACTGAAAATTCTCCATCCCATCCGCCCGTCTATCCCACATGGGGTGCTTGGGATGGATGGGATGGTGTTTTCTGTATCTGATCTCATAAAGTCGGCGGTGTCACCAAAGCTTCGATGCCCCAGAAGCCGTTGACTCGCTTGCCGAGCCGATTTGTGATGCGGTTATCATGTTCGATGCCAAATTCGTCGGCGTGCTTTTTCAAGGTCATACTTACTGTTCGTACCGCCAGCGGTTTATAGGTGTTGTCGTTGCACCACATGGTATAGATACAGCTTCATGCTCGGGTGCCGGTCATCGTGAAAGGGACAGCAGACCATCCCGCTTCGGCTGACGCTCAGCCCGAAATGTTCCGCCGCCATTCTCGGCGCGACCGTTGTTTTCACGGCTTCAAAAATTGTCATAGGCATTTCTCCTTTCAATATTTCCGACAAATTTCTTTATCAACTGAATATACGGAGAAAAAGCCTTAGACCGAAAAAATCAGGCGGTATTGCAAGAAATCAAAAAAGCCCTCCCGTAATCTTGCAGAAATGCAAGTACGGAAGGGCGGCGAGTCTATGTAAAAGTGATTTTCACAGCTCAGAGTGAATAAAAGGTGAATTTTCACTTTGCTCTGTTGAAAATCATGAAAATATGAGTATAATATAAGTAAGCTACAATGGAGGTGCTGTATATGCAATATGAAAGCGAGCGCATTGAATATAAATCTCAGATGATCGATGACATTTATAAGGAGGTCATCGCATTTGCAAATACGGACGGCGGTGTGATCTATCTCGGTATTGATGATAAAGGCAACCAGATTGGCATTGACAATGTAGATGAAACCTACACACGCCTGACCAACGGCATCCGTGATGCAATCGCACCGGATGTGACCATGTTCGTGCGGTATGTCCTCCAGGATAATAAGGTAATTCGGATTGAAGTCGGCGAAGGCAGCTATAAGCCTTACTATCTGAAATCCAAAGGCATGAAGCCTACCGGCGTGTATGTCCGTCAGGGCACATCCAGTGTGCAGGCTTCCCCCGAACAGATTCGCCAGATGATAAAAGAATCGGACGGGGATACTTACGAGGATTCCCGCAGTTTGGAACAGGAATTGACCTTTGGTGCTGCCAAAACTGCATTCCAGCGCTACGGCGTGGAGTTTTCCGTCGAGAAATACCGCGCTTTGGGCATCACCCAAAACGATGTGTACACCAACCTTGCGCTGCTGCTTTCCGACCAGTGCCATCACACGATCAAAGTTGCCGTGTTCAAAGATGAATTCTGCACAGAGTTTCGTGACAGCAAGGAGTTCGGAGGTTCCGTGTTCAAGCAGCTTGATGATGCGATAAACTATCTTGCTCTGTGCAACAAGACTGTTTCCACGATCAAAGGAGTTGTTCGCACGGATAAGCAGGATTACCCCGAAGAAGCTATTCGTGAAGCTCTGCTCAACGCTCTCGTGCATCGTGATTACGGATTCAGCGGCAGCATCATCATCAATGTAAATGACAGAAAGATGGAGTTTATTTCGCTTGGCGGACTTCTCCCTGGCCTTTCTACTGAGGATATTCGCATCGGCGTTTCTCAGCCAAGGAACAAGAAACTGGCGGAGATATTTCACCGTCTGCGTCTGATTGAAAGTTACGGTACAGGTATTCGACGTATTTTCAAGCTGTACGAAAACAGTCCTGTACAGCCCACTATCGAGGCAACGACCAATGCTTTCAAAATCGTACTGCCGAATATGAATGCTGCCAGTGCTGCAAGCGAAGATGCACCGGCGACAACCGGCAAAGCCACTGCAGCCATCACACCCCAGATGAAAACTGTGATGGATTATCTGGCAGAGTACGGCGAAATGACCGACGAAGATCTGCAGGAACTGCTGAACGTCAAAAAGACGAGAGCCTATCTGCTCGCCCGTCAGATGAATGAAAATGGATTGATCGAAATTATCGGCAGAGGCGCGGGTAAAAAGTACAGATTGAAGTGAGGGGAATAGAATATGGCTATCAGCAAAAAGCTTGAAATTATATATCACAATGGCCAGCCAGATGGTATTCGCTCTATCCGCCGTCATCTGTCTACAATGACCACTTATGTCATTCCTCGCCCGCTGCTTTCGGAAGCCAAGAAGCTGACCGGCATCAATCGTCCCGGCATCTATTATCTCATCAGTGAGACAGATGACAACAAGATTGCACAGATCTATGTAGGACAGACTCGCAACGGGGTCAGCAGACTGGATGACCACAATCGTTCTAAGAATTTCTGGAACAAAGCTATTATGTTTCTTGCCGACAATAAGACCTTTTCTTTGGATATGATCAGCGGCCTTGAAGCTTATGCAATCGGCAAAGCAATCGCTTCGAAACGCTACAAAGTAGAAAATACCGTCAATCCCAAATATGAGATTGATGAATATGATCTTCCTCTGATTGAGGAAGTGTATGAAGAAATCAAGTTTATCATGGCAACGCAAGGCTATAAAATGGAAAACACCAAAGCAACCTTGAACGATGCCAACACGCTGCACACCACACGTAACGGCGTTCATGCCCTTGGTGTGTATGATGGTGAAAAATTTGAAGTCCTCGAAGGTTCTGAAATTGATATGAGTCGCAAATGTCATTCAGAAAATATTGAGAGACAGCGGCAAACAGCCATTCAGAACGGTGACATCCTTCTTAACGGCAACAAGTACATACTGAATGTTTCCGTTCCGTTTACTTCTCCCAGCTCAGCTGCCATGTTCGTGCTCGGAGGAAGCACCAACGGATGGATTGAATGGAAAAACAAAGACGGAAAGACTCTGGACGAAATGTACCGAAAGTAAAGCGGGTAAATGATATTGAAAATAGAGCAAGGAGGTGTGGTACATGAGCAACGAAAGTGTTTATCTTCCCGGAAAAATCCGTGACCGCATACAGGACTTGATGAAATCCCGAAAGATCACACAGGCAGAGCTTGCTACGCGCATCGGCTGTTCGGAAAGTTCTTTGAGCCGTTTCATCAGCGGCAAGACGGACAAGCTGGGTGACGAAAATATCATTCGCATTGCCTGTGTGTTCAATGTCTCCACCGACTTCCTGCTTGGCGAGGTCGATACCCCTGACCGTCTGAATTATGATATTGCCGAGCTTGGCCTGTCGGTGCAGGCGGCGAGAAATCTGTATACTCACAAGGTGAATCCGCGGGTGGTCAATGCGCTGCTTGAAAATCCGGAGTTTGCCAACACCACAAATCTGATATCCGGTTACTTGGATGACGAACTTGCCAAGGGTTTTGCGGCACAGAATCAGCTGTACGCAACCGTCGCTGGTATGCTGAAAAGCCAACCGGAAGCGGTTGACGATGTAAAGAAATTGCAGACCCCGACATATCAGGCAGACCTTACTGCAATCCAACGCTCGTTCATGTCTGCTGTGCAAGCAGTAAAGAAAGAGGTCGGTAACGATCTGTCTGCCAACCGTGAATTGACCTCGCAAGCAGTGAAAAAGATATATGCCGAGTTGACCAAAGGGCAGAAAAAGCTAAATCGCAAAATCACCGCAGAGCAGATTGGTGAAGCGGTGGCACAGTCCGTTTCCCATCTGCCCGGTATTGACACAGAAGCGGTCAAGCAGATGTTCCTTGCAATGACCGGTACGTTACAAAACCATGAAAAGAGACCTGATAACCAATGAACAGCTCTGTGCGTTGGCCAAGCGGGGAGACGCCGATGCACAGAATCTGCTGATTGAAAACAATCTCCGCTTCATCAAAAAGGCAGCATACGAAGTGTGGAGCGCACAAGCGGAGTTGAACCGATCTCTGCAAATTTCACTTGACGATCTTGTGCAGGAAGGCTCGTTGGGCTTACTCGGCTGCATCGACAGCTACAATTCCAACAGCGGAAACCTATTTCTGACATACGCCGGTTCCGCAATACGGAACGCCATGATTGACTACGTCCGCTCACAGAATGTGCCCTTTGAGGCGAAGAACCTGAACAGCATTGTTCCTCTGGATGAGCTTGCAAAAGATGAGGTTCGGAGCAAGCACAGTTTTATTGCAGACCCCACTCTCCAAACTCCGGAACAGATATATCTGGCACAGGAACGGTACGATGATCTCCACCATGCTCTTGATATGATCGAGAACAGAGAGAAACAGTATTTGCGTTATCGCTTCGGCTTCGATGATGATACGGAGCATCCGCTGACGGAGACAGCGAAGCATTTCAATCTCTCCGTAAGCAGGGCAAAGAAAACCGAGGCGCAAGCCCCGGATAATGTGTGGCTGGAGCTGCCGTGGTGGTACGAACAGCATCGAACATTTCTGCTTGCATCCATCATTGAAGCATGGAGTGCAGTTTTGAAAATAATCGACGAAATGACGGATGAATAAGCGATGATTTTTGGGGATGCGTCGCTGCGGCGGGCTTTATATACCTTTTGCTCCCCCGGTGATACAGCATAGTTTCGGTCAACGACCTGCACTTTGCTGCATCGCCTACACCCGAAGAACGAATATCCGCAAGCCTCCCGTGCTTGCAAATATTCGTCCTTCTGCTGCCACAGGAAAAGGTCTGTCCGGTACGGTGACAGCCCCCTTCCAGCGTCAGCGGTCGCAAAAGGTATAACACACTAGACTTTGCAGAGCAAAATCGTGTGCCAACAGGGTGCTTCTCGCCCCTATTGGAAACCCTGAGCCAAGGGAATATTCCCCTCTGGACACCCCATTTTTCTTCACACTGCGGCGGTCAAACTACGAAAATGCAGTTTGCCACCGACGCGAAGAAAAACAAAAGGAAGCATCTGCGCCAGGTTCGTGAAGACGCAAATCTTCCTTTTGGTGCAGGTGTGCAGAATATTGTACTTTTCCATATCCCTCCATACACACCAGAGATGAATCCGATAGAGCATATCTGGAAGGAGATACGAAAGCGCGGCTTTCGAAACGAGGTTTTTGCAACCTTGGAGAAAGTCGTTGATCGTCTCTGCGATACCATTTGCTTGCTTACCCCTAATACCATTTTCAGCATTACCGGACGCGATTGGATTGTTAAAGCGTTTAATTAGGTTTTAGCATGAGATATGCGCAAAAATTGATTTCCGTGTGCAGAAGCGTATTAGGGTGTATCTGAAAACTGGCGAAATGACCAGCAGCGAGGGATTTTTGTCCTGAGCAAGCCATTTTTCCACAGGAATACTTGTTGTATTTCAAGGGAAAATGGCGCGGCGCAGGGCAAAAGACCCGCTGATTGGGCATTTTGACAGTTTTCAGATGCACCCTAAGTAACCAGTATAACAAAATGATGGGTTCAAAACGGCTGGAGTAATATCCAACAATTTCCACGGTTCGGGAGATGCACTTTCGTTCAATAATCTTTTCGAGGTTAAGCAGGCTCTCGTCAAAGGGACTCCTGCATCCTGCGGAAGCCCCTATTTGCCTGAAAAATGGAAGAACCATAAAATAACCGGACGTGAGTCCGGTCAATCCGTTAAAAAGTCCCTGCTTTTATAACTGAAAGCAGGGGCTATTGTAATCTGAGGCAGCCGAAAGGCTGCCTGCTTTTTATTGCGCGCTGGCACGTTGGCCGTATCCGGAAAGACTGCGGAAGGATTTGGAATTTTGCACAAATATTTATTCATATTTTTTACATCGATAAATGAATAAAATGGTTGAAATATCGGAGACGTGATGCTACAATGTTGGCAAAGGCGGTGATACCCAATGATCAGGGGCGTGGTTTTCGATCTGGATGGCGTGCTGGCCGATACTGAGCCGGTTTATCAGGCAATGCGCACAGAATATCTGAGCCGCTTCGGTGTAACGCTGACCCCGGAGCAATCCCGCGCATTTACCGGACTTCGGTTCCTGACAGGTCTGGAGATGCTGCGCGCGGAGTTGCCGGAGACCGTCTTCCGGAAAATCCAGGAAGGGTTTCACCCCTGGGAAATCGATCATGCCGGCTATTTGCGGGCCGCAGTTCCGGAAGTTTTGGATCAGCTCCGGCTGGCCGGGCTGAAAACCGCGATCGCGTCCAACAGCACACCGGAACGGATCGCGCGTTTCCTTGAGACCGGACATTTGCAGGGAAGGTTCGACGCGGTGTGCAGCGGCGCGGACTTCGGACGGGGAAAACCGGAGCCGGATGTCTATTTAGCGGCCTGCCGTCAGCTGGGGCTTCCCGGCGCGGCCTGCGCGGCAGTGGAAGATTCCGATTACGGGCTGCTGGCCGCCCGACGCGCCGGATGCCAGGTGATCTGCCTGATCGATCGACGATTTGGATTTCATCAGACGACAGCGGATATCTGGGTTCAGAATTTGAGCGAGGTTCCCAAGGCCGTTCGCGCCTTGGATAAAATGGAAGGGAGTCATCATTATGAATAAGCTGATTATTGCAACCCATGGCTATATGGCAAAGGGAATTAAAAGCGCCTTGGCCATTATTGCGGGGGATGTATCGAATGTAATAGACATCAACGCATTCACGGAGGAATGTCCAAACCTGGATCAGCGGGTTGCAGAGCTTCTGTCACAATATCAGGATGATGAAATCCTGGTTCTGACGGATGTATATTTCGGCGGTGTGAATCAGGCGTTTATGCGGGCACAGCGGGATCGTGCTTTTCCATTGGCTACCGGTGTAAACCTGCCACTGGCAATGGAACTGTATCACAGTATAGGAGAGAAACTCTCTCTGGAGGAGATTGCGGAAATCGCTGCGTTAAGCGGCAGTGCATGCCAGCTTGTGCGGCAAGCGCATCCGTCGGCGCAGGCCGAGGATGCGGAGGAAGAGCTGTAAGGAGGGGTAGACAGAAAATTTTCTTTTTCCAGGCGAATCTGTTAAGAAAGGAGGATAATTCATGATTGCTTATTACCGTGTGGATGAGCGCGTCATTCATGGACAGACGCTGAATGTTGTGACCCGGCAGATGGCCTGCGACGGAATTCTTGTGGTCGACGATGAGATCGCGGCCGATCCGTACTTCTGCACCATTTTCAAGGGAATGACCAACTACAAGGTCCTGATTTTCAGCGTGGATGCGGCTATGAGAAAACTTCAGGAAGCGGAACGGTCTGCAAAGAACTATTTTGTAATTTTCAAGCGGCCCACGACCCTGGCCGAAATGCTTCGCCGGGGCTATACCATCAAGCAGCCCAGCATTATGATTGGCCCCCAGGCATCCCGTCCGGACACCACCACGTTCTTTCCGACCATGTGCTTGACCAAGGCGGAAATTCAGGCACTGGATGAGATCGCGGCCAGTGGAACGACCATTCTGATGCAGTCAATTTTGAATCAGGTTCCTATTAACTGGCTGGACGCGAAAAACGGAAAGAAACCGAAGTACAAAGCAAGCCTAGATTAAAAAAAGGAGAGGTAAAACATGAACGTTATCATTTGCTGCGTTATCAGCCTATGCTGTATGGCGGCGCACTACTTTTTCCCGCTTTACGGCTACACGGGAGGAAACTACATTCTGGCTAAGCCCCTGGTGGGCGGCCTGATCTGCGGTGTCCTGCTGGGAGATGTCAAGACCGGTCTGGAGATCGGCTGCGCAATCCAGCTGACCTATCTGTCTTATATGACCATTGGCGGCGCGGCAACCGTCGATCAGGGCTTCCTGGCCTATCCGATCACCGCAATCGCAATCATGACGAAGATGGATGCCGGCTCTGCCATTGCTCTGGGTACTGCGGTGGCCATCATCGCGGCCTACGGCAACTCCCTGCTGCGGACTGTGAACCTGTTTGCGAACAACCGTTACCAGGCTGCGATCGCCGCCGGCGACAAGAAAAAGCAGAATTTCTATTACTTCGCGGTTCCTCTGTTTGCTCTGTTTATCGTGCGGTTCGTCCCTGCCTTTATCATGATGTATTTTGGAGCGGATCAGATTTCCAACCTGCTGGCGATCATGCCTGAAAAGCTGCTGGCCGGTATGTCCAAGTTCGGCAGCTTTATGCCCGCCATCGGAGTTTCTCTGCTCATGAAGTTCCTGATCCGTGAGAAGTGGTATCTGGCCTTCTTTGTATTTGGCTTTGCCCTGTATGCCTATCTTGGCCTGAGCGTTCTCGGCGCCTGCGTATTTGCACTGGTAATTGCCATCCTCTATTACTTGATCGTGGCGAGGAAGGTCGAAACCGCTGCCCCCGCCGTCCAGGCTGCAACAAACGATGAAGAGGAGGTCCTGTAAATGGCTACGGAAAAATTGACCAATGAGCGCTTGACCAAAAAAGAACGCAACAAGCTGTGGAACCGCTATATGTGGTTCAATAATGGATGCACCAACTTCCAGAATTTCTACGGCAACGGCTGGGCCTGGGTTCTGCGTCCTCTGTTTGAAAAATATTACAACAAGGACGGCGTGATCGAGGGAATGCAGAATCACCTGGACTGGTACAACTGCGAAGCGCAGACCGCCTCTGTGATCGCCGGCGTTGTCGTGGGCATGGAGGAAGAACGGGCTGTGACAGGCAAGGTCAGTGCAGACGTGATCCGTGCTACCAAAGCATCCCTGCAGGGCCCCGTGGCCGGCATTGGTGACTCTGTAGTGCAGGGTACCCTCATCCCGCTGCTACTGGGCATTGGCGTCAGCCTGACACAGAGCACGGGAGTCCTCGGACCGCTGTTCTACATCTTCTCCTATCTTGCCATCATTGTGTTCGGCTCCCATATCCTGTTCAATCAGGGCTATCGTCTGGGCCGTAACGCCATGGCTACCCTGACCGGCGGCGCGCTGAATCGCGTGATCGAAGCATTTATGCTCTTCGGTACCATCGTAGTCGGCGCGCTGGGCGCGAACTACGTCAAGGCGACAACTGCAATCCAGTGGTCGTCCGGTGAGAGCGTTACGATGCTGCAAAACGTAATCGATGGGATTTTCCCCAAGCTGTTGTCTCTCGGCGTTATTATGCTGTGCTACTGGCTTGGAAAGAAGAAAAACGTCGGCATGGTAAAAATGATCCTCGGTATGCTGGTCGTTACGGTGCTGGGTACCTATCTTGGCATTTTCTAAAGGAGATATGATATGACACGCAATGAATTTGCCGCCATGGTGGATATGGTGGAGCTGTCTCCCTCTACGCCCCTCAGTACAGTGGATGCCCTTATCGCAGATGCCTGCGAAAATCATTTTCACTCCCTTGGCTGCCCTTATTGCTATCACCCCTATGTGATGGAAAAGCTCAGGGCTGCGGGGATGGACGGGAAAATCGTTTTGCTTGGCGGCGGCGGTTTCCCGGACGGCAACTGGCCGACGGAGGCCAAGCTTACCAGCATCGCAGTCTGCCTGAGCAACGGCTGTGGAGAGATCGATCTGACGACCAACCTCGGCTGGATGAAATCCGGAATGTGGGAGGCCTTCCATCAGGAGGTAGCAAAGGTTCGCCGCCTGACACGGGGAGTACCGATGAAGGCAATTCTGCATACGCCCATGCTGACCCAGGAGGAGACCCGCCGCGCCTGCGAAATTCTCCTGGCAGAAGGGGTCGATTATGTGAAAACCGATACGGGAAGAAGCCCTGCCCCTACGACGGTGGATCAGGTGCGCCTGCTGCGGGAGATCGTAGGAGACGCAATGAAGATCAAGGCATCCGGCGGAATCCGCACGGTCGATACGGTCTTGGAAATGGCGGAAGCCGGGGCAGATCGATTCGGAATGAGCCGTTCCTCCGCTATGCGCATCTACGCGGCGCTGCCGGAACGGTAAAAGTTCAGTCAAATCAATCAGAACAAAGGAGAAAAAATGGAACAGAAAATCTATCGAATTAAGCCAGTGTTTGAAGAGAGAATGTGGGGCGGTCAGCATCTGATCGAGAAGTATCACTACCAGACCGAATTGAAGAATATTGCAGAATCTTACTGCTGCATCGCCATCCCCAACCATCTGGACTGCGACGTAATCGACACCGGAGACAAACTGTCTGATTTCTATCATCAAAATCGGGAGCTGTTTGGCAGTGATACTGACGATATTCCCATCCGCCTGACAGTTGAGAGCGTTATGGACAATATGTCCGTACAGATTCACCCGGAGGACGAGTATGCACTGGAGCACTTCCACCAGTACGGAAAGCCCGGCGGCATTCTGTATCTGGAAGGAACTCCTACAGATCTTCTGTTAGGTCATCATGCCAAGACCAAGGAAGAGTTTATTCAGTGGAACGAGACACGCCAGTTTGATAAGCTTTTCCGGTTTGTAGACTATGTTCCCGGGGACTTTATTCATATTCCCGCCAATACGCTGCATTCCTTCCGAATTCGCGGCATTATGATCGCGTTCGCCCGGAACAGTGACGTGACACTCCGGCTGTATGATTACGACCGCATGGATCCCAAGACCGGAAAACCCCGGAAAATGCACGTGAAGGAAGTCTATGAAAATGTGACGATCCCGGACGACCAGATCCTTCCTACACGGGGCCGCATCGTTGAACAGGGTGCGCTGACCCACACCGTGTATTACGATGCTCCCGGTGAGTATACCGCCGGTCGGGTTCAGGTAAAGGAAAAGGCAAGCTTTGCGCTGGATGAATTCTATTTCCTGTTCTGCGTAAACGGTGGCGGTACGGTCAACGGGCAGCGTTTCCAAATGGGCGATGTGCTGTTTGTTCCCCAGAAGTTCGGGCCGATCGACCTGGCCGGAGATATGGACTTCGTGTACTGCTCCTATAAAAACAAACCGTAGTACCTTAGGGGATACCGCTGCCGCCTGGCTCGGTATCCCCACAATCTCCAAATAAACCAGCCGTCTCTTTTCGTTTTTGGTTGATTTTGTATGAATTGTGTTTTAAAATGTAGAAATGAGGTAAAGCATGAAAAAAATTGAGCTTCAGCTCGCAATGGACGGTGCCGCTACCAGAACGCTGGATCAGGCTATGGAGATCATTGACCGGGTCGCACCATACCTGGATATTATTGAGATCGGCACTTCCTTTGTGCTGCGCTATGGCATGGAGCCGGTTTCCAGGGTGAAGGCCGCCCATCCGGATAAGAAGATTCTGGCGGACATGAAGGTCATGGACGGCGGTTATCATAACTGTGGCCTGGGCTGCAAAGCGGGCGGCGATATCGTGACTGTTCTGGGCGTGTCCGACCATGGCACCATTCAAAACGCAACGAAGGCCGCCCACGATTATGGGAAGCAGATTATGGTTGATCTGATCTGTGTGAAGGATGTGGCTGAGACCATTGCTTTCTGCGAGGAAATTGGCACTGACTATATTTGCGTTCACACTGGCGTGGACATGCAGGCGCAGGGGAAGGACCCTCTGGATGCATTGAAGGAAGCGCTCGCGCTGGTAAAGAATTGCAAGGTTTCTGTAGCCGGCGGAATTAACGAGGATACCATTGAAGGAATCTGCCGTTTGGGGCCGGATGCGGTAATTGTAGGCGGCGGCATTTATAAAAAAGAGAACTATGTGCAGGCCGCACAGAATATCCGCCGGTGCATCGATCGGATCAGTGAGGTGCTGTAATATGGAAGGCGTACTTTCCAGAACCCTCGCCGTCACAGATACATTGAAGGAGATCCTGAGCGGCGTGTCAGAACAGGAAATCGAGGCAGTCCTTCAGGAGCTGCTTCGAGTGAAGCGGGAAAACAAAAAGGTGTATACAATCGCCGCAGGCCGTGCCAATTTGATTATGCGCACTTTCGCCATGCGGCTTATGCAGATCGGATTCCGCTCTTATGTGGTTTTTGATACCAATACCCCCGCTATTGAAGCCGGAGATCTGCTCATTGCGGGTTCCGGCTCCGGTACCACGGAGACCGTGTGTGTCATTGCGCGACAGGCGAAGGAGCGGGGCGCAAGGCTGGTTCTGATCAGTAAGAACAACACCGCGCCGCTCGCCCGGGAGGCAGATGCCGTTTTGCAAATCCCCACTCAGCTGTGTACGCAAAAGCTGCAGACCAAGGGAAGCGAATTTGAGCAGAGCCTGTTTATCCTGTGTGATAACATTGGGGTCGAGCTGATGCTTCGCCTGGGCTGTATTCGGCAGATCCGGGATGTTGACCCCTTTATCCGGGTTCTCCACGCAAATCTGCAGTAATTGGCGATCCCTTTGCCCAGATTCCGGCTTCGGCTGTGGGAAATATACTGATTGACGAGGTAATCCTATGTTTTATGAAAAGTTGAGGGCAATCTACGCCAAGCTTACTTACTCCGAGACAAAAATCGCGGACTACATTTTGGCAAATCGGGAAAATGTCTTCAATATGACTTCTCAGCAAATGGCGGATAATCTCGGTGTCGGGCAGTCTACCGTGATTCGATTTTCCCAAAAGCTGGGCTATAAGAATTACCGCAATATGCTCCTGGATCTGGAGCGGGCCGATGAGGGCACGGACAGTATGGAGGAGATCCAACTTGCCGACTCCATTCAGGCGACCAATGAGAAGGTAAAGCTCCATACGCAGAAGTTGCTGGATCTGACGCTGGACATAAACTCCGCAGCAGAGTTTCAGAAGGCGGTGGAGATGATCCGCGCGGCAAAGATCATTTTCTGCTTCGGCTTTCTGTCCACAAACTCTGTGGCAGACCATATGAACGAGCTTTTGCAGCTGTTTGGCCTGAACTCCTTCTGCCTGGACAGCTTCGCAACCATGACCGCGGCCCGGAATCAGGGGAAAGACGGTCTGCTGATCGTCTTCTCAAAGTCCGGTGAAACGGCAGTGACAAACCGCGTGGCGCGTTACGCCAAGGAGCGGGGGCTGAAGATCATTGGCGTCACCAATATGGCGCCGAATACCATGGCGCCGTATCTGGATGTCTGGATTAAGTCGATACATTCCGAGGTTCGGACACGGTTCATGCACTATACGGAGACGCTACCGTTGTTCTTCATTGTGGACTGCATTATTCTGAATCTTTATAAGCAGGATTTTTCCGGTTATTCCGACTGCGTAAGGGAACATGTTGCCATAACCAAAAGCATGCAGGAGCCCCTGCGGAAGCAGCTTGCGCGGGATGAGCCAGAAGAGGAAGAAAAGGAATAAAGGCGGGACTGCCAATGGGTAGGTCAATGACTTTCCCACGTGCCGGCTATCCGTTTGAGGTATACATGCTGGTCCTGTTGCCTCCCTTGACGGCTCAAATTCAAGAAAAACCTGTCCCAGCTCCATTTCGGTGGAGGAGGGAAGCAGAATCACAGCTGTATTGAAACATACTATGCCTTGCTCTCCGGAACAAGTCCTTCCAATTCCGCGGGAGCAGTTTCTTTGGAGGAAAATTCATGATTCGGAAAAAATATTGTGTAGACGGGGCTTGGCTGGAATCCAAAACAGAAAAGTGGATGCCGGTAACAGACAGCTCTACGGGAGCGGTCATTGCGGAAGTTCCCTCCTGCACGCAGGATGAAGTGCTTGCGGCAATCGATGCCGCAGACCGTGCGTTCTCTACATGGTCACAGATGTCCCTGTCCAAGCGAACGCAGTTGCTGTTCCATTGGCGAAATGTGCTGATGGAACACCTCGAGGAGTTGACGCTGCTGTGTGCTAGAGAACTGGGCAAGACGCTCAATGAGGCAAGGGGCGATGTGCTGAAAGCGATTGAGCCTACAGAACTTGCCTGCGCGACTCCCTACCTGACACAGGGTGCTGCCTCCCTACAGGTGACCACCGGATTTGACACCGCCACCTATCGCATGCCTATCGGCGTTGTCGCAGGAATCGTTCCCTTTAATTTTCCGGCAATGATTCCATGGGGCTGGATGGTCCCGCTGGCCATTGCGACCGGAAATACCGTCGTACTAAAGGCGGCCTCCCAGACCCCGCTGACCTCCATGCGTATCATGGAGCTGTTTTATGAAGAGGGCGGTTTTCCCAAAGGGGTTGTTAATCTGGTCACCTGCAGCCGCAGCGAATCCGAGGCTTTGCTGACAGATCCCAGAGTAAAAGCGGTTACCTTCGTGGGGACCACTGAGGTTGGCAAGCACATTTATTCCATTGCTGCCGCCCATGGGAAGCGCGTACAGGCTCAGTGCGAGGCCAAAAACCATGCGCTGGTTCTGGAGGACTGCGATTTGGACAGTGCCACCAACGCCATCATCAATTCCACATATGGCTGCGCCGGCATGCGCTGCATGGCGCTTCCTGTGGCCGTAGTGCAGGAGAGTATTGCCGACCAATTTGTTGTGATGCTGAAGAAGAAAGCAATGGCGATGAAGGTCGGCTGTGCCTATGACCCCGAAACAAAGCTCGGCCCTGTGGTCAGTGAAAAGCACCGCCGATCCATTTGCGACTGGATTCAGCGGGGAATTGACGAGGGAGCCAAGCTGGTTTTGGATGGCCGCGGCGTTACCGTCCCCGGCTATGAAGGCGGCTACTTTATCGGACCGACCATTTTGGATCATGTAACCCCGGAGATGGTCGTCGGTCAGCGGGAGATTTTTGGCCCGGTCACTCTGGTGAAACGGGTGAAAAGCTTTGAGGAGGGGCTGGCCGTTATGAATGCGAATCCCTTTGCCAACGGCTCGGTGATCTTTACACAGAGTGGCTATTACGCCCGCCAGTTTTCTCTCCTGACCGATGGCGGTATGGTCGGCATCAACGTGGGGATCCCTGTTCCCTCTGCCTATTTCCCATTCTCCGGAAATAAGGATTCCTTCTTTGGCGACCAGCACGTGCTGGGACTGGATGGCGTCCGGTTCTATACCCGTGCCAAAACCGTAACCACCCATTGGTACGATGAGCACTCCCGGAAGAAGGTTATGGATACCTGGGAGGGCACTGTTGAACGAATCTAAAATACGCGAAGCCTGACCTTCGCGGAATTAGGAGGAATAATGTCATGACTTCAAAGGAACTGACTGTAATCAATGAGACCGGACTGCACGCTCGTCCAGCTTCTGATTTTGTTGCCCTTGCCAAACGATTTGCCAGCACGGTGAAGGTTCGCAATGTTGACAGCGGGCGCCCCGCGGTCAATGCCAAGTCCGTTCTGCGTGTCCTTGGTGAGGGGATGGGGAAGGGCACCCGAATTGAGATCTCCGCTGAGGGGGCAGATGAAGCCGATGCCGTAGAGACACTGATAGAATTGGTGGCTTCCGGCTTCGGAGAGTAACCCCAATTTTGCAAGGAGGAATGAGAAGTGGAGATTCTAAAGGGCGTTCCGGCCTCGGAGGGAATTGCCATTGGCCGGATTTACTGCTATGAACCACAGACATATACAGGCGCCGAGGCATATTTCGAGGGAGACCCGGCGGCGCAGATTGCTGCCTTTTGTCGAGCGAAGGAGCACGCTTTGGCGGAGTTGTCCGCGCTTGCCGAAGAACTGAGCGCGCAATACCCGGAGCAGGCAAAAATATTCCTTGCGCACCAGGAAATGCTCCAGGATGAGGAACTGACAGAAGAAGTCCTGATGCGAATCACCTCTCAGCACGCTGCCCCTGAATATGCCGTGGAACTGGCCATTTCTGCCTTTGCAGCAACCCTTTCAGGGGTGAACGATCCCCTGATCGCAGCTCGGGTTGCGGATTTAATGGACATAAAAAAGCGGCTGCTGCGCAATCTGCGTGGAAATGCAGAGCAGACGCTCTCACACTTTACGGAACCGGTCATTGTGGTTACCCATGATCTGCTGCCTTCAGACACGGCAAAGATGGACCTGCATCATGTTCTGGGTATCGTGACGGAAATTGGAAGCGAGACTTCTCATTGCGCAATATTGGCGCGAAGCTTCCGCATCCCGGCTCTGCTGGGGGTTCCAAACGCACTTTCCAAGGGGAAATGCGTAGAAAACGGCATTTTGGACGGCATCGGGGGGGAACTGGTGCTGGACCCCGATTCTCAGAAGATCGAACATGCACAGAAGCGGCTGCAGGCATTCTTATCCGCACGCGCTCGGCAGGATAAATTCCTGAATGTCGAGGCGCGAACCCAGGACGGAGTCCGCATTGAAGTGGGGATCAATATTGGCTCACCCGAAGAGCAGGATGCTTTTTCCCAGTGCGATTTTGTGGGGCTGTTTCGCACGGAGTTTCTCTATATGGAACAGGATCATATGCCAACGGAGGAGGAACAGTACCGCGCTTATTCGGAGGTTCTTCGCCGGGCTGCCGGAAAACCTGTGACTCTGCGTACGCTGGACATTGGCGGGGACAAGACCCTGCCGTATTGGGATCTGCCAAAGGAAGAGAATCCCTTCCTGGGGAAGCGGGCGCTGCGCCTGTGCCTGGAAAACGCCGACCTGTTCCAGACCCAGCTCCGCGCTGCTCTGCGGGCCTCCGCCGAAGGGCCGCTTTGGATCATGTTCCCAATGGTCGGCAGTCTGGACGATATTCGCCGGGCGAAAGAGTCTCTGGAGCAGGCCAAGGCATCTCTGCGTCTGGAGGGAATTCCTTTCGATGAGCAGATCAAGACAGGTATTATGATTGAAATTCCCTCCATTGCCCTGGTCGCGGATTTGGCTGTGCAAGAGGTTGATTTTGCCAGTATCGGGACGAACGATTTGTGCCAGTATACCATGGCGGTGGATCGTATGTCGCCGGGGCTGCGGACGTACTATCAAAGTCTCTCACCGGCAATGCTTCGCCTGTTGCACGGGGTGATTTCAGCGTTCCGCGCTGCAGGAAAGCCCATCTCCGTCTGTGGAGAAATGGGCGGCGACCCTCTCGCTGCGGCTGCCCTGGTGGGAATGGGCATTCAGAAGCTGAGCATGGGCAGCGCGTCCATCGCGAAGGTTAAGGCTGCGCTCTTCCAAATCCAGCTTCATCAGGCGGAACATGCAGTTGAACAGGCGGAAGCTGTCCGGACAGAGGCTGAAGCCCGGGAAATTTTGTCTGCGCTTCTGGCACAGGACGCTTGAATCAGGACAGTACGGATTCATTTTCCCGGTGCAGGGCAATGATTCAGCTATCCAAAATAGTTCCTGCAATAGTCGAAAAAATGTGCAGGAAATATCGGATTTTCCCCAGAGCGGTGCGTCAAAACCAGCGCATCGCCATTGGGCTGATAAGAATTTTCCCCCGGCTCTGCAGGGGGAAAATTCTTATAGTGCGGAAGCAAGGATGTCAAGAGTGTACGGTACAGACTGAATGTATCCTTCCGTTCTGACATGAACCAGTTTTACTATGGAGCATAAAACAAAAAAGACAGGCCACTTCTTGAAATGCAATATATCTTTTTTAGTGCTGTCAGCATATAATTTGCATTTGGCTGAGATCTAAAGGAAAGGCTCTTTTTAAGGGCTGAATATGTTACCTCGAGGGTGGTAGGATTTTCCTCTAGTAATACTCCCTTAGCCGAAATTCGATTCCTGGCCACAAAGTCATCACATCTGCGAATCAACGTGCGATAGGTACCTATCATATCAGCATCTACGCCTTGACTCTTCAACCACTCAAGATAGTTTGCTCTAGCTTTGCGTCTTCGATGCTCTGGATCATTTTGTTGTGCTAATGTCGCTGCCTGCATAGCCTGCAGATCAGTGCCACTTGTCATTTTCCACGCCTCCCTCCGGATGTCCTCGTACTCATTTGGATGTTTCCTTTGGTTTATCTTACCATGTTCACGATTCATTTGGAAGTGGTGGTCTATTTCTTGGGGACCATTATAAAGGACATGGATCAGGAGGAACAGCGGTATGTCCGTGAGGGATTCTCCAGTGATGAGGAGCTGTCATTATACGATATGCTGTTTTCTGAAAACCTGTCCAAGCAGGATATTCAGAAAATAAAGAAAGTGGCGGTCGATCTTCTGGAGAAAGTCAAGGCCAAGATTACAGAGCTTGACCACTGGACGGACAAGCAGGAAACCAAGGCGACCATCGACAATCTGATTCGAGATACTCTGTGGGCCGAACTTCCTGAACCCTACGATGAGGTTAGCATTTCCGTATACCGGCAAAAAATCTATGAGTATGTGTACACACGGTATAAGGATGTTGCGTGGCAGCGCAGCCCACCGATTATCTGACCGGTGGGCTGCGCTGCGTCTATTTTGTTAATCCAGCAACTCAAACCGTGATTCCCGCTATGTACCGAACCTCTATCTCATGCCCCGCAGCAGTCCTGTCCTTACGCATGTAGTTCGCAGTTCGTACGGGACACATCTTCTTGACCATCTGGCCGCCGACGGAGCCGGCTTCGCGGGAGGTCAGGTGACCGTTGTAACCGTTGGTCAGGTTCACGCCAACCTCCCTTGATGTCTCTTTTACATAGTGAACGTTAAATTGCCTCAGATTGTTCTGAAATCACCCTGTTTTGAGGGAGATTTTGAAGGGGTTTAATATGCAGACACCCAATGAATTTGTAATATATTTTAACACTTTGCTGATAGACGGCATTTTTCCGGGGTGCTCTGACGTACCCATCGGGTAATATCTTAGGCCCTACTTCAATTTTTTCGACGAAAGTCAGGAGAGTGTCCCGATCCAGAACCTCAATGGTGGAGTATTGCTTGGCAAGATCAAAGAACCTTTTGTAATTGGAACGGATGTCATCGTCAGGGGGCGGCGCACAGAGGACTTCCAAAGCTTTTTCGAGGCCGGAGGCTTCTTTTTCAAGGTCGGCGACCATGACTTCCAATCTGGAATCAGCCAGCTTCCCTTCGGCGTTGTCGGTGTACAGCTTTCCGATTGTCCGGTTAATGACATTCAGGCGTGCTTTGGCTTTTTCGATTTTTGCCTCGCGCACTTTTTTGGCGGATTCGTCGTTGATTTCTTCCAAGACCTGATTTACCAGCTTACTGATTTCTTTGTCAGACAACTTGATCAGGCTGTTCAAATCCTGACGAACTACTTCAAGAAGGTCGGCGTATTTAATATTCACGCCCTCGCAGGGGTTTTCAAACCGCTTGCTTTTGTGGTTGCAGGAAAGAAACCAGTATTTTTCGCGCTCGCCCTTGTAAACCGTCCCGGAAGAACACAGTGAATATCCACAACGGCTGCAAACGGCGATACCACCGAAAATGCTTTTCCGCACCTGGTCGTATTGACGGTAGTCGCGGCTGCCTTTTCCGAGGTTTGCTTGTGCCTTGCCAAAGGTCATTTGATCAACGAGAGGTTCGTGCGTGTTGGACGTTATGGCCCAATCTTCCTGCGGAATGGAAATCTTTTTGCGGGACTTAATGCTTGCCTTGCGGGTTTTCCCAAGCAGCGTATTGCCAAGGTAGACCTGATTCTTGATGATACGCTTTACCGTGGTGTAATTCCAGCAATCCGTGGCGCGGGCGGCACCTGTGTCGGAAAAGTTGTCGCGGTATAGTACCCGGTATTTAAGAGGCGTGATCACACCGGCTTCCGTGAGATCCTGCGCAATTTTGATGCAGGAGTCGCCTGCGGCGGAGCGTTGGAAAATCTGCGCGACGATTGGCGCGGTTTCCTCGTCCGGGATCAACCGATCTCTGTTGCGGGGGTCTTTCTTGTAGCCAAAGGGTGGGCAGGCACAGTATTCGCCTTTGCTTCGCTTCATCCGCAGAACATCCTTAACCTTTCTGGAGCCGTCACGCAGGTATACCTCATTCATTGCGAACTGAAAAGGAGCCATAATATTCTCCAATTCAGAATCAAAATTGTCAGCAATGGCTACATAATGAATCTGGTGCTCCGGAAAGAACTGCTCGGCATAGTAGCTGGCCTCCCGCATATCACGCCCCAAGCGGGAGAGGTCTTTGGTTATGACCATATTTGCTTTCCCGGCCTGTAAAGCTTTCATCATTTTCTGAAAACCGGGACGTTCAAAATTGCTGCCTGACCAACCGTCATCGACAAAGGAATCCAGAAGAACGATTCCTCGCTGAGCGCAGTAGGCTTCAACGATTTTCTTCTGGTTAATGATACTGGCAGAGGACTGCCCGTCCTGCGCTTCTTCCTGAGACAATCTATAGTAGGCGTAGGCAAGGGAGAGAGAAGTTGTGCTTGTATACCTCCTTAGAGAAAAATTTGCAGTTGGAAAATGGTTAGATGTTGTTGAATTCATTTAGCATACCTCGTCGTTGAGGTGCTTTCGCCTGAATTATACACATGGGAAGCCGGAGCTGTCAAAGGTAAAGACTGGCAATGTGCTTGGCGAATGCGCTCACGGATCAGATCGGAAGGTGTTTTTTCACCGACAAATTCACGTTGAACAACGTATGTTATATTGTTAATTTGGAGCTTGTCCATATTTTCCCTCCAATCTACATGGTTAATTTTTCCCATTTATGGGGAGCGTTATTCCGCCGGGACTGTTTGCGGAGGACTGTGTAATCCCAGCCAAAGCGAACGCCGCAATAGGAACACAGTTCCTTTACTTGCTGAAAGGAATCGAGCCTTCGGATTATGACATCCGGGGCATTGTAAAAGTATCTGGCACATGCCGGACACAGTGTAAGTTCCAAAGCTGCGGAACGGACAGCGGAGTCAGGTTGAGGGTAGTTCATAGCGTGACCTCCTTAACCATATAGCAGCCGACCGATTTTCTTGAGACGCTTGTAGACGGCCTGAACGCTTATATGGAAAACAGCGGCGGCTTCGCGGACAGAAAATCCCTCAAAGGCAACCAGTGTCAGCAGCTCCTTATCATCACCGGACAGCTGTAGGAGACGGCCATACAGTGCTTCGTCCTGAATCTGGTCAATCCAGGCATATTTTTGGGGGACGGTTGAATAGGAATCACAGGTGTAGTAGCCAAGTGCAAACAAATCCAGACCGCAGCTTCCTTCTTCAAAATTAGGACTGTCAAGACTGACCAGAGCGTGTTCTCTTTCTCTGCGTGTACAGTTGAATTCCTCTTTGTCGAATTTATATATATCTGCGATGGCGGTTTCCGACATTCCCGCGTGGCTATATGCCTTGTGCAGATATGTCCAACGCTGGTCAAATGCGTGCTTTTCCCGATTGTAGTTGTAAACCATAGTAATCTCCTTTGAATTTTGATTTTGGTTAGGTCAAAATTCCGGAGATCAGGGGTATTGTGCCAGATATTCCTGCCAGAGCGTAAGAAACATAAGAAGTCCTTTCCGCGGAGCTATCCGGGAAAGGACTTCTTTTCATCGTACAAAGCGCAGCGGGCAGTAAAAAAGCACCGTAAAAGTGGAATCAAAATGGGTATGGTTATCCCATTGATTCCGACTTTGTACGGTGCTAGGGCAGTCTCGATCATAGATCGGCTCCGCATACGCGAATGTAAGTCGTGTTATTCAGTTAGTAATATTTGCCTTTCAGACGGGCAATGCCTTTCTGTTTGCGGAAATAGGCAAGGTTGATTGGGTCTTGGGCCTTGCATTTTGGACACTTGGGGCGAACGTGGCCGACCGCATCTGAATACACCTTCATAATTGGAAAATTACAGCGGGGGCAACGGATTTCACGAAGTGTCAGCCATGATGCCTCGTCGGCAGACCGGTTCAGCTTTTCCTGCTTTTCCGGAGTAGCTTGTGTAGGCCTGCGGCATGGTGAATTTCCACTCATGTCGCCTGCCTCATTTTCAGAACGTACTCTTGTATGTCATGGCGTTCTGCCATGTTATACTTTTTCAGCTGGATAAGCAGGGCTGAAAAGGAAACCCCCAATTCACTTGCCATGGCGTTTACGGCTGGCTTAATGCTGGGATGGAGAACGCATTCCCCGTAGATAGGGATACGGTTCTGTCTCGTGTGTCGGTGCAACACGTTTTGCACCAGAGATTTTGGCATGAGCAGCAGGGCGGCCATTGTATTTGCCTGACATTCGCCCAGATTCAAGCGATCCCGAAGCTCCTGAAGGCTATAGTCTCGCTCTTGGTCATAGTCCCGGTCAAAGCAGGCGGGATTATGCAGGGGGTCCGCTCGGTTTATCAGAACATGGCTGATTTCGTGTGCCAGAACGAACCGCCTACGGCAATTTTCGGATGGCTGCTGCAAAAAGGAATCCAGAATAATCGTATCTTTGGGATAGACAATGCCGACACGTTGGTTATTCCATTTTACATACAGAGGGTATGAGCCGTTGGAAAGATACCCGATTTTATCCATGTCCTCCTCCATGATTTGCTCATACAGGACGGGCAGGCCAAGGAACCGGGCTACACTGTCAATATCGACTTGACCTGATTCCTGTTGGCCGCAAGCCACTTGAATCAGACCGGAAGCAATTTCTTCAATTTCTTTGTTTGAAATAAATACTTTCATCGATAAACCTCCTCGTGGTGAAAACCGCACCTTTTGAGAGGAAAAAGGTGTTCCAAGAACGTACGCAGCTCTAACTTGACAGAGCTACAGGCGATAGCGGCTTTCTACCTCCTGCGTGAGTGGAATAGCCCTGTGAGCAAGAGCTTTTTACTTCGGGTGCCTTTATTATAGCGGGTGGCGTAAATACTGTCAAGAACAAATGTTTGTATACAATAAAAGAGTCACAGAACTGTGACTCTTTCAAATTGACAACGGTGAAAAGTTAGACTATAATCGAATTAACATAAAAAAGGTGGGGAAATCATGGAGATTAGTACGCCACAGAAGGTAAAGCTGCTCAAATTGATGGAATTGCTGCGTGAAAACAGTGACGGGGAGCATCCGCTAAAAACAAATGAGCTATGTGCTATGCTGGGGAAGATCGGAATCTCTTGTGACCGCAGAACATTGAGCAGGGATATCGCTGTGCTGAACGACTGCGGGTATGAAATCCTCTCCACAATGCAGGGACATGATAAAGCGTACTACATCGCGGACCGTAGTTTCTCGCTTGCGGAACTGAAAATACTGATTGACGCGGTTCAGGCGGCATCCTTTATTTCGGAATCTAAGACGAAGAACCTGATTGATAAGATTGCGGCCTTGGGCAACAACCACCGTGCGGAGCTTTTACGGGGGAGTATGGTATGCTTCAATTCCAGAAAACACAGCAATGAGCAAATCTATTATTCTGTGGAATCTCTGGAAGAAGCTCTGCGGAAGCATAAAAAGGTGTCGTTTGTTTACTTTGATTTGAATGAGAACAGGGAGAAAGTATACCGCAGGGAAAAAAGCCGCTACATTGTTGACCCGGTAGCGCTGGTCTACAACGAGGACAATTACTACCTGATGTGCTTTTCGGCCAAGTATAGCGATGTAGTCAATTACCGGGTAGACCGCATGGAACAGGTGCGTGTAGAAGCGGAATCCGCAGATCAACGGGCTGTGATTCACGCCTCCAATGTCGCGGATTACACAGAGCAGGCATTCAAGATGTATAACGGAAAATCGGAGACGGTCACGTTGGAATTCAGTAAGGCGTTGATTGGTGTTGTCTACGATAAATTCGGTGAGGATACCGAAATCTGGCAGGAAGAAGGTGGGAAGTACACAGCCACCGTCAAGGTACAGATTAGCCCAACCTTTTGGGGGTGGCTGTTCCAGTTTGGGGGAAGGATGCAGCTAAAGATGCCTATGGTGCTGCGGGAGGAAATGGAGCGGCAGCTGGAGCTGCTTGCGGATACGAATAAGCACGGGGAGTAGGCAACTGATGGCGGCGGCTCCAGCATTGTGCTGAAAGAATATGCCAATTTAGGGAGGCTTCTTTATGTACAGAAGTGATATGAATATAAAGCATACCAACAAATCTCACCTTTATTGGGGTATCGATAAGTCAAGCGGCGATGTGGTGTATATTGATGATGTTTCCTAGATTACTTCATCATTCATGAATGTATCTTCCTATAACTACGCGAGAGTTGACTGCCAGATGATTCCATAGTTTCACAGACTTGGAAGAATTCACACTATTTGTGTTATGCTGCCTGCATCCATTTCCATCAAATAAAGAATGTTTGCAAAATACCCCAGTATTAATTGATAATCCTTTATGTATCGACGAATAGCTGGTTAACATTTGCAACCACGGTGCCGCTCAAACTGGAGTGGGTAATGTTGATGCACTCATTTTCAAAAGGCGACGGTAAAAAAGACGATAACGCCCGCATGACGGGAAAAATACGCGCATTATTTGTCTGACGGATCATGGTTCAGTGTTGGTGCCTTGATAAACTACGCCGGATCAGGTGGTAGTCACCTGATCCGGCGTAGCAGAAAAACGTATGGACTTATACCGCAACCTCGGTATTATCCGCTATCATTACGGTTACAGTAAAGACATGCTTTTCAGCGTCATAAGACCATTCAAAGTCCCCCTGATACTTACGTACAGTTTTGGCAACACTTTTCAATCCAAATCCATGGAGGTTTATATCATTTTTTGTGGAAATCAGCCGCCCCCCGGATTGTTTGGGAGGTTCATCGCAACTGTTGCTGAGAATGATAACACTATATGCGTTGCGGTGGACAGTATTGAGTACAACCCACTTCGACTCGGATTGCTCTGCTGCGGTGACGGCATTATCCAAAAGATTCCCCAGAATGGCTACCAGATCAATATCGTCCAGCTGCGAAAGCTTGCACACTTTGACATCATGCTCAAATCGTACCCCTCGTAGCTCGCAATCCACCGTATACTTATGAAGCATAACATCAAGAAGCTTATTCCCGCTATGGCAATTACGGGTATAGTCAACAAGCTGCTGAGATAGCTTTGCCACATAATCATTGATTTTGGGGTCGTTGCTAAGTGACTGAATAGCAGCAAGGTGCTTCTTTGCATCATGTGCATAGATCATTAACTGCTGATTTTGCTGATCCAGAATTTGATAATAGGATTGTTCTGTTTGGAGCCGGTTCAATTCGCTTTGCATTTGCAGGGACAGGCTGGTTGCCTTTAACTGATGGGAATACGTTACAAACAGCAATATCGATGAAGCGAAAATACAAATACTTGCAAGCGACAGTAAAAACTGAACGTGGTAATCCATATTTGGCAGAGCGCAAATATGCCAGAAAATTGTTTGACATCCAGCTGCGCAAATTGGGTAAATCAAAAAAGTCAAAGGAAATGTATTGTGATTTTCTTTTGGATGGATTACCTTTATCAGAATGAGAATAATTAAAAAATAAATTGTCTTAATCGAAATAGCTTGAAATAACGCAAGCATGAAGCTGCTATCATAATTGTAGAATACATTTCCTGTTATAAAGGAGCTCAGGAAGACAATAAACACTTCCACAGCAGCATTAATAAGCCCCATGATGGCCGAGTAAAAAGAACTTTTAAGTATAGTAGAGTCAAAGCAGATACTGCCGAACAGGGCGTTAATTGCAAAAGTTGAAACAATATTTATAATTACATTATTGTGAAATAAGATATTGACACCCGATCCCAAAGAAAACAGCAGGCCGCCAATTAGTAGGCGTTTAACCGGCGTGAACCGAGGCTCAAACACTGAACCATAAAAAATGTAGGATATAATCATTTCCACCAGATAAACGCAAAAGGAAAAAACAGGATTCAGCATGGTCAGCGCCTCCGCAAATATTCAAACCAGAATTTGTGAAATGCGGACTGCTTTCTGGGAGCAATCGGGATGCGCATGCCGTCTGTAAGAAGCATCTCGGAGTAAGAATACCTTTCTACATAATGCAAATTTACCAGAAAAGATTTATGTACAGGATAGAAAAACAGCTGTGGCAGCTTCTCACATAATTCATCAAATTTATCAGCAGTGCAAAAGCTTTGAGTCTTCGTTACGATGGATACTTTACGCCCGTCTCGCGTTACATACATGATGTCATCGGCAATAACGCGCCGCTGGGTACCGTTCTCGGAAAGGAAGATGTCTACATAGGCACCATCAATATATTCCATAGCTTTGTCCAAACCTGCATACAATCTGTTTGCGTTGAATGGTTTTTCAAAAAAGCGGAATGCCCGCAGATCCATGGCCTCATCCTGATATTCGTCATAGTTGGTCACAAAAAACAGCGCAAGCTTGGGGTTATTCTGCCGCAGGTGCTTGGCCAGAGCAATTCCGTCTATGCCGGGCATCTGGATATCCAGAAACGCCAGATCAAATACCGCTGTATCTATCGCAACTTTTGTTGGATCTGTCAGCGCAGTGACCGTACAGGGAATATGGTGGTTCAGCATGTATTCTTCAACATGAATGCGCAAGGTATTCAAGTAGGTCTGCTCATCATCACAAATCAATATTTTCATAGAAACCCTCGCAATAGAAAATAGGCTTGCAGCCCTCATGTGGTGCAAGCCTATTTTATCATTATATGCGATAAACGTCAAACGCTACGCCCCTACCGGAATCAGCATTTTTGCAGGATTTCCTTGCAGTTTTGCAATATGACTGCGCGTTATTCACTATTTGCCAGATAAGCGCTCAAAAGATGGTATAGCATCTTCTGCTCGCTTGGAGAAAGCTGTTTCACCAGAGCCGCGATACCATCGGTCTCCGGTGTCAGCTCACCCAATAGATAATAGTCCGGTGTTCCACCCAGTATATCGCACAGCGCAAGCAAACATTTCGTTGTGAGCAGGCTTTTGCCACACTCCATACTCGAAATATGGTTTGTAGAAAGGTTCAGCTTTTCTGCCAACTGCTCCTGAGATAAACCTGACACTTCCCTGCGGTGTTTGATGCGCTTACCAATCAGCTTTTTGTTGATGTCCATTTCAATCACCACAGATAAAATACCATGTTTCCCGTAAAATCAGAACAAAGTACAACAGAATATATCTATACAATCATTAGTTTGTAAGGATTTAATAGATATATCCAATTCTGATGGTGAATTCTTGCAGTTTTGCGCAAATAATCAGCACTTTCGCAGGAGCCGTTGAAAAGTATGGAAAGCTATGGTATTTTGGCGTCGAACGGAGGTGAACAGCATGGAACGCAAGAAAATATTGGCTGCCCAAATCGCCGGAAAAGCGGCGAAAAAAGCCCTTTGGAAAGATGTGGACCGAACTACCTGCATGACGTTCAATCAGCCAAAGGCGCCAACTGACTTGAAGCGTTTCAAGAGCGGTAAGTAATGGGAACATGGATCGCGGAACGTATTACGCAGAAACTGGTTGCAGCATCGGTAATAGAGGAAGGTGACAGGGATCTTTACAGCTATGGCTTTTTCCTGATGGTTACACGTTTATTCTTCTTCCTGATAACAGTTGCCGCTGGGTTGTTTCTGGGAGTCCCTTGTGAGAGTGCTGTTTTCTATATTGTGTTCTTTTCTCTGCGAACTTATGCCGGGGGCATCCACGCCAAAACTGAAGCAGCTTGCACTGTACTTACTACCATCGCCATGGGGGCGGTCGTGTTTTCCATTAAAATGCTGGAAACCTCAAATACGGAGATCCTGCCGCTTCTCATTTCCAGCAATCTGTGCATTCTGCTGTTCAGCCCGCTGGATAGTCAGGAAAAGCCGCTGGATGCAGAAGACAGGAGAAAATACCGCAAAATTTGCTATGGCCTGCTAATTGTATGGGATGCAGTTGCTACCGCAGCAGCCCTTTTAACGCTTCCGGTGCTGTATTATCCAGTAGCATGCGGTATGTTTTTGGAAGCGGTTTTACTGAGCATTGGGAAATTGTGCAACCGCAAAAAGTATGAACCTGCCTGATCAGCAGTTCATAATTGCCTTGAGCCATTTGATTTGTGCACGTCAATATGGTTCGCATTTGATTGCTGTAAATCATCAGCAGCAAAAGGCAAGGGGTGATGATGTAACTCAGTTCAGACAAAGGAGGCTTTTATGAAGTTAGCGAAAAGAATGCTCGCTCTTGCCATAGCAGTAATGCTGGTTATAGCTGTTTTGGATGTTCCCGCATCCGCTGCAACGGCCCCATGGCCCAGCAAATTCAGAAGCTTCACCCAGACAAGCACATACAATTATCAGCGCGGATATGCCTGTGCAGTTCAAAGTATTCTTCTGGATCACGATGTAGCTGGCAGTTACATTTCCAATGCGGGAGGTGTGGATGGATATTTTGGAACAGGTACGGTCAATGCCGTAAAAGCGTTTCAGGGGGATGAGCATCTGGCCGTTGATGGCATCGTTGGACCTAATACATGGGAACGGATGGCACTGCGTATGAGCCAGAGTGGTAATGATCCCTATACCTATTTGAGCATGGGTAATGACAGAACTGCTATCAGCATTGTCTACCTAAACTCTGTCTATAGCTACTATTATCATTCGGAAAACGGCATGCTTAGCGGCTTTTTCCGCAGCTCTTATTAAAGTGCCGACGTATATCCATGCCGTAACTGAATTAATTTCATCTGAGCACTGGCCATTTTGGCCAGTGCTTTCGGAGAATATAGATTGATTTGCCATGGCACGAGAAAGGACACATAATGATTTTTAAGAAGCAAAAGATCATGCTTGTCATGCTGCTGACCGTATTGCTGGTAGTGTTTTGTGGATGTAAACAAGAACCTACAACAAACTCTGTGATAAGTAAGAACGACGGCTCTTTCGATAGCGGAGTCCTCCAGCCTGCACCCCAGAACCAAGCATCAGAGAATATTAGCCTGCATAATGAATTTACTAGTACAGATAAAAGCGTAACTTTCTCTATGAACATTGAGAAAGAATGGCCTCAGAACGGCTCCCCTGTGGTGGAAGTGACACCCCACTATTTGACAGCAGATGATGCTAAACGGGTTGCAAATATACTTCTAGGAGACGCAACTTTTTACGAGAAGGAGCCTGTACAGGACCCGCGTTACTCAAAAGAGCAAATTCAGGAAAAGATCAGTCGCTGGTCTCAATACACGAGTACACAGGCTCTTTCAGACCTTTATGGGGATCAAGCGGATTCTCAAACATTGGAAATCGTAAAAGAGTTTATTAACGAATACACGCTTATGCTTGATACCGCTCAAAATTATCAGCCAAAGTTATGTGAATGGACTCTGAAAAAAGATGCCTACTATGTTGACCCATTAGAAGAACTGGAGGGCGTTGATCTCTCAAATAATAACGATGAAATACAGGCCATAGCCCAAGTTGGAAGTGTTGAATATACTCTTGATATTGCAACACGAAACAAAAATGATTTTAAGCTAAACAATATTTATCTATACCTTTCATCAGGAAGCAGTCCAAGATCGATTGACACACGAATCTTTTATTCAAGGCTGTGCCGGACCGAGAAGCCCTCAGAACTGGACGTTCAGAATGTGAAAGCTAAAGCGCAGAATATGCTGGATCAAATGGATTTAGGTCAGTGGCAAGTTGATAACAGCCGTGTGGAAACGACATATTACGGAGACGTTCCCGAATATGTGATTCACGTTAGTGCGGTCCCGGTTTTTCACAAAACTCCTGCTATCCGCCGTCCTCAACTTGGTAATTTGAAAAGTGACACTTCCTATGCGTCCAACTATTACTTGACAGATGCCAATTTCAAATTCTCTGCTAATGGTGATATTCTGGCATTCAGTATGTTTTCCCCGGTTGATGAAAAAGAGGCCCTAAACACGAACGTTCAAACAAAAAATGGGGGTGATTTGATAGAATTAGCGGAGAACCATCTGATACTCAGCGATTATTATGACTATGGCATGTCTCCGGACTTTCTCGATGTTTTTCAGGAATCTGCTGGAGAAAATGTGACCTGCAAGGTTGATATATGTCAGCTTGAATATGGTTTAATTCGGGTGAAGGTTCCCAACACGGATGAAAGCTACTATTACGTTCCCGGCATGATTCTATATGGTACCGTTGACTATTGGGGAGAAGAGTCTGGAAAAATCCTTGCTTCTAGCGGCGACCCGATTCTTTCTAATAACCGTATAATTCCATTGGTCGCCCTAAACGCCGTTGACGGTTCCATTATTGAGCTGAGTAACGAGTAATTGGCGTGTATATCTACACATCCGTAAGTTTATACGGATTTAATAGATATGTTCAACTACGGCGGTGACTTCTTGCAGTTTTGCATGGATAATCCGCACTTTTGCAGGAGCCATTGCAAAGAATGGGGAGCTATGGTACTTTGGTGTCGAAAGGAGGTGAACGGAATGGGAAACAAGAAGACATTGATCGCTAAGGTTGCTAGAAAAGCGGCGGAGAAGGCTCTCCGGAAGGATGCGAACAGGACTACCTGTCTGGCATTCTATCAGCCAAAAGCACCTGCTGACCTGAAGCGTTTCAAGAACGGTAAGTAATAGAAACATGGATCGCGGAACATGTTACACGAAAGTTGAACGCAGCACTGGCAACAGAAAAAGGTGAGAGCCTTCTTCTGTTGCGGTAGCTATTACAGTGTGCCTTTAAGGCGGCTTTACCAAGCATTGGGAAATGCGTAACCACAGAAAGTATGAACTTGCCTGATCAGCAGTTCATATATGTCCTGAATCATTGGATTTGTGCACGTCTAAATGGTTTGTATTACGCTTGCCGTAGGCCATCAGCGGCAAAGGACGAAGGATAGTGGCAACTTAATATCATGTGTAAAGGAGGATATTATGAAATGCATTAAGAGAACCTGCTCGTTGATACTTGCCCTTTTGCTGGCTGTGTCAGTTCTTGTTCTGCCGGCAGCCGCCCTTGATAATACGTGGGTTACCCGATTTCAAACCATGCCATTAATTTACAGTGCAACAGCTACAAGGCCCGGCAACGATGTCTATGTAAAAGCGATTCAGAGATATCTGTTCAGTAATTCGGCAACGCGTAGCACAATGGGCTCAACCACTGTTGATGGCATTTGGGGTACGAGAACGGAGTCCGCTGTAAAAGTATTTCAGCGTGCAATGTCGTTAAGTCTGGTCGATGGTAAAGTTGGATCTGGTACATGGGGCAGAATGGCTGAAACGCTCAGCTATTTTTCTACAGTGTATAATAGTTGTAATTGCAAGGTACTTTATCTGCTTGATGGCAACACGAAGTGGTATGTATATCTCGTAAAAACAGGCAATAACAGCTATGACTACTACTATTATCACTCTAATTCGTCCAACAATGCCTTCAATGAAAGCAATTTCTTCCACTGCGATAATCAATAAATTCAAAGCACTGGCCATTTATGGCCAGTGCTAGAATCCTATTCAATCCTTTGTTCTCGAAAGGAGAGCTTTTGATGCGGAGCAGGAAAAATAACATATTCGCCATAATTTTCCTATTTGTATTTGTATTTTGCGGATGTCAAAAAGGTCCTGATACCAAAATAATTACAAGCAAAAATGACGGCATCTTTGACAGCAACGCAATTCAATCTGCTGATGAAACCCATTCCGACGGTGAGACACAAGAAGCAAAGTTTGATGAAGTGTTTTATAGCACGGATGGCTCCGTTGAGTACCTTATGAATGTGAATGAAGTGCTGAACAATTCCAATATGCCTGTCATTGAAGTAAAGCCTCACTATTTGTCTGAGGCAGATGCCCAGCGTGTGGCCACGGCACTTTTTGGCGATGTTGAGTTCTTCGAGGCATATCCGCTCCTTGACCCGGTTTACTCCAAGGAGGAAATTCAAGAAAAGCTGATAAGGTGGACACCATATACAAATCAAGATGCTGTAGACGCATTATATGGGGAACACAAAGCTAGTGCCGTAGATGTTGTAAAAAGTTTTATTTCAGAATACACTGAGCTTTATGACGCGGCGCCTGATAAGGCGCAGAAAGTTCCGTGCGAGTGGGAATTCAAGAAAATCCCATTTTATCAAATGCCCAAAAGTGAAGCGGCGGCGCTGGATAATTCAAAAGAGACGGATTCTATTCAAGCGACGCTGAAAAAAAATAATCTGCCATACCGTTATATTGTAGAAACCCGAGATCAGGCAGACTATAAAGCGAACTACGTTACTGCATACATATACGATGGGATATCTCCATATTTCATTGACGATAGGATATTCTTTTCTCAGCTTTGCAGAACAGATAAACCAGATGAAACCAGTGTCAATAATATAAAAAAGCAAGCCGAAGATATGCTCAAGCAGATGGAACTGGGCGATTGGGAAATAGATGAATGCTATGTGGATACTGTCTATTATGGTGAAAACATAGAATACACCGTAAATCTCAGAGCGGTTCCTGTTTTTAATGGTATTGAGGCAATTCGGCAACCCCAACCCAGTGAATTGACAAGTGATAATACATACGCAGCAAACTATGCATTAACCGACGTAAGTTTTTGCTTTTCCCCCAATGGCAATCTGCTAAATTTTGTTATGTACTCCCCTGTAGATATAGAAAAAGTACTAAACGAAAACGTTGCTGTAATAGAAATACAAGAGCTTGTCAAAAAGGCAGAAAACACGCTGTCATATTCAGATTACTATAATTATGACCCGGGCTTTTTAATTGATTCAGCGGAAGAAGGACTCCGTTGTACCGTGAATATCTGTGATATAGAGTATAATCTTAATCGGACTAGAGTACCTGATACAGAAGCTGGTTATTATTATGTACCTTGTCTGACATTGTTGGGATCTGTAGAATTCAGCGGCAAAGAAAGTAATACAGTATATTATAGCTCAGAAACACCGATTACATTAGTATCGATAAATGCAGTTGACGGCAGCGTTATCAATGCTACTAATCAATGATGTTATGTTGAATACAATAAATGGTGCAGTTATCCCGCTTAGTAACGAATAACGGCATATTATTTTCCCATTGGACTAAGAATTTGAATGCTTTATATTACAGGAGGATTTATGAAACTGTTTAAGCGCACGATTATGCTTATTTCTGTAATTGCAATGTTGGTTTCTGCAATGACGATTACAGCATCGGCGGCGACCAGTGTAACCATGAAGGCAAAAATCCAGTCTTTCCCGTATCTTTATCACGGAGTTAGCTACCCTTCGGCCGTGAGGGCACTGCAGAGGTTTTTAATCTGCATGGATTATAGCCAGCATGACACACTTACAAAAGATGGCCTCGACGGCGGATTTGGTCCTAATGTTGAAGCCGCAGTTAGATACTTTCAGGTTTCTAACGGTATTAGACTGCCCAACGGCACTGGCGAAGTGGCTTCTCAAACATGGGGGGCCATTGCAGATAACCTGTTTGAACAAGAGGTCGTTGATGAAGCCGAGGATGGCACCCATGTCAGGCTAAAGAATGTCTCCGGCGATAGAGTGTATTATGCAAACACTGCAAATAGCCAATATCATTTTGCATATTACCAAAGCAATACTTACCGTGATTTTGTGTACTGGAAATGGATTTAAGCCGCCTTTATTAACACTTGATTAGGCTTATTCGATCCGCGCATGCAAAAATGACCCGGACTACAGATGTAGTCTGGGTCGTTTAGAATTTTTCAGAAAGGGTTGTTTCGAGATGAATGCTAAGAAAGTATTCTGTTTTATCATGGCGGGGATACTGGCCCTCTCATCGTGTGCTTGCCAAAAGGCCCCCTCCGAAAAAACAGTTTCCTCAAAAAGTAGCGGAACAACAAACTATACCAGTTCTGCTACTGCCAGCGGAACTGGTGATATTGGTGAAGCTGTTCGTGTAAAAAACGAAGAACAGTTTTTCAGCACCGATGATTCAGTTGAATTTACCTTCAACATTGATAAGGCAGTTCCTGTCAGTGCTATGCCTGTGGTGAGGGTTTCGCCAGACTTTTTGTCGGAAGAAGATGCAAAAAGGGTAGCAAACGTGTTGTTCGGAGAAGTTGATTATTATGAGTCTGAGCCGGTTTTCTCCCCCCAATACTCAAAGGATGAAATTCAGGAAAGAATCAGGCGATGGTCCCCTTTCACCAATGCTCAGGCAGTTCAAGAGCTGTATGGGCAGCCTATGGATCATGTTGTGGGGATTGTCCAAAGCTTTATCGAAGAATACACACTGCAATTTGAACAGGCTCCCGACGAGTCCCCTCATAAGCCTTGTGCATGGAAGTTTAGAAAAACATCGGAATATAGATATTCTGATGAACAGATTCGTGAAGAACAAATTGACACCAGTGCTGATAACGACGAAATCACTGCATCGTTAAGAGTAAACAATATAGAATATCAATTTAACGCGGCAACACGAAACAAAAAAGACTACAAGCTGAATTATATAAGCGCTTATCCTTATACGGGGATTTCTCCCAATGGGATAGATTCGCTGATTGTCAGTTCTCAACTGTGTCGAACAGAAAAGCCGACAGATGAAGAAATGTCGTATGCATTTTCTTTGGCAGATACGTGGTTGGAAGATATGGAGCTGGGTGAATGGAGCATTGATCAATGCAGCGTAAAGACCACATATTATGGGGACGTTCCAGAATATGTGATTTGTATAAGCGCGGTTCCTGTGCTCCATGGAACGAACGCAATCCGTTATCCTCAGCTGGATAATTTGAAAAGCAAAGACGTATATGCTTCAAATTATTACTACACTGACGCTTATTTTGAATTTTCGGCAAACGGGGATCTTATGCTTTTCCGTATGTATTCGCCTATCGAGATAAAAGAGGTTGTCAATGAAAATGTTGAGATGTTAAGCATGGATGAACTTCTCTCAAAGGCAAAAGACTACTTGAAGCTAAGCGACCTGTATGCATATGGTATTGGATCTGAAACTGAGAATCTGGAAGATAAAATAGGCTGCAAAATAGAAATCCCGGATTTTGATATGGGGTTAACTCGAATTAAGGTACAGGATTCAGATGATTACTATTATGTTCCCAGTATTGTGCTGAAGGGTAACATTGAGTATTTCGATAAAGAAGGGATGGATATATTGTTTACCGCTGATAATGTAACATTACTTGTCTTGAATGCGATAGATGGAAGTATCATTCCGTTTGTTAACAAATAATGTGAAGTTGAGTTGTCATATAAATTGCTTTTCACCGAAAGAGGAGCCGTTTATAAAAGCGCCCATCTGCACGCCCATAATCTTATACAGATTTAATAGATATATCCAACTACAATAATGAATTCTTGCAGTTTTGCGTAAATAATCCGCAGTTTTGCAGGAGCCGTTGAAAAGTATGGAAAGCTATGGTACTTTGGTGTCGAAGGGAGGTGAACGGAATGGAAAGCAAGAAAGCATTGATCGCTGAGGTCGCAAAAAAAGCGGCGGAGAAGGCTCTTCGGAAGGACGCGAATAGGACTACCTGTCTGGCATTCTATCAGCCGAAAGCACCTGCTGATTTGAAGCGTTTCAAGAACAGTAAGTAATAGGAACATGGATCGCGGAACATATTACGCGAAAGTTGAACGCAACACTGGCAACAGAAGAAGGTGAGAGCCTTCTTCTGTTGCGGTAGCTATTACGGTGTGTCTTTGAAGCGGTTTTACCAAGCATTGGGAAGGTTTAAATTTGGCATATTCTGAAAATGCCTGAGGAATGCGTCTGCGACAACGTACATGGACTATTTGTTTACAAACTTCCCATTTAGAATTAGGGGCAGAATGATATGTCGAAAAGTAAAAAAAGAGGACTATTAGTAGCTCTTACTTTCTTATTCCTCACGCTGGGTTTGGCCACATGGTATTCCAGTAGGCCACAAGTTCCTTCGGAGGTCAAAGAGCTTTATTCATCTTATCTGGACACAATCATGTTCGATTATGATAAAGCGGCAAATGCGTATTGCCACTTTGAAATGCCCATTATTAAGGAACTCATAGAGCAGTCGGATGACTTTGTTACCAGTTACAAAATATTAAACTGGGAAAAAATAAACGACGATCTCTGGGCCGTACAGACTTCATTTCGGACGTTGTCAATTCCAGACGGGGATATAATGTTCAATTTTGTAGGCAAGATAGACGGGAAATACTACGTTATGATTAACGCGTATCAAGTACCTGCGCTACTGCACAAGAATTTTAATCCTATCCAGTACATACCATCAAACGCTGTCCCGTATCAAGATGTTGTCGGCCTATTAGGGTGAGAGATTTCCCTATAACAGTGCAATAGGGATGTTTTCAGAAATAATTACAGAAAGAAGGATTGCCATGAAACGGTTTATTTCCAGAGTATTTGCCCTCCTGCTGGTGTGTGTAATGTGCGCTGCTCTGCCATTATCCGCCCAAGCGAGCATAATTACTCCGCCCGCTGGCAGTACTCATCTCTTTGGAATCACTTCCACTGGATTTTACAACGAACTCAGAACTGATGCTTCGGGTAAGATGTTTGCGACCTACAACCATGTAGGCAAAACAATTTGGATTGTAGGAACCATGACACATTCTTCGTCTCGGAACTTTACAGTGGGACTTTGCCACAAGGTTGCACCCAGTGGCCTCTTTAGATATGAAACTGCAGGGATTTGGACAAGCGGAGACGATACCTATACTTATCAGGTTGACCGGCTGCCAACGGATAGCAGTTACCCGAATGCTCAGACTTACTATGTATACTTTCAAAACACTGCTGGATATGGTAAGGTGACTGGCAGTGTAGCTGTATACAGCGGCCGAGCAGCATAATTTTTCTGCATAATGGGCACTGCATTATGCAGAGAGTAAGACCGGGAGGCTTGCATCTGTTTAAGGTGCAAGCCTTTAGCGGCCTGAACATTCATATTGCCGAGATTAATAAAATTTGCCTAAGGCAGCTTTTGAATGCAACACTAAGAACTTGCTTGAATCAAGGTGGAAGGCAACAGCAATGCATGTCAATATAAGGAATTATCACCAGTGTTGAACCCCTATATCTGAAAAAGGCCACATAAGAGTTACTGGCAAAGCCATTGTAATAAAAGTGATCTTTTTTCTTGCGCTTAGCAATAAGCTTATTTTATACGAAAGGCGGCCGCTGCCTGTACATTTTACGCAAATGCTCTGCGGCTGAATGGTGATTACTATGAAGAAAATAGTCCTAATGGCAATCCTGTTTGTATTTATGGCAGTGATTTTTTGTGCATGTCAGGCAAGTCCGTCAAAAGAAATCGTGACAAGTAAAAATGATGGAGTTTTTGAGGATAGAATCGCTCAGCATCCTGCGGAGAGTCAGACAGCCGGAAGCGGCATATTTATCCAAAATGGCAGTTTTTCCAGCACAGATGAAAGCGTCACATTTACTTGGAATATCAATCAGGCAATTGATGGAGGACAGATGCCGGTATTAGAGGTAACTCCACGATTCCTGACCGGAAAAGATATAGAAGGGATTGCGGTTGCCCTGTTCGGAGAGGACGCCACCTTCTTCGATCTGGGTCCAGTGACCAAGCGTCAGCCCTCCAAATCAGAAATTCTTGCAAAGATTCAAATATTGTCCCAATATGCGGATGAAGAAAAGTTAAAAGCGCTTATGCCGGGGGATGCAAACATTGAAAATGTCAAATTCTGGCTGGAGCACTATACGGTCGCATACGAAAGCGCACCGGAGGAAAACCCACATCAGCGGTGCGACTGGACTTTGAAAGATTGCCAGTACTATGAAGACAATGGCACCTCGCCGGACACAAACAGCAAGTGGCTGATGGCAACAACAAACGTAAATGGACATGACTATCTGCTCCGCGCATTCGTACGCGACCAGAAAGACTATCAGGAAAACAGCCTGTTCATCACGTTCGGTGACGGTGACGATCCTACATATGTGCAAAAAACGGCGGAGATTGCGGCCATATGCCGGACAGAAAAACCCACAGAGGCTCAAATCGCTGCAGCCAAAAATAAGGCGCAAGGCATGTTGGACAGAATGGGACTTGGGAAGCTGGTGGTTGCGGAAGCCTTTATTGAAGAAGGTTTGGAAGAGACGCCGACATACCAAATCAGGATAGAAGCTGTCCCCGTTTTTGAGGGAAAGCCAGTGCTTTATGGGGATTTCGGCAGAAGCTATATTGCGAAAGAATCCTACAACTCTGATTATCCGGTGTGGGCAACGCAAATGTTCTTTTCTGCAAACGGAGAACTGGTTGCATTCGGAATCACCAACATGGTTGAGGTAAAGGAAGTCCTGAATGAAAATGTTCCGACTCTGCCCATGGAGGAAATCATAGAAAAGGCGCAGGCGCATATGTCTCTTTACGATTCATCCGCGCTGGATCGGTTTACGGGGAATGCCCTGATGCTGGAAGCGTTAACCGGAAGGAGTGCTGATGCGTTGGACTGCAAAGTAGAAATCACGAAACTTGAATATGGGTTAGCGAGATTTCTGATTCCTGACAGCAGCAATTTCTATTATGCCCCTGCGGTTGTTTTTAGCGGAACCATTGATTACTGTGATCCGGATACCGGAGAAATTATTACCGGAACAGGAAATCCCTATGGTTCCCGCTTGCAGTCTCTGGTTGTTGTGAACGCGGTAGATGGAACGATTTACTGACGGGGAATATTGGTTCATTCCGGAAGCAAACGAAAGACCAACTGAAGAAAAGGGAGACGGTTTCCATGAACAACCTATTGTCTCAGCTTCGCCGGGGATGGACCCTCCGCTTTTGGCTGGCAGTTCTGGCTGCCATGTGTCTGACCCTCGTTACATTCCTCCAACCCATTCTGGCAACATGGCAGCAAGGCAGGAGGTTTGACCAGGGGTATCACAATGATCTTATGATGAAAGCGCTTACCTCTGATGTGGTAGCATCTTTTCTCCCGCTTCTGGCAGCGATTCCATTTGCTGCCGGATATCTTGAGGATGTAAAAAGTAAATTCTCACGGTTTTATCTGATTCGGGGAAGCTATTCAGGGTATCTCCTAAGCCACTTCGCGGCCTGCTGGCTCTACGGCGGCGGTGTAGTATTTCTGGGTCCCTTAATTGTATGGGGAATAACAGCACTTGTATTCACCCCCGTTGAGCGAGCTGTGAAAGGGTACACAAGCATTTCACCCCAGATTCTGAATCATCTGGTACTGCTATTTTGGAACGGCGGGTTATGGGCGGTAGTTGGGCTGACCATGAGTACCATTATGGAAAGCAAATACATCGCCTATGCTTCCCCTTTCATTGTGTATTACCTGTTGGTCATCTTCTACGAACGGTACTTTCCGGAAGCTGGGCTTCTCTCCCCTAAGAACTGGCTTGACCTGAAAACTTGGCCGTATGGGCTTGGAAGCGCAATTCTGTTCCTGCTGGAGCTGACGTTCTTATGTGGGCTGATCTTTTACATCCGGGGGAAAAGGAGACTGGAGGCCTTATGAGAAAAATCCGTCAGCCGTTATTCATTGCCGGATACAACTTCCGCCTGTGGCGGGGAAATCCCCGGATTCTGGTCACCTTTGCCCTCACGCTTATTATGAGTTTCCTTCTGACCGATAAGGCCGTTCGCTTTGCGGTAGATCATAATACGACCATGCAGATGGTGGAGTCCTTCATCTGGAGCTTTGGCGACAGTAACTCCATTCTTCTTTCCTCTGTGCTGCTGGTGCTGCTTTTTGCGGATATGCCGTTCCTGTCCTCCGGAACCCCCTTTTATCTGGTACGGACGGATCGGAGAACATGGATCACCGGTCAAGTGGTGTACATTCTCGCAGCTACGGCCATTTATCTGGCCTTCGTTCTTGGAAGCACCATTGTATTGTCCATCCAGCAGTCCTTTGCGGCCAATATGTGGAGCCCGACAGCGGCAATTCTCGGCTATACGAACGCCGGAGAGCGGGTAGCGATCCCGGCTCTTGTAAAGACGCTGGAAATGAGCTGGCCTTACCAGAGTATGATCTCTATTTTTCTGTTGATGCTGGGCTATACCTCGGTCATGGTGCTGCTGATGCTGGCCTGCAATCTATGGTTTGGTCAGGCAGCGGGGGTAGCCAGCGTACTGGTGTTCAGCCTGTACGGCATTCTCATGCAGCCGGATACCATTCAGCTCATTCTCAAACTGCCGGATGAAGCGTATTACATTGCCAATGTCATTATCGGCTGGCTGTCCCCACTCAATCAGGCGACCTATCATATGCATAATTTCGGATATGATAAGCTGCCCCGGCTGTGGCAGTCTTATTGTATTTTCATTGGGCTGTCCGTAATTCTGTATTTTGCCTCTATCCGAGGGGCAAAAAGGTACAATTTCAGCTTCACGGGAACAGAAGGGTGAACCATGGAAAACGTTATTGAAGTATGTGGCGTCAATAAATATTTCGGGGAAGAACATGTCCTCAAGGACGTTTCCCACACCTTTGAAAAGGGCAAAATCCACGGGATCGTAGGCAATAACGGTTCCGGCAAGACCGTCCTGATGAAGTGCATCTGCGGCTTCCTGAAGCCGGACAGCGGCGTTATTTACGTCAATCACAAGCAGGTCGGTAAAGAAACGGATTTTCCGGAGGATATCGGGATCATCATCGAAACACCGGGTTTTCTTCCTCATCTGTCCGGGACGCAGAATCTGAAGATTCTGGCGTCCCTGCAAAAGAAGGCCAATGCGTTGACCATCCGAACCGTCTTGGAGCAGGTGGGACTGGACCCGGATATGAAAAAACCGGTAGGAAAGTATTCTCTGGGTATGCGGCAGCGTTTGGGCTTCGCGCAGGCGCTGATGGAGGACCCCAGCCTTTTGATTCTGGACGAACCGCTCAACGGTCTGGACAAGCATGGTGTCGTCCATATCCGCAATGTAATCAAAGGACTCCGGGCAGAGGGAAAAACGGTGATTCTGGCAAGCCACAATCAGGTAGACATTGACGAGCTCTGCGACACGGTTTGCGAAATGGATGCGGGCGTTCTGACGGTGGTGAGATAATGGGACATTTGATAGAAGCCAGCTTTATCCCGGATCAGAAAAGCACCGGAAGTCTGGAACGGATGCTGACAATCGTTGGGGATGCCGGGGACACAATTTTTGTGAACAGCTCCCCCAAACGGGGCAAACTGTTTTTTGAAGTTCTCTGCGGCCTGCGAAAGCCGGACGCGGGAACAGTCACGATCAACGGCATTGACCCATACGCACTGACAGCCGACTTTGGAGCCGATTTTCGGCGGAAAAACATTGGGGCGATTCCGCAAGGCATGGGATGGATTCCGGAGCTCCGGATGATTGACCAGATCGCATTCCCAATGCAGGCGGCAGGGATTGGAAACGGGGAAATCCTGAAAGCGGTAAAAGCTCTGACCTCAGAACTTTTGCCGCTGGACAGTCTGTACAATACGCCCGGAAGATGTACGGCCCGTAAGCAGGCACACGCGGCAATCCTGCGGGCAGTGATCTGTAAGCCCAAGGTGTTGGTGTTCGATGGCTTTCTGGATGACTTGCCGGATTTGGACACAGACACGTTATGGCATATCCTATGGGAGCTGCGCCCGGAAAACAGTGTGCTGATCTACCTCAGCGGCGCCCCGGCGCCCAGACAGATACGGTGGACACAGGAGCTGCGTGTGTAATGATGGAGGGAAGAACGATGATTCAGAAGATATTTGCGGCACTGCTGACTGTCGTGCTTGTGATGACAATGCCACTTGCTGCCTACGCGGATGACATCGGCGATACCATGCCTGCAGAGGGAAACGCCGCTGTTCAGGACGGTGCAGCATCTGATCCCGGAAGCAATGGGACTCCCGCAGACCCTTCCCAGCCGACGAATCCTTCTCAGCCAACGGAACCATCCCAGCCAACAGAGCCATCTCAGCCGACGGAACCCTCTCAGCCAACGCAGCCCACTGTACCATCCAAAATCCCTACCGCGGTGGAAATTGATACGGAGCATATTTATCACGGTATGGATCGGGCTTATGAGGATGGTTACATACCGAGAATCAGCGACGACACCATGCATCTGGTTTTGCCGCTGCGTACTAACGGAACACTATATAAAAACGAGATCAAGGTGTCTCTGGGATTGGGAGCCAGCGCTTCCGCGCCCTTTGAGATCGCCAACTACGAAAAGATTTTCACACTGGAATCCGTCGTTCCCAAGGATACGGAGGAATTTCAGGACGTGTTTCTGGTGCAGTTTGATGTGGCGCTTTCTGAAAAACGGTACAACGGAGTTTATCCCGTGACCGTCAACATCTCCGGTTATGACGAGGAAAACAATCCCATTAACTGTATTTACACCATCTATGTGACCATCACGGACGGGCAATCCACGGAGGCGAAGCCGACAGCGCCGGAGGTCGCTACCGCGGAACCGGTCGTGTATATCTCCGGAAGCAGAGTGGAGCCGGAAAAGGCAATGGCCGGAGAACCGTTCGCATTGACGGTCACTCTGAAAAACTCCCTGACCACGAAATTTGTGCGGAACATGCTGATAAAGGTGGACACCGGAAACCTGCACATCAATCTGCTGGAAGACAGCGACATCTTCCAGATCGATAGAATTCCGGCCGGTGGAGAGACGGAACTGACCATCCGTTTCAAAACAGATTCTTCGCTCCCCGCGGGAAAATATCCGATTAATTTTTCTTTCAGCTACGACAGCAGCAAAACCCTGAACCTATCATCCTCCGGTACGGCGCTGGTGGAAATCCGGCAGCCCGCTAATATGGAATTGGTAATGCCCCGCTTTGCGGACAGCGTGACCGTGGGGGAAACCATCCCTGTAAACTTCCAAGTCATGAACATGGGGCGGGACCCGATGTACAATGTCCGCTGCGTTGTGTCCGGCTTCGGTTTCGCACCGTCCAATACCGGGTATATCGGAACCATGAATGCGGGAACCTCGGCATCTACGAAAATTGATTTATACATTATTGCCCTGAATGCCAGCAAGGGGAACGAGAATGGCAGCCAGTACGGCAGTACGGTCGGCACGGTTACTTTGATATACGAGAATGAAAATGGTGAAGAATTTCAGCAGGAAACGACTTTTGAAACGGTTGTAAACCGTCCTATTGTCCAGCTTCAGCAGACAGATAACACGGAAGAGGAGGAACAAAAGGCGGCAAGCCAATGGTGGGTATCCGTTCTGATTTTGGGAGGTGTAATCCTTGCAGCAGCCCTTGGAATTATCCTTGTCAGGAAACGCCAGAAAAATCGCGGCGGGGCATATCTGTAAAATCGCGGCAAAAACCATTCCGCGTTGTGGCTGGACGGCTGTCATCATGCTGTGTCTGGGGCTTTACATGCTGTTTCCCGGCTCAAAGGCCGCCCGGCAGCTCTATACAGAGAAGCAGACACCTTTTGAGCTGATTGCTTCCACAAACAGCACAGAGATCAATCTGGATACTCAGTTGCAAATTGCCGGTGTAGAGCGGGTCAGTCCAATCCTGCGAATGAATTGTCAGCTGACATATGGAGAAAAAACCGCAAGCTGCCAGATTGATGCCGTGTACAGTGCCTATCTGAATGTAAACCTGACGGATGGCGCTCTTTTTACGGATAGCACCAATATGCCATACCTCGTTCTGAACGAGGCAGCGGCAAAACTGTTTTCCGAAAAGGGCAGCGACCTCCCAATGGCTGTTCAGGAAGAAATCCTGCTGAAAAGCGGAGATGTGGAGACAAAAGCACAGATTTGTGGGATTTATCAGGATGAATCGGAAACGCCCCAAATCTATATGGGCTACGAAGTGGCACGAAAGCTGTTTGGTACACAATTTACAGGAACAACCATCGCGCTTCGGCTTGTGAACAAAGGCGTTGTGGAGGAAGCAGCGGCAAGTCTGCGGAAACAGCGGCTTTCCGCAAGTGTAGATACGGATACAAGCCTTGCATGGAACCTTCTGGAGCGGCAAACATGGCAGACATTTTTGGTAAGCGCTGTATTCGTTGCCTGTTCCGCCATTCTGACACGGGAAAAGCTCCTTCAGGAAAGGCAAAGTACCAGCGGAGAATGGGAGACGCTTCTGATGGCGGGGTTAACGATTTATGATGTAAAGAAGATCATTCCGCTAAGAATCCTGATCATGGACGCAATGATCATGTGCGGCATCATGGCCATCGCTGCTGTAAATGGCGGTTTTGATGTCATAGCGGTCGTTTCAGAGCTGATCTGTATTTTGGTACACTATTGCGTGTGCTTGCGCTGATTGCATATTTTTATGGATCTGCAAATTCCTTCTCGGCAGTTTTGCCACATAAATACCACTTTGTCCCTTGGTTGAGGGTGTTGATGTATTGTCCTAATAAGGACCCGTGCATAATCCATGCGAAACTTGAATAAATCAGGGCATGGAGTTTGGCGTGTATATAAAACAAGCAAAGGCGATTCTATATAAATAAGTGACTGCCATGATGAGAGGGGGGTTACGACGATGCGATATGTAATCATCGGAGGAGGCCCAGCGGGTTTTTCCGCAGGCATACAATTGCTCAGCGCTGCGCATCATTCAGGCAAAAAAATTGACTGCACTATATTTGAAAAAAGCGCGGGGGTTGAAAAGGCGTGTGGCGGGTTAATTACGCCCAAATCTAAGCACCTACTTGATTTGCTTGGAGTTAATTTGAACATAGGCAAAGCGCATAATGAAGTCGATGTCCATTATGAAGAAGTCAATTTTACTTATAGCGTGAAGAGCTCCTTTTATGTTGTCGAAAGAAAAGAATTGACAAAGGCATTGTATGACCGATTCTGCGCACTTGGTGGAACAGTAATCTGTTCACGGGTAAAGAAATACGATTCGGTAGAAAAGTGTGTTTTTACAAACGGGAAAAGAGTTGGGTATGACAAACTGATCGTCGCATGCGGCAATCGAGAACCCCCTAGCGGTAGTTCAGCGGCAAAGCGTGAATGTCGTGGAAGAAATGCGTTAGGAATTTCCACCATAGTAAGAGATCAGGCAAATGTAAAAAATGATGGTAAGATACACATCTGGTTTCTAAAAAGATTGAAGGGATATTGCTGGAGTTTCCCGTTAAGGGACGGCTATAACAATATTGGTTTTGCAGGAATGATTGATTCCCCGGACGACTACAGAATTAATAAAAAGAAATTTGAGGAAATCATCGGATTTCCCTTAATCAGTCCGTGGGGAGCGACATTTCCGCTTGGATACTATCCGGATAAGTGCGGAATTGAAATTTACACCGATGTATTTGTTATAGGGGAAGCTGGGAAATTCTTTGATTCGGTATCCGGGGAAGGAATATATTTTGCTTTATATACGGGCGTACTTACGGCGAATTATATTTCACAAGGGGTTACTCGCAGGGAATTTGCGCATGCAGAATCCAAACTCCGTGAGATTTGCAGAGGAAGTTGTTTTACGCAGAAATTTCTGTTTTCAAACCGCATTGTGTTACCAGCTTTACTTCATGCAGCGATGTATCTAAAAAAATTGGATGCCCATTTAACAGATAATTTGTTGCTAGAATACAAATATGGATATTATTCAGCCTATTGCAGCCCGTTGATTTGCTATTTTCACTGCGCAATACCATTTAACAAACAAAAATGCTTAAATAAGATTTTGGAGGTAAGTCATGGCAGAGATGGAAAGAAAAGAGCTAAGTGAATCCACCAATACGTTCCCACTGGATTACGAATTACAGAGAGAGGGAACGCTCATAACACAGGCGGGGCTGATTACAGCTGTTTTTTCGTTTTCGACGACGGCGCTTTTCACGGTGTGGCAGGTCGGGTTAGCAGAATTAGAGCGAATTCCGGATATGTGGATCCATTTGTGTATGGGATTTATTACTTTTTTCCTTTTGCTGAGTATGCTGGAGTCGGTAATAGGCTTGCTCAAAGCTATAAAAATTAACATAAAAAAAGAAGTAGTGATATCGAACATAAAAGATAATAACGACAAAATAGCGAAACACTTAAAGAGAGCAATATGCCTCTTTATAGCAGCTATTGCCTTCGTTTTTATAGTAGCTTTTGTACTTGGCACAATATATTATTTTCCTATGCTGTGGGATGTATTTGCCAAATAGCCAAGAAATGACAAATCAATTGCGTGCATAGCCGCGCTAAAACCAACGAGACTTTTAACGCCAAAAGAGACTGAAAATATACAAAATGAGGTTGGCTGGCGGGTATTTGTACAAAATTGGGTTGCTCTGATGTGATATAGCGAAGTCGGTTGAAACCGCGGCGGTAGACTGTGGCATTAACGGGGAGCACCGATATTTGCTGCAGTAAACGCCACATTGAGATAGCTATCAATGTAGAAAGTGTTTCGTTTTTGTGCTGGATAAGGAACAGATTCATACAGCATTTTCACATTAGTGAATGATAATGAACGGTAGGGAGAATAGACACGAGATGGGAATATTACGACTGGTTACCTGTTACGCTGTTAGCTTTAACAATCTTTTTCACATGGCTTTCCTGTTGGAAAGTAGAATATTTAAAGGATGATACTGGAGACGGAATACTGGATTTCTATACCCGTCTTAGCAATAAATACGTCCGTTTCAGCATTTTTTTCTTGGGAGCATTTTACTTCGTCACATTGCTTTCTGTCCTTTCAACAATCATTGTGATTTACCTAACAGCATTCGTTGAATCTAGAAGTGGAGAAAAAATATTTCTGTACTCGGTTATTTCGCTATTCTGTACCATTTTGAATTTCGTTATAAACTTGCGTGACATTTCAACTACATATAGAGCATACTTTATAAAATTTGAAGGTGAAATTTTGCGGATTCGTGATTTTCGTGACCACTGTTCGAGTGATTGTCCTCGTTATCAGAAGTTACACGAGATTAATCGCGAGGCAGAAGAGATGCTAAAGAATGTAATCAGGTAAGATGGAAGTCTTCCCCTGCCTATATGGAGTATCACGGGTTTGATTGCGGATTGGGCTACAATGATAGAACCTAGCCATGATTTCCACAGAATTTAGGAAAGGATCATCACCATGAGAGATGATATCTCTCTGCGTCAAAATACAGACGTAAAAAAGCTAACCGAAGTTCGACCGCTCAATCTCTTTATGGAACCGTGGTTATTCCCCACACACGTTTACCAAGCAATCAAAGTATTGGTGGATGCTGCGTTAACCTATTTGGTGATTTCGAGTGTGGGAGTATTACTATTTACCGTTCTGTACTGGATAATAGAAGACATCAGCGTACGCAGCAATGAAAGCTTTTGGGAGACCGGTTTGGCAGCAATTAAGCAGAGCTGTAAAGCTTATTGGGCCTATGGCGAACCAAAATCATCATGGCTAGCATTTATAGAAACAGTTTTCCGGGATTGCATCGGAGCCTGTATGCTGGGCAAAATCGTAAGCGGTATGATGATTTCCAATACCTATTCAGCAGATAAGGAATTTTCGACCTGTTTGAGCCAGAGCAAGTACCGCCTCTGACCGTAGACTTCCATGATCGGCAGCTTTACAACATCACATTTACCATTCCTTAGAAGTTCTCCGAGACATTTTTGGGGTACCTTGTTATTTCCCCATCAGGGAGTAAAGGAGACTGCTATCCCCCCCATTCTCCCTATGCCGCTGCTCTGTTTTCACCACCCCCGCCTTTCTCAGATCGTTCAGCGCCCTTCGGGTTGTAGATTCGGAGAGCCTCAGGCCTTTGGATATCGTGGGGATCGACGGTCAGCAGATGTGAACAGGCTCACCTAGTGAGTTAATTTTGTCGATAGATAGCGGCTAGCCCTTTCTGGTCGGTTTTGTCAGTCAATAACTTAGTTATGCCAGTCAGGGACTCCGCTTTCTATATCTAACATGAGTGATCTTCGGTTTCGGCCATGGTCGGAAATCCTCTTGTTTTTCCCATGTTTTTTTGTTTTACTCATGGCTGATTACAAATGAAAGGAGGTGATTGCATGGATAAGGAAATGAAGCCGATTTCTTGGTTGGATCTGAGTGAAGAGGAAATCATTCGACTTTCTGATGTCTCCGTTTGCATGTATAATGGCCAAGAGGGAGATGAGCGGCAGTAATCACTAAAAATCAGGCAGGAGGGGGTGGTCAACCCCCTCCTCTCACAACACCGCACATGCCATCTTCGGCATACGGCGTTTCGGTTGGTTTTGACCATTGACGTTGCCCCTAGATACTTGCTCGTCATTTCCGAATCCTACTATCGGCTCGGCCTACCCTTATCGTTAAATCTTCGTAGAGCAACTGATTACAACGCAAGCATTCACTTCTATTGTTAGCCTTTTCCAACCGTCCACTCCTTCCCTTCAAAGTGATTAGCCGCTTCTTCGTTACTATGAATGAAGTCGACTTCTACAAGCCCAACCACTGCCTCGCAACAGGGCTTACATCTTTTGGATCTTTCTCTCTATCCCGCATAGGGACATTCCTTGCAGGCCTTCCCGTGTAAGAACGACAACTTTCATTTCGTGACCGCCACGTCTGCTGCATAGGATTCGGATAGCATTGAACTTTCTCTTGTTTGGCAGAGTCATCCGCCCTGATACAACCTTATAAGTGAGTTCTGTCCGTCGACCCGAAACTTTTTCCATTGGAGGATCTTTTAACCTCCGCGTTGCCGCCCATGCTGGGCACACCAAGAAGGTTAGAACAGGAATGCTACCTATGCTAACTAATATTGTTATCATGGAAACCATTTGCTTTGCCGGTGGAGGCATTTCGTAAAAATCTTTAGCTTCAAGCATTGCACGAAGCGAGCAAAGAATTAGCCCCCTAAAGGCATGTGCAGGGAAAGATTTGGAGCAAAACGCCTGTTTACAGGCTGATAAGCATAGGGGCATCTGGCGGATTGTTCTCTTAGATGTCGCTGGTAGAAGGTCCTTCTGGTATTTTCCCCTTCTAAAAACCAAATATTTATGTTGAACTGTGATATTTTAGCTTTGTGTTGGACAACAAGAAGCAAAATTGTAAATATGCCAATTAAAAATCCATGAACAAAGTAACATCGCAGATGTTATTAATTGTCGAATTAATGATTGCTAATAATTGAGAAAAAAGGCAGAGCAGACGAAAAAAGAAGACACACCACAGAGAATATTGAGCACAACATTTAAAAACAAAGGAGTTGCCGTTGTGAATAAAACGAAGTATGTATTTGAACAATCGCTCAAAGAAGGCTTTTTACTTGTTAATCTGCTGACTTTTAACTATTTGGTATTAAATAAAAAAGATGCAGAGAAATGGCAAAATAACGATTTATCCAGTATGAGCTGTTATGAATCGCTTGTGTCAGAATGTTTTGCTGTTAAAGATGATTCTGCATTATTTAATCATGCATTAAACTATTTTGCGATTCGCGGAGAACTGAAGCCTACACATGTGGTGTTTATTACCGATGAATGCAACCAGCGGTGCCCGTATTGTTTTGAAAAGGAAAGCGGATCTCTCAACAACATTCATCGCAGGCAAACAATGAACGATATTGAGAAGATATTTCAAATGATTATGAAGATCAACGGAAGCCCCGTTGAAGGAAAAATCATACTGTTTGGCGGCGAGCCGCTCCTGTTAAAGAATCTTTCTATTATTAAGCACTGCTTTGAGTTGGCCAAACAATATAAATTTTCTCGTCTGCAAATCGTAACCAATGGCACTCAAATTCGGGATTATAAAGAATTGTTTTCGCAGTTTCATGAGCAAATTGGTGCACTTATTGTTACACTTAATGGTTCGAGAGAAGTTCATGATGTTATTCGTGGAAGCTGCAACAATCCAACATTTGATATTATCATTGATAATATAAAATATATTCTTGAAAGGTTTCCGAATATTTCGGTACAGATAAATTTATTACTCGAAAAGCGAAACATAGGCAACATTGATAAACTCTTGTTTTTTCTTAAGCAGGAAGGGATTTTAGAAAAACCACAGGTTCAAGTTCTGTTCGGAAGGATACAATCACGCACCAATCCGCTTCAGTGTGATTATCCGTCTGCACTTCCATACGAAAACTATTTCTCGGAGATCTTAAAGACAGCTGCTCACAGCACTTATATAGAGGATAGTATGATATCTGGAAGTGAAGTGAACATTCTAGGTCAGATATATAAGCACTGGAAAAATAACATGCTTGTATTTCCATCATTAAAAGGCTGTGAAGCGGTTTATCCTGGTCGTTACTGTTACTATGTTGACGGCAACATTTATCCATGTACCGAGATTGTTGGAAAGGACAGCTATGCGATAGGAAGTTTTTCTGATGAGAAGGTATTTGAATCACGGCAAGCAAAGTGGAGCAATTTAAATATTCGGAATATAAAAAAATGCATGGCCTGCAAATATGTGTGCTTATGTGGAGGGGCTTGCCCTGTCACAACCATTGAAATGAATTCAGCAATGGATGATCCGTACTGTCTAAGAATAGAAAATGCCTTAAGTAAGATGGTTGAAGAACTTGATAAGGAGGGTTTTTTTAATGGAAAAACTTGAATATAATCAATTTCAAGGGATATACGAGCTAACTGATGTGTATTATAGGATTGACTTTCTTGAGAATAAGATCCAATCATTTCCAAAAGCGACATACAAACCTGTCTTTCAATTTAACGCCAAATATGAGCAGATAAGTTGCAGACTTGATGAAATAGTCAGCAAGAAAAACAGTGATATTCTGCCCATTACTGTTATCACTGATTTTTCATGCAATATGAGATGCTGCTATTGTTATGAGAAAATGATTTCACCCACAACAGGTAAGATAAGTATAGATTCAATCCGGAACTTGGTTTTATGGGCGCTTAAGCAAAAACAATACAAACATATAGCGGTTTCCATCCTAGGTGGAGAACCGCTAATGACACATAACATTGTGTTTATTGATCAGCTTGTTCACACAATTAAATCATTTAACGTGGACTGTTCGTTTTCTGTTGTGACGAACGGACTGAATGTACTAAAATACATCGATAATATTTTAATATGGGGAATTAGCAGCGTTCAAATAACACTTGACGGAATTGAGGATGTGCAAAACGCGCGTCGAGTCCCAATTGAAAATGTTAATGGCTTTCAGGCTACTACAGCTGGAATATCACAACTTTTGAAAAACAATATTGATGTTTCTTTAAGAATCAATGTAGATAGAAATAATGTTGAACGACTTCCGGAACTATTAGAATTCATTTCTCGGCAAGGATGGTGCGATCATAAGCTGCATCCGTATATTTACCCTGTAACGAAATCCGGATGCCAAAGCTATCCTATTTTGGACAGCGAAACTGAAATCTTTAAAATGGTGCTTAATGCAATTGAAAAATGTGACGACAGGATTGTTAAATTATTTAGCCTTGATTTTCACGGAATTAAATACATTGACAGCATCGTGCAAGGGAAGACTCCCAGCATAAAGTTTCGGTTTTGCGGCATTTCCAATCAGTTTGTAATTACTAATGATGGAGAAATCTATTCCTGTTGGTGGGGAATAAATGAAGCTCCATTTCACATAGGCACAATCACAGATAATGTGAAAATTTATGATCGTGAACTCAGCATAATGAAGAATAGAACGATTGCAAATATGCCAAATTGTAAAAAATGCAAATATCGCTTCGTCTGCGGGGGAGGATGCACTTATACAGAATGGTTTCAAAAGCATACCGTTGAAAACGGAAATTGCTCAAATTTTGATACAATAATTAAATACTATTTGCAATTTCTCAGGAGCAAAGCCGTAATATGAGAGACTTAAATAGGACAAAAATGATTGCTGAGCTGTTTCAAGCAAAGTATTTTTTGATTCGGCAGACAATTCAAGACTTACAGTATTTAGAAATCTCTGTATCGGGCGATAGCATGGAGCCGACTTTTTATGACGGCGAAACGGTATTAGTAACTTCTTTACCGGCAGAACTTCGATTAGGTGACATTCTTCTATTTTATGATTTCAAAGACCTTTTAGTTTTACATCGCATTGTTGATTTCCAAGAAGACTGTGTCGTGCTTGTCGGTGACAATGCAACCACAAAAGATATTATTAACGTTGACCAAATCTTAGGAAAAGCTGTCTGCAAGGCTTCGGAAATGCCTATGATAAATAGGAGAACAAAAGACTATTCATGTATTGTGCATGGCATTGAATTAAAAGAGACAATTGTAGACGGCAAGTTTCTGGGTTTCCAGCTATATGCTTTACCTGAACAGAAACAACCGCAATCTTGATTATTCGGATTTGTAATGCGCACAAGAACTACAAAGATATCTAAACTCACTCAATACTTTCATAGATTGAAATACTGATCTTTGCTGCGTGAGACATGAAATGATTCGTGTTTGCTTAAGAACAAACATTTGGAGGAAACTATATGCTTCAAAAATATGACGGTCCTGTGATTGAAACCTTCGGTCTTTCAAAGGTTTATTCTGTCAGACAGTCTTCTCAGGAGCCTTTCTTCAAAAGAGTGTTGCATAAAAAGGAATACCAGTCCATACAAGCACTGTCCGGAATCGATCTGCAGATCAATTCCGGAGAATATGTCGGCCTTGTAGGAAACAACGGTGCCGGAAAATCTACGCTGGTCAAGCTGATGACCGGTCTGCTATTTCCAACGAGTGGGGAAGTCCGTGTCCTCGGCAGGGATCCTTTTAAGGAACGTATTAAAAACAACAGGGAAATCGGCGCGGTTTTTGGACAACGGACGCAGCTTAACTGGGATCTTTCCACAATCGAATCGCTGAATCTGTTTAAGCGAATTTATCAAATCGATGACGCAGCATTCTGCAAAAACATTTCGGCATTTCGGGAACTGTTTGAAATGGATGACTTTATCAAGCGGCCGGTAAGAACACTCAGCTTGGGTCAGAGAATGCAGTGCGAAATCGCAGCGGCATTTCTGCACAATCCTAAAATCCTTTTTCTGGATGAGCCTACCATCGGCTTGGATGTATTTAACAAAGAGAAGATCTCCCGCTTCTTAGCATATGTAAAAACGCAGGGAGTAACCATTATTCTGACGACTCACGATCTGGAGGAGATGTGCAAAATCTGTGACAGGATTGTGGTTCTGAACTCCGGGAAAATTTTGATAGAGGATCAAACAGAAAAACTGCTCAAATATCATAATAGGGAAAAGAAAATCATTATTACTATGGAAGAAGAATCGTGCCCGAAGTTCGAATTCGGTTTTGATGTTATGCAGTCCTTTGAACCTCATAGAATTGTAATTGATCGGGTTGCATGTGAAAAAATGGAATATGTCATTTCCGAAATCGCAAAGCGTATCACGATTATTGATATGAAAATTGAGGAAGCGAATTTTACGGAGATAATCAAGGAATACTTGCAAGGAGGAAAAGAATGATATCGAATTATCATACAATCTTTCGCTGTATTCCCTTTGATGCATCTCTGTCTTTCCGTACAGGCTTGACCTACCGTGCTGCCACGATTCTCAGAATTGTTAGCAATGTTTTTGTAACTCTTGTTTATATATTTTTGTGGCTCGCCCTCTTTCAAGGGAAAACTGAGATAAACGGGTTCCAGAAAAATGAAATGATTCAGTATGTGATTGCAACAAGGATGCTTAAGCTGCTGTACCCTTATAGTGTCAGTGACAACTACGGTTCTCTGATCAAAAGCGGAAAAATCTTTTCATGGCTTCTAAAGCCTATTCCGTTGGAGGTACATCTGCTATCCCAGTCGATTGGAACCATGGGTTATAATTTGTGCTTTTATTGCACTCCCGCAGTCTGTCTGCTGATCGCATTTATTGACCTCCCGTCACTGAAGATCGCTCAATACGGCGTTGTCATCATTTGGTTTGCCAGCGCATATCTCTTTCTGTTTTTGCTCGAGTGCTGTGTAGGAGTGATAAGCTATTACACAACCAGCCTTTGGGGAATCAATCAGTTCAAAGCAGCGATCTTGGGCTTCCTCGCAGGAGAATTGCTCCCCTTAAGCTTTTACCCGTCCTTTTTCCTGAACATTTTTGAAAAGCTGCCATTTGTTTCAGTTTACTACGTGCCAATCGCTATTCTTCTCGGAAAGGTAAACAATTTCCCGCTCCTTGAATTCTGTATCCTCTGGGGTTCCATTCTCGTTCTTTGTGAAGTTTACGGTTTTCTTCGCCGGAGAATGCAAAAACACATTATGATACAGGGGGGATAATAGATGTTCAAGCAATTCTTTCGTAAGCAGAAACATATGCTCACACTGATACGTTGCTATTATAAAAGAAACATTGACGCATTAGAAATATATAGCAAGGACTTTATCATTGGAATTCTTTCTAATTTCATCCTTTGTGCAGCGGAGATTCTGATGCTTGTGTTCGTTTTTGACTTTGTTAACACCATAGATGGGTGGACACTTCCACAGATGCTTTTACTATACAGCATAAATCAAATCGGTGCGTCTCTCTGGGCATGCTTTTGTATTAACACCATTACTTTGCCTTATTACATTCAAAACGGAGAGTTTGATCGTTTCCTGTTGCGGCCGGTTTCTCCGCTTTTCCAAATTATGATGGATGGCTTTGATGATGATTCATGGGGAGATTTGCTTATCGGAATACTCCTTCTTGGTTATTCGTGGATTAAGCTGTCTCTCCCTGCTGCCCGCCTCCTGCTGCTGCCTGTTTTTTGTATCTCCGCAGCGGTCATTTATGCCAGCATTACGATTTTGTTAAGCACGATATCCTTCTTTACAATAGCACATACTGATGCCGCAAATCTTGTGAATGAGTTTCAAACATTTGCGCAGTATCCGCTATCAATTTATCCAAAAGTAATTCGCGTTGTTTTTACTTTTGTATTTCCGATTTCATTTGTATCCTTTTTTCCTAGTATGATAATTCTACAGAAATACAGCATTTTCTTGTCGATGCTATTTCCAATTGTCGCATTCATATTTCTAAAAGTATCATCTAAGGTGTGGTATTGGGGGCTTAAACATTATGTTGGAACAGGCACATAATAGTTTGCTGGACAAAAAAGCAATATTCTATCTTAATCCGATTTCGTATTCGTACAATGGATTCTTGTATTTTCAGTCGTCAGGAAGCCATGCTCTTAAAGCAAGCGTTCAAGATTTCCCAAAACGGTTACTTTCCTATGTCGGCAACATGAATTATGTTCAAGTACCGTTTGAATTGCTGAAAGAAATGGACATTGAAGACCTGACAAACAATAACATAATTATACGCGCCGACTTATTTCAAAAGGTTGTTTCTGGAATCCTTGACGATATAGATCAAATGATAGGCGCAGAGGACAGCCAGACTAAGCTCAGTATTATTTTTCCATTTTCAAAAACGACGGGATTTCGTGTGGTGAGCGTACTGAAAGCAGCAGTTTTGCTCAAGAGGAAGTTCAAACTTGTGCGATATAGTACAAATGAAATTCAGGTTGAGTTTGAGAATGGATACTGTTATAACACTACTTCGGATAATTGTTTTGAGGAGAATGTGTCGAGTATTAGAATTACGAAATCCAAAAGCTTATCGTCATCCCTTTTACGCACAAACAATATATGTGTCCCGGCTCAATGCATATTAAAGAGTGATGACAAGAACGGCGCAGCCGAGCTGTTACATCAATGGGGTTTTCCACTTTGTATTAAGCCTGACGATTTAGCTGAGTCTATTGATGTGTTTCCAAACATTCTATCGGAAAATGACTATTGGGGATGTTGGAATTATATGCGTCAGATGAATGCAGAAATCATCATAGAAAAAAGCATCAGTGGGCCAGTGTTTCGCTTATACTATGTTTATGGTCCACTCAATATTGTGGTATACAAGGAACGTTCCTTCGTGGTGGGGGATGGTATTCATCCGATTTCGGGCTTAATCACTACAAAATACGGTTTTAAATACTGCAAAAGGTATCAACATGACATAACTCGGACTCTGGAAGTTCAAAATAAAAAATGAATGACATTCCTGAAAAAAACACTAATGTAGTAATTAACACCGTATTTATGGAGGGAAAGGATTTTCGTGTTTCCTATGGCATATCTTGTGTGAATCGTGCGCTTCTTGAAAGGGTAGCAAAAGCGATTCATATGAACATATTCGCAATAGATGTCATTGCAAAAGAGGGAGATGAGAACAACCCATACGTAATCGAAATTCAGGAAAGCCCAGAGTTTGATCAATGCAATCCTGCTGCAGATATGTTCTATTACCAAGTTGTCAAAAAGCTCACAGACATGCAGAAGCCCTGTCCTTAACCATGCTGCCAATTAGAAATTACTATTTATAAAGACCTGCTAAGAAAAGTCAAGAGTAAAATTCAAGAATTTTAGAGCAGAGAAAAAAGGGCACACCAAACTAAGCCGCATAGCGTCCCAAATTTGAAACGGCGGCCGGCCAATGTCATATGGCGAAATTAAACTTGCTCTAACAATTCGAGGTGGACTTTCACAGTGGCATAGTAGATCCGCAGAAACTTGTTGGCAGAAGCCATCATGTAGACGCGGTATGGCTTGCCCTCGGCGCGTTTCTTATTCATGAACTGGTAGACCGGTTTATCCAAAGGCGCGTTTTGCAAATAGACACTCATGACGAGGAACAATGTTCGCCGCAGGGATGAAGCGCCAATTTTGCTCATGGACTTGTGCCTGCCAGTGACATCTCCAGAATCGTTCGGTGGGGCATCAAGGCCGGCGTAAGCCACCAATACTTTCTTGGAGTACGGCGCACATCTCCGATTTCGGCCATGAGCTGCGGGCCGAGAGCCGGACCGACACCGTACATCCCCATGACAACAGGATATTCCGGTAGCTGAGAAGCCAACGACTGCAGTTCCCGTTTGAGTGCAGCGAGTACGGAAGAGACCGCTCTGAGCTGCGATACAGCCTGTTCCACGAGCAGCTTCGTCGTTTCGGACATTGGCATGACGCCAATGTGTCCGCTGGCTTCGGTGTAAATCGTATGTGCTTTTGCTTCAGTGAAGTTGTATACGCAAGGGCACAAAACCAGACATTTCCACCAAATCGGAAATGCCCGGCTTTTGCGCTACGTTCGGTTGCGCACGTCCTTTAGGATGGAAGGCCCCAATCTGCCCAGTAGTGCGAGAAGTCGGCTAAGTAACTAAACTTTTACTCGATTACCGTGATAAGTGCTGGGGACTCTGGTCTCATTGGTTTAGGTGTTGGAGATTTGAACCGTAAGGTGCAGCGTTATTGGGCTTGGCGGCTGCTCTGTTCCCGTAGAAAGGTGACATTTTTCTATACTAAGCTCATACCATAAAGAGGAGGCTTTCCTGTGAAATTGTCTTGGTTAGATAACGGATTCATTTGTAGGGAGCTGTACGCGCCATTTGTCTTAGACAAAGACTCCGAGTACCTGCCCGATCTGAAGAAGAAATACGAAATCATAATTCGTCAGGCGACGAGAGCTGGGGCAGATGTGCAAAGCCTTTGGATACTGAATAAGTATAAAAATAAAATTCTAGAGGCGCTAAACTGTTATTACCATGCGGATATAGCAAAATGCAATACTATCATTCGGAACCTTATAAAAGACGTTGAATCGAATCCTTTCGCGGTCAGTCCATTGTATGGAAGCTATGCGTTTCCCGGTGATCACGGTACGGAAATACAGTTCTTCCGCTGCCGAAAAGGGGATCCTTCCAAGGCATTTACCGCAAAGGATTTACTGCATCTGCCCAAAAGTCTTCGCGCAAAGTCGGGCAACTACCGGTTTAGCATTCCGGGAAATCCCAGCCTCTATTTAGCAAATTCTTCATACGGGTGCTGGATCGAAAGCGGGTTTCCTTCCGATAATGAATTCAATGTGTCGCCAGTGCTTCTGGATGGAACACAGAGAATCTTCAACTTGGCAGTTTCCATAAGGGACTTTCACGGATTAAACGAGTTTGAGCAAAGCCGTGTTTACTGCTGGCTGAAGTTATGGATGTTGGTAATTGCTACTTCCTATAGAATAAAGGAACCGGGGAGAACATTCCAATCCGAATATATTATTTCACAATCCATAATGATGGCTTGTAAACGTTTGGGATATGATGGCGTGGCATATTACTCCAAACGGGTTAGTGACGAAGTTTTCGCACTGTGCGCAATTAATCTGGCACTCTTTGTTGACTATAAGGGCGAGTATTCAGATACAATCAAGCATATCAAAATGGATGACCCATTTAACTACGGGCTATATCGGCATCTAATGCCATCACAGACATATAAGGATTACACGTTGCGCTCCATTCGGACAGGTTTTATCACAAATATAGGCACATATGATAGGCAATATCCCTACAATGAAACGTTTTTTTTCGATTTTGACAAGTTCCTGTTCAGTACATGGCAGGACAAGCCTAATGGGAAGGGGAAAGATCAAATCCCTTGGGGCGTATCTGCCGACTAGTCTTATACATACGCTATCGCTGAAATTATAATAAATATTTATGGAATTTTCAGCTCGCGGGCATCCCATACCCTAGAATGACGCTGCTTCCCAGAGAATACTGTTTCTGCCGACACATGTCCATGGAATTGCCCTCTACCGTATAGACTACGTTATTTTCTACTCGCTCCACAATCCCAACATGATCCGGCACGCCGTCCTGAGTTGCCCAGTCGAAGAAAATGAGCATTCCCGGCACTGGTTCCGCAGAGCCGTCCAGCCAGAGGCCGCGCTGTTGGAACCACTGCATTCCAAAAACGCAGCCGGAGAATTTAGGATAGGCACCGCTGTCCAGATAGCCGCACTGGTCGGCACACCAGCTGACAAAGCAGGCACACCATTCCACACGACTGGTAAAGCCGTACCAGCTCCAATAGGGTTCGCCGCCTACATTGCCTACCTGAGTCAGTGCCACGTCCACAATGGCGTCCCCATCCTCCGGGGTATAGAACACCTTGCCGATTGGGTAGTACCGCAGCACACGGGGGACATACTGCTTGTCTCCATAGCTGTTCCACCCCATCTGTTCTGCCATCTTCATGGAAAATTCAACGGCGTTGGCACGGGAGTATTCGCCATATTTCTGCAAGGCCCATGTGATGTAACCGCTGCCAAAGTTATAGCCTTGGAGCGCCAGCTGAATATGTTCCAGATCAATGGGGCTTTCGGCTCCTGCCGTCTGTAAACAGTCCGCCAGATTCTGGATGCCTACTGCAATGGAATACTCCGGGTCAGTGATACCTCCGGGCGTTCTGGGGTACTGGGTATTGTACCCGCATTCGGAGGCTTGCATGGGGTCATTTCCTCTGCCGCCGGATTCCTGCATCATGACGGCCTGAGTCAGCAGAACATAATCCGGAATGCCATACTGCTTGGCGTATTTGCGGATGACCGGCTCATAGGCTTCCACTTCCGCACTGAGAGGCAGCGTTTCCGTGGAATCATCCTGACTGCCAAAGATAGCAGCGCTGCAGCCAATCAGAACGACAATTACGATCACAAGAACAGCCGCAACACCGCCTGCGCCAATGGCGGCGTAAAGTGCCTTTACCGCTTCTGCCGCAGAGCGTGCCAGCTTGGCCGTCAGCTCTGCGGCCTTTTTTTCAGCCAGTGCAGCTCGGCGTCCAGCGGTGACTGCGGCATGGACGCTTTTTTGTGCAGCAGCGGTGGCAGCCTTTTGGGCTTTCTGGGCAGCCTGCTTTGCGGTCGTGTCGGACACTTTCTTTGCAGTTCTCTCGGAGGTCTTGATTGGAACGGAAGAATTTCTGGTACGAATAGGCAGGTCGGATTTCTTCTTGATCGGGATTCCCTTTTTCGTGGGGGTATCACCCGGAGAAAAAGAAGTGTTATGGAAACCACTTGAGACTTGCGCAGATTCAGTTACGGCGGTGTCAGACGCTTTTGAAGTACAGGGGCTTGCTTGAGTGGTTTCCACCTGTTGGGAAAAGTGGGTGTGCTCGAAGCCCAATTCTTCCTCTTTCTGTTGCTTCTTTCGACCGGCAATGTCCTGCGCAGCAGCTTTTCGCGCCGCCTGTTGTGCGGGAGAGATGCCGGATTCGGCTGCGGAACTGTCTGCTGCATACTCCCGTGTGCGAATGGGGGCAGCATCTCGCACAGCCCTGCCGCGTACTTCCCGACGATTTCGGAGAACCTTTCGCACGGTTTCCTGCTGACCGGCGTTTTCCGCAGCTTGATGGCGGGCAGCAGGATTGCCGGAATACTCCGCAGCCGGGGAGGATGCAGAGAACGGTGTGCTGTCCATACTTGAAGGATCGTCGCCTTGTTGCTGAAGCATCCGAACACTTTCCCTTGCAAATGTCCCCACATCCCGAACGGCATCCTCTGCCGTCCGGGAGACTTTTTCCTCTGCATAATTGCTGGGGGATTCCGATTGCTCCGACTGCCGGTGCGCTGCTTGTTCCTGCTTGGCGCGGAGAAAACTGCGCTGCATTTGCTGTTGGGCAGTGTTCAATACCGACTGACTTTTATGTTTCGTCTTGATTTCCGGCATGGTTTGCCCTTCTGTCAGGACTGACCGGCAAACCGCCCCTCACCGGGGCGCGTTGTCATGAGCTGGTAGAGTTTCGTGTCCTTGGGGAAGCGGTTAATGAAAGGCACGAGAGCACTGCCGTATTTAATGAGGCCGGAACCAGCCTCCACATTGGTGATGTAGTTCATCTGCTCATTGGAGATATTCAAGAGCCTGCCCAGCTTCTCCCGGTCAGATGCCGCCTGATTCAGCATGACGATGAATTCGGAGTTAGACAGCATGGTGCTGGCCTGCACGGAATCCAGCAGATATTCCACGTTCTGGGTAATAGCAGTGGGGAAGGCGTTGCGCTTTCGGAACTGCCGCCATGCGGAGTTGAAGAAGGCCGCGGAGAACTCGTTTTCAAAAACCACATGGAACTCGTCAATGAATACATGGGTGCGTTTGCCTTTCTTCCAGTTCTGGGTCACACGGTTCAGCATGGTATCCGTGATGACCAGCAGGCCGGTGGGCTTCAGCTGCGCGCCTAGACCGTGAATGTCGAATACCACCACCCGCTTGTCCAAATCCACATTGCTCTGCTTGCCGAAGATGTCCAGAGAGCCGGTGGTGTACAGTTCCAGAGAAAGGGCAATCTGTTTTGCCTCCGGCTCTGGCTGCTCCAGCAGGGTGTCCCGCAGGGTGCAGAGGGTGGGAACGGTGCCGGAGAAAGCGGCATTACGGTAGACCATGGTAATGCACCGGTCAATGATGGACTTGTGCTGGGGGCCAACACCTTTTTTGTCGATCTGCTCGATCAGGGACATGATGAACTCGGATTTGACAACAATGGGGTTGTTCTCCCCGTAGCCGTCCACCATGTACATGGCGTTGAGCCGATCCCGCCCGCCTGCGGAAATGTGGATCACAGAGCCTATATCGCCCATGGCTTCTACCAGAGGGGCGTACTCGCCTTCGGGATCGCATACCAGAATGTCGTCCTCGGTGTTCAGCATCAGGAAGGTCATAAGCTCCTTGGCAGAGAAGGATTTGCCAGAGCCGGGAACGCCCAGCAGGAACGCGGACTGGTTCAGAAGATTCTCCTTGTTGCACATAATAAGGTTGTGGGAGATGGCATTTTCCCCAAAGTAGATACCGCCCTTGTCCATGATTTCCTGCACCTTAAAGGGCATGAACACCGCAAGGCTTTCCGTGGTCAGAGTGCGGAAGGCGTTGAGCTTCCGGGTGCCAATAGGCAGCACGGTGTTCAATCCGTCCATCTGCTGATATTTGAGAACCGCCATCTGGCACATCCGTTTTCTTGCTGTGGAGAGAATGGCATCCGTGTCCGCATCCAGCTGCTCTTTGGTGTCGGCAGTAATGACCATGGTCAGGATGCCGAAGATCATCCGCTGGTCACGGGTGGTCAGGTCATCCAGAAACTCCTTGCTCTCCTTCCGCTGCAACTCCATGTCATAGGGAATCACAGCAGAGAAATTGTTGTTGCTGTTCTGACGGCGCTGCCAGTTGGTGATGTTCGTCTCCACACCCAGCAGACGGTTTTCCACCTCACGAACAGCTTCGTCCGTGGGGATGGGCACCATGTCAATGGAGAGCATCATGTCCCGGTTCAAATCCGTCAGCTCGGACACGAAATCATCCTGAATATAGCTGGCGTAGTCCTTGAGGTACAGTACCCTCGCAAACCGATCTCCAATCTGGAGATAGTCGCTGTGCCGCTCGATAGAATCCGGGCATATGTAGTCCCGGAAGCTGTGACCCTTCCGGGCAGAATCCCGCAGAGAGAACCGGAACTCATTTTCTTCTCCGCTGCGGTAGAAGCGGTGGAGAATTTGCAGCCGCTCAATGGCGTTCATGGGGCCGCAGGTGGAACCAAGGGCCGCAAAGTGAGAGGAAAGGTCGGCTTCCACACGGGCAAAGAAGCTCCGGGCGGCATCCACATCTTTTCTGCGGACGGAGATGGTGATGAACTTCTCCTGAACAATGCCGTTGCCATTGGTGGCCTTGTCCAGAAGCATCTGGTTGTATTCCTCCCGGTAGTCGTCCAGACCGTCCCATTGCATAGGCATGAGGATGGACTTCTCAAAGTTGATCTGGCTCATGCGGTGGTTGAAGATGGTGATTTTTGTGGTGGCTCTGCAGTCCAGACTGTTGATGATAGCGGAGTATCCCCGAAACATCTTTTCCTTGCCCGGCTCCGATGCCACCTGATAGTTAATATCCGTGAAGCGGAAGCTTTTTGCGTACCGCCCGCCGGTGAGGAAAATCCCGTCCTCCCATATTTTCTGAATGGGGATCACGTCCTGAACACGTCGGGGAATGACATACTTCTCCCGATCCTGCCGCACCAGAGTGCGAATGGATTTCATCATTTCTTATACGCCTCCTTTTCGTGGTTGGAGATGGTGTCCTCCAATAATTTGTAGTAGAGATTGTCCGGCTCGGAAATAAGCCGTTTGGGTTCCAGCAGCTCCGAACGAATCCAGACCCGGACCAGCTGCTCGGCGGTCATGCCGTGGTAGTTGACAAAGCCCATGGCCGCAAAGGGCGCGGCACCCAGAATGCACATCCAGCTGACGGTTTCCGTACCCACATAGGGCTTCAGCAGAAAGTACAGTCCTACGGCCACCAGAATGGCGGCCAGAGAGAAGCCGCATTGCCGCATGGACAGACCTAAGAACATGGACTCGCTGTAGGATTGGATTTCTTTGTTGATTTTTACTTCCAATGGTTTCCTCCTTGTTTTGTAAAAGAAAAACGCCTCCCAATCTGGAAGACGTTGAATTGTGACTAGGGAACTTTTTAATCAAATATTGGCTAAAAAGTTCCCTAGTTCTTGTGGTGTGAGAAATGAGGGAAGATATGTTGTTTCGGCGTTGATTTGTTTCTGCGGGATGAAAAGCAAAACCGCCCGGAAATACTGGACGGTAAATGCCTATACAAATTCGTCTTCCAGAGCCTTCATAAAATCATCCGGGGTGTACACGGGTACGGGAGACTTCCTGTAGTCTTTCGTATTCCGGGTGATGATGCAGTCCGCCTTGGAACGGATTGCGGTTTCAATCATCACAGCATCCTCAAAATCGGTGGTTTCCGAGGATAGAGCATGAAATACATCTACAGCTGTGCTGTCAAGCATACTGACGATACTAAGCAGACTATTCAGAATGCTCCGGGCTTTTTCATCGCTGTGTGTGCAGCGGTGGGTCAGATAGTAAATATCCGTAGCGGACTTGGCGGTAATGCACCCGGTAAACTGCTCACCGGCAGCAGCTCGGAAAATCTGGAGTGCGATATCCGCGAAAGGCTCTCTTTTTTGAAGAAAGTCAATGACGATGCAGGTATCTAAGAGTGCCTTCATAGGGAATTCAACCGCTCCTCCCGTGCTTCCTCCATGGTCATGGTGTCCGGGACGCTGCCAAACAATGCGTCAACGGTGTCCACACGATCCTGATATGGAGATACCAGCTTGGCGATGGTTTTCCCGTTGCGGGTGATATAGATGTCTTGAGTGGCTGCCAGCAGAAGATACTTCCCAAGGTTCAGCTTCAGCTCTGTTGCGGTAATGGACATGGGTCAAACCTCCTTTCTGTGTATTCCCATTATATACGAATCGAACAAAATTATCAAGAGAAATCGAACGATTTTTTTGTTATAGCCCCATATCTCCCGTACGCCCTGGCCTGCTATCTTCATGGAGCCAATGAGAATGACAAAATGTGGACAAACCGGTTTTTGATCGGCCAATGACCCGGTGGGATGCCTACTTTTTATCCAACAGCCAATCCAGCAGATTCAGAGATTTGATCCCATCGTAGGATTTGATGAAGTCCCGATCCATGGACAAAACGATTTTTTCGTAATTGTCCGGAATCATTTGCAGGGGCCGCAGTTCCCGTTCCCGGGTTTCCAGAGAAAGCATACTCTCCGTTATCTGAATGTATAGCTTATCGTCCGGCTTTTCTGCTACGAAGTCTACCTCCGTTTCGCCCACTTTTCCGATGCAGACCCGATAGTCCCGGCGAAGCAGCTCCAGATAGACAATGTTTTCCAGTATATGCCCCCGATCCGCGTCCCGGTAGCCCAGCAGCATATTCCGGAAGCCCATGTCGATGATATAGTTCTTGCCCAGCGTTTTCAGCAGCTGCTTTCCCTTTACATCATAGCGGCCGACGGAGAAGAAAATATAGGCGCTGCGGAGCATGGAGATATACTTCTCAACAGTTTTCCCTGCAACATTCCGTCCTTTAATATCCCCCTCATTGTACAGGACATTTCCAATGCCGCTGGGGGAATTGATACTGCCAATATTGGAGCAGAGAAACAGCATGATCTTCTGAAGCATAGCCTGATCGGCACCTTCATTGCGCTGTAAAATATCACGCAGGACGACGGTGGAATAGATACCCTCCAGCGCCTGATTACTCCGAGCTTCGTTGAACTGGTACTCCCGCAGAATGGGCATACCGCCGAACTGCAAATACTTCTGGAATTTTTCTTCCAGTGTGACAGACTGGTCAAAGCTGTAGAAGGTCAGGAACTCCTTGAAGGACAGGGGCAGCATCCGGATTTCCACATATCGTCCGGAAAGCAGGGTGGAGAACTCTGTGGACAGCAGATAGGCATTGGAGCCGGTGATGTAAATATCCACATCGTAATCCAGACGGAAGGATTCAATGGCCTTTTCCCAGTGGCTTACCGCTTGCAGTTCGTCGAAAATCAGATAGGTTTTTCCGCTGGCCGGGATCTTTTGGCTGACATAGTCGTAGAAGGCAAGATAATCGGAAAGCGTCCGGTAGCGCAGAGACTCCAGATTCATATGAATGATGTGAGATTCCGCGACGCCCTGTTCCAAAAGATACTGATGGTACAGTTCCAGCAGGGACGATTTGCCGCATCTGCGGATGCCGGTGACGATTTTTACCAAGTCCACATCTCGGTTTTGAATGAGCTGTCTCAGATATTCCGGGCGATTGACGAGTTCCGCCATTGCTGCATACCTCCATGGCTTTTCTTTTATTATACCCCGGAACAACACAATGTCAATAGTTTGGGACTTGCGAGTCGAAAACTATTAATAAAATGACAGTTTTCGACCTGATTATAGTCCCATCATCTCCCGCACGACCCGGTCTGCCATCTTCACAGACCCGACGAGGATCAGCATATTGAAGATCAGTTCTCCGATATAGCTCCATACCATGCTGGCCGCTGCTGCACCCGCATCCACTACAGGGGGCGAGGACGCAAAGGCAGAGAAAATTACACAGGCCAGCACAATGACAGCTCCTTCCAGACAGACGGAAGCATAGCTTTTAAGAAAGCTCTTGCCAATGCTTTGCGTGGGTTCCCCGGCAAAGGTGGACAGGGGAATGGGGGCAATGGCTGTGTACATGAACATTTTGAAGAAGCGTCCGTAGACGCTTAGGATCATCTGAAACGACAGTACCCAAATGAACAGCCCGCCGATCAGCGTGACAGCCCACAACGGGATGGATTCAAAGAATCCGCAGTCCTCAATGGCCGAGACAATTTCAGATGGCAGCACCGCGGATTGTGGCTGTCCAAAGCCCGCCGCCTGCATGATTGTGGAGATCACACCCTGCACAATGTCCAGCAGCGCCAGCATTAAATCCATGCCGTAGGTGATAACGCCTTTGGCCAGAGCAAACCGCACAAACAGCCGCAGGGCGTGTTCCGGGCGTTTCACCTCTGTCAGAGAACCACAGGTTTTCATGACGCCGATCACGAAGAACAGCACCAGCAGAGCATATCCAATGGCCTGCAAGGCTCCGTGGATGCTGGACACCACATTCCAGAGGGTGCCGCCCTTGAAGCTGGTGGGGGATTGGGTAATGAGCTGCCAGATTTCGCTTAGCTTATCATTCCAGATGTTGAGGGCCTTTTCCAAGTTTTGTACGACCCAGTTATCCGACAATGGTTTTCACCTCCTATCCGGGGCAGACCCGCGTGGGTCTGCCCGTGGTGTTTTTTCAGCCTACGATCAAATCCAGAATCTCCTTGGCGAAGGTGATGACGATACCACCGGCAAGGGTCAGGAAACCGTTGCTCCGCTGAGAAGGGTCATGAGACTGCAAGGAGAGGCCCACCTGAACAATGCCCCAACCCAGCAGGATAAGGCCCACGGCACGGATCAGGCCAAAGATAAAGGTGCTCAGGTTGTTGACCACCGTCAGCGGGTCGCCTGCGGCATAGGCGGGCATGGTCAAGCCCAGAATCATAGCCCCGGTGAGAACGGCGCAGCTGTAACGCCGGAAGCCCTTGCGGACATTTTCGGGCATGGGCAGGGGCTTAGAAGTACGACGGGTGGTGGGATGAATGATGTTGTTGATGATGTTTTTCATAAATTTCCTCCTGATGATTAGAATTTTGATTTTGGTTATTTTTCTGTGCTTTCCTGCGCATGAAGTCATAGACTTCCTCCTCGGTAAGCACGACATAATCCCCGGTGCCGGTGTCCACGGAAGCAGCCTGTTTCAGCTTTTCCATGTTGATGGAAACAGTAGCAACGCTCAACGGGTCTCTCCCATGCTGATAGGCCGCGGCCTGCCCATCTGTGGTGAGGGCCACATTGGGGTGCTTGAGAATGTTGTATTTCAGGTCCTTCACAGGGCGCTCGCCCCGAATAAAAAGAAGCGCGTAGCGGTTGTCCAGCATACGCACTTCGTCAGGTGTCATAAGCTCCCGTCCGGCAGTCTGAAAGTTGGTGGTGTAGCTTCCGCTGCGGCCCTTGGATTGGCCGTAGGTGTTCGTGTCGATGGTCTGCTTCCCCAGCAGCTTGGACACATACTCATGGGTGGACTGCTCATTGCCGCCGAGGTATAAAAAAGTGTCACAATTACCTACAATGCTTTCCCATTGCTTGTCAAACAGAGCCTTTAGCTGGGCTAGGTTTTGTAGGATGATGCTGACGGAAATCTCCCGGCTTCGCATGGTGGCAAGAAGCTTGTCGAAATCATCCGGCAAGGCCACGTTGGCAAACTCGTCCATGACAAAGTGGACATGGACCGGCAGCTGCCCGCCATGCTCAAAGTCCGCCTTTCGGTAGAGCTGCTGGAACAGCTGGGTGTAGAGCATTCCAACGATGAAGTTGTAGGAGCTGTCACTGTCGGGGATCACCGCAAAGACGGCGGTTTCCCGTTCTCCAATTTCTCCCAGCTCCATTTCGTCTGTCTGGGTAATTCCCGCCAGAGAAGTCAGGTTGAACTTCTCCAGATGGGAGATCAGGGTGATCTGAATGGATTTCAGGGTTTTGCCACTGCCGGAGTGATAGCCTTTGTAGTACCGCACGGCGATATGCTCCGGGTTTTTCCGCTCCAACCGCTCGAACAGCTCGTCCAGGGTGGAGGCATATTCCTCGTTGTCCTCTTTCACATCACCGGCTCGGATCATGTCCATGACCATGGGGAAGTTCTGCTCCTCCGGGGGTGCTTCGTAGTGAAGATAGGAGATCAGGGCCTTTAAGAGCATGGCCGCCATATCTTCCCAAAAGTGGTCGGAGGATTTACTGTCCTTGGGGGTGGTGTTCTTCATAATGTTGGTGGCAAGCCGCTGAATGTCATCGTCATCCCGAAGATACACAAAGGGATTGTAGCAATGGCTCCGTTCGGGATTGATCAAATCCAAAACCTTAATGACATACCCCTTTTCCTCCAGAAGATGGCCGGTGTCCCGCAAAAGCTCTCCCTTGGGGTCCAGGATCACAAAGGAGGTGTTGGCCTGCATGATATTGGGCTTTGCGTAAAAGCGGGTCTTGCCGGCACCGGAACCGCCGCAAATCAGGACATTTAAGTTCCGGCGGTGCTTTCTGCCGTCCAGGCCCAACGCCACCTGCTGGGTCAGCAGTTTATTTTCATTTCCACCTTGGCGGTATTTCTTGCTGACTGCCCCAGGATCGCCCCATCGGGCAGAGCCTTGTTCCTCCCGTCTGCGATAAACACGCTCATTGGAAACATAGATGCCAATGCCCAGGCCATAGAGCATGAGGAAGATCAGCAGTGTTTTGAGGCTCTTGTCACACCAAACGATATGAAAGGGATTTTCCAGTGCTGTACCGAAGCCCTTCAACAGCGTACCCAGACCACCTTCCAATAGAGGAGCGGCCAGCAAGGCCAGCCAGACAACGGGGACAATACCGCAGACATAGAGAACGCAATTTTGCCGGGACAGCTTATCGTTCACGGTCAATCTTCCTTTTCGGCTTCTTCTCCGGCGCGTCAATGACCTTCATGAGCAGGGCGTTGATGTCCTCCGTGGGTTTGCCATCCCGAATCAGGTCATTGCGGAAAGCGTTAAGGCCATTGACCATGAGCCGCTGCTCATAGTCGCTGACCTGGATCAGATGCTGTACTTCTGCCATGCGCACCTCCTTTACCGGGCATCGTCCCGCTGCCGGCTGCCGTGGCTTTTGGCATCCAGGAAGCGGAACATATCGGCGGAAATCTGATTGGCGGCGGTGCGGATGGATTTCAGCTCCTCCCGCAGCTGCTTCGGCTCCATCTCCGTATACTTCTGGGGCAGCTGGGTGATGGCAAGACTTTTGCCATCGATCCCATTGCGCTGGCAGAGAATGTTGCCGACACACTGGGCGAGAAATATATTGTTTTCCCGGCTGTAGTTCCCGGTATCCAGATAGGCGTGGGCAAGCTCCTGGGCCACACCCCGGAATACGTCCTCCATGGACTGGCCCCGCCGAACAAAGACGGTTTTCTCCTGGGGACTGTAGAGGGCACTTTGCCCATCCGGCAGCTCGTCCCGGAAGTCCACTTTGCAGGGGGCGTAGCGCACCATAGCGTTGAGAAGCAGCCGGGTGTCCTGGCTGACAGCAGGCTGCTTTGTGGGGGTCAACGTGGTCTGGGAAATATCAAAGACACGCTTGATATTGATGTTGACACCTTTGGAACCGTCCCTGCGAGTGTAGGAATTTCCGGGCTCCATAAGAAGAATGCCGGATTCTCCCTTGCGGATATAGCCGCCACGGCCGCGCCAGAAGTTGGCATCGCCCAGATCGGTAGCCTCCGGTTTCTGGGCGGCAACCAACAGGGCATTGCTGACGGAATACCGCTCGAATTTGGACTGCACATCCAGGTAAGTCTGGAAAGCCTTTCCATCTGTGCCCATCTTTTTCAGAGCGTCATCCACCATGGCATAGGCAGCTTCCCGGTCCTGCTGCTTGCGGTTGGCCCATTCCTCCTTGTCAAAAATTTCGTTCATTTCATCGTTCCTTTCCTTTCGCAATTTTTTCCACCACCTTGTCGGCAATGGTGTTCTGGGGCTGACGTGCAGCCCTTTCCTGCCGAATTCTCTGCATCGTCTCACGGACGGAGGGCGGGTTATCCAAAAAGATTTCTTCGCCCCATCTGTTCAGCGATGTACTCTCGGACGGACGTTCGGCCTCGGTCCGTCCGGTCAGAGGGTTTTCCTCCACAATGTGGTTCTCCTGGTCCTCGCTAAACAGCTCCTTGACGAAATCATCGTTATGGGGCTTGTCAGAACCGGGGCGCACATCTGTGTCCTCCTCGGTGCGGGTTTTATCCTGCTCCTTAACAAGCTCCGTTTTCAGAGATGCCAAATCCACAGTGGCAAGACCGAACCGGGTAAAGATGCGGTTGACTTTTGCGGCATCCTCTGCCCGCACCATGATGTCCGTAATGCCGTCGGTGGCGTTCTTGTCTTTGAGAACACAATAAAGAACACCGTACTTCTTGGCCTCCTCACAAAATTTCTGAAGGTCCCCATCCTTGACGGCAAACACTTTCAGCTCCTTGCCGGAGCGGAGCATATTGGTCAGACGGATTTTGCCTTTGGTTTTCTTCTGGTCTTTCAAAATGGCGTAAATCATAATCGCCAGCTGCTTGGCGGCGGAGCCGGACAATTTTGCCGCAACCTCAACGCCGTTCAAGCTCAGACGGACGACCTGATCTGCCGCCTCGCCGGAATAGCTCATGCTGTTCTTCCTCCTTTCTTTCGATTTCCTGTTCCTGCTGCAATTGCTCCAGATTCCGCTCCATCAGAGCGGAACGGGCTTCAATTCCGTCACATAATTTCACCTCCTGACGCAGTGTTTTTATCTCAGAGGATACCTCTTTGATACGAGATTTAAGGCTTTCCACCGCAGGGGCATCCTCCCTGCGGGTGGCTGCCCGAAGCTGGTTTCTAAGGGTGTTTCGCTCCTGCTCCAGATCGGAGATTCTACCTGTGGATTTTTTCTTGTGAGATTCCAGTTCGGCGGCGGTGCCGTATTCGTGCTTGGCAAGGAAGCGGGTCTCCGCATCCAGCTTGTCCAGAAGGATCAAGTCCTGCCGCATAGAAAAAGGCACCCGTTTCACGGATGACGGATGCTTTTGGATGATGCGCAGCTCATAGCAGTAGCGCAGATACAGGGCGTGAATGCCCTTGGCTTTGGGATAAGGAATAAAGGGGTTGCGCTGCTTTGCCATCCGGTCCGCCTCTGGGAATGGGGTTTGCCTGCGTACATTGTCATAAACCCGGTCCAGGATTTCGGCCAGAGAATACCCAGGCCCCAGCCGATGGAAGCGGAAGTAGCCCTTGGCATTGGGTGGCTTTAACGCCGGATATTTGAGGGGCTGCCCATCCGGGGTACGGGTTTTGAAGGTGTAGCCCATGGCCTGCATGGCTTCCTGAAAATTCCGCTGGGTGGTGGATGCCAGAATGGCACGGTCAATGTCGGAGCGGATGACACTGCGCAGGGTAGGCTTTCCATCTTTTTCGGCGGCCCATTCGTTGTAAGTCATGCTCCGGCCTTTGGAATTGCGAATCACCGTCAGGCCGTACTCCCGGCACAGTGCATCTGAGACACGGCGCATTTCCTGATAATCCTCCTTGGTGCGGTGGTATTTGATGCCGTCCACAAAGGATACGGTGTTAATGACAAAGTGGGAATGCAGATGGTTGGCACGGTCCAGGTGGGTGGCTACAAGCACCTGATACCGATCTCCCCATAGCTGCTGTGCCAGCTTGATTCCAATTTCATGGGCAATTTCTGGGGTAGCCTCGCCAGGAGCAAAAGACTGGTAGCCGTGGTAGGCAATGACACCATCCTCTTTCCCGTAGAATTTCTTGATTTTCTGCATCTCCATTTTTGCGGTATTGGGATGGCAGTTGATGCCGGACACAAATCGCTGAACCACTTCCTCTCCGTCCCGCACCTGGGTTTGACTAGTCTTGCGCTGCTGGATGGCGTAGTCAATAACATCGGACAAGTCACCGTCGCCGCTGGAAACGGCGGTAGTTTTCTCCGCGTTTTCCACATAGTCCAGAACCTTCCCAATGCGGCCATGGACACGCCAGATAGAGGTAACTGCCATAGGTCAGTGCTCCATAGGTACAGGATCGAGAACCGCTGCCAGGATTTTCTGAACAGCTTCCTCAAACAGCAGAACACCGTCGTCATAGTGCTTGGCATCAATGACATTCAACGCATGGGCTTTCATAGCGATTTGGTTGAGGTTGTTCCCGATGTAATGCAGCTCCCGCATCATCGTGAAGAAGTCCGGGGGCGGAGCTTCTTTTGGTACAACACCGTTGATAAGATGCCGCAGATAGGCGGCAACAGACAGGCGGCTGCGCCTTGCTTTTTCTTGCAGATTCCTGGCCTCTGCTCTGTTCAGCCATAACTGGATTTTGATATTTCGATTGCGAATAGATTTCACTCCTTCCTGAATCAAGTACAGGGGTATCAGGGGTTTCCCCTGACAAGCGGCCTTTGTGGGAGTACAAAGGCGATGCTTGCTCTATAAAAGACAAACCTCCTATCAATAGCTCTTTTTATGACCGGGCCGAAGAAACAGCCATGCCTCCCGACGCTCCTGCATACATTCGTCGTAACGGGACTGGGACAGTTTTTCTTTCAGCCAACGTTTTTCCTCCGGGGAAATAGGCGTAGTTCTGGGCTTGCCGCAGCCACAGGACGCTGTGGATTTTGTGTTCAAATGGGCATCACCTCCTGTAATTTGGGTATAGAAAAGCACCACCCTTTCGGGCGGTGCGGTGGCAGCAATTTCAGAAAATGGCATTTTTCTGAAATTACGCATATGAAATTATTCCTTGTATTTCATTTTAATATGAAAGTCGCTGCCCTGGCTATGCAAACATACCGGGACAGCGGCTCCTAATTCAATGGGCAGCCTATTTCTCAAGGCTTTTGGGGTCAAGCAGAAAATCATAAATGTTCAGTGTCAGGATTCCATATTCATCATAATACGGCGGCACCACATCTTTTGTGACGATGATTTTCTTGAAGGAATCGTCGATCTTGCGAAAAGGCCGGATCTCCTGTGTCCGCTTGGCTTCATCCGGGAGAGAGTAGGCCGACTGAATGTAATAGCGGGAGGAACCGAGGTTGCACACGAAGTCTACCTCCAGCTGTTTCCGGGTGACTTTTCCTTCGGCATCTTTTTCCGCAATCGGTACAACGCCGACATCCACATGGTAACCCCGCATACGCAGTTCATTGTAAATCACATTTTCCATAGAATGGGTCTGCTCAAACTGGCGGAAGTTAATACGGGCATTGCGAAGACCAAGGTCAGAAAAATAGTATTTCTTAGGCGTTTCGATATATGCTTTCCCACGAATGTCATAACGCTGCGCGGACTCAATCAGGAAGGAATCCTCGAAAAAGGTGAGGTATTTCTGAATGGTTGCCGAAGTGATTCTCGACTTTTTTGCGGTTTTGAAGGTGTTCTTCAGCTTCTCGGGATTTGTCAGAGAACCGATGGCAGAAGAAAGAATATTCAGTAAATCCTCTAATTCTCCGATATTTCGCACACGGTTGCGGCGACAGATGTCTCGGATATAGATTTCACCGAACAGGTTTTCCAGAGCGGCAGCCTTATCGTTGGCATTATCCCGAAGGACTACCAGCGGAATTCCGCCGTAAAGCATATACTCTGAAAGCCCTGCGTACTTATCTCCATGGTAAACAGACATGAACTCCGAAAAGCTCAGCGGATACATATGGATTTCGTCTCCGCGGCCGGCAAATTCTGTGGCAATGTCTTTTGAAAGGAGTTTTGCGTTGCTCCCGGTCACGAAAATGTCCATATTCTCTTTGCGCAAATATCCGTTCAGTACCGCCTCAAAGCAATCCAACATCTGGATTTCATCCAGCAGCAGATAATACATTCCGTCATTCGCTACTTTGGCGCGGATATATGCGGTAAATTTCTCCGGGTCAGCACCCCGCTTTTCCTTGTTCATCTGAATCAGACTTTCACCAATCAGGTGAAGATCATCTGCCGAATCAAAAGCGAAGCGGATGATATGGTCTGTATCCACGCCGGATTCCAGCAGGTGATGGTAAAACAGATTGTTCAGCAGAAAGGATTTGCCGCATCTTCGGATACCGGTGACGACCTTAATGAGACCGTTGTTTTTCCGTTTGATCAGTTTTTCCAAATAGAAATCTCTGCTAATTTCCATATAGGCTCTCCTTTACAATAGATTTTTGCAACCTGATACAATTTTCTACTTTATTATAGCAGGCAGCAGCTACGAAATCAATCGTATTGGCTTTAATAAAGAAAAGATTTTTGCAACCTTTCACATTTTTCTATTCTAAGTAGTCTTCGCGGAAATTCTCGGATTATCCCAAATGGAATTACCGGTCGCGGTCTTTGGGCTTATATGACACGGCTTCAATGCCGTCTCTTGTGCGGAAGAACCGTTCCGGGAGACGGTATTTTTCCAGATACCGCTTCTGCTGTTCCTCGGAAAGACTGCCGAAGGATTCTTTGCGGCAATCGCAGATGAAGAACGTACCGGCAATGATGTCCACAATCTCATTGGTATCTTCGTCCCGGATGGCGCGGTTCAGGGGCAGACCGTTGATTTTCCCCTCGTCATTACAGACAATGCAGACCTGCTCCTCGAAGGGGTAATAGGCTTCAATGCTGCCGCCTACGGTCTGCTGCATGGCGTCCAGAGAAGTGCCGACTTCCGCGATCCGTGCCGTCTTTCCGGGTTCCACCAAAACCACTTGGATAGTAGAACCCCGGACGGCGTCGGCGGCAAGCTCCGGCTGAAAAGGAATTTCCTTGAATCCAAAGCTGTCACAGAAGTAGAAGCCCGGTGTGATGCCGGCGGCATCCTCCACTTCCACAACATCCGAGACAGAGAGGCTGTGACCCCGGAAGCCCTCCGGTCTGCCGGAATTAAAGAGAGTGAATACATCCTCCAGATTCCGGCATTTCACATCCCCGGAGTAGACCTTATCGTAGGCGGCACTGTCCGGCTCCGCGGAATGCAGAATCCGACGAGCGGTGTCCAGACACAGGAATTTAAGCTGCTTGGGGTCCCGGCCTGTGTTGATCTGATAGATGTTGATTTTCAACGGCAAAAATCCTCCTTTCGCTTCAATCCAACCCTGATTTTGAGCTGGTCATTGACATCCTTGCCGCACTTGGGCGGCTCGTCCCAAATCTCGTACCTGTCACGCAGACCGCCGACAATTCCGGACACCGCACCCCGACCAACGGCATCGTTGTCCAGATGGAGCCGCAGCGTCCGAATCTCCGGGTAATCTGCCAGATACCGGGACAGAGCAACCGGTACCACATCTTCCCGTTTGGTGATAAACACACCGGCAAGGGACAGCAGATGATCCTCATGCCAGTTCGTTCCCTCGAACAGCTCCAGAGTGGCGTAGCTCAGAGCGTCGATGGCAGACTCAAAAACATGGACGGTCTGGCTGCTTCCGGGAATGGAAAAGGAGTAGCGTTTGTCACTGCCGGACAGCTCTCCTTTGTAGTCCCCAACGGTTCCACGGACATTGCCATAGCGGGCAGTGCCGTCCTTGTCATAACCTAGAAACACGGCACTGTGGTATTTCTGGGATTCAAAGAGCAGATTATTCTCCAGGCAGTAGCGGATAATAACGTCGTGGATGCCGCGGCCTTTCAGATAGCGGATCACGGTATCCGCGTTGCTGTTCCGTTCAGGAAGCAGCAGCCTTTTTGATTCTGCCTTGGGAATCGGTGCGGGGATCGTCTTAGGCAGGGGCGCGCCATGAATGATCTCCATAGCCTCCATAAAGGAACAGCCCTTGACCTTCACGAGATAGTCAAGGGCTGTTTTGCCGCCTGTTTGCCGGGAGAACCAGTGCCATTTCCCGTTGCTGATTTTGAGGGAATCATGTTCTTTGGTGCAGTAGGTATCGCCGGATACCTTCACCAGTTGATCCGGCTCGTAGATTTGAAGATATGTCAGCAAATCCAGCTGTTTTGCCTGCTGAATATCCTCCGGGGTGAAGTATGCCATGGGCTACCGCTCCTCTCGGTGTGCCTTTTGGGCATACAGATGGCACATATCGTTCGCCTTTGCTTCGATAATGGCCTGCACTTCCTCCATATGGGGACTTTCGTGATGCTCCCAGACCCGAAATACATCCTGCAAGGGATGCTCGGATTTGAGAAGTGCCTGACACTGCTTGGTTGTTAGGTCATTGTATTCCAGGGATAACAGAATGTCCTCCCGGATGGTGTACTCGTAGGCGCTGTCCAGAATTTCCGCTGGAGGTAACGTCAAAAGGTGCTGCCGGTAGTGTTCCTGTTCATCAAACATCTTTTGGTAGAGACGTGTGTTTAATTCCTGATTTGTGATAAATATCGCCTTCCTTTCATTTTCGGGTATAGAAAAAAGCATCTGCCGGTGAAGACAGATGCTATTTTCCGGTTTGGATTATTGCAATGCGCTTAAATCAATTTCGTATTTCATCTCTTTTGGCGGCTGATAGGCTTTCATGAACATGACCATATACCATGGATAATACCACACCCCGTCAACGGATTCGATATTTCCTTTGCAGAGCACGGTTGCCTTTTCAAATTTCCAGCCCTCTGTTCTGCGGATTCTGTCCATGGCGGAATGTACTTTGAAATCGTTCCCGGATTTGGCTTCGATCAGCTCGATTCCCATTCCGCCTTTTATTCGGCCACCCTCTAAGCATATCATAATACGGCCAGTGTAACATTATTCTCCGGTTTTGTTAAATGGTGTGTAACGTTTTTCCTGCTTCGATGGAGGCTATATGTAACATTTTTCAGACCCAGCAAGAGAGCATTGTCAATAAAAGCGGTGGATTTGCTTACTTGTAGAGCTTCAATAAGAGGCCGTTTACGTCCTCCGTGGGTAATCCCTTGGCAATGAGGGCATTGCGGAACTGGAGAAGCGCGTATTTGGCAAGACGCAGCTCGGAATCACTCAGGGTTACATAACGCATTTTCTTTTTGGAAAACAACATAATGGACAACTCCTTTGTTTTTTCTTCCATTATATCGCATTTCCAGAAAGCAAGCAAATGTGCGAAGTGTTTACCGCTCCCAATCACGGGATTCCCGCTGGGGCTGGATTTCGCCTTCATCCTGTATGCCATCCACGATCTCATTTTCCCGCTTGTCCATATTCAGCAGGATGTTCAGCTGATCCAGACGGGCGGATTTTTCTTTCAGCTCGTCCTCTCTGGGAAAAGGCTTCGCAACCTCCTGCTTGGCGTTCTCAACCTGAATTTCCAGATTTTTCAGCTTCTCCTTGTATTCGATCTGTCGTGTCGGCATACTTTCCAGCAGGTTATCTATGCGCTGGATGTTGCCAAAAACATCCGTACCCAGACCAACTTTGTAGGTCAGCGCACCCTGCAAGGAAATCTTGAACAGCTTTTCAAAGCTGTCAAAGTAGAGCGTCATCTGAAAACCGCGGTAGGAGCCGAGAGAAATGGGATTGGTGCCGGTCATGGTATTGCAGGCACCCAGAAGGGCAGTACCGGCAGCTTTCTTCTCTGTGAAGGTGTGACCGCCTATCACCATGGGGCTGAAACCGTCCTCGTTTGGATGCGTGTTCTCTTTGAGCAGTACCATATCTGACCGGAGACCATCTATCATCTGCCGCGTGGACGCAATTTGCATAGGGAAGCTGTGAATGAGCTTATCTTCCAGAGCGTACCGCTGGCTCATGTGGTTCGAGCGCAGGAGCTTCAGCTTCTGCACCTCAATATCTAAGTCCATTTTTTCCTTGATCTGAGGATTTCCGGAACACAGCGCCTTGATCTCGGCGTAACTCAGAGCGGTTTCGTCAATGTCCTCCGCGCTGCGCACCGGGGATTTGGAGGTCATGATCTGGCCGATGAACTTCTGCTTGCCCTCCACCAGCTGATACAGATAGCTGTCAAAGGTGTTCTCCGTTACATAGGTGTAGATGTCTACCTTTGGGTTTTCATTGCCCTGACGGATAATGCGCCCCTCCCGCTGTTGCAAATCGGATGGCCGCCATGATAGCGATAGGTAAGGTCTGAGCGGTGCGCCAGCACCGCTTTCCACCTTTTCCCCCGCTTCACACCGTGCGTGCGAGTTTCCCCGCACACGGCGTTCCATCATTACAAAAGAATCATTAGAATAGTAAGAATTTCAAAGCTAAGAAACCGTATTAAATCTCAGGTTGTCCTGCCAGAATTCGCAGGGCGTTCAGTTTTGCTAATGCCTTTTTATCAAGTTGGAAACGGTTCAAGCCCTCAGCAATGGTATTGGGGTCTGTAGCATGAATCAGTCGGTGAATATCCCGTTGGACAATTACCAGATTCATGTACTTGTCCGTGCCGCCCCTACACAATGGCTGTTTGTGGTGACAGTGTATTTCATCAAGCCAAAGCTCTTTTCCAGTCACAGCGCAACGCCCGTATTGTGCGGCATAAAGGGAAATCCTGTTATCCATGTACTCAACACTTCGCCGTGGCTCTTTTATGCGCATCAGCGCAAGCATAATCGAAGTGTTGATGCCAAGGTTCTTGTGAATTTCCGCTCTACCCTCCGGTGTGTATTTACAAACCTTTTTCTTCTTGAACAATGGGGTTTTGGTCTGAATATATCCGATAGGTGCTACGGTTTTACTGCTGATAAAGCGAATTTGTTTGCTATCACCGTAATTCTTGCGGATATAGACCTCATTGATTTGCCCCTTTTTCGTAAGCCTGCCATAAAGTCTGTTCTTCATCACTGTAGACACTGCCCGGTGTATCTGTTCACAATCCGTTGCAATCATGGTTGCATAGCGGTAGTAGTTGTGAATTCCGAATACCATGAAATTGTACAGAGTAATTTCTCTGGCTTCGTCATCTCGGTCTTGAACATGGGCAATCTGCTTGACCTGCTCAATAAGAGCGGCTTTTTCTTTTGAAATGGCTTTTTCAGTCATATGCGATTTAACCACATACCGTTTCCGCTTCTTGACTGCTTTCATTTCAAATCCAAGAAATTCGGAGTAGTGCCGTTTTAGATTGACGATTTTTGACTTTTCTTCACTGATTTCCAGTTTGAGCCGGTCTTGCAGCCACAGTTTTACAGCAATGAATACTTTTTCTGCATCACTGCGTTTCCG
>JABLTM010025003.1_pt1 | contig 84495 bp, 70 predicted proteins | sample 7160121 | NCBI WGS metagenome assembly JABLTM01 (sample SAMN14651224, study PRJNA627086) | human gut metagenome | isolation source: feces | host: Homo sapiens
AACTGTCGTTAGGGGGTTTGAGTCCGATGGAGTATAGACGCAGTCTTGGAATTGCTTAATTCAGGTCCAAGAAAGCGTCCGCACCCCCACATCTAGCTAAATGGCATTGCCAATGTTTCTTTGTTATTAAAAGCTAAAATACTTTTAAATGAATATTATTATCAAATCAACTAACCTTGGAAAGAACCTATTCGTCGCTTACCTTTCAACATATGCTTCACATCTTTTTTATCATTGTTAATTTTGAATTAACTCTGCCAAGGGTTATCTTTGTTTCACGAGTTACTTGACAATTAAATAACCCTTTTACAACAGCATAAAATTCACTATTAATATTCAAATAATCAAATCCCGTAGTAATTATGCCATCTAATTTTTTAAGGACATACTCCAAAAATTCATTGCTAAGCAGTTTGCTTCTTAATCTTAGAAGATCATTTTTATCACCAACACTTTCATATAGCTTCTCGTAATATGGATTTACAATCCAATATACAATTTGGATTGGTCTATACTTTTCGCATCTATCGTCATCCAAAATTAACTTTGTTCCTATAAGGTCGTTAAATAGCGCCTCATAACACAAATCTTTGTTTATCTCGGCAAATCGATTATAATAGTCCACATACCCATGCAAAAACCTATACATTTTTTCTGTTTCAGCCATTCGTGAAGACATATGAACAAGCAAGCAAAGATCAAGCATTAATTCTTTTGCAAATATTTCGTCATTTAATTGATTGTCCGAATCACCTTTATAACGACCATGAGCAATTCTATTTCTTATCAAATTATTGAAATAAAACATAAAATATTCAGAGGCCTCCATATATAAAGGATCAGACGTTTCGTTCAAAAGTCGTATTTTTTCTTGCAATAGAGCACTTTCAAATATAGTCATACTAGAAAAGCGAGTAAATGTCGTTGAATCCCTCAAAAAATCTGCAAACATTCCCTCAATTTGCACAGGAATAATTATATTAAATATTACATAATCACCCTGTTTATATAATTCTAATGCTTTTTCCAATGTTGCTTTACGTTCCCTAAAACAAATACTCGAATTTATTTTGCCAAATAAATAATTAAATAAATCAAAATTGATTATAAACTGATCTAATGCTCTTTTATATTGCTCACCTTCCTGTTCCTTCCACAAATGCAAATCATCAATTTTAGGTATCTTATTGATTAGGGATTTATATAGCTCAAAAGCTTTATCATCTGATTTTGAACAAGACCACAAGCGATACTGCTCGTTAGATTGCTCCAAAGCAACAATTAATTTAATTTTGAAGAATAACATATAATCTCTATCAACATCATCTTCAAATATTTCCAAGCTATTATTATATATATCAAATAGTTTATCTTCGTCAATAGTGTCATTTGTAGAAAGATCAATTGCATATTTACGTTTAGCCTTTTTGATGCTCTCCGGATCATTAATATCGCAGAATTCCGCAATCTTAGATTCAATATATTGATACGCAAATAAAAGAGATTCTTTGCGTGTACGCAATTGGTTGCACTCAGATGCTAACTCATATAATTTTTTTTCATCTTCAGATATATCCCTTAAAAAAGACAATGTTTTTGGTGCATTTTTTATTAAGTCAGTACTTATTTTTGTTTGCAGTAGCTGATTTTGCAATCTTGCAATTTCTGCTTGATATTTACACATTATGGAATTTCGTTTTTGAACTAATATTTCATCAAATCTATTTTCTACTATATCTAACACAGAAGATGGTAATTGTTTAAAATCTAAAATATCACAAATTGCAAGATAATAGTCTTTTGTATTTTTAAAATTACTTTTCTTAACACTAATAGCTTTTATAACAAATTTAATCAACTCTTCGGTTGCAGCATCTACCAAATTCAAAATCTGATCATAATAAATTTTACCTAATTCTTCAAATGACATAGCATTAAATACCGAATCACTTATATTGTTTTCCAATTCTTTATAAATATAGTCTTTTATCTTATCACATATTTTTTGATTATCTTTATTCATAAGACACTTCTCCTTTATATATTTAATAAAATTTCTATTTACCAAATTATATTTTTGTTAGATGCCCTACCTAACATCCATTAATTTACACACCATCATAATTAAAGCTTTTAGCTACCGCTAATAATTTTCTTACATCTTCTTCAAGATTTAATATATGCATTTTCTTATGACAGTTAGGGCATAAAGCTACAGTATTATCCAGCGAATCTTCCCCTCCATCTGCAAGCCATATAACATGATGAGACTCCAAATACGGCTGTCCATTTTTCTCAAACGGAGCTGGTTTGTTACATAATTGACAAATACCTTTCGCACGTTTTTTCGTAAACTCACTAATGTATTTATCACGAATATAAGTATTAATTGTCGTCTTCGAGTAAGCGTTTACTGGGTTAGCTCCCATAACAATCTTTTTTTGTAATTCCTCTATAGTGCAATTAGAACTATATTGTGTGCTTGTTTCATTACAGTAAATCATGATCATGCAAGAACCACTTGGACGATATTTATATTTATCATTCAAAAAATCCAATTTAATCGTATTTGGATAATTGTAAATCTGACGCATCTTATTAAAAGCATTTATAATAGTAGCTTGGTTGCTGTATGGCATTGCAGTACAGAATACACTTCCATTCTTCTGTCTCCATAATGCACAATGATCTAAAAGCGTATCTCGGAAGTCATTTAATTCACCGTTCCACTCATCACCTTTGCGAGATCTCTGTGTAGAACCTGATTGAAGTAAACGTAAAAAGTAAGATGCACTAATATTTAAAGGCTCAGACCATTTAACACTATCAATATTAAATTCATCAATAAATCTATAAAATGAATCTGATTCAATATTATATGTAGTATGATCTTCAATGTTCACCTTAGGTATATAATCAAATGTCATATTAATCTCCCTTCTGCCATCAAACGCTGGCATAAATTTAAAACTAGATAAGTAGATAGGAACAGAATTTTTTACTAGTAGTATTTACAGCAAAATTGACATCTCTGTTTATATTTGTCCACAAAGATACTATACCCAAAACAATATAATATCTAATAGCTTCTTCATTTATCAGGTAATATTATTTTACACTATTTTCACCAAATATTCCACATACAATTTTTCCCTATTCTTAGCTACTTTACTTAGAATGTCTCCCTTTCCAAGTCGAGTATGCGCACCTTTTACAAGATATGCCACTCTCCAGATATCAGCATGAATAGCTTTTCTTTCCACTGTGAGTAAAATTTCATTTCTATCTAAATAGCGTTGTTTTTGTATTTACCTCTATCTTTTTATACTATTAATACGATATTGATTCCAAGATTCTGAATATTTTTCACGGACATAATTCAGATCAGATTTCCACTTTTCTACTGCATTTCTAAGATTAGCTTGTCCGTCCCGCGTTTTTATAAACCAATCAAGATAAGAAATTACTTCTGAACTGCGAAGAATCCCATTATCGATAATCATACATAAGATTTTTTTTCGTCCATCTGATGTAAGACACGAATTCTGGGCAACAGAATATCCGCACTGCTTCAATATAGAGCTTTGTGCCATACCACTAGCATCAAACAACAAATCTTCGCCCAAGTTCAAATAACTCTTCTCGTCGCTAACACGGCATAAAATAATTCCCTTAGATTTTAATGCTTGATAAGTACTTTCCATAATAATATATTTATTACAAACTGGACAATATCCTGCTGGAACATGGGTATCATCAATTTTCCCTTTATTATTCATAGTCCTTACAATACCTGTTATATTTTGCAAATTATGACCTGCATTTTTACATCTAAATATATTGCGACGAATAACAAAGTCCTTAAAAGTAATCGGCATAATTCTCAGAGTGCTCTCTTTGTCTGCCGTTTTTTCTTCCGACTTGTTCTGCGCTTGTTTAATTTGTTCTTCCATTAACTCTATTTCAGCTTTAAAAGTTATTAACTGTTCTCTAGTATTCAATGAATTCCACTCTCTGGCAGAATTTGCATACAATTCGTATGGAACATAAAAGCATCTGCATTTTGAGCAATATTTTAAACGCCGATATCCTTCCTTACCAATAACATATTCATCAGTTCGTATGAGTTTTTCACCGCAATCTAGACATTTCGTTGGAACAGCCCTACCATAAATATAGCATAAAGCATATTTATCTCTAATTTTCTTCTCTCCTAAAGTATACATAAGTGATATCTGACACTTTGGACACTTATATATCGGAACTCTCTTGCCAGTTCTCATCGTTACTATTTCTTGTACTCCCATCATCGAATCATCTTTCCAACATTGAGTTGGCCGAATATATTTAGACGATAACGGTTGTATAAGTTGGTTATCTCTTTGTTTTAAAATAACTCCAACAGCATAAAATATTGTTTTCTGATTATATTCTTCATTACTTTTACGTGCTTCCAAATAAGTTTGCATATCTAATGGAAAAGGTTTCTCAAATAACTTAGTAAATGGCATTTTTATATTCTTATGCTGCTTAACTATTTTAGTTATTTCACTTGTTAATGATCTAATATTCGCTGGGACATATGCATTTTCCAAATCAACTAAAGCCACTGATAACGTCTTAAGTTCCGACATAGTAATACAAACATCCTCGATATATGGACAATCCACTTTACTAGCAATTATTAGGTCTACTTGTTTCCAACTTTGTAAAACACTATCTTGAAAATAACACAGCTTTGGAAATACCAAAAAATTTTTCTTTGACTTATTAGATCTATTCATAATTTTAATTGTTATAGATTCACACAATGTTTCTTCAGCAGTGTTGTTTTTGCAATGTTTTGCTAGCTCATCCATCAATTCCTTTTGGTATATTTTTTGCAGTTTATCTTTTAAATAACAAATCATTTCTTCATTAGAAGCCAATGTTCCAAAAATCTTATGAGAATACTTCCAAAGTTCTGCCGTACATCCTACTCTTTCTTGTTTTAGTTTCTGAATTTGCATTTCAATATTCTCATGCTGACTTATATATCCAAGATCAGATTCTAGATCTTCTATATCTTGATCAATAGATTTTTGCACTTGATTCAAAACACAAATATCATCAAGCCATTCTTTTAGAATTTCTTTATCCTCTACCATAACAACTCCCTCCGTTGGATCCTATTTTTTTCTTTTCAGTGTTTGCCTTCCCACTTCTAACTTTATAAAGTATTCGTGCAAACTTCAATACTATAATGTAAATTAACTGTCCATCCCTTCTCACTTTGTCTTATTAATATTACACTTTTCCATATTTTTATTGCTGGGATTAAACTTTTTTGTTTCAAAGCTTAGTCAAATCTTTACCGTCACATATTCTCCTCAAAATAGTCTCCGTCAATTCTATAAATAACATATTTCTTAACCATTTCCAGTCCAACACTATTTTTAATCATAAGATCAACTAATGTTTCTCCATCAATCAAGCGAATATGTTTTCGTGTCTCTGCATTAACAAAATCGATCGCTTCTTTTGTAAATTTTGACGTTGCAATAAAAACACCTTTTTCTGCTTTTTGCATAGCACCAATAAATCGCTGTACCTCTGGTCTCCCAACATTATTACCTTCATTGTATCTTTTGGCCTGTATATAAATTAAATTTAATCCCAATTTATCCTCACTGATAATACCATCAATTCCACAATCATGTGAATTTCCTATTACCTGACCAGATTTATCATCACATCCATATCCCATAGCCAAAAGCAAATCTACAACAATTTTTTCAAAAAAACTTGGATGGCATTCCCTTATTTTATCTATCAATGTATTCTTTAAATCCTTTATATATAGCTCATAAGCCTTCACCATTCTTTCTTCAGGCAATATTTCATCATTAACATTCAAATGCTCATTTTCTATTGAACTTTTTAATTTAACATTTTCTGAATCATCTAAACCATAATAATTAACACCTTTAATGCATTCAATTAGTTTAAAATACTTAATTGGTGAAGCTGTTGGGAAATCAATACCTTTACAATGTCTCCTTATTTCTGAATGCAAAACCGCCTGAGGATTTTTCGCCCCAAACTCATATAAATTATCTCGAATAACAGCTGCATAAATTTCTCTATAATCCATACCTTTGTTATTTTCCTTTAAAACTTTCTCAATTGCTTCAACTATTGTTCTTTCTTTCTTCATTTCATCCCTCAGTGTAATCTTATTTCTAACCCTTGATCTGCTTTGCTATCTTCAATAATTCAGCAAAATTTTTCAATACCTCATTCCTATCAGTATCTGGTCCCCAACTTATTCGAATTGAATTTTCAATCTGTTCTGTTGGCATTCCCATCGCCATTAACACATAACTAGGTGAATAATTTCTTGAAGTACATGCTGAGCCATTCGATAAAGCACAAAACTGTTTTGTTGATATCATAAGCGCTTCTGATGCAACACCATCTATACAAATATTCAACGTACTTGAAATACTTTTATCCAAAGTACCATTGACATAATACTTCATTCCTGATTTTTCTAGCAAATCAATTAACGCTTCTTTTATTTTCTTTGAATGTTTCTCATTTTTCTCATATTCTTTTTCAGCAATTTCGCACGCAGCTCCACAGCCAGCAACCAATGCTACAGGTATTGTTCCTGGTCTAATGCCATGTTCCTGTTGTCCCCCATAACTAATAGGTTTTATCGGTGGAAGTTTATAGGCTTTCTTTCTTAGAACCAAAACACCAACTCCCTGTGGTCCCATTAATTTATGCGCACTAAACGACAACATATCATATTTTAATTGTCGAACTTCCTCAACCAACTTTCCACAGCTCTGTGTTGCATCAACATGGAATAATATGTTTCTTTCTTGCAACCATTCTCCAATTTCTTTTACCGGTTGAATCATTCCTGTCTCATTATTTACATGCATAACACTGACCAATAATGTATTACTTTTAACTTTAGACAAAACTTGTTCAGCGCTAACTCTTCCAGAAATGTCTGGTGAAACAATATCAACATCAAAACCTTCCTTAGCTAAATGCTTTACTGTTTCCAATACAGCCTTATGTTCTACTGATGTCGTGATAATATGTTTTTTCCCTGTCTTTTCAGCATATTCTCTAAGACCTTGTATTGCTATATTATTACTCTCAGTTGCTCCACTTGTAAAAAAGATCTCATCTGATTTTACACCTAAAAGACTTGCAACTTGCTTTCTCGCCGTTTCAACCACATTTCTCGCTGATTCTCCAAATCCATGTGTTCGACTGTCAGCATTTCCTAGATTATTTTTATATACATTTATCATTACATCAAGCACTCGTTCATCTATAGGTGCTGATGCATTATAATCCAAATAAACACTCATATATTTGCCTCTCTTTTATGACAATTTTAATCAACTTATCTTTACTTTTAATAAATCTGTATTGTAAAGATATGCTATAATCGAATAGACTCTATTCTCGCAGAATACGCCCACTGATGATCCAGAAGTGCAGTTTTCACACCCAGATCATCAGTGCCTACATCCAACACTTTTCTCTTTGAAATCAATTTTCTTATCTTTTCAATCAAATACATTTGCGCAGATGCAGTAAAATCAAAGTATGTCCTTATACAACTATACTTCTATTGCAAGATTTAAAAGGTCATCCAAGTTTCTGATAAAATTAGTTCCCGATAAATAACCGATACCACGTTCCAAATGAAGCTTAAAATATTTTGCTATTGTCTCATCATCCGTAGGCAGCCCTTTACTAATACACCACTCTTTTACCAATGCCTCATATAATTCACTGTATTCACCAGCAAATGTAAACCAAGACATTTCCACATTACTATCAGAATTGATTGGAATATCTGTAGGCATCGTACCCTCACCAAGAGAATAGCAAAGAGCCCATCTACATAATACATTCCAATTCTTTATTCCGGTTTTACCCTTTAATCTAGACAATTTTTCCTTTGCCTGATTTGACAATTTTATTTGTTTAATTATCATGAATTTCACCTATAAAATAGCCTTTCTGAATAGTTGAACACTTCTTTGCATCATCATACACAAGCGTAAATTCGTCCCCAACATTCTCTTTCATAACTGCATAATATCTAGCATCAATTTCAGAATCTGTAGACAAAATAATTGTTTGATCACTTGCTTGTGGGAAATACGTTGTAATCAAAGAAATTCTATGATTAGAATCCATTCGCGATAATGGCGTATCAATAATAACTGGCAATTTTTTATTAGAACAAATTGCCAAGGCCCATAATAGTGAAATTACCATCAGCTGCTTTTCTCCTGCTGAAAGTGATTCTTTAGGTACCACATTTCCATCTGCATTCAGATATTCAAAATCTAATGTTACTGCATCCATTTGAATTTTGTTAATCAGATTTTTCTTATTTGCCAGCTGTTTATAGCACTCTGTCATTGTTTTAGCCAAGACACCAATTTTTCGTTCCTGAAGCCGCACTTTGTATGCATCCAATATTTTAGATGCATAATGCGAATATTTCAAGACACGATCTCCGTCATCGCCAAGCTCAAGAGTTGAAAGGAGTTTCTCAACAAAGCGGTTATAATCTGCGTTCGCTCGGATTGAATCTCCATGCAAACTCGTACGTTTTTTTTGTTCTGCCTCCAGAGAAACCTCACAGTCTATTATTTCTTGTTCCAGTGTCTTAATTTTCTTATAAAGTTTTGTAAGTGCACTTTCATCAATATCAACGCTTAAATAACTGTCAATTTCATCAACCTTGCTCTGACTCTTAAAACATTCCGCCAATGCTTGCAGTGCTTGCCCCTTAGCATTGTTAAAACCTGTTCCTATAAGAGTATTTAACTGATACAAGCTAGCATCAGAAATATCGAAAACAATGTCTGTGCCTTCCTTCTTCGCTGTTTCCTCCACATAATTGATAAAACCTCGAATACTATCCAAATTCTCAGCTGAATTAGCTATATAATCAGAAAAAATCGTATTTACCTTATCCACAGCAAAACTAAGTATTTTAGTTTCATGTTCCTTTTGTGCTTGTCTCTGTATCTGCACAAGAAGATTTCTGACTAATAGCAATGGAAGTTCACTTGCAGCACAATTTACCATTTGTTCTCTACTCTGCTCAACCTTAAGGGCATGTATATTTCTTTGATTAAATAAATCCTGCTTTTGAGCAATAATATCTCCACCTTTTGCTGTATATTCAATCCTTTTCTTTTCTAATTTCTTTTTAAGTTCCTCCAGTTTCTTTTTTAGCTCAGCAATATGTTCGTCCGTAACCTGAAGAGTAACATCCGCTTGATTCTTTTTTTCTCGCAGTAAATCAAGTTCTTTTGTCTTAATTTGATCTTCAGACTGCTTAGAAGTTCTCGCAATAATCCTTGCAAGATCATTACTTAACACATCCAATACCGAAATACCTAATAACGCCTTGATTGATTCTTTCATCTGAGCATTTGTACTTTCAACCGCCAGCTCAGCGATCTTCTCGCCATCAAAGAAAAAGAAATTAGACAAACCACTAGGAAGAATATTTTCCATAAACATAGACCAGTTATCTGTCAAAAAAGTATTTGCCTCTCCATCCTTAAATACTTCTATTTTTTCTCTTGTTCTTTGTCCTGCCCCAGACCAAGACCGATGTACAAGATATCTTTCCTGAGTATTCTCTTCAAGTTTAAATTCAAGCTCTACATAGGTTTCCATAGAGCCATCTGATTTATTAACATAGGCTTTTAAATATTGTCCATATGTGTGATATTTACTTTCATTATAGGCGAAAGAATTTGCACCATATAAAGCCAATAATACTGCTTCAAGAAAAGTAGTCTTTCCTCGACCATTCATTCCTCCTATCAACACCACTGGCTTCTGATTTTCAAATCCAAACGTATTTAGGCCTGCATATACACCAAAATTATTCAAGGTTAACCTGGTTATAATCATTAATTTTCACCTCCATCGTATATGGCATCCTCACCGCTATTTTCTTCATTCTCAAACTCCTCACCTTCATTTTGCATTTGAGCAAAAAATTTTTCGTTGTATTTACCACCAAGTTGTTTTTTTCTAGCCACGCGCTCTTGATAATACTGAGTTGCATCCTTTTCATTTGTATAAAAGGTATGTGTAATGCAAGCCTCCAAATTATCAAGAATTCCCTTACGTTGATTTAAACTATTTGCTTGATTTTCAATATCTATAAGACTATACATCATTTCAAAAGTAAGTTCTTCATTAGGATATAAATCAGCACATATGTCCTTCAAAATTTCCCACTCATCTTTTCTAAAAGCTTCCGAACCTACCCACTCATGGTCAACAAATTTTTCTCCCGTAACTTCCTCATAAATTCGTGGAAGCGAATCATCAAATTCATGTTTATCAAACACCCATATTCTTCGAATAATCTGAAGTTCTTGCATTGTAATTAATTTAAGTTCTGCAAAATCTTCCGGTCCATTCTCATTAATTTCCTTTTGTATCTCAAGTAATCGTTTCAGCCATGCTTCACGATATTTCTTTTTATAGGGTCCATGATGCAATTGTCCATAACTGCCTTGTAAGGAACCATCCATTTTTCGAAAACTCCGGCGGTTTCGATCTTTTTCCTCATCGCCAAACTCATTTCTAAATTCAAGCAACGGTGTCATCCACGCCTTTTCATCATCATTTGCGATCATAGCCTCCATGGACTTATCCTTTTCAACCATGGTACATACCCAACACCCGAATCTACTACGGCCACAACTCGGCAAATCTTTTTGAACCATAAGAGGGCATTCATTGTCCGCAGTTGCACCTCTATAAAGAGTTAATAACTCCTGATTTGAGTATCCCCACGGATTTTTATACTGCATAAGAAAAACCCAAACATCGTCATCAGTCCATTCTGCCAACGGTGCAAATACTAATTCGTTCACAAGAGTAGGATTTGGACTCAACAACTCTCTAACACGCTTTTTTTCATAATAAGCCATAGTTCTAGCTCTATTAGCACTTTCCGCTTTGCGAGTTCCAAGAACCATAATAATCTCTCCATGTTCGGCTATTCGTTCCTTAACAAACTTATTTACCGGTTGGATCTTAAGACGGTCTGTACACCATCTAAATTTTTTTCTAGGAAATGGATATCCACGCCCTATTAAATTTACCCAGAACGTATTGTCATATTCTGGAATCAGTCGATGAGGAACAAAAGGTAATCCATCTGCTTTTGCTGCGGCACGCATCCTCTCTAACGACTGCTGCGCCCATCTTGCAACTACTGGTGACTCAACAAGTGTATCTGTATTAATAATATGTATTGTTTTATTCCGCTGTTTCTCTGGCAATTCTTTGATTGCAAGCCAAACCAATTGCAACGTTGCTGTACTGTCTTTTCCACCAGAATATCCAATAACCCATGGTATATCATCAGCCAAATACAGATTTCTCACGGTTTCCATCAAACCGTCAATTATATCCTTAGTTATCATCTCATGTGAACTACTATTATAGGTTGTGTAACCCATGCCTGCCATTCCCTTCTATTATGTCCACTTATTTTTGGACAGTATTTTTAAATTTTTCTTCTCGCTCTTGTTCATCTTTATCCAAATCAATTCCAAGAGTAAGTTTTATAACATTACTAGTCAATATTACAGCTGTTTCATTGCTAATCATATGCCCATTTGCTTTGATTGTTCTCAAATACCATTGATCAGCATTTCGTTTCCAGTTAATATCTTGAAGACCGCGAAGAGAATCTTCCATATTCAACTCCGGATGATTAAAGAAATAATTTCCCACTCTCCCAAGAGCCCGCATCACAACAGACTGGGTAATAATATAATTTTCTCTTAAATCGATCTTACTAATTTCTTTATTTAATAATTCTTTCCACTGAATTAAATTATTCGCCACAGCAGACCAATACGATATTAAAAAGTTCTCTGTGTCATCCGTAATATCAGCTCGTTGAAGAATTTTTTTATTCGCCATATAAAAAGTATTAAGCGTAAACAAATTTGAGGAAAATTTTCCCAAGATATCCTTCTCTTTATCAGTAAATATATTAATGAATTCAACACGAGATATCACACGCCTAGTTACAACAGCTAAGTCATCTCGCGAATCGTACAACTCACTGATAGAATTTGATGTTTTAACTGCATGTTTATTGAGATCTGTGAAAATCTGCTGACTCCTTGTCAACCCCGTATCCTCAAAAAAAACAACTGAAATTGTTTCTTCTCCTAAAGTCTCATCTTCGTTTAAAGCCTCAAGAATTGCAGCCTTCCTATGCTGCCCATCATTGATCAAAAAGCGAGCATCCATTGAGACTTCAAGGACCCCAATATCTGCATTTTCACATGCTGGAATAAATGAAAAACTGCCATCAATAGATGCTGCCAAAGCTGAAAAAACATAATCATTTCTGTTTTCAAGTATATACTTGCTAATCACAGGGATTCGCGCTGCATTCAGCTTTCGCTGGGCCCGATATTCTGGCAGCACATATTCATCTTCGTTTGGAAACAATCGTGAGATCATTTTAAGCGGAACCATTCCGATATAATATTCTCTTCCAGCTTGAACACCTTTAGCGACTGGAAATCTATATACAAAATCCATTTTTTCCTCCACAAACACAAAAAGTGCTATACTTAAGTAGACCACTTAAATATAGCACAAATGTTCAGCTAAGTCAATCCAGCTTTAAATCTTTATACAACTCCCAAAAGGCCTTATCTTCAACGTAAATTGGCTTTTCATTTCCAATTTTAATTATACTGTGATGCTTTTTAAGCTCTTTTATATCGTTATATAAATTCTGACTTTCAGCACTTTTGGGCTCTGTTTTAAACACAAACTCAACATCAGAAGACTTCAAGTCAGCAACATTATGAACCACCCATGTGAGGATATACTTTGCATAGTCGTCATCTCCAGTTCCAAAATGTCTAAGAAACTGTGTTGATAGAATTGTTCCAACACCAAACTCTCGACCTTCCTTAAGAATTTTCTTTAATGCAGGAAAACCTTCACTCATGAAATTATCGGCTTCATCGACAAGGATAAGTTTTGATAGTTGGCGGTATTGTCCTTCCAACTTACTAGACCCCGCTGCCTGCATCTGAGAATAAAACAGATCAAGCGTTATTGCTACAATCAGACTTTGAATATCTGAATCGTACCCAGAAAGATCAATCACGACTACCCCTTGAAGTAGTTCAAATAAAGCTTGTGTTTTATTAGAATTTCCTTCAAACACTTGGAATTGATACAACTTATCCATTGCAGCTGCAAGAGAATCATTTTTCTTAATTTCCTGATCATTCGAGTACAAATTATACACCATATCAAATGTTGGCGGCGTATTATCCCAAGTGTCCGAATTTCCAGGCATAATACCTCTAGAGGCATATGCATCAATAATACACTGAAACAGTATATTTTGTTGTTTAGGTCCAAGACCATATACTTTTGCCAACGTATCCTTAAATGCATTTGCAACATGAATCGGAAGCAGTGGTTTAAACACATTCGCTTTGGTTAATGCTAATGGATTAAATGGAAGATGATACGGCTTTAATACCTTCGCATCAGTTGCTTTAACAAAATCCTCCTTACTTTCATTATAATCCCCCTTGTAATCAAAAATAAGAATTCCAAGCGGCTCTGAACCAATGTTATGTTCTTGGTCACGATGCAATTGAGTGATCAAAGATTTTGTAAATTGCGTCTTTCCTGTTCCCATGGTGCCAATAATTCCAGTATTAGTATGAAATAGCTTATTTGTATCATTTGGATACCAATATACAGCAGATCCAGACGATACATCAGTTCCCAAAAGCACAGACATACCTACTATCTTTTTTTCTGTTGTCACCTCTGATGCCTCTTCACTCTCATTCTTATGTAAAGTCCCATATTCCACAGCTGATTCTACTACCTTCAACAATTTTGTTGGAGGTTGGTAAATATCCGTTTCTTTAGCAGGAATTGTTACCTTGCAATTTTCTTCAGAAGTATTACTAATAACACTTTCTGTTTTCTTTTTTTCCACGGTTTCCGTATGCTTATACATTGTTTTAAGTCTATCCGGCAGATTTTTTGCATCCCTCTCTAGATCTTGTTCTATTTCACTTGCTGAAAGAACCATGTATGAAGACCCCATTTTTTCTGGGAATTCCAAAAGACAAACATCTTCGTTAATATTTCCTTGCTTATTCAGCACATCCGTTCCAAAAGAAATAATAGTTCCTTTGCCGATATACTGATCTATTTCATCAGAAAATTCATATTGCTCATTCAACAATTTTTCCCGATAATCTTTTAAGATATCATCCCACTTAATATCCGGATATATTTCATAAAGCTTCAGTTTCTCGCAACTAACAATGAGCAACTGAATGAAAAAATTTCTAGACATTTTTCTTTCAAGTGTATCTTTTCCTTCTCTCGGCCACAAAGCATTCCACAAACCTGTATAGGTATTAAGGACCTGTGAATTTGCCTTGTCCAATACCCCTTGAGAATTCTGTCCAATTTTAACTTCAACTGGATGAATATATATTTTTATATGATCTTCTGGTCCTTCAACACCAACAAGCAAAATATCATCGCTTGTTGCACGCTGCTCAAATCCGAGATTCTTAGCTGAAAGAATACCTTCCTTTTGTGATAATCCAGCTCCACCAGACACACGCAACATTTCTTCCAGTGAAACAGGAATCCAAACAATATCTGAATGTACATAATAAGCCATGCAAACTTTTATTGCAGACAATATACTCATTTTCTCACGACTAAAATAACTGTCTGCTGCTCCAGAAAGCTTTTTAGCGGTTATGAGTCTTAATAACCAACCTCCATTAATTGCATTAAAAAGACTGATAATATCTTTGATGTCATCCTGTCCTGCTGTAACACCTTTTTTCTGTAACTGATCAAAAATAATTTCACTATACTGATCTGATTTTTGTGTAACAGTGATATCATCATACCCACTTGAAGACGTATATTGATCACTATAATGAATAATCATAACATTATCATCTTGCGATGATTTTTTCTGGAAAAAGGACAAATCCACCTTAGGGTCAACAAAAACTACCCAATTTGACGAAGAATAAATTTTTCCTAGCTGCTCTTCTTGCCCCTGTTCAATTTCCGTAAAAATACAAGAATTAGGCTCATACGAGCTTCCCGAAAAAGCCACCCTATACATCGCATTATAATAAGCTGCCAATCGAGCTAACTGATTACCTTCTGCATATTTCAAGCCAAATCCCGTTTTATACCATCCTGAATTAAGAACAGACGGTATCCCAGAGACTAAGCCATGCAACGAAATGCCCGTTGTAATGGAATCCATCCGACTTGATCCAGTATCCTCCGAAGATTTCATCTCATAAAAAGTCAAGTGTGCGTATTGATATTGCCCTTCTAACGGATTCCTAAAACAGCAACGAATCTTTCCCGTCATAATAAGTACCAATTCACCAACATCTTCACTTGGATACTGCGCTTTTATGTATTCTTTCAACTGATGCTGATCCGAAAGAAGAGTAAATTCATTGACCATTCCTTCAGGTGTATATATGTTAATGACGAAGTTCAACAAATCATCTGGATCTACATTATCCTTCAAATTCTGAACATAAAATCTCAATAATCCCTGAAAAATTTCACGGCAATCGCCCATATTTACAAGATTAATAAGCAATTGCTTGTTTCCCAGACCATCAAACAAAAACGAAAAATGCTCTTTATATTGTGCAATTTTATCGCACACAAGTTTTTGTATAAAATTTCTCGTTCCCTGATATCTTTTGTTTGAAATAGGAGCATAATATCTCCATTCAGGGACCTGCTTCTGTTCAATGGCATGGTACAAATTTTTTTCTGTGTCTTTGATAAAAGGGATCAAAGACAACGGTGTCAATTTTTCAACCAGATTATCTCGAACGCTTCCAACATCCTGTTCATTCATCAATTTCATCTGATACAAAACATTTAACGGGTGTAGCGGACTCATCGCTATTGCTTGTTCATCAGATGTCTTTATAATACATCCGAGTAAAAGAGCATGGTTTTGCTGAGTATTCAACGTATCTCCAGCCTTAACTGAGTCAAAAACTTCTTCCACAGCCTCTATATACTTTGTTGCCGCATCAAAAAGTTCTTCATCGTAATAGGCAAGACTTGGCAATGTTCTCTTTTTTCTTAATACATTAATAAGCGTAGAATACGCTTGATTCAAATAGTCGGGAAGTAAAAGCTTATATTCTTTCACTTCGTCTACAGTTTCTTCAATAGCACACCAACCATTTTCAATGAAAAGTTTTTCCTTCGCTAAAGTAGCACGAAATTGCCCTTTAATAAAAAACTCTGTGGTGCCAGATATAATGCGCTCTTCTCTGTATTCAAGAGACTTTTTTTCTGTATGTTTTCGTTTAAAAACACCTACTCCAGTGATTTCTGTTGGCTTTACTAATTCATCCTGTATCTGAAGTGGTACCATAACTGCTCCGCACTTCAATATGCAGTCCATATGTCCAGTTTCCGAATCTATTGCTTCCTCCCCAATACTAAGATCCAATGTTTGATTATAGTTACACTCGTATACACCATCACATGATGCGTCTGCTTTTATAAGATTTTCATTACCCGGATTTATAACTAAATGTTTTGATAAGCCATACACCTGAATCGTGGCGCGTTTTAGATTTTGAGGTACAGAAAGTAAATATTCCGTCTGAATATTTTCTAAATATCTTATTGGGATATCAATCGCACAAATTTTAATAGCATAAGTAATATTATTGTTTGAATCCTTAATTTTAACTTGTGAAAAAGAACATCCTTTTGGCTTAATATCAATCTTAACCTCTTTCCCAGACAATGTTACTTCACAGCCATTTGTTACAATCCATTCCTGTTTAACATTAATATTTGCATAAACAGAAATACTTATATTTTCTTTTTTATCTGGATTATAAATTAAAATATTTTTTCTTCTACGCTTTATTTTACTATTACCATCATCTCGCATAAAAAATAGCTCATCTGACTCATACCGATATTCCAAAGGTGATCCAGAATATACTTCAAAATTCGAATCAACTATTTCAAGAGGATTATCCAATTTTTTCTTAAGTTTATCTTGAGAACTTTTTACCATATCATATGTGCACTTCTCATCTTCATACCAAGGAATATTTTTCCTTTTACAGGCCTGTAAATAATCAATAAACGATTTATCAAATTCTTTTTCTAAATCGTCTGCAATATTTCCATGCTTTACTACACGATTTATGAGTTCAAATAATTTATAGTTTTCCTGAAATCTTTCTCGAATTTTCTTCGAATCAACCAAGTGCGCTGCATTCGGATCTGGAAGCAAACAAAAAGATGGATAGTCCCTTTCTTTTACATATCCTCTACCAAGCACCGTAAGCAAATCAGCATACTCATACAAAGATGATTTATCGCTAAAACGATCCATTTGTTTTCGACTAAGTTCCATCTCAAGCAATGTCTTATCCCGAACAGAAAGTTGAGCATTCTTGATATCCTCCTTAATCTTCGCAATTATAGATGTTGCATGAAATGGCATTCCATTTGCCGCTAAGTCTCCTGTACCACTCGTTATCGTATCAATTGCAGAATATGTAATCATTAAAATAGGAAAGTGATTTTCTGTAAGTTCTGCATTACGCAAAGTGGCCAAGAAGTCATCCGTCATGCCATTAATTTTAGATGCAACTACAACCTCAAGTGAATCGGATAATTTAATTGTAAATGTTGAATATACCATCTCGTAATCAAATTTACCTTGTATATCATTCACCTCGGTAATCTTTCTTAAGGCACAATCAACGCCCGCAACCATTTCTTCATTATCAAGTTTTAAACAATAGCGTTCTCCAGGCTGCATAATAGACGATTTTGCCTGAAAAAAGCTCAAAGTATTGCTTGCTATATAGTTATAAAATTCGTTTAACATATTTTGCATCTCCACTGTCGCTCTTTTTCTCAATTAAATTTAATTTTTCATAATAGCTTGCAACCTGTTCTTTTGAAAAGCTATCAAGAAAAATTCCTCGTTTCTCAAAAGCATTAAATACATCCTTTAACCTCATTTGCTTCTGATTTTTAATACACAGTTTTGTAATAAAAATTAAAGTTTCTTCTGTAAGATTCAACATAAGTCCACTACGGCCGCGATTTTTCAAAAATTTATGGCAATAGCGTTCAAATTTACTAACATATGATTTATTTGCTCTGTCTCTTGTCGTCTCTTCAAACTGCGTTTTAACACTTTCGAACAAATAATGAATTGCATCTGCAGTAATCCCTTCAGAAGTAACTTTTCTCTGTAGTTCATTCATTGTTGGACAATCGCTAATTGCTTTTCTATAGCAATCTGTAATTTCATCAATCTAACTAGCAATTTTCGAATCATCAGCATCATTTTGAATCATTTCAGCAATTCTAATATAATCAACAAGCTCACAATCTTTCTCCGTTTGATTTAATATTTCCAATACAATAGCATGAACAAAAATTTCTTCTATTGCAGCTTGTAGTTTTTGCCATCCTTCAGTAAAGCAGCTGCGACTCTGACTTGTTTTCTCCCATTCCAAACAAAAATACAATGGAATATTCTCATCACGTTTACCTGCAAGAAATCGCTTTAATTGAAGACTTGTCTGCGCAGTATATGTAAAAAAATATAATTCCAATAATGAAACTAGGTCTCTAGATCGTTTAGAGTTTTCTAATACATACTTAAAATCTTCTTCAAACGACTCTTTTAATGAATTTGTAATCCGAAAATATGACAAATTCTGATTAGACGCTTTTCGTTCATCATATTCTAATTTTGAAAGTACCAATTTTTCTAGAACATTGCTTGTATCCAGTGCCTTCCGTTTTGCCCTTTTCAACTCTACTCTCAAGACTTGTCGATCTCCAAGAACATCAACCAGATATTCCGCAATTCTATTTTCACTGGTCTTACTACTAATTACTTGCTCCATCATTTCCAGATTTAAAGGGCGCACTTTCCCATCAGCATTGAAGAAAAGCCATCTTATCATGTTCTCAAAGAAAGCCTCTTGTCCAATTCCAATTTCTATCTCTTTTCGGAGTAACTCACTCAGTTTCTGTGCTGTAATTTCCTTTACCGTCTTTTCTTCAATCATGCAAAGGAAGTTTCCGATCAACGGTTCTAATTCTAGAACCGGATCACTATTAGGCTGAGTTACAAAAGGAAACAACTTAAATCTGTAACCAGATTTATGATAAAACTTTCTATTCGAATCAAACATTTTACTCTCGCAAAATATTTTTGTACTTATTTGATAACTCATGCTTATACCACCTTAAACTCAAAACCAAAATCTGTTTCTTCAAAAATCATCTTATAATCTTTATCGCTCCCTTTAGGAACAAGAATAATTCGGCTTGACTTATTTCCAAAATCTATAAGTTTCTGTACAAAACTCACAAAATCCGCATGTTGATTTTTATCCTGCACAGTTGGTCGATATCCTTCTTTCATATCTGAAATCAGTTCATATAAAGCAAAATCAATATTAATCTCCGCCGTTTCTGTATCATCTTTCTTAAACCTCAAACTTAATGTAGGCGAAAAGCGCTGAATACTTCCTGACATCAAAACAGCATTTTTATTAATTGCAGGTTTGAGCTGTAGCTCTTCCACAATCCATATATGGTCATTTGTATTGTCAATGCAAATACGATTATCTCCAAACTGCCCATCCCATCCCAATACGGCTTTTTTTGCTGCACTATATAGTTCGGCAAGTTTTTTCTCATTACCGCTATTTTGATAATACAAAAAACGTATAAAATCATTTAATCTATGCTGCGTACTGTCATCATGACCATTTTTAAACGCATTTAACCTCACAATAAATCTATATATAATTTTCTTTAGTTCAATTTTAATTCCACCCAAGACAGAAATTTCCGTCAAATTATTTAAAATCTGATATGGAGTTCCCTGCGTTGCTGAGCTGAATACATTATGTATATTTTCAAGTGAATGAAATCTTGTTGCAGCAGTATCAGATATATCACTTCTTATTTTTAAGATATCATGCCTTCTAATTGAATTTAAAATGGATGATATATCCTCAAACTCATCAAGTAACATAGGTGTTGTCCAGTTAACATAGTCCATCAGATATTTCATGTCCGAAGTACCTGCATTTATTCTTTGTGAATCAAAATCAGGAGGAACAATTATATCATAGAGAAGATTCAATACTTCTCGTGTTGACACAATAGCCTTATCTTTTATAACAACTTCTACTATACGATCAATTAACGCCTTTTGATTTTTCAGATCAGAAAGGAATTCATAATTGTGCCTAACTGGGCATCTTTTACACATTGAACAAGAACTATCTGCAATGTAAGCTTGATAAAATGGATTTTCCTCTGACTGATTAAAAACCTTTTTTAACAATTTTTCCAAAAATGTTGTTTCTACACCATTCTCTCCTAAAGCAAACACTTGATAATCAGAGAAACTAACATGTTGAAATACACTTTTCTCGACATAAGTACTACTCTGTGCAAATCCAGAGAAGATTCCATTATCCTCAACATACTCTTTAAGTTTAGAAAAATTTTTACCTTTGTCAGACTCAATAAAGTTATTTAATGTTCCAAGGTTAATAGCAACAATCATTTTCTTCCCATCATCAACAAGATAGTTGTCGTCATTAAATGCAGCCAATCTTTCCGATAATGTATCTATTGACGTTAAAGTCGGTCCACTACTCTCTGTTGCATCATTATATGTTTCATAATCATCAAGCAAACCTTCGCCTTCTGAATTTTTTAAATAGGAAATAAGATGCGATTTTCCATCACCCGCACTACCGCATAGCAATATTAAACATTTTCCTTGTTTTGTGTTAGCCTGACGAAGCAAATCACGAAGTTCAACCTCTACTGGACGTTCAACATGCAAATATTCCTTAAATGACTCAAAAGATCTAGTATTTTCTACAGATTCAGCAGACGATTTACGTAGTCGACTTAATTGAATTATAAAATCGCACCCCATTCCTTATTCCTCCAATGCTTTCACCTATATTTATCTTTTGCAATATCTACAAAAACTTGATTATTATTATACACATAACAACAAATAAAGTCAATATAATGGTATTATCATCAAACTATATTTGTAAAATCAATTCAAATTTTTTCCACCTTGCTTTTTTCTCCCCCAAATGCTACACTATTCATTACTACCCCAAACTAATGAGAAAGGATTCTCCTATGACCCTTATTACCACCCTTGAGGGCTTTGTACTAAGCATTCCTGCTTTTTTCTCAAATGCCCTTCAAGCTTTTACTACTTTTATACAAAAAACGACTGGTATCTCGCCGGCCGATCTGCACCATATCTTACGCTGGACTGGTATATTTTTGCTTGCGCTTTTTCTTTTTTTGATTTTAAAGCGTCTTTATCATCTATGGCTTCCTGGTCATTTTGCCCGCCGTTATGGTATTAGCCGTCTGCCGAAGCATACTATTATTAAGCGTCGTTTTCGTCTGCCGCTTACGCGAAATTCTTATGTTCTTCGCTTTCCGTCCTGGCGCTATGCCAATCAGGATAAGACACGTGATCAGAGGCGTAAGGGCAATAAAATCAATTGGAAAAACAGCTGTCTTATGATTGACTCTTATAAGATTTTCATGAAAAACCCTATGCAGATGGTTCGTCTTGTGCGTCATTTGCGTGAGGAGGGCTATGAGATTTTGCCTTGTGCTATTGAGATTGAAAAGAAAAGGTTGCTGCGTAAGAGTGATGACACTTACAGAAGCGGCTCTTCTCATGAGCTTCACAGCCGCTTTCAGGAGGATCCGTTTGCGTTTGAAGAATATTGTGCCGCTCTTTTTCGCGCAATGGGCAAACGGGCACATACAACGCCTCGCACTAATGACGGCGGCTATGATGTTATTGTAAGCGATGATAATGGTCTAAATGGCATTGTTGAATGTAAGTGCTATGCGCCTGACTCTAAGGTTGGACGTCCGCTGCTTCAAAAGCTTGTAGGTGCCTGCATGGCTTATCCGATTCGCCTTGATTATCTTATTTTTGTAACGACTAGTGATTTTTCTGAGGAGGCACGGACATTTGCTCAGGATTTTCAAAAGCGTGAGAAGATAAGCTTTTCACTTATCAATGGTCAGACTTTATCTGATCTTTCTGAGAAATATTTATTTGAGTCTTCTTCTAGGAAAAAGATGAAGCGCCCTATTGATGACTGGAAACAGTGGCAATTGACTACGGCTGACCTAAAAGAATATGTTCCGCCTGATCTTTATGATCGCCTATAAAGAAACAGCCCGGCTTTTTGATTTGACCGGACTGTTTTTTATTTGTTTGCTCCTGATTGCTGTCTTATTTTTGCATATTCTAAAAGCGGCATCTGTTCTTCTAATGTACCTTCTACGATAAGATCAAGGTAACGATAATTTTTTACGCCGTCGTCTCGGCCGCATGTAATGATATAGCATTTATCGCTTCCTATACTAAAGTTGTCTACGTAGTTTCTTGTGGCTTCGTCTCTCGATACGGCAAATACGTTTGTTACACGGTATGTATAGCGTCCTGATTCTGCCGTTAGATAAAAGGCATCGCCAACTTCTACATCCTTTAGGCGGTTAAATGACAGATCTTGTGCCGTATGGTTATGACCATAGATGCACATATGAGTCTCGCCTAGTGTATAATCTGGTCGTGCTGCTGTTACCATCCAGATATCCAGGTCGTAGTTTATCTCTTCCCATGTTCCTGTGTAGACACCTCTTCTTATGCCTGCTGTCGGAACCTCAAGCACACACTGGATCGTGCCTTTTGCGTAGTCTGGCGTATAGACAATGCCGTCTCTCATATAATAATTGGCATCCTCATAGTCAAGATCTGAAAAATCGTATGTTGGTGCTGATTCATCCTCTCCGGCACTTTCATTGCTCTCTTCTATATCATCCCAGCCTTTTGCATTTTCCTGCTGCTTACGCCTTGCCATGCGCTCTGCCTTTTCCTTTGCTTCTTCCTGAACCTTTTTTTCGTATGCTTCTGGATCTGTAAGCTTTAAAATCAGATCATCTATATACGTATCGGCAAGATCGCGTTCCTCTGCCTGACGCTCGTAGGCATCACGATTTTTGAAGAACATCAGATACACACCTGCTGCAATCAAACCAATTGATGCTGTAAATAAAAGTGCAAACAGAAATTTCATGCCTGCCGCCATTTTTTTCTTTCTTTTTTTCTTCACAAAGTCTGCTCCTTTCCCTGATTTTCTTTTTTTCAGCTTATCATCTTTTTTTGTTCTGCACAACCCTTTTTCCTGATTCTTATGCTGCCGTCAAAAATCGTAAGAAATTCGTCAGATAAAAAAAGAGACAGACATATTTCATGCCTGCCTCTTTTATATTAAATAGTTGTTATTACTTATTAGAAAGATACTCGTGAATACCCTTTGCACCAGCTTTTCCAGCTTCCATTGCAAGGATTACGGTAGCTGCACCTGTTACGGCATCTCCACCTGCGAATACACCATTCTTGGAAGTCTGGCCGTTTGTTTCTTCTGCTACGATACACTTCCACTTATTTATCTCAAGTCCCTCAGTTGTGGAGGAGATCAGTGGGTTCGGTGAAGTACCAAGTGCCATGATAACGGTATCTACGTCAAGTGTGAACTCTGAATTCGGGATTACAACAGGACGACGTCTTCCAGATGCATCTGGCTCACCTAATTCCATACGAACACACTTCATGCCCTTTACCCAACCCTTCTCGTCCTCAAGGATCTCTGTCGGATTTGTCAGAAGATGGAAAATGATTCCCTCTTCTTTTGCATGATGTACTTCCTCTACTCTTGCAGGAAGCTCTGCCTCACTACGGCGATATACGATATATGTGGTTGCGCCAAGACGAAGTGCTGTTCTTGCTGCGTCCATTGCAACGTTTCCACCGCCGACAACTGCTACCTTTGTTCCTCTAAAGATCGGGGTATCATAGTCATCACGGAATGCCTTCATTAAGTTATTTCTTGTTAAGAACTCATTTGCAGAGAATACACCAACTGCGTTCTCACCTGGAATACCCATAAACTTTGGAAGACCTGCTCCAGAACCGATAAATACAGCCTCAAAGCCTTCCTCTTCCATCAGCTGGTCAATGGTAACAGACTTTCCGATAACAACGTTACACTCGATCTTAACGCCAAGCTTGCGGACATTGTCGATCTCTTTCTGTACAACCTCATCCTTCGGAAGACGAAACTCCGGAATACCATATGTTAATACACCACCTGGCTCGTGAAGTGCCTCGAAGATAGTAACTTCGTAGCCAAGCTTTGCTAAATCACCTGCACATGTAAGACCTGCCGGGCCGGAACCGATGATAGCAACCTTCTTGCCGTTTGTAGTCTCTGGCTTCTTCGGAACATAGCCATGCTCTCTGGAGTAATCAGCAACGAAACGCTCCAGCTTTCCGATGGAAATAGGATCACCCTTGATACCACGAATACACTTGCCTTCGCACTGTGTCTCCTGCGGACATACACGTCCACAGATTGCCGGAAGTGCAGATGATTCTGCAATGATATCAGCAGCTTCTGTGATCTTTCCTTCCTTTACCGCTTTTACAAATGCCGGAATATTGATAGATACTGGACATCCCTGAATACACTTTGCATTCTTACAATTAATGCAGCGTGATGCCTCTTCCATTGCCTCTTCCATGTTATATCCAAGACAGACTTCGTCAAAATTAGTAGCTCTTACCTTTGGATCCTGCTCTCTAACTGGAACTCTGTTTAAAACGCTCATATTCAACCTCATTTCTGCGTATTTTGCGTATTTTTACTTTTCTATATCTTGTTTTATCAGCCTTCGCAGTGTCCGCAGCCGCCGTGATGGGTCTCGCCCTCAAGCTCCTTTAACATTGCTCTGCCTTCTGCTGTCTTATAGGTCTGCTGACGCATCATTGCCTCGTCCCAGTTTACCAGATGACCATCAAACTCTGGTCCATCTACGCAGGCAAACTTGATTTCTCCGCCTACAGATACACGACATCCGCCGCACATACCTGTTCCGTCTACCATGATCGGATTTAAGCTGACGATTGTTGGAATACCAAGCTCCTTTGTCAGCTTGCATACGAATTTCATCATGATCATCGGTCCGATTGCAACACATACATCATACTGCTTACCCTGATCGTGCAGTTCCTGGATTACCTGAGTAACCATTCCCTTACGCTCATAGCTGCCGTCATCTGTTGTGATATAAACGTTTCCAACAGCTTTCATCTCTTCTTCAAGAAGGATTAAGGACTGTGTCTTTGCACCGACAATTACATCTGCCTGAATGCCATGCTCATGCAGCCACTTTACCTGTGGGTAAACAGGTGCTGCACCAACACCACCGGCAACGAATAAGAACTTCTTGTTCTTTAAAGCTTCTGGATCTTCCTTTGTGAACTCAGATGCCACACCAAGCGGTCCTACAAAATCTGTAAAGCTGTCTCCTGCGACAAGCTTTGACATTTTCTCGGTTGATGCACCTACGATCTGGAACACGATGGTGATAGTTCCCTTTTCTCTGTCATAATCGCAGATTGTAAGCGGAATACGCTCACCTTCCTTGTCTACCTTTGCAATAATGAACTGTCCCGGAAGGCAGTTTGCTGCCACTCTCGGTGCCACAACATCCATCAGATAGATCTTATCTGCCAGCTTTTTTGCCTTTGTGATCTGATACATAATAACCTCCATTTGTTGATATATTCACTGCACTAAAGTGTATTCTACTATAATCAGAGCAAAACTTCAATACCATTCCTTGGGAATCGTCAAAAAAATCACAAAGAGGGATGCATCAATACTCTCTTCCCAGATCTTTTATCCACGTGATTGACAGACCCATCCAGGACTGTACTTTTGGAAGCTCGCCGTCTTTGTCACATTTTGTTTCTTCGTTTGCGAGGGAGAGGCCATGCCAGCCGTGCGCATACATATGAAATTCTACTGATACTTTTGCTTTTCTAAGGGCTGCTGTGTAGAGGAAGGAGTTTTCTACTGGTACTGCCTGGTCTTCGTTTGTGTGCCAGATGAAGGTTGGCGGATTTTGTGTGCCTGCCTGTTTTTCTAGTGAGGTGAGCTTAAGATATTTTTCCTGATCAAGTCCTCTGCACAGCTCGTTGAAGGAGCCTCTGTGGGCGAACTCGCCTGATGTGATGACTGGATAGCAAAGGATATTTCCATTTGGGCGAATGTCTTCTGCCAAAAGACCTAGTGGTTCGTAGACAAAGCTTTGATTCCAGAAGCATCCTAAGCTAGCTGCCAGGTGGCCTCCTGCTGAGAAGCCTGCGACTAAAATCTTTTCTGGATCTATATTCCACTCTGCGGCGTGACTTCTTACTATGCTTACTGATTTTGCTAACTCTAACAGTGCACATGGAAATACTGCCGGTGCACAATTATAATATAAAACAAATGCCTGCATTCCGGCTGCTAAGTACTGCATTGCTATGGACTCTGACTCTCTTGATGAGGTGTAGCGATAACCGCCGCCTGGACAGATAACAACTGCCGGACGCGGTACTGGCATGTTCTGAGGCTGCTGTAAATAACATACAAGCTGTGCTGCTGATTCTGGCTTTTCTGCGCCTGCCTTTTCATATGGGATCTCTAAATTCAGCTTTATCAGTTCCATCTTATTTTGTCTCCTTCTTCTCTTCGTCAATATCAATGCGTCGTCCTGCCGGAACTAGAAAACGGCTCTCAAAAATACCTGCTGCATTTGCGCGCAGCTTATATGGCTCTTGTCTTTGCACATGAATTATAAACTCTGCATGTGGATCTAATGCTGTCAATGTCAGCTTTAATGCTGCATCCTCCTGTGAGGAATTGCAGTAATCAGCGTGAATTAGTCCATCTGACTGCTTCTTTACCGCGTAGTAACGTCCTTTTTCAAGGATATCTCCCGGTTCGCCCTGCATCATATTCAGGACAATTGATTTTTCCTTCATAAATCGATTCCATCTCTTTCCACTATATTTAACTATTAACCCCTGGAAATTTTGGTAATGCAAAAGAGGGATCACCTGACGGCAACCCCTCTTACTTACCATACACGTAAACATCATTGTCATCGACAACTATCAGTGACAATTAGTTGTACTTACGCTTTCTAGCCGCTTCAGACTTCTTCTTACGTCTTACGCTTGGCTTCTCATAATGCTCTCTCTTACGGATTTCCTGCTGGATACCTGCCTTAGCGCAGTTTCTCTTGAATCTGCGTAATGCACTGTCCAGGCTCTCGTTCTCTTTAACGATTACATTAGACATAGACTCTCACTCAACCTCCCTCCAGTTGTGTATTGTGCAAATACAACTGTTTGGGTATTTTTAGCACATGTTTTATTATAACAGATTTTTTTCTTTTGTCAATCAGATTTTTTCTTTTTTTATCAAACTTTTAATGCCATATCGCCTTCTCTGATCCAGCCTTTTTTGCGCATGAACTCGGATACGCCAAGTGTCAGAAGCGCCGGAAGGATGAAGTGCATAATGGCAATCTGAAGAAGTGCCATCCATGTTGACATGCCTGCCTCGGTCATTGCACCGAATGCTGCAATCTGTCCGACAAAACCGGCTGATCCCATACCTGAACCAACTGGTGTACTTACCATATGAAGTACAGCAGATGCAACTGGTCCTAAAATGGCACTTGATACAATAGCCGGAATCCATATGATTGGACGGCGCACTATATTTGGAATCTGGAGCATAGAAGTTCCAACGCCCTGTGCAATCAGACCTCCTACCTTGTTCTCGCGGTAGCTGGCAACTGCAAATCCAACCATCTGACAGCAGCATCCGATAGTTGCGGCACCTGCTGCAAGTCCGGTAAGACCCATCGAAATTCCAATTGCAGCGGAGCTAATCGGAAGTGTTAAAATCATACCCATTAAGACAGAAACGATGATTCCTCCAAATATTGGAGACTGCTCTACGTTTACATTAACAAGTCCGCCAAGCCACTTCATAAAGTCAGTGATGTACGGTCCTACAAATAAACCAATCGCAGCACCTGCGCAAATAGAAATAAGCGGTGTTACAAGAATATCAACCTTTGTCTTTCCTGCAACAAGATGGCCAACCTCAATTGCTATATAAGCAGCTACGAATGCGCCAAGCGGCTCGCCAGGTGCGCCAAGTGTGATTGCCTCTGGTGCAGCCGGGAATGCGCCGATCATACCAGCAACAGCAGCTGATACAGTTACAAGCGGTCCCTCTTTGAATTTACAGGCTACGCCAACACCGATGCCGGCACCTGTAAGTGTCTTTGCTACATTGCTGATAGCCTTTAAATAGCTACCAACCGGTCCGCCAATCAGTGTTCCGATCTGTGCAATGATAGTTCCGATAATCAGAGTGGAAAATAAGCCCAGTGCCATTCCGCTCAGTCCGTCAATAAAAATGCGGTTTAATATTTTCTTTGTTTTCTCCATGCAAACAACCTTGCCTTTCCCCTCCCGTTTTCCACGGGTGTATTTTATCTGACTGACGAAACAGTGAAGTGTAAAGGCATGTCTTGTCCACTGTCTTGTCAGTTGACTTGTCAAACAGGTGCAAGTGTATCACATTCTGACAAAGAAATCAAGTGTCTTTTTTAAATTGTTTCCTGTAAATAGCCTAGAAGCCGCAGTTTTTGCTCGATACGGTCAAAAATTTCCTCACGGTCTGCTTCTACAGTATGATAATGCTTTCCGTTTGTAAGGATGCTTAACGGGCGTGCCGTGCTTTTTGAGATTTTGTCAAGAAAATCCTGAACGTCACATCTGTTTTCAAGAATCAAATCTACTGTTATCTGTCCGTAGATCTCATGCTCGACTACAACATCCCTTAAGCGGCCGCCATTGTCTACAATGGCAAATAGTTCTTCTGCCATCTGCTCATCCGTATGGCATACAAAAAAGGTACGGCGAACTACTTTTTTCTCGTCTGCCCTGTCGTATAGATATCCCTTATTCGTCGAGAGAATATTTCGGTTTGATGCTCGAAGCAGTGCAATGTCCTGCACGATCACCTGACGGCTTACCTTCATCTGTTTGGCAAGCTCTGTTCCTGAAATTGGCTTTTTTGTCTGCGTCAAAAGCTGAATAATATATTCTCTTCTCTCTTCTCCTTCTGTCATAATCTCTCCTTTATAAAAGGGGACTGCCAAATAGCAGCCCCCTTATTTTTTTACAGCATTATTTGTTTAACTGATCCTTAAGAACCTCTGCTGCTTTTTTAAGTGCAGCCTGGATTCCGTCTGGATTCTTTCCGCCGGCCTGAGCCATATTTGGACGACCGCCGCCGCCACCGCCTACAAGTGCAGCAATTCCCTTGATAAGATTTCCTGCATGTGCGCCGGCCTTTATAGCCTCGTCTGTTGCAGTTGCCATAAGGTTTACCTTGCCGTCTGCTGCAGATGCGATTACTACAACACCGTTTCCAAGTTTCTCCTTAAACTGATCGCCTAAGTTGCGAAGCTCATTCATTCCAGTATCCTTAAGTGCTACAGCCAGAAGCTTAACACCATTAATCTCTACTACCTGATCCATTACGTTGCCGACAGCATCCTTTGCCATCTGGTTCTTTAATTTCTCATTCTCAGACTGAAGTGCCTTGATCTCGCCCTGCATAGTCTCGATACGCTCTGTCAGCTTGTCCGGAGTAGTCTTTGCTGCTGCGCTTGCCTCTGCAAGATCAGCTGAAAGCTTCTCGTAGTAATGAATAAGACCCTCAGATGTAAGTGCCTCGATACGGCGAACACCTGCTGCAATACCAGACTCAGAAATGATCTTGAAGCAATTTATTGCTGCGGTATTTGATACATGTGTACCACCGCAAAGCTCTAATGAGAAGTCTCCCATGCAAACGACACGTACTGTAGAACCATACTTCTCACCAAACAGTGCCATTGCGCCCATCTTCTTTGCCTCATCAATTGTTGTTTCCTTTGTAACAACTGGAAGTGCTGCTGCGATCTGATCATTTACGATCTCCTCTACCTTTGCAAGCTCTTCCTTTGTCATTGCCTGGAAATGAGTGAAGTCAAAACGCAGACGATCCTTTGATACATAGGAACCTGCCTGCTCAACATGGCTTCCAAGTACCATACGCAGTGCCTTCTGAAGAACATGTGTTGCGCTGTGGTTCTTGCTTGTCAGCTGACGGTTCTTCTCATCTACCTTTAATGTAACAGTCTCGCCCTGTGTAAGCATACCCTTTGTCATGGTTCCTACATGGCCGATCTTACCGCCCTGAAGATGAATGGTATCCTTTACAGTGAAGCTTCCGCTCTCTGTCTCGATAACACCGATATCACCCTGCTGACCACCCATGGTGCCATAGAATGGTGTCTCCTCGGTAATAATTGTTCCGTTCTGACCATCTGTAAGTGCCTCTACGATCTCATCCTCTGTTGTTAAAACAAGGATCTTTGAGTCGCTTACAAGCTTGTCATATCCAACGAACTTACTTGTAACAGACGGATCGATGGACTGGTATACAGTTACATCTGCGCCCATGTAGTTTGTTGTCTTACGAGCCTTTCTTGCAGCCTGTCTCTGTGCTTCCATGTTCTCCTTGAAGCCTTCTTCATCTACATCAAAGCCCTTCTCCTCAAGGATCTCCTTTGTAAGATCAAGCGGGAAGCCGTAGGTATCATACAGCTTGAATGCATCAGCACCGTCAAGTGTAGTCTTTCCTTCTTCCTTCATTGCTGCCTCAAAATCCTCTAAGATTGTCAGACCCTGATCAATTGTCCTGTTGAATTTATTTTCTTCCTCAGAGATTACCTTTAAGATCATCTCTTTCTTTTCTTCTAACTCCGGATAACCATCCTTAGATGTTGCGATTACGACCTTAGCTAACTCGCTTAAGAACAGGCCATCAATTCCAAGGATTCTTCCATGACGTGCAGCACGGCGAAGCAGACGGCGAAGAACGTAGCCTCTGCCCTCGTTAGACGGCATGATACCATCGGAGATCATAAATGTTACGGAACGGATGTGATCGGTGATGATACGAATGGAAACATCCTTCTTTTCATCCTCATGATAAACAGCATGTGCAACCTCACCAACATGGTCGGTCAGTGCGCGAAGTGTATCTACATCAAAAATAGAATCTACGTCCTGAACAGCAACTGCCAGTCTCTCAAGACCCATACCTGTATCAATGTTTTTCTGAATCAGATCTGTGTAATGACCATGTCCATCGTTATTAAACTGTGAGAATACGTTGTTCCATACTTCCATGTAACGGTCACAGTCACAGCCTACAGTACAGCCCGGCTTACCGCAGCCATACTTCTCGCCTCTGTCGTAGTAGATCTCAGAACATGGACCGCAAGGACCTGAACCGTGCTCCCAGAAGTTGTCTTCCTTTCCAAACCGGAAGATTCTTTCAGCCGGAATGCCCTGCTGCTTATTCCAGAGCTCAAATGCCTCATCATCATCCTCATATACGGACGGATACAGACGGTCTGGATCAAGACCAACAACCTGAGTTAAAAACTCCCAGCTCCATGCAATAGCTTCCTTCTTGAAGTAATCGCCAAAAGAGAAGTTTCCAAGCATCTCAAAGAAAGTACCGTGACGTGCAGTCTTTCCAATGTTTTCGATATCACCTGTTCTGATACACTTCTGACAGGTGGTCACTCTGCGTCTCGGCGGGATTTCCTGTCCGGTAAAATATGGCTTTAACGGTGCCATACCGGAGTTAATAATTAAAAGGCTGTTGTCGTTGTGCGGCACCAGTGAAAAACTCTTCATCTTCAGATGTCCTTTGCTCTCCATAAAATCAAGGAACATCCGGCGTAATTCATTTACTCCATACTTTTCCACAATCGTTTCCTCCAAACTAATCTGCACCTGCGGCCGTTTTTGCAGACCACAGGCAATTTTATCGCATTTATTATAGTATAAATAGAAAAATACTGCAAGGTGTTTTTATTCTAAGCTCCACACTCCTGTATCTAAGAAGCGCTTTGCTGTTTCGTCTGCCTTTGTGATGACATTCTCGTCGTAGCCAAGAACACCTAAAAGCTTGATTGCGTTTCTTGATACGGCACGTCCCTCGTACAGACGGTAATTGAAGATGACATCGTTATCCTTGACATCTTCTTTGAAATGATAATTGCTGTACAGATGCTCTAACATATGAGTAAGCTCAATATCATGTGTTGCTGCAAAGCACATAACACCGCTGTCGGCAAAGCTCTGTAAGATACGGCTTGATGCCGCGATACGCTCTACTGTATTAGTTCCGCGAAGAACCTCATCTACAAAGCAAAGAACTGGTGTCTTGTCCTGATTTACAGCATCAAGAATACGCTTTAAGGACTTGATCTCGACAATGAAGTAGCTCTCACTGCCCTGAATATTGTCCTTTAATGCCATTGATGAGTAAATTCTAAAGAAGCATGAACGATACTCCTTTGCAAGAGCCATACCACATGTCTGTGATAAAAGTGCGTTGATTGCAACAGTCTTTAAGAAGGTTGACTTACCAGATGCATTTGAACCTGTAAGAAGCACTGGATGATGCTCGTAAATACTATTTGCAACTGGCTCTGAAAGCAGAGGGTGATACATATCCTTTGCCTCAACAAAGCCCTCTTTTGACTCCTCTAATTCGCTCTCGCAGTAAAATGGCATAAGCTCGCGGAATGAGGCAATGGAGATATAGGCATCGAGACGGCCAATCTCGTCCATTAAAATAAGCATCTCTTTTTTGTGCTTCTGAACCTTTGCCAACAGACGATTAAACATGATCAAGTCAATTCTAAAGAACATGTTTAAATAGTCCATCATCATAGAGCCCATATTTCCGCTAAACTTGTCAGTGGAACCAAGAAACTTTGCATTTCCCTTTACAGATGAAAGGACATTTACAGCCTGCTTTAAGTTCTCTGTGTAATCTTTAAGCTCTGGCACATTCAGCTTTAACAGTCCCTGTGCACAGGACACTAAATGTACAATGGCACCAACAGACACATAATATGGTTCAATCTCTGTTTTCTTTTTGTAGTAGGTGTAGATATTGTAGATCAGCACACCTATTGCAACAAGAATACCGCTTGCCGGCTGTGCGATAATCGCAAATATTACTACAACATACAAAAACAGATGCATGTAGTTGTCAAGGTTGCTGTCAGGAAGAAGCTTTGTGATATTGTTGACATAATCAATCAACGCAAACTTCTTTGAATGACCTACCTTGGAAAGCTCCATCTGGTAAGCTATTCTTGTCTTTTCGTTTCGCTGAAAGAAGCTTATGATGCGGTTTCTCTCCTCAAGCTCCTTCTTGCTTGTCAGCGGTGTACGCAGCAGCTTGTAAAGATAGTCGTCTCCGCTGCTGCTGCGGCACTGATTCATCATACAGAACACAGAGTCCATATCTAAGTCGTTCCATGTGATATCATCAATCGTAAACTCTTCCTTTTTTGTTGCCTGAAAATATTTGGCAATGTGCTCAAGCTCACCGTAATCATACTCTCTCTTTGGCAGATTTCCCCATGAGTTGATGATCGAGCTTAAAAAACGCTTGTTGCGGCGGCTGTTGCTGGTGACAACCTGATAGACCAGCACACCGACAACAATAACGGCAAGCCCGATATACAATAGTGTCGTTGTGTCCATAAAATTCCTTACCTTTCTGTCGGCTCATTATAAGGAGCCTTATCTTTAGTAATATACCTTTTTTTGCGCGTATCGTCAAGGTATCGTTAGATAATTATGCACACAATACCGCCATTGCTGTCGTTTATAATCTTTTTAAGCGCATCCTGAAGCTTTTGCTGGCAGCTGTCTGTCATTTGGTTTATTTTAGCGTTCATGCCGTCTTCGACGATCTGCTCAATTGATTTTCCGAAGATGTTTGTGTTCCATATTCCATCCTGCTCTTTCTGTGCCGCAGATTCTATGTAATCGACTAGATCTTTTGCCTGCTGTTCACTTCCGACTATAGGTGCAATCTCTGTCTCTACCATGCTTTGTATCATATGAATTGACGGAGCCGTTGCCTTCATTCTGACGCCATATCTGCTTCCGTGACGCACGACTATTGGCTCTGAGATATTTATCTGTTTTCTCTCTGGCGTGACAACACCGTATCCCTTTTGGGCAACTGATTCCATTGCTGACTGTACCTTCTGATACTGAGAGCGAAGTCTGGCATACTCGGCAAGAGCATCAAAGAGCTGCTTTTGTGATGTAAGCAAAAAGCCTGCACATTCACTGGCCAATGAAAAATAAAGCTCTTCCTTTAAGCTTATCTCATAGACGATCTTTCCCTGTGCAAGATTTGTCTCTTCTAACACAAATCGGCTAATCTGCTGCGGAAGGTTTTCTTTTTCTGGTACCTTTGCATCGCGCATACAGCTGATCTGATTCATGACTTTCTGCGCAAATTCGATGACTGCTTTTTTGACAGGACTAGAAAGCTCAAGCACGTCAAACCAGCCCGGCGTTTCAAAATCAACCTGACACACTGGAAATTCAAACAAAATTTTCTTCATCAGCTGACTTATATCCTCAAGATCCATCGATGCGCAGTCCATTGGCACAACTGTAACCTTATACATTTCCTGCAGCTTTTTTGTAAGCTGCTTTACGGCCAGTGTATAAGGTGTCTTTGTGTTTAAGACAACTACAAATGGTTTTTGATGCTTTTTAAGCTCTTCTATTGTTTTCTTCTCCGCTTCCTCATAGGCTGCTCTCTCGATTCCTGTCACACTGCCATCTGTCGTCACAACAATACCTACTGTGCTGTGTTCTTCAATTACCTTTCGCGTGCCAAGCTCTGCCGCCTGTGAAAATGGAATATCATAATCAAACCATGGTGTATGTACAAGACGCTCTTTTTCTTCTTCTGTGGCACCAAACGCGCCAGGAATCAGAAAGCCAACACAGTCAATGAGACGAATTTTCATCTCTGTCTTATCCTCTAAGAAGATTTTTGCCGCCTCTGTCGGAATAAATTTAGGCTCTGTTGTCATAATGTTCTTGCCTGATGCTGCCTGCGGAAGCTCATCTTTAGAGCGCGTTTTCGCCGGACCATCCTCCATATGTGGGATGACCATCTCATCCATAAAACGGCGGATAAAGGTGGACTTGCCGGTACGCACCGGGCCTACAACCCCTAAGTAGATCTCTCCGTTTGTTCGCTGTCTGATATCCTTATAAATGTGAAATTCCTTCATACACGCCTCCTGACAATCATCCCCGGACAGTCCGGGCTGTTACTGTCAGTCTATGCGCATATGAAGGAATTTATTCGTTAGGAATTTATTGTTACTTATTTTCCCACAGCAAATTTTCACTCTCAATTGTTCTGTCTCTAAGCATCAGATCCTTTAATGCTTCTGCTGCTGTTTTTCCACCGAACAAAACCTGATTAGTTTCCTGCACGAGCGGCATGGAAACATTATATTTTTTGCTGAGTGCAAGGGCTGCCTTTGCAGAGTACACACCTTCTACCACCATCTGAACTTCGTCCATGGCTTCCTGCATTGTCTTTCCCTGTCCGATCAGGATGCCGGCTCTTCTGTTTCTGCTATGCATGCTTGTGCATGTGACAATCAGATCTCCGATTCCTGAAAGTCCGGAAAATGTCTCCGGCTTTCCGCCCATCGCTACACCAAGTCTTGTGATCTCTGCGATTCCTCTTGTCATAAGAGCTGCCTTTGTGTTATCACCGCAGCCAAGACCATCGCTGACGCCTGCTGCAAGGGCAATAACATTTTTAAGTGCACCGCCAAGCTCAATACCTAAGATATCAGGGCTTGTATATACACGAAAGACAGATGACATAAACAAGTTTTGGATGTGCTCAGCTGTCTGTCTGTCCTTTGCTCCAGCAACAACAGTTGTCGGAATGCCGCGACTGACTTCCTCTGCATGGCTTGGGCCAGAAAGAACTGCAACATTTGCCATCGGAAGTTCTTCTTCAATCTGCTGGGACATTGTCATTAATGTTTTTTCCTCAATGCCCTTTGCTACGCTTACAATCAGCTGTCCCTCCTTTACGAAAGGATTCATCTGTTTTGCTACTCCTCTGGTAAATACTGAAGGAACTGACAAAACAAGCATCTCCTTATCAGTACATGCCTCCTGTAAGTCTGCTGTAAATACAATGCTTCTCGGGATCTCAACTCCCGGAAGATTTTTGCATGTATAGCTTTCCCTTAGTGCCTCAATTTCCTTCGGCAGCGCAGACCACGCCGTTACTTCATGGCCATTCTGCGCCAGCACCATGCCAAGGGCAATGCCCCATGTTCCCGTTCCTATAATGCTGACTTTTGCCATAACACAAACCTTCCTTATATTTATTTCTTAGCACCTATTTTATTTTCAGTGCCGCTTAACAGACGCTTGATATTTGCTCTGTGGCGAATATATGCCTGAATTGTAATTAGGGCAAGCAATATAATAAACTCTGCCATATTTGCCGGCTCTACACTAAGCATACCGTTTACGCCGAAAATCACACCCATCACGAAGCAGATTGAAACAACTGTCAGTGAGCCTAATGATACGTAGCGTGTCGTTCCAACAATTACACTGAATGCTGCCAGACACACAGCGGCGATACGAAGATCAAATGCTAAAATAAAGCCTGATGTACTGGAGATTCCTTTTCCGCCCTTAAAATTTAAATAGCATGGATAATTGTGTCCCAAAATAACACCAAACGCCAGATACAGCATATAGATATCTTCCATATGCTGCTGTCCGCTTGAAACAGCCCATGCCTTTACGATCAAACATGGAATAAAACATTTGCACAAATCGACAGCAAAGACGATAAGACCAGCCTTTTTGCCAAGTACTCGAAGTGAATTTGTCGCACCGGAGTTTCCACTTCCCGCCTTGCGGATATCAATTCCCTTCATTCTTCCATAAAGATAACCTGTCTGGATCATTCCCAGACAATATCCGATCACCAGCAATAATACGCGTATCATTACTTATCTTCCTTTCTCTCGCGGATAATAAAGCGAAGCGGTGTTCCTCTAAAGCCAAATGCATTGCGGATCTGGTTCTCGATATATCGTGTGTAAGAATAATGCATCAGTTTCTTATCATTTACAAAGACAACAAATGTCGGCGGCTTTACTGAAATCTGAGTCATGTAGAAGATCTTTAAGCGGCGTCCTTTATCTGACGGCGGCTGCTGCATAGCTACAGCCTCTGCTAAGATTTCATTTAACACACCAGTTGCAATACGCATAGACTGATTTTCGATGATCATATCAATCAGCTCAAAGAGCTTGTCTAATCTCTGTCCTGTCTTTGCAGAGATGAAGACAAATTCTGCATATGGCATATATGCAAGTGTCTGCTTGATCTTTTCTGTCATCTTGTAGATTGTCTTATCATCCTTTTCAACAGCATCCCACTTGTTTACTGCAATGATTACACCCTTACCGCGCTCGTGTGCGATACCTGCAATCTTTGCATCCTGCTCTGCAACGCCCTCTGCCGCATCAATTACCATAACGACGACATCGGCACGCTCTACTGCTGTAACAGTACGAATGATACTATAGCGCTCAAGATCCTCGTGAATCTTGCTCTTGCGGCGAAGACCTGCTGTATCAATAAGGATATACTCGCGGCCATTTCTCTTAAGAGGCGTATCAATGGCATCACGTGTTGTTCCTGCAATGTCAGATACAATCACACGCTTCTCGCCTACAAGACGGTTTACGATAGATGATTTTCCAACATTCGGGCGGCCTACGATAGCGATGCGCGGACGATCATCATCATCTGACTCACTGCCGTCCTTCTTGAAATGATCACTGACAGCCTCAAGAAGATCACCGACACCTTGATGGTTTGATGCAGATACAGGGATCGGATCACCGATTCCAAGGTTATAAAACTCATATACATCTGCTTCCATCTTCTTAAAGGAATCCACCTTATTAACACAAAGAACAACTGGCTTTTGGCTGCGGCGAAGCATATCTGCTACCTTGCCGTCTGCATCGGTAAGTCCCTGTCTTACATCAACAAGGAAAATGATTACATCTGCAGTATCAATTGCGATCTGTGCCTGATCTCTCATCTGTGACAAAATTACATCACTTGAATCCGGCTCAATACCACCTGTATCAATCAGGGTAAAATTATAATTCAGCCAGCTGCAGTCCGCATAAATACGGTCTCTTGTTACACCTGGCGTATCTTTTACGATGGCGATGGAATCGCCTGCAATTACATTAAACAACGTAGACTTTCCGACATTCGGGCGGCCTACGATAGCAACTATCGGTTTACTCATATTCTTCTCGCTTTCTTACATAAATATAAATCTTCAAAAACATTCGTAATTACAGCTCATATGGAGAATGAAGCTGCTCGGTTTCTTCACTTTCTTCCATCAGCATTGCACGAATCAGTTCCTGCCCGTCTGATTTTACAATATTTATCGGAACTTGTAAAGCTTTTTCGACATCCTGCTTTGTTAGATCGTCCAAAAATACTTCTTCATTACTTCTAAACATATTCGCTGGAAGAAGAAGAACCTCTCCTAATGGCTTGCCTTTAAGCTGCTTAATTAAATCCTGTCCAGTGATCAAACCAGACACAGTAACACCATGTCCGAAGAAATCATTCAAAATCTCATAGACTGTAATGTTCACATTTGGGAACTTCTCATGAACTTTTGCCGCAATATCCTTTAAAAATGGGTATGCCAGCTTTCCTGTCGCAAGAGACAGTGTATGGGCACGCTCATCACCGCTTAACGCTTCCAATGCATAATCTGTTTCTTCTATTAAAAGACGCAGCATACCAACACCATTTTCAAGCTGCACGTAGCCGTCATAAACTTCTTCAGGCGGCAGAGGACGGTTTGCAAGCAGATAAAACTCATCACTTGCATGAACAAAATGTGTGCCAAAACGTTCATACATTTCATTTTGAAAACGACCAATAATATCAAGGGCATTTTCTGCATCCTCTTTTGTAAGCGGCTCTAACGGATACAAGCCTTCACGATATTTGCTTAAACCAACTGGAACTACTGACATACTCTGCATCTGCGGATATAATCCTGCAAGATCGCGAATTGAACGCTCTAGCTCGGCACCGTCATTTACTCCCTTGCACAAAACGATCTGACCGTTCATCTCAATATCTGCATCACGAAGACGATTCAGCGTTTCCATGATCTTTCCTGCAAAACGATTGTGAAGCATCTTTACGCGAAGCTCTGGATTTGTCGTCTGAACTGAAATATTGATAGGTGACAGATGATATTTTATAATACGTGAAAGATCATGCTCTTTCATGTTTGTCAATGTAATATAATTTCCCTGAAGAAATGAAAGTCTTGCATCATCATCTTTAAAATAAAGCGTATCGCGCATTCCCGGCGGCATCTGGTCAATAAAGCAGAAGATGCACTTATTTGTACAGGAACGATAATCTGACATAAGACCACTCTCAAACTCAATGCCAAGGTCTTCGTAAAAGTCCTTATCGAACTCCCACTCCACCTCTGAGCCATCCTTTTTCTGGACAACCATATCTATTTCTTCATTTTGAATATAAAAACGATAATCAAGGACATCCTCGATATCCTGACCATTAATCTGCAGGATCTTATCACCTGGCTCTAGCTCTAGCTCCTCTGCAATTGAGCCCGGCGCCACCGATTTGATCTGATGGGCATGTTTCATAAAATTAACCTCCCGGCCCGCAGGCCTGTATCTATAAGCTGTCAAGTAAAAAACAGCAGATTTCTCCATATTCTACTATCATACCAAAATTCAAAAGATCCTACAAGAGTTTTTGTAAAAAAAGAGGAGCGTCAAAATGACCACCCCTCTTTTGTAATATTTTTCATCAAATCTTCTGGAACTTAGCAGCATATACCGGGAAGGTATTTGTGCCCTTGATTTCCTTATCGGCAGAGATGGTTACATTCTTATCTGTGATAACATACTCAAGACTGCTGCCCTCACCTACTACGGTATCCTGCATCAGCACGCAGTTTCTTACCTTTGCGCCCTTTGCAATCTTAACACCTCTAAAGAGTACACTATTCTCTACCTCACCCTCGATGATACAGCCATCGGCAGCCATCACGTTCTTTACCTTAGAACCGTTGATGTAGCGTGTCGGGTTATCATCACGAATCTTTGTATAGATTGGGTTTGGATTAAACAGTGCATCAAGATTTTCATCCTCAAGAAGCTTCATGTTCTCATCAAAATAGCTCTTCATATCGGTAATTCTTGCAAGGTAACCGTCAAAACGATATGCCTTTACATTCAGCTTATCGAGTCTATGTGCAAGAATATCACGCTCAAAGTAAACATATCCGCGAACAAATGCAGTATGTACTAAATCAATCAGAAGCTCTCTCTTTAAGATGTAGATATTCATAGAAAGCTTCTGTGGACCAGACTCTTCGGAGTTTACATAAATCTTCTTTACTCTATCTCCTTCAAGTGCAAGTGTATAGAAGAAGTCTTCCTTCATGATATCTAAATTCTTCAGACTGTCTGCTAATTCCTCTTCCTTATATGCAACTGTTACATCAGCACCGCTCTCAATATGAGCCTGCAGCATTGCACTGAAATCAAAATTAACTGCAATATTGGCATCTGACATTACAACATACTCTTCCTTCTGGTCACGCAGAAGACTAAGAATGCTGGCAAGTGCCTGAACACGTCCGTTATACATCTTTACAGTCTTCTCTGCAAATGGAGGAATAATTGTCAAACCACCATTTTTACGGGTAAGATCCCACTCACGTCCCGAACCAAGATGATCCATCAAGGAATGATAATTATTGCGGACAATAATGGAAATATTATCAATTCCGCTGCTTACCATGCTTGAAAGGATAAAGTCGATCATACGATAACGTCCTGCAAAGGGAATGGAAGCCATAAGACGCTCTGTTACCAGCTCCGGAACCATATTATCATAACTGTTCGGGAAGATAATTCCCAGCGCATTTACATTTGATTTTACCATTGTTCTTCACCACCCTTTACATTCTCGCTGACCATTGCGTTTGGACCAATCTTTGCATTGTCTCCAATATAAACACCTGCACCGACTGTCGCAACGCCCTTGCCGCCCTCTGAGAGCGCCTCGCCTACAACTGCATTCTCGCCAATTACAACATTCTCAGCGATAATACAATGTCTTACCTGTGCACCTGCCTTGATTACAGTGCCACCCATGACAACTGCATCCTCAACAACTGCACCCGGCTCTACAGAAACACCTGCAAATAAAATAGAGTGCTTTACTTTACCATGGATACGGCATCCATCGGTAATCATGGAGTTTTGCACTTCTGCATCTGCACCAATGCGATGACCTGTCATACCGCTGTTTCGGCTATAAATCTTCCAGTTTTCATCGAACAGATTGATACCGCTGTGCTCAGGATCAAGAACCTCCATATTTGCTTCCCACAAGGAAGAAATAGTTCCAACATCCTTCCAATATCCATCAAAACGATATGCATACATATTACGTCCGTCACGAAGAAGGTTTGGAATAATGTTGTTTCCGAAGTCATTTTGAGAATTTGGATCTGCCTCATCCTCAATAAGATACTTCTTTAAGATATCCCAGTTGAAAATGTAAATACCCATGGAAGCCAGATTTGACTTTGGATTCTTTGGCTTCTCCTGGAACTCTGTAATACGAGAATCCTCGTCAGCCACCATCAGGCCGAAACGAGATGCCTCATCCCACGGAACTTCCATAACTGCCACGCTGAACTCTGCGCCCTTTTCCTTATGGAAACGAAGGAAATCACTGTAGTCCTGCTTGCAGATTTGATCACCTGAAAGGATAATTACGTACTGTGGATTATAACGCTCTATAAAGGAAATATTCTGATAAATCGCATTTGCGGTTCCCTTATACCAGTCAGAGCCGGACGCCTGCTGATACGGGGGAAGAACATGAACGCCGCCATGCAGACGGTCAAGATCCCAAGGCTGTCCGTTTCCAATATATTCGTTTAATACCAACGGCTGATACTGTGTGAGAATACCGACGGTATCAATACCTGAATTCACACAATTTGATAACGGGAAATCGATAATACGATATTTTCCACCGAAAGGTACTGCTGGTTTTGCAAGCTTCTGTGTCAGTGCATACAGACGTGATCCCTGTCCACCGGCAAGCAGCATTGCAATCATTTCTTTTGCCATTATTAAAATCCCCTCTTTCACTTAGCATACATCTAAATTATACCACGCTTTTCAAAAAAAGCGATGGTTTTTTGTTCAAAAATACTCATTTTATTTTGTTACTTTTCAACAAATTCGCATTTTGTCCTATACTTTATCATATTTGCTTTTTATTTTTGTGAAAATAAGGTAGAAATTGCGCAAAAAGAAGTTGAAATTCGGTTGACAAAAATAAAAAAGCACTCACGCAAATGTTTACATGAGTGCAATCTTTTGCTTATTCTATTTTCTCCGACAAATCTGGCTGCTCTTGTATTTCTTCCGATGCTGCCAGTTGCGGTTCTTCTAGTATTTCTGCCACTTCTGGCTGTGGCTCTTCTAGTATTTCTGCCACTTCTGGCTCTTTTTGTTCCCACTCTTTAGTGTTTTCTTCCTCGTCCACCACTTCCGGTTCTAATATCTCTGTCTCTGACTTAGCGTGCATAAAATATTCCTGAATATCAATCTGCTTTTCTGTCAGCAAATACAGCTTATAGTAATAACGATTGTTATACAAGAAGTTGATTTCGCCTCCAATAAGCACAATATTCATGCAGACATACATCCATACTAAAAACACGATAATTAACGCAAGGCTTCCATACATAAAGGCAAGATTCTTACTGTTGCGTATATATGTGGCGTAGATCGCTGAAAAGCTGTACCATCCAATAGTTGCTGCGATTGCACCAGGCATCTGCTTTCTATAAGGCAGACGCTTTTGCGGAAAAATGTTGTAAACGGCAAGAAAGAAAAGAATCATGCCGCCAATCGCAACGCCATTTTGCAAAATGGTAATCAAAACAGTCCAGTTTTCAAGTTCCGGCCATACCGAAACTAAAAACACACGAAACTTGCTTCCATATACAAGAAATGCCATTACAAGAAGCATTATCACTAGAAATATGCCCGTATATACAAGACACAATGCCCTGTGTACAAACCAATTTCGCTGTTCCTCTCTTTTATAGACGCGGTTTAGTCCCTTAACTAAAAATGAGATTCCCGTTGATGACGACCACAATGCCATGATAATTGTGATCGACAACGCTGATACGCTAAGCGATTTCTCATACAAATCAGACACAATTCCTGTTACAAGCTCAAGCATTTCTTCTGGAAGAACAGAGGATACTATCTTTAGAAGTAACTCTGGCGACAGCATCATGCGTGACATAAGCCAAAGCAAAATCATCAGCATTGGAAACAATGACATAACCATAAACAATGTAATAGTTGCAGCATTTGTCATGACCTGATCATCATCGTACAACTTTTTTGCAAATCCGATAGGATTTAAAATAGACTGAATGATACCTGTCTTTTTCTTTACTTTAGGTGTATGTTCTTCATTTTTCTTTTTCCGAAGATGAATCACTCCTCCACCTGCTTTATCACTACTTCACCGGCGTGCTTATAGATACTTCCGGCGGGAACGATTCCTCTGACTGAGGAAAGTGGATAGATATTGCTGTTTGGTCCGATAACAGTTCCCGGATTAAGAACACTTCCACAGCCAACCTCTACATTGTCGCCGAGCATTGCACCGAATTTCTTTAATCCTGTCTCGATCGCTTCATTTTCTGATTTTACAACAACAAGCTTTTTATCAGACTTAACATTTGATGTAATGGAGCCTGCACCCATATGAGACTTATATCCCAAAATGGAATCACCTACATAATTGTAATGAGGAACCTGTACATTATTGAACAAAATTACATTCTTTAATTCTGTTGAATTGCCAACTACACAATGCTTTCCAACGAGTGCATTTCCACGGATAAAAGCACAATGACGAACTTCTGTATCCTCGTCAATAATACATGGTCCTGTGATAGATGCCGTTTTTGCAACTACAGCTGACTTTGCTACCCATACATTCTTCTCAATCTCATCAAACTTATCCTTCGGAAGTGTCGGGCCAAGTGTTAAGATAAAATCCTTAATCTTCGGAAGGATTTCCCACGGATAGCAGTCATCCTTAAAAAGCTCCTTTGCGATTGTCTCTTCTGTGTTATAAAGTGCAGATACTTTAATTGAATCCATCTTTTTACCATACCTTTCCGTAGTCTGCGATTTTTGCAGGCTGCCTGTCATCATTAGTTTACTTTATATTTTGCTTTTGTGCAACCATGTTTTTTTAAGACTTGCGCGAAGTCTCATAAAAAGCCTCAAAGCCTGCAAAGTTTCCGCGGATTGCTCCAGGATTTGTTACCTGCTTAACGCCCTGTGTTCTTCTAGCAACAAAATTTTGCAGCTTATCCATATATTCCTGTGATGTGATCGTACCCTCTGAAACATAAGTCAGTCCCTTTTCCCAGCTAGCTGTCAGCTCAGGATTTAAAAGCTGCCTGATAGACACAGCTACTACTTCATATATGGCTTCTCCAAGCTTTTGCGGCTTTATGATCTGTGTCTTTGCATTTAGAGACAAATATCCATTTGATACAAGTTTTTTTAAAATCTCTGCACGCGTAGCACTTGTTCCAATGCCGCTTCCCTTAATCTGCGCGCGAAGCTCATCATCTTCAATAAGCTGGCCTGCATTTTCCATGGCCAGAATCAGTGAACCTGAGTTATAGCGCTTAGGCGGTGATGTCTCACCCTCCTTTACAGCATATGATGTTTCTTCAAAGAGCATACCCTTTTTTAAGCCTGACAAAATGCGGCTTAAAAATGATGTTTCATCAACAGCAAATTCTTCCTCGCCTTCTTTTTGTGCTGTACTTTCCTGCGGCACGCCTGTTACCTTTAAATAGCCCGGATCCTCTAGCATACGATATGATGTGAAAAAGTGCTCCGTCTTTACCTGAAATTCAAGTGCATATTTTTTATAGACAGCCGGCCCATAAAAAATGCTGAGAAAGCGGCGGCAGATTACCTCATATACGCCCTTTGCCACGCCTGGCAAACGCTCATATGCACCAAGACCTTGTCCCGTTGGAATAATGGCATAGTGATCTGTGATCTGCTTATCGTTTGTGTAGCGTGTCTTTGCGATTGTTTTCCATGCATCCTGTGACAAGATTTCCTGTGCAAAACTGCCCACAGGTGCAAAATTACTTAAGCCGCGAATATTTTTTGAAATTTCTTTTGCCACTGCAGTAGAAAGCACACGCGCATCTGTTCTTGGATATGTGACCATCTTCTTCTCATATAATTCCTGAACGATTTTAAGTGTCTCATCAGGACTTATCTTAAATCGTCTTGAACATGTATTTTGAAGCTCGGCAAGATTAAATAAAAGCGGTGGCTGCTTCTGCTCTTTTTTCTTCTCAATTTTAATCAAGGTACAGTCAGGCTTTTTTTCTTCCGGATTAAGAGGTGCCTCCAGATAATTTATAAGCTCCTGTGCCGTCTCTCTCTTTAAAAAGCCATTTTCCTTATAAAGCTTTGGCGACTGAAAATATTTTGAGCCTTCCACACTTCGCCACTCAGCCTCTATAGTTCCCTTATTTTCCTCCTGCGCCACAGGAAGCGATATAATCACACGGTAAAATGGTGTCTTTACGAAGCTTCGTATTTCACGTTCTCTTCGTACAACCATGCCTAGTACACATGTCATTACACGTCCTACTGAGATGACAGACCACTTTGTATTCATAAAGGAAGCAACAGCAGGACCAAATTTCAGCGTCAGTGCTCTGGAAAAATTGATGCCCATAAGATAATCTTCCTTAGCTCTTAAATAAGCAGAATCGCTCAGATGATCATAAAAGCTCCAATCCTTTGCCTCACGTATTCCTCTTAAAATTTCTTCTTCTGTCTGAGAATCAATCCACACTCTCAGCCTCTTTTTGTTCTTGACGCCGGCCATCTGGTCTACCAGACGATAAATATATTCACCTTCACGTCCAGAGTCGGTACAAATATAAATAGTATCTACATCTGCACGGTTTAATAATCCCTTTACAATGGCAAATTGTTTTTTGACAGAGCCAATTACCTCATATTTCCATTCCTCTGGGAAAAATGGAATTGTATTAAGGCTCCACTTTTTGAGTGCAGGATCATAGACCTCTGGATAAGACATCGTGATCAAATGACCAACACACCAAGTCACCACATACTGGTCAGACTCTAAATAGCCGTCCCTTCGTCCGCCATTTACCTTAAGCGCCTTTGCAAATTCTGCTGCAACGCTCGGCTTCTCAGCGATAAACAATTGTTTCCCCATGAAAAAACCTTTCTACATTTACTTTTTTCCTTAAAACGCAAACAAGAGGCAGTAGTTTTTGCTGCTGCCTCCTCCTTGCTGTTTATCATTATGTTTTTGCGGGTCCCAAGCTCAAAGCCTTTAGTGCAAGCACGAACGGCTTTTGGAGCTTTTGACCCTGGTATCATATTATACCGTATGGAAACGATATTCTGTAACAGTTGTAAACTTTGTATTTGCCTTTAATACACAGCTCTTGAAATTCTCATGATGAATGGAATCCGGGAAAAACTGTGTCTCAAAGCATGCACCGCAGAATGGCTTATATGAGCTTTTATTTTTTCCGCATTCAATTGTTGTTCCATTTGCAGTATATACCTGCATACCTGGCATATCGGTGTAAACATCCATCACGATACCGCTCTTTGCACCTGTCATAGATGCAACCTTTGCAAACTTGCCATCTGTCTTTAAGACATAGTTATGGTCATAGCCGCCGCCATTTTTTATCTGCTCATCATCTGCATGAATATCCTGTCCGATGGTTTTTTCTGTTCTAAAATCAAATGGTGTTCCTGTAACATCTCTATACTCACCTGTCGGGATCAGAGTTGCATCAGATGGTGTAAACTGATCAGCATCAATCCATACCTTCTGTGACAAAACATCACCACTGTCATGACCATCCATGTTAAAATAGCTGTGATTTGTCAGATTTGCAAGTGTGTCCTTATCGCTCTCCATATCATATTTAAGAGAAAGACCATTCTCATCACTTAGCGTATAGGTAACTGTAACTGTAAAGTTACCCGGATAATTCTGATCACCATCTGGACTATGAAGTGTAAAGGCAACTGAGTTTTCTCCAATCTTTGCATCCCACAGACGCTTATAGTAGCTTCCCGGGTTGCTGTGAAGATTGTTAGGACCATTATTAGCCTCAAGCTTATAAGTAACTCCATTTAAAGTGTACGTTGCATTTGCAATACGGTTTGCATGACGGCCTACGACAGCGCCAAGACTTCCGTTATTCTCCAGATAAAGCTTTGGATCACCAAATCCTAATACAACATCTACCAGATTTCCATTTTTATCTGGTACAAGAAGACTCTCAATAACAGCACCGATATCAAGCAAAACTGCCTTCATTCCGGATTTGTTTGTGAGTGTGTAGGAAGAAATCTCCTTCTGATCGGCTGTATAGCCATAAAACTTTTTTTCAACAGACATTTTTATCCCCTTTCTGTCAACATTTATATTTTACGCTTATGCGTTCTTTGGTGTGATATAGCCCTTTGCAGTTAAAAGCTCTGCACTCAAAACTGCACCGCCTGCTGCACCACGCAGTGTATTGTGGGAAAGACCAACAAACTTATAGTCAAATGCAGTATCTTCTCTCAGACGGCCTAATGAGATGCCCATTCCATGCTCATAGTCACGATCTAAGTGTACCTGCGGACGGTTGTCCTCCTCCATGTATCGAATGAACTGCTTTGGTGCGCTTGGAAGATTTAACTTCTGCGGCTCGCCGCTGAAATTGTTCCAACGATCAATGATCTCTTCCTTTGTTGGCTTCTTCTTAAAGTTTACAAATACTGCTGCTGTATGACCATCCTCAACTGGTACACGGATGCACTGTGTTGTGATCAGCGGTCCCTCTGCCTTCTTGATCACACCATCCTCAATCTTGCCCCAGATACGAAGCGGCTCCTGCTCACTCTTTTCTTCCTCACCTGCAATGTAAGGAATTACGTTGTCGATCATCTCCGGCCAATCCTTGAAGGTCTTTCCTGCTCCGGAAATTGCCTGATATGTAGTTGCAACAACAAGTGTTGGCTCAAACTCGCGCAGTGCGTGAAGTGCCGGTGTATAGCTCTGGATTGAGCAGTTTGGCTTTACTGCGATAAATCCTCTCTTGGTGCCAAGACGCTTTCTCTGATAAGGAATGATTTCTGCATGCTCTGGATTTAACTCTGGAACCATCATCGGAACATCTGGTGTCCAGCGATGTGCGCTGTTATTAGATACAACCGGAACCTCTGCCTTTGCATAAGCTTCCTCAATTGCACGGATCTCATCCTTTGACATGTCAACTGCACTAAATACAAAGTCTACCTGTGCAGCAACTTCTTCTACCTGATTAACATTTAACACAACAAGCTTCTTTGCTGCCTCAGGCATCGGTGTCTTCATCTTCCAGCGTCCGCCTACTGCCTCCTCATAGGTTTTTCCTACAGATCTTGGACTTGCTGCTACTGCAACAAGCTCAAACCACGGATGGTTCTCCAAAAGTGTTACAAAACGCTGTCCTACCATTCCTGTCGCACCAAGTACGCCTACCTTTAATTTCTGCTCCATCTGTGCACCTCTCTCTGTTTTTGTTTTTCATAACTCTTTATATGTAAGGGCTATTTGCCTACATATCGTATATTACTGCTGTGTATCTGTCGGCTCAGATTCAGTTTGCTCATCATCTTTTTCTGATGACTCCTCACTGTCAACACGAGCACCACAATTAGTACAAAATACATCATCCTCATCAACTGCAGCACCACACTCAGGACAAACCTTCTGTGTCGGCTGCGGTTCTGACTCTGGCTGCGGTCTTTCTATTTTTGTTCCACAGTTAGGACAAAACAGCACATCCTTTGAAATGGTTGCACCGCAGCTTGGACAAGTATTCTCGTTTTTGATATCCCTAATCTGCTGCTCACACTTAGCAATCTTTTCCATAGCATCAGCAATGATCTGAAACTGATTTGCCATATCATTCTCCACATCATCCTTGTGAAGCTCATAGTATCTTTCTCCGATTGCCATGTATGTATTTTTCATCTGATTTTTTGCTTCATTTACCTGAGCATTCAAACGAGAAATGGCCTGCTGCTCTTCGAGCTTGCCCTTGATATCTTTCGTCATCTCCTGGGCTTTGTTTCCAAAATCCTTTGTTACCTTTGAAAATTGATCAAAAATAGACATCGTATCCTCCTTCAACACTTTAATTTAGTATCATAAAGTATAGCACTTGCTTTTTCTTTCGTCAATGACTCATTTTTCAAAATGGTATCATATCCTATATTGGGGGTTGTGTTCACGGGTTTTCTTATACAAAATGCACTTTTTCCGTGAAGATATATGCCCTTAAGCTTCATTAAAAGGAGGCAACTATGGAACCAATGCTTGATGTTAGCAATCTTTCCTTTGATTATCTTTCTGCATCATCTTGCTTACCTGTAATCGACAATATCTCGTTTCAGGCTTTTGAAGGCGATTTCATATCGATTGTCGGACCGTCCGGCTGCGGAAAATCAACGCTTCTTGATATTATCGCCGGTCTGATGCCGTCATCTGCCGGACAGGTTTTCTTTTTAGGCGAGCCTGTCATAAAACCGAGAAAGGAAATTGGATATATGCTGCAGAGAGATCAGCTTTTTGAGTGGAGAAGCATTCTTCGCAACACACTTCTTGGTCCTGAAATACAGCATTCCTCCCATAAAGATAAAAGAAAAGCACGAAAAACTGCTTCTGAAATGCTTACTCGCTATGATCTTGGCGGCTTTTTGGGTGCAAAGCCTTCTGAATTATCCGGCGGCATGCGCCAGAGAGCTGCTCTTATTCGCACACTGATCATGGAGCCCACGCTTTTACTTCTGGATGAGCCATTTTCAGCACTTGATTACCAGACAAGGCTCACTGTCTGCAATGACATTTGTGAGATTATCCGCACGAACAAGAAAACTGCCATTTTAGTCACACACGATCTGGCAGAGGCTGTCAGTACAGGAAACAGAGTGCTTGTTTTAGGGAAGCGACCTTCAACAATTAAAATGGAGCTCGTATTTGATCCTGATTTTACTACACTCTCACCACTCGCCCGCAGGAACCATCCATTATTCAATCCATATTTTCAAAAGCTTTGGGAGGCATTTGCCCATGAAAAATGAAGAATTGATGCGTCTGCTTGCCAGACGACAAAAAAGAAACCGCAAGCTTTTAACTGCCGGACGGTTTCTGATTGGAATTTTGTTTTTTGCCATCTGGGAGCTTTGCGCCCGATTTGGCATTATAAATGATTTTATTTTCAGCAGTCCGTCACGCGTCATACGCACAATACAAAGCTTTGCAGCCAATAATACACTGTGGCTTCATGTTTCTGTTACACTAAAAGAAACAGCACTCAGCTTTTTTATGACTATGGTCATAAGCCTTTTTACCGCTCTTTTATTCTGGCGCTTTCGCTGGATCTACAAGCTGTTTGAGCCATATCTGATTCTGTTAAACAGCCTGCCAAAATCAGCACTTGCACCACTTTTAATTGTGTGGCTTGGCAATAAGCCGCGCACCATCATTGTTGTCGCAGTTTCTCTCGCCGTATTTGGCGCAATATTAACGCTTTACCACGCATTTGAATCTGTTGACCCAGAAAAGATAAAGCTAATACAAACGCTAAACGGCACAAAAATGCACATCATCACAAAGGTCTTGCTTCCCAGCACCGTGCTAGTCTTTATCAACAACATGAAGGTCAACATTGGCCTTTGTCTTGTCGGTGTGATAATAGGTGAATTTTTAGCAGCCCGCGCAGGTCTTGGCTACCTGATAATTTATGGCAGCCAGACCTTTAAAATGGACTATGTAGTTACATCCATAGTAATTTTATGTACGGCAGCTATTGTGCTGTATGCACTTCTTACATGGGCTGAATCTGCTTACAATCGCTATTATTTAAAGAATGCCTCAGCAAACTGATCCATTGCAAGCTGACTAGAACGAGCCATAAGCTCACGGCTGGAATGCATTGCCAGAATCGGTACGCCAAGATCTACTGTCATTGCCGGAATTGAAGTACTTAAGATACTTCCAAGTGTTCCGCCGCCAACAACATCTCCATGATTAACAAACTTTGTATGAGCGATCTTCTCTGCACGGCAGATTCCCTCTACAATTGATACTGCATTAGTATCTGTTGCATATCTCTGGTTGTAGTTCATCTTGATAACAACACCACCCTCCATTGGAATCGGATTGGTCGGATCGTTCTTCTCTGGATGATTCGGATGCATAGCATGAGCTACATCCAGTGATGCTGTCAGGCTGTGAAGCATTACGTCGATGAATGCTGTGCGGCTCTTGTCTGTATCTTGTGTATTCAGATAAATCTTCTCTAAAATGGAAGACAAGATTACTGAGCCTGCACCCTGCTTTGAGCTTGAACCACACTCTTCGTTATCAAACAATACAACAAGATTACAGATATCAGAAAGTGCATCTGTATCCATGATTGCATTTAAGCATGACTGGCAGGAGGTCAAATTATCAAGTCTTGGCGCTGATAAAAACTCATCATCAAAGCCTGTAATTGATGGCTCCTCACCGTTACATAAAAACAGCTCATAATCAAGAATGCTGTCTGCCTCAATGCCGAGCTCTGCAGCGATCTTTCCAAGAAGCCATCCCTGTGTATTTTCCTTTGCTCCGATTAAAGAGACAATCGGCTCAAGATCAGTCTGAACCTTTAACTCAACACCCTTATTTACTTCTCTGTTCATATGAATTGCCAGATTCGGGATTACGGCAACTGGCTTTTTAGAATTGTACAGCATGGTCTTCGGATTAAATGGATCATCTGTTGCCACACATACACGTCCTGCAATTGTCAGTGGACGATCCAGCCATGTATTTAAGATAGGACCACCATAGCGCTCTACATTTAAAGTGATGCAGTCAGATTTCTTTCTTTCCGGATTTGGCTTAATCATAAAGCACGGATTGTCGATGTGGGATGTGATAATACGAAATCCCTTAAAGCCAGACTGCGGCACACGAAATGCAACAAGTGAACGATCATAAATTGATACATAATATGCCTTTCCAGGCTCAAGCGCTGCAGACTCTGCAAGTGAAATACGCTCAAAACCTGCCTTTTCAAGCTGACTGATGGCCTCCTTCATTGTATGATACGGTGACTGGGAGTGGCGGATCAGCTCAACCAGACGATTTGTGGATTCCTGTAATTCCATAACTTTTCCTTTCTGACAGGGCTTATAAATAGCCCTGTTCTGCAACTGCAATTAATGTCGCGATGCTTCTCGTATCATACCATAAAAAAGGGAGGTTGTCACCCTCCCTTTTTCTTTGCGGTTACTTATTCAGTTCACGGAGCGAGGTTACGAAAGCCCTTAGGTGCAATGGTTTCTGTTTTATTTATACTATTTTAATTTCTATATCCATCTTAATTGAACATATATAGCTCAGCAAAGATTCTACTCCAATCAAAATGATATACATTATAAACATATATTCTCCTGACAAATGCGGATAACCTGAAACGGTATTTATGTTTTCAAGACTGCTCCAATTTATCGGAGAAACATAAAGCAAACCATATTGTTTAAAATTTGTAAAATATACAGCTACTGGATCCAACATAATAAAGAAGACTGCTGCTGAAATTCCTATTGTTTTTTTGCCAATTTTTAAATTTAGCAGGTACATCAGCTTACCAATGAAAACTATACTTAACCATCCAGTAATAAAAGTGTATATAAATGCAGCTAAAGGATAATAATTTTGTATTACTCGTACTGGCATTACTAGTCCCCACGTATAAACTGGAATTAAGCTTCTTTGATTTACAACAAAATCTCCTGCAATTTCTCCCCAAAGTCGATTTGTTGAAACTGTTGGAAGAACTGCTATCAGCGAAACAAGCGAAATAAACAACATATAGATAAATGCTGCCAGCCACAAGTACATGTTTTCACCCAAATACCAGCCTTTTCGTTTGCACCTTAAAATCATATATGGTTTTTGATTATTTAAAAAAGGGGCATTACAAAATAGCATAACACATCCTAAGTAGATTAATACTTTTAATAATCCATTACTATTTTCTGCCTCCGCAAAAACAATTGGAAGAACAAACGGCGTAATTGTTTTTCCTGTTGCCTGCCCATACTCAGATAATCCATGAAGATATCGAAAAATCAATATTGTTTCTATTGCCGCAATCATCCATATTCTATAATTTTTACGCCACTGTATAAAATTGCTTTCGCAAACATACCAACCTTTCTTTAAATTACCCATTTTCATACCTTCCTTTTAGTTTTTTCCATAGTACAATTCCCGAAATCGCATTTAACACAAGTAATAAGCTAACAGAATATAAATAATTCCAAAATGAACTATCCGTCATTCTGAGCATTTTTGCTGCACTCGTAAGATTCCAAATATCCAACTCTCTCGGCAAAAAATCAGTAATTGATAATAATCCATAATAAACCAAAAAGGAAATTGCATGTGCTGCAAAGCGATCTGGCATATAAAATACAATCCATAACCCAAAAGAAGTAAAAAAGGATGCAGATAATCCAAAAATTAATCCCATCGCTGCCAAATAAAGAATAGGACCTAGTGTTTGATAAATATCGTAGTATTCAACTATATCTTGCTGTGGATTATTACCTACTAACGGCATTAGCGGTCTTACGAAAGCCACAAAAAGCCAAATTCCACCAATCGTTGCTGTTGTTACAAGAAACATATTCGCAGCAATCTTTGAGATCACATATCGCTCTATCCTTCCTACTCGAAGTTTTTGAAACAGAAAAAAACCACTGGAGATATCTTCATAAACACTTCCCGCACACAGTAATGATAATACCGCAATCATGACTGCTTTAAAACGATCAAAATACAGCACATATAAAACATGCTGAATACTACTAAATACGACGTTAGCATTTTCTCTAAATTCTATCGCCTGCGACAGATTTTCTGTCCACCCAAGTGCAAATAGTATTGCTACCATCATCATCACATATATTATTTTTCCATGCAATATACCACGTTTTAGTTCCGCTTTTAATTCCTTCATATGTGTCTCCTATTAATACATGATTGATCCATCAACTGCATTAATCAAAAAATATCCATTTTCCTGATGTTTCCCATCTTCTGTATCACTATATGTGTCATACTCATTCAAATCTTTGTATAGCCATACGGATTCAGAATTTTTTCTTTTTTGAAAACCAAAACGCCAATATGGTGAACATTGAATTCCTTCAGATGACAGTTCATCTACTGCATACACCAATGAAATATCCGTAATCTGTATACTCTTTCCATCAATATTTGTCGCATTTATTTCCTTATCCAAATAATCTGCTGCCTGTGTCCTGTCAATCAAATTTTTCTTTTGTTCGCTGCAAATACGATAACGTGGAGGAATTTTCATATATAATAATCCCTTCACTGGATGATAAACCATCCACGCAATATCTAAATTTCCATTGTTTTCTAATATTCTTCCATTTATTAGGGGATTTTTCATTATAACTAAATATGCCTCGTCCTCTTGTGTCCACGGCTTCCCACCTGTAAATACACCTGACCAAGTACCATCATATTCATCTTCTTTATTTTCATAACCAGGACCAGATACACTATCTTCTGCATTTTTATTAATTTTCTTAATACTCTGCAAATCCATTGCATATGTTCTAACGTATGTATAGGAATATCCTATTTTTTCTGCAATCTCTCTGCAATTTTTTTCTGCATCTTCAGGCTTCATTTCACTATCAATTTTATCCTGTGGAAATGATTCCCTCAACAAAATTTCCTGCCACCGAAGTGTATTGGTTGCCATCTCTGCGATTGCAGAATAGCTTCCTGACACGCCTTTTACTTCATATTCTAGCCCAAGCATATCATACTGGCGTACTCTTCTGTCCCCATCCGTCAAATAATACATGCCATATTGATTTTGACTTTGCTCAACTTCATCTAACGATTTTTCAAATATAGCATTACAAACATCAGACAATTCATATGGTTCTATTTCTAGTGCTAATATATTCACGTTGTTTTCCTGCTTATCCTGAGATTGATTGCTTTCTTTCATACTACTTTCTTCAACACTGCTTTCGCTTGTTGTGTTGTTCGCAGATGGTGTTGTTTTTATTGCTTCGGAAGATTCAGCTTCTCCTGTTTCTTCTAATAGCTGTTGTTCTACTGATATTCCATTTGGCATAAACTGCTGACGATCCTGACTTGTCATACGAACTGATTTACAGCCAGTCAAAATTATTCCTGTTAATATTACTGAATATATTTTATATTTGTTTCTCATACTCAAGTTCCTTTCTGCCGTGCTGAGATAAAAAACATATTTTATTCAGCACGGCAAATGTCACTCACCACTTCACATACTCATTTATTCTCTCTTGATCTCATGTCCGACCATTTTTCCCTTATCAAAGCGAAAAATTTCATCGCAAAGCGTTCCGATATCTTCTTTACTGTGGCTTGCCAGAACAATTAGCTTTCCATCTTCTTTTTGTTTCAAGAAAAGCTTCCACATTTCCTGTACGCCGTCGTTATCCAGACCGCTTAGAGGTTCATCTAACAGCAAAATATCTGGATTTTCCATCAGTGCCTGCGCCAGTCCCAGGCGTTGGCGCATACCTAGCGAATATTTTCCTACCGCCTTTTTGCTTTCTGGATCAAGACCAACAAGACGTATCGCGTCTTTTATCTGCTCATCTTTGATTTTTCCCTGAATCATAGCAAGAAGCTTCAGATTTGTGAAGCCAGAATATTCTGGCAGAAAACCCGGATTTTCGATGATAGCACCGATATTCTCCTGCATGTCATCATTTTCTCCGACTGCTTTTCCATTTATCAAAATTGTTCCCTGCGTTGCCTTTACAAACCCGAGGATATGCTTCATAAGCATAGTCTTTCCGGAACCATTTCTGCCTACAAGTCCATAGATTTTTCCAGACTCTAGCTTCATATTAATATTACTTAATACTTCTGCCTCTCCATAACGTTTTGTCAGATTTTTTATTTCAATTGTACTCATATGCTTATCTCACTCTAATGAAATTCGTGTGTAATTCTCACACGTTTTTTCTTCGCCTGCTTTGTTAGTATATGATACCTTCAGAACATATCCCTCTTTCTCATTATTATGATTCTGAATATATACTGGATATGCTTTCGTCTCATTTCCAAGACTCTCTGCATCGATATATTCGATATCATCCTCACCATTCACTTCGGTCCACACTGCAATTCTTACATTGCTAATTCCTTCTTCGTTTGCAGAACCATGGAATTTCACCCAAAAATTATCTTCTGCGATTGATTCCACTGTAAACCAGGCAACATCACCATCACCTTCCGGCACATCACCCGTGATCCACTCAAATGAAAAGCTGACTTCCTGCTCCTCGCTTGATGGCGTCACGTTGCCGGCTTCCGAACTGCTGGCTGGCGCTTGGCTCTGAGCTGTTGACTCTGGTGCTGTTGACTCTGGTGCCGCCGACTCAGTTACTGCCTGCTTTTGTGATTCTGGCGTTGATGCCTGCACAGTTGTATTAGGTGTCACACTTGACGGCTGTGTATTTGCAGATGACTCCGCTGTTTTGCTCGTCTGTACTGTTGCTGCTGTGGATGTCGTTTGATTCTTATTTACAGCTCCCTGTAATTCACATCCCGTCATCATCATCATTGTTCCTGCCATTGCGGTAATCGCCGCTTTCTTCCATAATAATTTTCTCATTTATTTTGCTCCTTCCTAATTTATCCTGTCTTTAATACGAATCAGCCTGCCTGCGGTGGCAGAGGAATTACAAAGCTGTCTGCTGTTGTACTTTCTGTCGGCGACTCTGACTCTTTTTCTGTTGTCTCTGCTGCTGTTCCCTGTTCAGATTCACTTTCTTTTTCAGACTCTGATTCAAAAGCTTGTGACTCTTTTGTAAGCACTCCTGATTCCCCTAATGATACCCAAACTGGTTCTGCTGCCCATGTCTTTTCATCTGCTGACGACAGTTTTTGAGGAAGCTGTCTTTTAGATCTGTCAAACTGAATTGAGACCATACAACCTGATGTTGAAACCAGTGCCGCTGTCATCCCTGCCGCTGCCAACAGCTTTTTCCATACTTTTTTCATGCGTGTTTTCCTTTCCGCTCTCCCCGTTAACTGCACTTTTTTAATCTCTTTGAAATTTCAAAAGCAGTCAATTCAACAATTATTGTTTGACTATTTTTTACTTTTTCTTATGTTATCCCTATTTTATCAGCATTAAGTCTAAAATGCAATTACATTTCCTTTACATTTCTGATACATTTCTATGTATGTTTTGTTACAAAAACTTTTTTATTTAAATTATTTTGTAACATTTAATGTAACATTTTGACTTTATGTCAGAGACAGCCAGACGCATTACTTGCTTAAATTTATAAATCCATTTCATGAGTTTTTTCTTTAATCACCATCATCAATATGGCACAAATACTCAAACTCACCACATAAACATACACCGAAGTCAGCATGCCTTCTCCTGAATATTTCTTCAAATTTTCAATACTGCTCCAATTTACTGGCGAAAACAGCATCATCCAACTTGTCTGTTCATGATAAAAATAAATAACGACTGGATCAGCCAGGACAAGACAACTTGCTGCCAATATTCCCGGCCAGTTTTTTCCTGTTACCACATTAAATGCGTACACAAGATACCCTAACAGCATCACCGTAAGGCTGCTTACCATATACGAATAAAATGCAGCATTCCATACAGTTGTACTCGAAATGACATTTTTCGGATATACCTTAGAATACAAAACATAATTCATCAGTTTATTCGAGGATATTTCCCATATGCTTCCCCAGCCATTCCACTCCAGACAAGGAAGCACTACGAGAAAACTACATGCCGCAATGAATGCCATATAAATAAAGGATGTGATTGCAATGTATAGACATTCTCCCTTCCACCATCCTTTTCGCCCTGCTCTGTGAATTAAAAACCATTTATTATCCTTTAAAAATGGTGCGTCACAGAACAATAAAATTCCGCCAAAGAAAATCAGCACTTTTAGTAGTCCATTACTGTTCATTGCATCGGCCAACAGCACTGGGAGCAAAAGTGCTGTCGAAGTCTTTCCATTTGGCAATGCATAAAGCGGTACTCCAATCAAATAGCGAATAATTAAGACCATTATCACTGTACCCACTGACCAGATTCGGTAGTCCTTTTTCCAACTTAACAGATTGAGGGTCGCAATAATTGTCGCACTCTTAAATCCATCCTTCATGTTTCCTCCTCTTCATTGCCCAAAAACACAAGCACCATGGAACCATACAAAATAAAAGCATTATTCCAATCGCATAAAAGTAATTCACCGCAAAGCCATTTACGTTTAACACCTGTACGCCTGAACTTAAGTACCACACATTCACGGAAAATGGAAAGCTTCCTGCAAATGCATAAATCACATAGAATGCAACAAAAGAGGCGGCAATTCCTACGTACCGATTTGGAAATATAGATACAGCAAGAATTCCAAATGATGTCACTGAGACTGCAAACAATCCAAACAAAAGTCCTACTAATATACTATAGACAAGTGGTCCTGCAAAATTCATTGCACATGCGAAATAACCAAAGTACTGCGTCATACCATCTCCACCTACAAGCGGCATAATCGGCAAGAGTACAATCGAAAATAGTACAAAGCTTATACAGACTGCTGACACAACCCCTATTGCATTGGAAATCAGCTTTGACAGTAGATACTCTCCTGGCCTGCATCGAAACAGAATCAATCTGTCATACGAACTGTTTCGATCATCACATAATCCAAATGTATATACCGCTGAAAGCAGAACAATTACTGCTGCCTTAAAGCGATCAAATATCAGCAGTTCCATCAGTTTCTCTAAGCTTCCCATCATACGCATTTTATATTGTAATTCTATCATTACCGATTCCCATACATTTGCAATCAATAATACCACTATTAGAGCAATAATCACAGGAAATCGCTTTGCACCGATGCAGCGATGCAAATCCATTTTCAGCAGTTTTAAGAGATGACTTTTCTTTTTCACTTTAAAAATTCCGATCCAAATATGGAATCTGTGCTGCCATTGACTGCATTCACCAGCATTTCTCCTTGCTTTTGGGAACTGCCTATAATAGTATCATTTGCCCAGAAGAAATCTTCTGCTTCCCCCTTGCATGTGAATTTATATCGAAAACATGGTACTAACACTGATGTTTTTTCATCTAGCGCCGTCTGATCAACTATATATACAATATCAATATCCTGTACATCTGCCTCCTCTGCCTCTACCTGATATCGCTCGGTAACTTTATTGAAATACTCCATTGCCTCATCTTCTGGTAAAATCTGTACCGGTTCTTTTTTTATTAATTCAAATTCTGGACGAGCTTCCAAATAAATTAGGCCATATTCCGGATGCCAGATCATAACAGTAACATTATCTATAATCTGTGTGCTTAGCGGAAAACCTTCCACTTCGTCCAATCCTCGAAAAAGCATCAGCCATGCACCATCTTCTTCGCTCCATTCCCTATCATTTACCTCTTCATAGTCTACTTCTGTATAGCCTGGTGCAACAACGTCCATATCCAACGCTTTAACACTTTCGATTCCCATAAAATATGTAGAAATCTCACTGTAGGAAAAATCAAGATCTTCCATCAGCTTCTTGCCATAGTCAATCGCCTTTTTCTTATCTTTCTCATCTCCTTCTTCTGGGAATTTTGATTCCAAATAAATATCCTGATATTGCCAATTCCAGTTACTATAACCAAACATTGGATATGCTCGATAATAACCTGTCTTATAATACTCCACATGTTCAAGCTCATCTTCAAGCGTACCTTCTTCATTATACCAGTACCTTTCATACTCTTTATCTCTTTGATAATCTTCCCCCAAAACTACAGAAGCTATTTTCTCGATATCGTATGGTTTTCGTTTTACTTCTAAGGTATAGTAAGTCTCATCATCTTCTGTAGTTGTCTCGATTTCTTTTGCATAAGCCATACTTGTCATTGCCATGCACAATGCCGTCGCCGCTATGCATATTACCCTTCTTTTCATACCTTTTTCGCTCCTTGTTTTTTTATTTTGTTGCTTCTATTTATTTATATTCTATATATACCATTTCTTATATAGCTTGTCAATATTATATTTAAGATTCCTAAGTATTGACTTTTTATATACTATGGTTCATACTGAAAAAAATCAAAGATTTCATTTGCAAGATGGAGGTACATTTTGAAAAATAATGCCATTAATATGTATTTAAAGGAGCTTTCTAAGCAGCTGTGCTGCAGCGAAAAAGAGAAAAAGGAAATACTGTCGTCTTTAAAAAATCGACTATCAGAATTTGAATCAGAGTATCCGACTGCTCTTAAATATGAGGATATCGTTGAACAATTTGGATCACCCAAGGAAGTGGCTAACAGCTTTTTAGGTGAATATAGTTCAACACAGCTACATAATTTGGTAAAACGCAGGAAAATAAAGCACTTTTGCATTATTACTGCCTGCATATTAATCTTTGCAGCTTTGGTTATCTATTCAATCCGCAGAATTTATAAGTTTTATTGGTTTCAGGATGGATATGTCATTGAAACTATGTATGATGGTACAGATGTACCTGGTCCCGAAGAAATTGGTATTACCAATTATCGAACATATTAACAAAGGAGCAAGACTTCGTTTGCAAGATGGAGGTACATTTTGAAAAATAATGCCATTAATACGTATTTAAAGGAACTTTCCAAGCAGCTGTGCTGCAGCGAAAAAGAGAAAAAGGAAATACTGTCGTCTTTAAAAAATCGACTATCAGAATTTGAATCAGAGCATTCGGCTGCTCTTAAATATGAGGATATCGTTGAACAATTTGGATCACCCAAGGAAGTGGCTAACAGCTTTTTAGGCGAATATAGTTCAACACAGCTGCATAATTTGGTAAAACGCAGGAAAATAAAGCACTTTTGCATTATAACTGCGTGCATATTAATCTTTGCAGCTTTGCTTATCTATTCGATCCGCAGGATTTATCAATTTTATTGGTTTCAGGATGGGTATGTTGTTGAAACTATTTATAGTGGAACTTTAGATGACAATTTTAGTATTTTTGAATCTGGGGAATATGAAGAATATTAAATTAAAGGATAATACGGCAATATTTCGTGATTACTACCACTATATAAATCTTAACTCTTGACTTTTATTATCTTTTCATTCATAATAATTGTTTAGTATGATGTTGGGGTTAAAGGTGCTTTACACTCCCGCAATCTTCAAAAAAGTTGTCGAAGGGAGGGACACATGGCAATAGAAATGTTTAAACGAGGGTCTGTTGAGATGCTTGCCCTCCTTATTTTAAATGAAGATGATGCTCACGGCTACCGTATTGTTCAGGAAATTAAGGACAGAAGCGATGGCCGCCTGATCATCAAGGAAGGCTCTCTTTACCCAATTTTGTATAAGTTGTCTGACGAGGGCTATATTATTTCTCAGGAAGATATTTCTGAGACTAAGCTTGGGCGTAAGCGTATTCGCGTTATCTATTCCATTACACCTAAAGGACGAGAACATCTGATTCAGCTTAAGGAAGAATACGATATCGTACATGACAGCATTCGCTGCATTTTTGAAAGGAGCAAAAGTCTTTAATTATGAATACCGCTATCGAACAATATATTCGTGAGCTGTCTGATTTACTTTGCTGCGATAAAGCGACAAAACAACAATTTCTTTCTAAATTTCAGCAGACATTAGAGGATTTTGAGGCTGAGCAGGAAAATTCACCGATTTCTTACTCGGATTTAGTTTCCGAATTTGATACTCCCAGGGCAACAGCTGATGCATTTCTTTCTCAGCTTGATATTTCTCATGTACAGCCTGCAATGCGAACAACCAATAAAAAGAAATTATTTTGGGCTTCACTATGTGTCATAGCCATATTATTCTTAGTCGGTTTGTCCCTTTATCGTGTATATTTAAATAAGCTGGCTGACGAGGGCTATTTTGAACCGCCCGTGTACCATCTCACTCCAGCAGAAGCTCGAACCTTTGATCCTGACGAGTATTTCAATGATAAATAAAACTTTTACGAAACCATTACACCGAAGGGCTTTCGTAACATGGTGCGTGAACAGCAACCTTATCTGTGAACTTTCATTTTTCTCTTGACAAAACCCTCCACCTCTGGTATCATAATATAGTACGGTTCAAAGCGCTTCCGTGGCTCAGTTGGTAGAGCGATTGATTCGTAATCAATAGATCACGGGTTCGAGTCCCGTCGGGAGCTTTCCAGTACAAAAGAGTGTCCGTCACCGGATGCTCTTTTTTTGTTTATTTGTAACTATTCAGAGCCATGCAAAATTGCTTTCTATGAATGCTGGCATTCAGACAGAATAGTTACGTTTATTTTTCAAACGCAAATGAGTTAAATTCTTGGAGGTACATGATGCTTGCTTTTACACTCTCTTCTTTAAAGGATGCCACATCCCATTTGTTTACACAACCGTCTTTTGATGACTTTGATGTGCTGTCTGTTACTATTGTCAGCTATATCACTTTTTCTATGGACGGTCATTTAAATGCCGCTTTTTTTGAGGATGCTGATACGCAGCCTGACAAGCTTTGTTCCTGGCAGCGTCTTCGCCCTGTCTGTTTTTCGATTATTAAGGGTAAGCAGCCTCCTGTTTCCTTTCAGATCACATTCTTTCTTGAAAAAGACAAGGCTTCTAACTTGTTTAATGATTCGATGCTTGCCAATAATCAGGACATTGATGGCTTTACACTTCATCTTTCCTATAGAAATCACACTCTTTCATTATCGACTGGCACTGTATTTTCCCGTTTTTCCCTTGACCGTGACAGTGAACGACTGTGGGATCACTACGTTGCAGCTTGGATCAAGCAAAAGCAGCTTGATTTTGAGGAGGCTTAATCGTGTAGTCAGCACTCAATTCTAGTGAGTGCTAAAATTTTTATAAAATTGTGCCTTTTCTAGCAGAATTGTCATCTTTTCGTGTTGACAAATCATGTTCATAGCTGTAAAATACGAATTGCAGCAAGAAAATAGCAATCAGGCAGCGACAGTGCTAATAATGTTCGATGTCATGATTCTAAATTGGCTATGAAAGTCGCGTCGTCAAATTTTTACGCTTGCTGTGAAAACGACAGACGCAGAAACGAGGATGTTATGAATAAAGAAGGCAGTTTATCAATTAACAGTGAAAACATATTTCCTATCATTAAGAAGTGGCTGTATTCTGACCACGATATATTCTTCCGTGAGCTTGTCAGCAATGGCTGCGATGCGGTTACAAAGTTAAAGAAGCTTGACATGATCGGTGAGTACACCATTCCGGAAGGCAAGGAGCTTTGCGTAAAGGTTACTGCTGATGCAGAGACTAAGACCATCACCTTTACTGATAATGGTATCGGTATGGATGCAAATGAAATTGATCAGTATATCAATCAGATCGCTTTCTCTGGTGCACGTGATTTCCTTGACAAGTATAAGGATAAGACAAATGATGATCAGATTATTGGTCACTTTGGTCTTGGCTTTTACTCAGCATTTATGGTTGCTGACCGTGTAACGATTGATTCTCTTTCTTATAAGGAAGGAGCTAAGGCTGTTCATTGGGAGTCTGATGAGGGTACTTCTTTCGAGATGACTGACAGCGCTAAAACTGAGATCGGTACTACTATCACTCTTTACTTAAATGAGGACAGCTACGAGTTCTGCAATGAATATCGTGCAAAGGAAATCCTTGACAAGTACTGTTCTTTCATGCCTATCCCGATTTATTTTGAGGCAATCAAGACTGCTGAGGAGCAGGCAAGAATCGATGAGGCCGAAAAGAAGGCTAAAGAAGAGGAAGAAAAGAGAAAGGCTGAGGAAGCTGCAAAGAAGGCTGCTGACGGTGAAGCTGTTGAGGCTGAAACTGAAGCTGAGCCAGCTGAAAAAGCACCTGAAGCTCCTAAGCCGATCAATGAGACTACTCCGCTTTGGGCAAAGCATCCAAATGAGTGTACCGATGAGGAGTATAAGGAGTTTTATCACAGAGTATTCCATGATTACAAGGAGCCGCTGTTCTGGATCCATCTGAACATGGATTATCCGTTTAACTTAAAGGGTATTTTGTACTTCCCGAAGATCAACACTGAGTATGATTCCATCGAGGGTACAATTAAGCTGTACAACAATCAGGTATTTGTTGCCGATAATATTAAGGAAGTAATCCCTGAGTTCTTGATGCTGTTAAAGGGTGTTATTGACTGTCCTGATCTTCCGCTTAATGTTTCACGTTCCGCTCTGCAGAATGATGGCTTTGTTAAGAAGATTTCCGATTATATCACAAAGAAGGTTGCTGACCGTCTGACTGGTATGTGCAAGACAAAGCGTGAGGATTATGAGAAGTTCTGGGATGACATCAATCCATTTATCAAGTTTGGTGTTTTAAAGGATGAGAAATTCGCTGAGAAGATGAATGATTATATCATCTTTAAGGATTTGAATGGCAAGTATCTGACTCTTCCGGATATCTTAAAGGAGAATGAGGAGAAGCATAAGAATCAGGTCTTCTATGTAACTGATGAAAAGGAGCAAAGCCAGTATATTGAGATGTTTAAAAAGGAAGGCATCAATGCCGTTCTCTTAAAGCATAACATTGACGCTCCATTTATCACAAGATTAGAGCAGAAGAATCCTGATGTTAAGTTTGTACGCATTGACTCTGATCTGACTGATTCCTTTAAGGAGGAAACATCTGATGAGGAGAAGGAAACCTTGAAGAAGGACAGCGAGTCTTTGACTGCACTCTTCCACAAGGCATTAAATAATGATAAGCTGACTGTTAAGGCTGAAAAGTTAAAGGATGCTTCTATGGCTTGTGTTATGACTCTTTCTGAGGAAGGAAGAAGAATGCAGGAGATGATGAAGATGTATGGCATGTCTGGTATGGACTTTGGTACACCAGATGAAACACTTGTCTTAAATCTTACACATCCGCTTGTTCAGTATGTTCTGGCTCACGCTGAGGATGAGTCTGTTACAAAGTACTGCGAGCAGCTGTATGATCTTGCCGCTCTTGCTCACGGCACACTCTCTCCGGATCGTATGTCTAAGTTTATCACACGTTCCAATGAGATTATGATGGAAATTGCAAAATAAAATAAAAAATAAGACAGCCCAAAAGGCTGTCTTATTTTTTTCTTTTTGATTACGCAAGGAAATCACGGATTCTCTTGCTTCTTACTGGGTTACGAAGCTTTCTTAAAGCCTTTGCCTCGATCTGACGGATACGCTCTCTTGTTACGTTGAACTCCTTGCCGACTTCCTCAAGTGTTCTCGGATGGCCGTCCCGTAAGCCAAAACGAAGCTCGATTACCTGACGCTCTCTCTCCTTAAGATCTCCGAGCAAGGCATCGATATGATCGCGCAGCATAACGGATTCTACATTTCCTTCCGGTGTGACTGTATTGACATCGGCAACGAAATCACCAAGGTTGGAATCATCTTCCTCACCGATTGGTGTTTCAAGGGATGCTGGCTCTCTTGCGATCTGCATGATCTCCATAACCTTATCCTCTGACATATCAAGTGCCTTAGCCAGCTCAGCAACGCTTGGCTCATAGCCTAACTCCAGCGTCAGCTTACGCTGCATCTTTGACATCTTGTTAATTGTCTCAACCATATGAACAGGAACACGGATGGTTCTTGCCTGATCAGCAAGTGCTCTTGTGACAGACTGGCGAATCCACCATGTCGCATAGGTACTAAGCTTATATCCCTTGGTATAGTCAAACTTCTCTACACCCTTGATAAGTCCTAGATTTCCTTCCTGAACAAGATCCAGAAAGCTCATGCCACGTCCGGTGTAACGCTTTGCAATGCTGACTACAAGACGAAGGTTTGCCTCGATCAGACGCTCTTTTGCGGACTCATCGCCCTGAGCTTTTTTCTTTGCAAGCTCCATCTCCTCATCCGCTGTAAGAAGCGGTACTGTACCGATCTCCTTTAAATACATACGAACAGGATCCTCTGTTCCTACACCCTCAAGCAGATCAATTGCGTCAAGATCAACATCTTCCTCATCATCGGAAAAATCTATATCTTTATCAAAATCATCTGCTGCCATATCTTCTGTTGCGGCACGCAGAACATCAATCTTCTTGCGTTCCAGATATGTGTATACAAATTCCAGTTCTTCTGGTGTCAGGGTTTCACCGGCAAAAAAATCATTTACATCATTGAAATCCAGCGTCTTATTCTTGCTAAGGCCAATTTCAACTAACTTTGTCAAACGTTCCTTTAATACTTCTTTTTCCATGTGCATTGTCCTTTCTGTAAACAATTCTCACACTGTTTCTATGTATGCCCAGGTACGCCTTTCTTTTATTCACGCCATTGGCTTCCTGTTGAAGCATCAAACAGCCACTTGCGCAATACCTTAGCAACTTTATATTATACAGGAAGTCCCCTCATTTGTAAAGAGTTTTTTGAATTTTATTTACTTTTCTTGTGGAATCGTTTCGGCTGGCACTGCAATCTTCATTGCCTGCGGCATTGCCTGAATATGAACCTTCTTGTGGCTTCCGCCATATTCTCCGTCAAGCACCCAGTCAATATCACTGTCGCTTTCAACTATCAGATCTGAAATCTCATAATTTGCTATAAACTTTGAGTTTGGATTCTTTGTTACTAGATCTGCCAGCATAACAGAAAAATCTACTGCATTATCTGGCCTGTAAACGATCATAAGATTTAGCTTGCCATCGTCAAGCTCTACATTTTGTCCGCTTATGTTCTTCATGCCGCCTACGCTGAAGGAATTGTAGACCATTGCATAAATGCACTCTCCTGCAATCTCCTCGTCGCCAAATGAAAAGCGCACCTGATATGGTTTTAGATTTCCGACCTGACGTATTCCTTCTAATATATAAGCGTTATGGCCTAACGCATTTTTTGTTTTCTGCGGTGTGTTCCAGGAAACCTCTGTAAATGCACCAAATGCCGCTACATAGACGAAGTAGCTGTTTTCCTGAAATTTACCTACATCGACAGCACGGAACTTTTCCTCTGCAATCACATTTGCACAGCGCTTCATCTGTGACGGAAGGCCGAGGCTGTACGCATAGTCGTTAGTGGAGCCTGCCGGAATGTAGCCAATCTTTGGACGTCTTTTTTCGTCAATAGTCATCACACCATCAAGCACCTCGCTTAATGTGCCGTCTCCGCCGCTGCAGACTACAAGATCATAGGAAGCACCCAATTCCTTTGCAAGTCTTGTCGCATCTGCCCGCTCTTGTGTCGAGTATACAACAGTCTCGTATCCAGCCTTATTGAATGTATCAATAATATCTGCCAGATGATTTCGAATCAGTCCTTTTCCAGAATGTAAGTTGTAAATAAATAGTAGTCTTTTCATAGAATACCTGCCTTTCCTGCATCATCTGGAGTACAAAAATGCCAATTCTTTTTTGGCATCTTTGTCTGCCGGATACTGCTCTAAATAACTCATCAGTTTTTCAATTGCCGTATCGTAGTTCCCCATTTTTTCATAGCAGATGCTTTCATTCCATAAAAAATCTGCCATCTGGCTCTCATCTGCCAGCTGCATCCCTTTTTGAATCATAATCAGCGCATCCTGATATTCTCCCTGACGAACAAGGCACGATGAAAGCTGATTGTAAAGCCCGGCATCCTGTGGATCGTGCTTGATCTGTTCCTGATAAAGATTTATTGCCTCCTCACTTTTTCCCTGAAGTTCATAGCAATAGCCAAGATAATACCCTGCCTGTGCATATCCTTTGTTGTAGGATTCCTCAAATGCAGAAAATGCCTCATCTGTCTGCTCTAGCTCTAAATAAATACGCCCGCGGTAGCACCAGTCCTTTGCCTCGTAGGGAATGACCTCTAATGCTGCATTAAGCACGACCTGACGTGCCTCTTCTGCTTCTGCCTTTTTTAGTGCATCTGCCATCGTCAGATATCCTTCGTAGTTGCGGTTATCTATATCAAGGCACTCCTGATAACAGTGAAGTGCCTGATCTACATCATCCATTAAAAGATATACATTTCCTGTCAGCTGATATATATCACGCAAACGATAGCCTGCCTCAATGAGCTCATTGTAATCCTCAAGTGATCCCTCATAGTCGCCAAGCTTCATTTTGGCTTCTGCGCGATATCCAACCACATCAAGGCGACAGGAGCTGTCGAGTGACCCGGCAACTTCTATCGCCTGCTGAAAGCTTTCTATTGCTTTTTCATATTCTTCTAAACCATTGTAGGCAAGTCCCATTCCTCTATAGCTATAGAAAGAACTGCCTCCTAGCTGCAGAGCTTGCGTGAAGCTTTCGATTGCTTCCTCATAATACCCCTGAGCGCAGTAGGCCTGACCCAAATTACAATAGTAGGCATCCTCTGACGGCTCCTGCGTTATTGCCTGCTTAAATAAATACACGGCATTTTGATAGTCCCCGTTTTGATATGCCTCTAGTCCCTTTTTGTTGCTGTTTGAACCTGCGGGGGCACAGGCGCTGATAGCAGCTGCCATCAGTGTCAATGCCCCCGCAAGTATTATATTTTTTTTTCGCATAAATTATATTCTTTCAGTTTTATCGTTGTGAAAACAAAATTTTGATTCTATTTTCATACACTATTTTATCCCTTTATTGGATTGATTTCAACCCTATATTGAAAAAATATAACGCTAATTATAATGTTCCGATAAAACGAAGGAATCCTTCTTTTCCGCTTTCTGTGCGCTTATAGACACCTGCATCTTCTAGAACTTGTGCGAATACTTTTCCTACCTCGTCCTGCAAAATTGCATCGATGTTGGATTCATCTATCTTGTCGTAGGAAGCCATAAATTCTTCTGCCCAATCAGCGTGCTTTGCCAGAACTTCATCTTCGCGAAGATTTTTTCCTGCAAGAATAGCCTCTTTGAGTGCTGACAACTCGCCTTTTAGACGTGACGGCAGTACGGCAAGACCCATAACTTCGATAAGACCGATATTTTCTCTCTTGATATGATGCAGCTTTTCGTGCGGATGGTAAACTCCAAGCGGATGCTCTGGTGTTGTGATGTTGTTTCTAAGCACAAGATCAAGCTCGAAGATGCCGTCTTTTTTTCTTGCAATTGGCGTGATTGTGTTATGTGGCTCTCCATCTGTCTCAGCAAAGATAAAGCTTTCCTCGTCGGTGTAGCCTCTCCATGCCTTTAAGATATGATCAGCCAGATCAATCAGACGCTCTCTGTCGTTATGGCGAATACGGATAACTGACATAGGCCACTTAACAATACCTGCCTCTACATCCTCGTAGCCTGGGATTGTTACTGGTGTCTCAATTGGAGCCTTTGCCATTGCAATCTCGTAGTGACCGCCCTGGAAATGATCATGTGTCAGAATAGAACCGCCTACGATTGGAAGATCAGCATTTGATCCAAGGAAGTAATGCGGGAACTGGCCGACAAAATCAAACAGCTTTACAAATGTGCTGCGGTCAATCTTCATCGGTGAATGCTCTCCGCAAAATACGATACAATGCTCATTATAGTACACGTATGGAGAATACTGGAAGCCCCACTGAGACTGATTGATTGTAATCGGGATGATTCTGTGGTTCTGTCTTGCCGGATGGTTAACACGTCCTGCATAGCCTTCGTTCTGAATGCAAAGCAGACATTTTGGATAGCCGCTCTGCTTCTGTGTACGTGCTGCTGCAATCGCCTTTGGATCCTTCTCTGGCTTTGACAGATTGATTGTAATATCAAGATCGCCATATTCAGTGGCGGTCATCCACTTCATATCCTTGCAGACACGATAGCGGCGGATATAATTTGAATCCTGACTCAGCTTGTAGAAATATTCGGTTGCCTTCTCTGGGCTTTCCTTATATTCCTTCCAAAATGCCTCTCTTACCTGTGACGGTCTTGGCATAAGCGCATTCATCAGCTTTGTGTCAAACAAATCACGGTACACTACGCTGTCCTGTGTCAGTCCACGACTGCATGCATCTGCAAGCAGCACATCTAAAATTTCCTCTAACGGTGCTGCTTTCGTTCCTGCCGGTTCCTCATAATCATCAAGCTGCATGACTTCAAGCAGCTGATTTGTTGTATAAATGCGCTCACACTCAGGTGTCAGTCCTGTATCAATTCCATACTGAACGAGTGCTGCGATTGCCTCATATACTGTCATCACTCTACCATGCCTTTCTAAAAAGTCTTTTTTCTAAGTTAAGTAATACTTACGAATTGCTCCGTTGCTTTTCACCCCTGGTATTACATCTTATGTGCGCCGTCACCTACGGTTACTACGTAGAAGTCTGCTGCATAGCCGATCTTATCCTTATATACATTTCCTACGTTCTCGATGAAGGCATCAATCTTGTCATCCTCTACGATACTTACTGTACAGCCACCAAAACCTGCTCCTGTCATTCTGGAACCAATTACACCTGGCTGCTCCCATGCAGTCTCAGCTAAGGTATCAAGCTCAATTCCTGTTACCTCGTAATCATCACGCAGTGATACATGAGATTCGTTCATAAGCTTTCCAAACAGTGCGATATCGTTATTCTTAAGTGCCTCTACTGCACGGATAGTTCTCTGATTCTCATATACAGCATGCTTTGCTCTCTTTCTGTTTACCGGATCGGTGATTGCATCTGCAATGGCATCAAACTCTTCCTCTGTAAGCTCACCAAGGCTGTTGATTGGCTTTACTGCCTGAAGCTGTGCAAGTGCTGTCTCACACTGGCTTCTTCTTTCATTATATTTGGAATCTGCAAGTCCTCTCTTCTTGTTGCTGCATGCAATTACAATCTTTGCACCTGTAAGCTCAAGCGGTGCATATGTGTAGGAAAGATCTGCTGTGTCAAGGAAGATTGCATGACCTGCTTTTCCCATTGCGATAGCAAACTGATCCATGATACCACAGTTTACACCGTTGAATTTGTTCTCTGAGAACTGGCAGATCTTGCTGACTTCAACCATATCAACATCAAATCCAAACTGATCATTTAAAATAACAGCTGTTGCAACTTCGATAGATGCTGAGGAGGAAAGACCGGAACCATTCGGAATATTTCCATAATATAAAATATCAAGACCACTATCAATGGTATAACCCTTCTGTGTATATGCCCACATAACACCCTTAGGGTAATTGCACCAGTTATCTGCCGGAACATTTGTAAACTCGTTTGCCGGTCCCTCTACTGCCAGCATTCCAAATCTGGTAAAGTTCAGGGAGTAAAAACGCATCTTGCCGCAATCGTTCTTTCTTGCCAGAGCGTAGGTACCAATGCTGAGTGCGCATGGGAATACATGACCGCCGTTATAATCGGTATGCTCTCCAATCAGATTAACACGTCCTGGCGCAAAATAAAACTCAGGCTCTCTTCCTTCTCCAAAAATCTTTGCAAATTCTTCTCTCATTTTAGTCTGCATAATTGTAATCTCCTTATCTGCTTATATCCGCTTCACTATCAGGTATTTCCCTGATGCTGAATTAAGCATATCACGAAATATGTCTGCTGTAAATAAAATAACTTTGCAATTATTATAAATATATTGAGATTTGCCTTTTGTTTTCAAAAAAAGAACCCCGCCGAAACGGGATTCTCTTTTTTCGTCTTTTATCACAAACTAATTTGTAAATCAGTCTACTTTTTTTACATCAAATGATGATGCAACACACTCTCTTGCCTCTTCAAGTGTCTTAAAGCTGCCATCCTTTAACATTTGAACCATAAGATTGCCAAGTGCTGTGCCTTCTACTGGTCCTGCATAAACCTCTTTTCCTGTAAAGGTTTTGATTTTCTGATTTAAGAACATATCCTGGCAGCCGCCACCTACAACATGGATTCTTGAAAACTTGCGTCCAGACATTTCTTCAAGCTCTGCAACAGTATCCTTATAGCTTTGAGCAAGTGAATTGTAGATAACTACCATAACCTCACCCATAGACTGAGGAATCTTCTGGCCTGTTCTCTCACAGTAATAGTGTACTGCATCTGTCATGCTCTTTGGTGCAAGGAAGCTGCTGTCATTGCAATTTACGATTGACGGGAAGCCATCTGCCTCTTTTGCCATTGCAATCAGCTCTGGGAACGTGTAGGTCTTATTGTCCGTATTCATTTCCTTGCGGACATTCTGCAGCATCCACAGACCCATGATATTCTTTAAATAACGGAAACGATAATCATAACCGCCTTCGTTTGTAAAGTTATACTTCATGCTCTTTAAGCTGCACTCTGCATACTTTCTCTCAATTCCCATAAGTGACCATGTACCTGAGCTTAAATAGATAAAGTCATCATCGTTTGCCGGAACTGCCAAAACAGCGGAGCCTGTATCGTGTGTTGCCGGAAGAATTACTTCTGTCTGGCATCCGCACTTTTTTGCAATCTCTGGCTTTAACATACCAACGCTTGTCTTTGGCATATGAAGCTTTCCAAAGATCTTAGATGGAATGCCGATTCTGTCAAGCAGCTCGTAGTCCCAATCCTTTGTAACGGCATTTACAAGCTGTCCTGTCGTTGCATTGGTGTACTCGTTCATCATCACTCCGGTAAGCAGGTAGTTAAAATACTCTGGAACCATCAGATAATGCTCTGCATTCTTAATATACTCTGGATGCTCATTCTTGATTGCAAGAAGCTGATAGATAGAATTATACAGCTGCTTCTGGATTCCTGTGCGCTCATACAGCTCCTCTGGGGAGATCATTGTCTCTAAGAGTTTGTCCATATCATCTGTACGGCTGTCACGGTATGCAATTGTATCTCCAAGAATCTGATTATTCTTATCAAGAAGAACAAAGTCAACACCCCATGTATCGATACCCATAGATGATGGTGCCTTGCCTGCCTTTGCACAGGCTGCAATTCCGTTTACAATTTCCTCAAACAGTCTGTCTAACTCCCAACACAGATGACCATCTCTTGTTACATTTCCATTTGTAAAACGATACATTTCCTCAAGAACGATCTTTCCATCCTCAAGATGTGCTAAAATATGTCTTCCACTTGATGCACCGATATCAACTGCTAAATAATATTTCATTATTCATATCTCCTTTTTATATTTATGATATTGGGATCAAAAGGTATTTTGCCCCCAAACTGATATCCATGAATTGCTTTTGAAGCTTTTGACCCTGGTATCATATTTATTCAAAGCTTGCTGCAATGTTGCTTTGTGCCTTCGGACGGCGTCCTCTGCGCGCTGGCTTTTTTGGTTCCGTTGCTTCCTCAGCTGGCTTCTCCTGCACTAGCTTTTCCTTTGCTGGCTTCTCTTTTGCCGTTTTTTCCTTTACTGGCTTTTCCTCAGCTGGCGCTGCCTCTTTTTTAGCTCTTGTACTTCTTGTAATTGGCTTTCTGGCTGGCTTTGCTGGCTTTTCTTCTATCTTTTCTTCTGCTGCTAAAGCTTCTTTTTCTGTTTTCTTCTTTGAAGTTTTAGCTGTTCTTGTCTTCTTTGGCTTTACTTCATTTTCTGATGCTTCTTCCTGCTTTGGTGCTTTTTTCGTTTTTGCAGGTGCCTTTTTCTTTACCGGCTTTGTCTTAGTTTCTTCTTCTACATGATGAATGGTCATTCCGCTTTCCACTACAGTAATAGTTGAAGCTGACACTGCCGCAGCAATCTTCTTTTGAAGATCTTCCTCGCTGCTATCCTTATACTGCGCATCTGCCTTTTCAAGCTCCTTTCTGACAGAATCTGGAAGCTGTGCAGGTGGCATTACAGAAATTGGCTTATGCTGCTGAACTGGATAAATTATTGTATCAGATGCAAAATTTTCTGGTTCTTTGTTTTCTTTTTGCTGTTCTGGTTCATGTACTGGTTCTTCTGCTGGTTCTTTCTCTACAGATTTTTCCTGTACTAATTCCTTTGCAGGTTCTTCCTGTACTGGTTCTTCTGTAGATTCTTCCTGTACTGATTTTTCTGAAGGATTTTCCTGTACTGGCTCTTCTGCAGACTCTTCTTCTGTAGGTTCTTCCTGTACTTCTTCCTCTGCAGGTGCTTCTTCTATTTCTTGTTCAGCCACTTCATCTGTTTCTTCTGGCTCTTCTTCCTGCATCATTTCTTCTGCTTCACTGCTTTCTTTGTCATTAACAGCCTCTGCTTCATTTACAGCTTCTTTTACAGCTTCTTTTGTTTCTGGTGCAGAGTCTTCTTCTGACTCTTCTAAGTCACTGTCACCCTGAGCCTCAAGCTCTTCGCTCATTGCTGCGAGTTCTTCTTCCATTGCACGTGCACGCTCTTTTGCAGTTGCATTTTTAAAACGGTTCTGTCTTGCATTGCCATCTGCGATTGTCGCAAAGCAGTATACATATCCGTCAAAGCGGAATGTTCTCTTCCAAAAATCTACTACGTGCTTAAATCCGTTGTCTTTACTGATAATATAGAAATAGGAATCTTTTGCCTCATGAATCAGATAGCCCAGATACGTGGATAGCTGAAAATCAAGTGCATTTTTTCCACCGCACAGAATTTTGTACTTTGATACCTGTGCCTTTGAATTAAAAATCATATCCATTGCTTCAAAAGTAATGGTGTCTGCATTGTGACTATAAAATATCACAACGCGGTCTTCTTCGCTAAGCTGCGCAATTCCTTTAATACCTTCTGATTTGACATTTTCATAGTCAATAAGATATGTTGCCATAAAAGGTTTCTCCTTTAGCATTTATAGAGTCCGTGGTTAACCACTTCTTTCATCATATCATACAAAGAAGTCGCTTTGCAATAACATTTTTCCTATATATAGCGCAATTTTTACTTTTTTCTAAAAAGGGAAAATAATCTTCTATAAAAATAGTAAATATAATTTCATTTTCTTCTAAAAAAAGAGAACACATTTCTGTGCTCTCTTTTCTCTTATTTCTGTGGTTTATAGTATAATGTTCTCATTGCATTTAAGATGGCTATAACTGCAACACCTACATCAGCAAATACGGCTGCCCACATATTTGCAAATCCTGCTGCTACAAGTGCAAGAATAATAACTTTGACTGCAATTGCAAATACAATGTTCTGGTTGCAGATCTGAACTGTTCTTCTTCCTATCTGAATTACATCGGCAAGCTTTGACGGCTGATCTTCCATGATTACAATATCTGCCGCCTCGACTGCTGCATCAGATCCAAGTCCGCCCATGGCTATTCCAACGTCAGCTCTTGCAAGAACTGGTGCATCGTTGATGCCGTCTCCTACGAAGCAAACCATTCTGCCTTTTGTCTTTTTATTGCAGTAATCATTGACATAGCTTACCTTATCTGCCGGAAGCAGATCGGTGTGCACTTCATCAAGATCAAGCAGCTTTGCTGTATACTCACCTATGGCTTTTCTGTCTCCTGTCAGCATAACTGTTTTCTTTACGCCGACATGATGCAGGCGGCTGATTGCCTCTTTTGCATCCTCTTTTACTTCATCGGAAATTAAAAGATAGCCGCTGTATACGCCGTCTACTGCTGTATATACAACAGTTGCCGCTTCCTCTGGTATCGGAACTGTCAAGCCAAGCTCTGCCATAAGGCTCTGATTTCCAGCATGGATTACATGACCACCGGCAGTTACCTTTAAGCCTTTTCCTGCAATCTCCTGTGCATCCTCTACCTTTGCCAGCTCTTTGCCATTTTTTTCCTTCCATGCAGATAATACAGACAATGCGATTGGATGACTGGAATACTGCTCTGCTGTAGCTGTGTTTAAAAGAAGTGATGACTCGCTGCTTCCCTCTACCGGGGCAAGCTTTGTCACACGAAATGTTCCCTTTGTCAGCGTACCTGTCTTATCAAATACCATAGTTTCTGCTTTTGATACAGCCTCTAGGTAATTGCTTCCCTTTACTAACACACCATTCTTACTTGCACAGCCAATGCCTCCAAAGAAGCTAAGCGGTACTGAGATAACAAGTGCACATGGACAGGAACAAACTAAGAATGACAATGCACGATAAATCCACTCTGCAAACGGATGACCTGGCAGGAAAATCGGAACGATCAAACCAATAAATGCTGCCAGACCGACAACAATCGGCGTATAATATCGTGCAAACTTGGTGATAAAGTTTTCTACCTTTGCTTTCTGGCTGCTTGCATTTTCAACAAGATCAAGGATTCTTGCTACAGTTGACTCGCCGTATTCCTTTGTGGTGCGAATCTTTAAGATATTCGTCAGATTGATACAGCCGCTGATGATCTCATCGCCAACAGATACCTTTCTTGGAACGGCTTCTCCTGTAAGAGCCTTTGTATCCTCCATGCTGCTTCCCTCTAACACAATACCATCAAGAGGAATGCGCTCACCTGGCTTTACAATGATCGTCTCGCCTACTGCAACTTCGTCTGGAAATACCTCTTCCTCAACGCCATCACGAAGAACAACTGCACTGTCAGGTCTGATATCCATTAATGATGCAACTGATTTTCTGGACTGATTTACAGCGTATGACTGGAACAACTCTCCTACCTGATAAAACAGCATAACGGCTATTCCTTCTGTATACTCCTGCAGCGCAAATGCACCAATTGTTGCAATTGCCATCAGAAAGTTTTCATCAAACACCTGACCCTTTGTGATATTCTTTCCTGCCTTCACTAGCACATCATAGCCAACAATCAAATAGCCAGGAATGAAAAATATAAGCTTATAAAGCTCTGGAATCGGAAGAATGACTCCGACAATCAACAGCACAAAGGCTGCCACAATCTTGTAAAACTGCTTTTTTTGCTTTTTTGTCATCTTCTTTAACATAACTAAACCACTTCTTTCACTTTTTGTGTGCTTACAGAACTACTCTGCAGTCTGGCTCTACCTTTGCAATGCACTTTACTGCTGCCTTCAGTACTTCATCAAACTGGCTGTCCTCAGCATCTAAAATCATCTTCTGTGTCATGAAGTTTACAGAAACTCTCTTTACACCAGGAAGCTTCTTGATTGCCTCCTCCATCTTTGCAGCGCAGTTTGCGCAGTCTAAATCCTCTAACTCGAATGTCTTTCTCATAATGTTTGCCATCCTTTCTTTTTTGTTTTGGCGTATTGTTTCGCTCTCTTTCAATTAAACAATTGTTTAATCGTTGATTTAACTATACCTTTTTTTGCGCCATATGTCAAGGGCTATTATTGAAATTTTTTCGCAATTATATCGCAAGAGCCCTTCGGTGTAATGGTTTCGTCGCCGGACCAAACTCCGCAGGCTCCTATTATGTTCTTTCTTATTATACATTATTTTGAAAGGCCTGCTCCAAGTGTCCGGCTCGTGAAATCCATTAACCTTCGGGCTTTGGCATATTGTAAACATATATCAAGTGAAACCATTACACCTTAGGGCTAATTGACTTATCCATGAACTATAACACGTTTATTTGTATATTTTCATAATCTGATAAAAAGGGGTAAAAGAGGAGCTATGCGGATGGAGAAAAGGGCTGCTATTTACTGCCGTCTTTCCCGCGAGGATGACAATCTGGCTTGTGATGAGGTAAGCGAAAGCATTCAAAATCAGCAGAAGCTGCTTTGCGAATATGCGAAGAAAAATGGATTCTCTGTCTATTGTATGTATGTGGATGAAAATTATTCTGGACTTGATAATACACGTCCTGCTTTTTGCCGCATGATTGAGGATGCACGCTGTGGACGTTTTGACACGATTCTTTGCAAAAACCAGTCACGTTTTACTAGGGATATGGAGACGGCTCAGTATTATTTAAATGAATTGTTTCCTCTTTGGCATGTCCGTCTGATTGGAATTTGTGATGGTGTTGATACAAATGACATGAAAAATTTGCGGCTTCGCCAGATAAATGGGCTGATTAATGAATGGTACAGTGAGGATCTTTCCGATAATATTCGCCAGATTCTTCGCGATAAGATGATGCGTGGCCAGTTTATTGGCTCATTTGCTTGTTATGGATATACAAAGGACCCTGCCCATTTGCACAGCTTAATTCCTGATCCGCCTGCTGCCGCCGTTGTACGGGAAATTTATCAGCTTTATCTTGATGGATTTAGTCTTTCAAAAATCGCTTCTTTGCTCACTAAAAAGCAGGTTATGCCGCCATGCTTTTATAAGATCCAACATGGCATTTTATTTCAGACGCCTTTTTCTAAAAATAAAATCACAGATGAAGCTGACAGCAAAATTCCAAAATGGTCTGCCTCAAGTGTGCGCCATATTCTAACTAATCCCGTCTATACTGGTACGCTTATTCAGGGAACTACAAAAAAGGAAAGTGCTAAGAGCAAAAAACGCATTAAGCTGTCAAGCACTGAATGGATCATTTATCCTAATGCTCATCCTGCTTTGATCAGTGAAGATATATTCTGCGAGGTTTCCTCATTATTACAGAAACGGCGAAAGAAAAATAAAAAAGTGTAACTCCTTGAGACTATGACGCATAAGATACACTGTAAATGATTTTGGAGGTATCTCCTATGAGTGATTTGGCAGCAACAAACTGCGGCGGATGCACACAGACAACTACTTCTGGCGGATGCAATTGCATGTGGATCATCCTTATCCTGTTATTCTGTGGTGGATGGAATAACAATGATGGCTGCGGATGCGGCGGCGGCAATGGCTTCTTTAACAATGGAAACGGCTGTGGCTGTGATGCCCTGATCTGGATCCTGTTACTTAGCTGCTGTGGATGCGGCTTCTGATTATCATACCACTGACATGAAAAAAGCCCCGGGCTCTGCCCGGGGCTTTCTAATGATACCAGATTGCTACGTGCTTTGCACTCCCGCAATCTTCAAAAACATGCCTTTTGGCTTTGGTATCATATTATCCAATTACATCGCGCATGGTATATACACCTGGCTCTTTTCCCTGCAGAAACTTTGCTGCCTGGACAGCGCCCTTTGCAAATACACCTCTAGAGAATGCCTGATGGTTCAGTTCGATTACCTCGTCCTCTCCTGCGTAAATTACATCATGTACGCCTACGATGGTTCCGCCTCTGACTGCTGAGAATCCGATCTCCTTTGGATCTCTCTTCTCGCGTCTTTCACTGCGGTCAAATACAAAATGATATTCACCATTTAATGATTTGTTTGCTGCGTTTCCGAGCATGATTGCTGTACCACTTGGTGCATCAAGCTTGCGTCTGTGATGGCGCTCTACGATCTCGATATCAAATCCAGCGTCTGCAAGTACAGGCGTAATAAGCTCTACGATCTTTGCAAGTGTATTGATTCCAAGAGACATGTTGTAGGACTGTACAATCGGAATTGTTTTTCCTGCCTCCTGCACATGAGCAAGCTGCTCATCGGAAAGTCCTGTTGTTGCAAGAACTAGTGCAAGTCCTTTTTGTGCACACTGATCTAATACCATATCTGTAATTTTTGAAACGGTAAAATCAATCAGTGCATCAGCCTCTACATCACACTCCTTGATAGATTCAAATACAGGAAATGGTGTATCGGCTGCCTGAGTGATATCAATTCCAGCCACAACCTGTGCCTGCTCATCCTGTGCAATGATATTAGCTAACATCTTGCCCATTGCACCATTGCATCCGTTTAAAATAATACGTACCATCGTTTGTTCCTCCGTCTTAAGGTCAGTTTCATATCAGTTTTAAATCAGCTTCATTGCCGCTAATTCTTTACGAAGCAGTTCCTTATGCTGCGGCTCCATCTCGCACAGAGGAGAACGTACTGCACCTGCATTCCATCCCATCATATTCAGCGCTTCCTTTACCGGAATAGGATTTACTTCACAGAAAAGTGCCTTATTTAAGTTCATAACAGACAGCTGAAGCTGACGGCTTAACTTTACATCACCATTTAAGTAGCTCATAACCATATCATGTGTCAGCTTAGGCATTACATTTGATAAAACGGAGATAACACCCACACCGCCAAGTGACAGAAGCGGAACAACCTGATCATCATTTCCAGAGTAGATATCGATGCAGCCGTCTGCAAGTGCGGCAAGCTCTGCTACCTGAGAGATATTTCCGCTTGCTTCTTTGACTGCTACAATATTCTTTACATTCTTTGCCAGTGTAACAGCAGTCTGCGGCAAAATGTTAACACCTGTACGTGACGGCACGTTGTACAGAATGATTGGCAGATCTACGCTGTTTGCAATTGCAGTATAATGCTGAATCAGACCCTTCTGTGTTGCCTTGTTATAATATGGTGTTACAAGAAGCAGCGCATCTGCACCATTACTTTGTGCATGTGTGGACAAACGAATTGCCTCTGCTGTGGAGTTTGATCCTGTACCTGCAATAACAGGAACTCTGCCTGCTGTATGCTCAACAGCAAACTTGATACATGCATCATGCTCTTCATGAGTCAATGTGGAAGATTCACCTGTTGTTCCGCAGATGATGATCGCATCTGTTCCTCCGGCAATCTGAAAATCAATCATTTTTCCCAGTTCTTCAAAATTAACCTTGTCATCCTGTGTAAATGGAGTGACGATTGCAACTCCTGCTCCCTTAAATATTGGCATAATAATACCATCCTTTCTTGATTCAGGTAATACTCTATTCAAATGCAGCCACCAGAGTGTCTTGGGATTTCTCCAAAGAAAAAGCCGGTCACATGCGGCCGGCTCATAAGGTTTTCTTTTTCTATTTCCCTTAGTAGCTCCCCATCTGTGAACAGATGACAGTCATATACCTATTCGATATATGCCCAAGAACAGCCTTTGCACAGCCATTCTTTCGGCGCCAATGCCTTTTAGCTAACTTCCCTTGCTCTTGCCTGCATCCATCAGCCTACTCATCAGTAGCGCAACCTCTACCTTTTGTATGAATTTTCTTTAGTGTACATCAATTTTACAGTGCTGTCAACCCTTCTGTTCGACATATTCTAATTTACTTACGGAAACTTCATATGCAATTCGTTTCTCACTCTCAGTCTCGCTTATCTTTTTCATATACTCTCTGCTCTGAACACGGCCCCACACGCGAAGTCTGGTGCCAACCTCAAAAGTGGACACATAGCGGGCGTTTCGTCCCCATGCAATACAGGGAATATAATCACTCTTGCTGTAAGGGCGGTTGACTGCTACCAGAAGATCTGCGATCTCACGTCCAAGCGGTGTCTTTCTATACACCGGCGGTTTACAGATGTACCCGTCAAGCATGATCTGATTTGTCTTCGTATAATCTGTAAATGCCTCCATGAAATGATATTCTCTGACAAACACAGAGAGCACAAGACGATTTCTCGTCCCCTCATGACGATTATAAGAACGAAACTGTCCGATTGCTTCCATTGTGCGTCCTCTGTAATCCTGATTGATATCGATAAGACGCTCTGAAATCATCACAGGGATCGTATCAGACTGATCGCTTAAGCGATTTACTGACAGCTCCATTATGTAAAAGCTCTCCCCAAAGACCTCATGGCTAAACTCAAACCCTGACACGACAACTCCAATGACACTGACTCTGTTATTTTCTGCGTTTCTTTCTGGCATTTTTGATTCCTCCTGCTTTTTATTCGCAGCTGCTGGTACCATAGCGGCTGCTGCATGTACTAGTTATTCTGCTAACTGGTTGTATATAACTTTTTTTGCAGCTAGTTATTTATATGTCTCAACACACGTACATTATAACGAAGTTATTTTCAAAACGCACGGAAAATGCTTCGCAGGATTCGCGGTCTGACCACTATTATTCGACAAAAAGCAGGCTTTTTTTCATCTTTTCTTTCCCAGTTTTTCGGGTATTTTTCCTTTTTTCGACATATCTTTTGTTGTTACGATGAAAATAGATATGCCTAATGAAAGACATTTGTGATGAAGAACGCGAAAAGACGGGCTGATCGACTCAGTCCGCCTTTTTTCACTTTTGTTTTTTTATTCATAACTATTCAGAACCCTATTCGCAAAATCGCATCTTCGATGCTTCTATTTTGCTCATATGGTTACCTCGCCATATAAAATTGCTATTCTGTCTGAATGCAAGCATTCACAGAAAGCAATTTTGCATGGCTCTGAATAGTTACAATTATTCTTTGTGATTAATGTAGTTAATCAAGCCGCCCTCACTGATGATTTTCTGCATGAATGGCGGGAATGCCTGTCCCTGGAAGGTTTCTCCTGTCGTCTGGTCTGTAATGACACCAGTATTAAAATCAATATCTACCTGATCTCCTGCCTTGATCTTTTTGCTTGCCTCTGGACATTCAATGATCGGAAGACCAATATTGATTGCGTTGCGGTAGAAAATTCTTGCGAAGGTCTCTGCTATTACACAGCTTACCCCTGCTGCCTTGATTGCAATCGGTGCATGCTCTCTTGAGGAGCCGCATCCAAAGTTTTTATCCGCAACGATGATGTCACCCTTCTTTACATTTGAAACGAAATTCTTATCGATATCCTCCATGCAGTGCTTTGCCAGCTCTGCTGGATCTGATGAATTTAAGTAACGTGCCGGAATGATTACATCCGTATCCACGTTGTCGCCATATTTAAATACACATCCATTTGCTTTCATATCTTCTTTACCATACCTTTCTGAATCGCCTGACCAGCTGTTTTTATGTCACAGTCTGCGAGACTTCTTTATAAAACGTCCTTTGGTCCGGAGATTTTTCCGGTTACAGCACTTGCTGCTGCAACATATGGACTTGCCAGATATACTTCACTTGTTACATCGCCCATACGTCCTACAAAGTTACGGTTTGTGGTAGAAACGCATCTTTCATGCGCAGCCAGAATACCCATATATCCGCCAAGACATGGTCCACAGGTCGGTGTGCTGACAACAGCTCCTGCCTGAATGAAGGTTTGAACAAGTCCTTCCTCGATTGCCTGAAGATAGATTGCCTGTGTTGCCGGAATTACGATGCAGCGAAGGCCTTTCTTTACCTTTCTGCCCTTTAAAATCTCTGCTGCTGCACGCAGATCTTCGATACGTCCATTTGTACATGAACCGATTACAACCTGATCAATTGCGATGTCGCCTACCTCATCGATAGTATGAGTGTTCTCTGGCAGATGTGGGAAGGATACTGTTGGCTTTAAGCTGCTAAGATCAATAGTATATGTTGCCGTATACTCAGCATCCTCGTCTGCCTCGTAAACCTTATATTCCTTTGTGGAATGCTCCTTCATATAGGCGATAGTCTTCTCGTCTACAGGGAAGATACCATTCTTTCCGCCTGCCTCAATTGCCATATTTGCAATACAAAGACGATCATCCATTGAAAGATAAGAAATACCATCTCCTGTAAATTCCATAGACTGATACAGTGCTCCGTCAACACCGATCATTCCAATAATATGTAAGATAACATCCTTGCCAGTTACATACTCAGCCGGCTTTCCAGTAAGCACAAATTTGATTGCGGACGGTACCTTAAACCATGCCTTTCCTGTTGCCATGCCTGCTGCCATATCTGTACTTCCCACACCAGTGGAGAATGCGCCAAGCGCACCATATGTACATGTATGTGAATCAGCACCAATTACAACGTCTCCTGCAACTACAAGTCCTTTTTCCGGAAGAAGTGCATGTTCAATTCCCATCTCTCCTACATCAAAGAAATTTGTGATTTCGTTGCAGCCTGCAAATTCTCTTACACACTTACAATGCTCGGCAGACTTGATATCCTTATTCGGAACAAAATGATCGAGTACTAGTGCAATCTTGTCCTTATCAAATACTCCCTTTTTGTCAAAGCGCTCCATCTCGTGGATCGCTACCGGAGAGGTAATGTCATTGCCTAAAACAAGGCTCAGATCTGCCTCAATCAGCTGTCCGGCCTTTACCTCTGACAGCCCTGCTGCTGCAGCCAGAATTTTTTGCGTCATCGTCATACCCATAATCGAGTCCTCCTGCTTGTAAATACCTGCTTTTGCTGTGCCAAACTGCACACAAAATTTCAAAATCAGGCAGCTGCATGCGCAACTGCCTAATTTCCTGCATTATTTTTATTTTACTGGATAATAAAAAGTTCGTCAATGATTTTTCTTTTTCTTTTATATGTGTATATTTATTCGGGTTACTGTTCGCGGATAAGCCAATATTGCGGCAAAGCCCGAAGGTGAATGTATTTCACGAGCCGGACACTTGGAGCAGGTCTTTCAAAGTAATGTATGATAAGAAAGAACATAAAAGGAACCTGCGGAGTTTGGTCCGGC
>JABLTM010052670.1_pt1 | contig 78891 bp, 58 predicted proteins | sample 7160121 | NCBI WGS metagenome assembly JABLTM01 (sample SAMN14651224, study PRJNA627086) | human gut metagenome | isolation source: feces | host: Homo sapiens
CCTAGGAGGGCTACATCGAGACCGCCAAAGGTCTTGATACGCTGCTCATAAAGACGGCAACTGTCCTGTACGGCATCCTGTGCCACAAAACCATCCAGTGTAAAAATGTTCTGCTCAGCCACATCCACATGATTGAGGAAACGATCCTTCAACTGGTTGATGGTACGGAGAGAACTGTCCTTCTGGAGCGGATAATATTCGTATGCATTGAATACAACAACATTGCGGAAGCTCAGGGTCTTCTCGTTGTAACGGCGAACGAGTTCATCGTATACAGAATAGAGAGAAGAACCGGAACCCAGCGCCATCACATAGAATTTGCCTTCCTGCTGTGCCGCCTTGATACCAGCTTCTATTTTGTCAGCTACATGACTGGCACCTTCTGCCATAGAGGCAAAGATGTCTGTATGAATCTTCTCCATTCTGGAGATTTCAGAATATTCTACAGTCGTCTTTGGCTTGTAGAACTCTACAGGTACTTTATTGAGTACGATTTGTGAACTAAGATTGAGTCTCATATCTTTATCTGTATTTAAATAAATAGGTTATGTTATGTTTTCTTTTTTTAAAATGACGGATTAGAGTTCAGACGCCATTGCTGCAGCACCCAGGATGGCCGCCTTGGCACCATCAAGTCCGCTCATCAGGAACTTAGCCTTACCTTTATATAATGAGAGCACATGCTCGTTATATGCTTCTTCAATAGGCCGGAAGAGCAGATCGCCAGCCTGTGCCAATCCTCCGAAGAAGATAAAAGCCTCCGGGCTCAGAAAGGTAGCTATCTCTGCACAGGCCTTGCCGATTCTTGTACCGGTTTGTCTGAACACTTCCCGTGCCAGTGTATCTCCTGCCATGGCTGCCTTATAAACCACATAAGATGTAATTTCTTCCCTTGGAATATTTCTCAGCTCAGTTGCCACGGTTGATGCTTCGAGCATGGCCAAGGTAGTACGGACCACGCCTGTAGCCGAGCAGTAGGTCTCCAGGCAGCCCTTTCTGCCACAGCCGCATGGTCTACCGTCAGGCTCCACTACCATGTGTCCCAACTCACCGGCGAAACCGTCGCAACCATAAATCAGCTGCCCGTTAGCCACGATACCCGATCCTACGCCTGTTCCGAGAGTGAGTTCTACGAAATTTTTCATACCAACTGCAGCACCATATTTCATTTCTCCCATAGCAGCCGCATTTGCATCATTGGTAATAGCAACCGGAATGCCCAGTTTCTCTGCAAACATGTCAGCCAGCGGTACAATACCCTTAGCCCATACCAGATTTGCTGCATTTTCAATGGTCCCCTTGTAATAGTTACCACAAGGCGCACCGATGCCCAAGGCACGAATTTTCTCCATACCACCTACCTGTTCTACTATCTGCATCACAGCTTTTACCGATTCCTCTACGTATTGTTCCACGCGTTGGAATGTCTGGGTCTTGATTGAGGTTGTAGCTATTATTTCTCCGTCCCCATCAACGATGCCGAAAACGGAATTGGTTCCACCCAAATCCAAGCCAATCACTAAAGACTTTACATCGTATTCCATACTTCTTTTAATTAATAGGTTAAAATCGAAAAATAACGAGGAGCGATATAAACTTTCATTTATTAAATTCTTTATTAACGCTCAGTTTGTTACTAAAATATTTTATTTTGCAAAGTTACTAGTTTTATCAAACACAGCAATGAAAATAGCGTTAATATTTCTAAAACAGAAACATTTTTTATACTTTAAGTCTCCTTATGGCTGAAATACCTGTACTTTGTTCGCATCTGACACCGATTCAGTGTAACTTTACCCAATATCAAAAGAGCTATTAAGTGTAGTTTTAATTGCCCCTTTTGTGCACTTACGTATCCAACCTCTCTCTATATATAATAAGGTATAGAAGAAAACAGGATGTCCGAAAACGACGAAAAGTATACTATTTTTCACCATTTAAGTTTTATTAACAGCAAAAAATGTTGCACCTATACAGAAAAACTTTATCTTTGCAACTAAAAAATATTAGTTATGAAAGCTGACTTAATAAAATATCTTAGAAAGATAAACAAAAAGCCCTCAGTTCAGGGCAAGCTCCTGGAGCAGTTTATCTCTCACGGAGCCTCCACCATCCCAGAGATGTCGAAGGCTATCGGAGTTAGCTTACCGACAACAACAAGTGCCCTCAACGAGTTGATAAAAGAAGGACTCGCCAGAGAGATTGGAAAGAAAGACAATTCTTCGGGACGCATCCCGATGGTTTACGACCTCGTTCCAACAGCAGGCTACTTCATCGGCGTCAATCCTGAGATGAACTGCCTGGCACTTGCAGCAAGCGACTTCGCAGGCAATCTGATTACCGAAAAAACAAGAGTGCCTTACGTATATGAGAACTCTCCTGAAAACCTGGAAGAGATAAGCAGAATCATCAATGAGTTCATCGAAAACCTTCCTGTTTCAAGAGAAGAAATACTTCAAGTTTGCGTGAACGTGGCTGAGCGCGTGAATCCTGTACAGGGAAATGCCTACAACATGTTCACCTTCCTGAAAGAATCATTGACCGACAAGCTGGCTCAACTCATACAGCTACCTGTATGTATCGAGAACGATACCCGGAGCATGGCTTTCGCTGAGTTGATTAAGGGACAGTGCAAAGGCCTGAAAGACGCCATCTTCGTGAACGTATGCTGGGGCATCGGAATCGGAATCATCATCGACGGCAATCTCTATTACGGCAAGTCGGGATATTCTGGCGAATTCGGTCACATGACTGCCTACAACAACAACATCATCTGCCACTGCGGCAAGATTGGTTGCATAGAAACAGAAGTTTCGGGCAGAGCACTCAAAAGGAAACTCATCGAGAAGATAAAGGAAGGAAAGACTTCCATCCTCTCTGAAAGAGTTCTGAAAAAGAATGAAGACCTATCACTCCAGGATATCCTGGACGCCATAGCAAAGGAAGATGTACTGAGCCTTGCCACACTGCAGCGCATAGCAGATGAACTTGGCAAACAGCTGGCAGGAGTCATCAACATCTTCAACCCAGAAATGCTGGTCATCGGAGGTGAAATGTCGGTTACAGGCGACTACCTCACGCTACCGGTAAAGATGGGTATCAAGAAATTCTCTCTCAACATCATGAATGAGGATTCTAAAATCGTTACCTCAAGTCTGAAAGGTCTTGCAGGAATCACGGGAGCCTGTCTGATGGCAAGATACCGGCTTCTGAATGAGAACATCGACAAATAAGGAATTTAAACAACCAATACAAAACCTATTTTAAGTATGAAGAAGTCTCTTCTTGTTGCACTATGCCTAGGGCTGGCAGCCATAACAGCTGCCGCCCAGCGCAACTACAGCCAGGTAGACCCCATCCAACCTGTGCCAACCGCCAAGCAGATGGCATGGCAGAAACTGGGAACCTATGCTTTTATCCATTTCGGCCTCAACACCTTCAATGATAAGGAATGGGGATACGGTAATTCGGATGTAAAGACCTTCAATCCTAAGAAACTGGATTGCGAACAATGGGCAAGAACCCTGGTTGCTGCGGGCATGAAAGGAGTCATCATTACAGCCAAACATCACGACGGCTTCTGCCTCTGGCCTACACGCACCACAGATTACTGCATCCGCAACACACCTTATAAGAATGGTGAAGGTGATGTGGTAGGAGAACTCTCCCAAGCATGCAAGAAATACGGTTTGAAATTCGGAGTTTACCTCTCGCCTTGGGACAGACACCAGGCAAGCTACGGTTCTCCCTACTACCTGAAACTCTACCAGCGCCAGCTCAAGGAACTTCTGAGCAACTACGGCGAACTTTTCGAAGTATGGTTTGACGGAGCCAACGGAGGAGACGGCTGGTACGGAGGTGCCGAAGAAAGCAGAACCATCGACAGAAGGAACTACTACAATTTTCCTAGGATTTTCGAAATTGTTGACAGTTTACAACCCAATGCCACTCTTTTCGGTGATGGCGGACCGGGATGCCGATGGGTAGGAAATGAAAATGGATTTGCAGGCGAGACCTGCTGGTCTACAATACCATCCAACACCGTCTATCCAGGCTTCAAAGACTACAAACAGTTGCAGTTTGGATGGGAAGACGGCGACCAGTGGACACCAGCTGAGTGCGATGTTTCTATCCGTCCGGGTTGGTTCTACCATGAGAAAGAAGACAGTAAGGTAAAAACCGTTGAAGACCTGTGCGATCTCTACTACAAGAGTGTAGGACACAACGCTACCATGTTACTCAACTTCCCGGTAGACAAGGATGGACTCATCCACCCTATCGACTCTGCAAATGCAGTAAACTTCCACAGGAAAATCCGACAAGAATTATCTGTCAATCTACTGAAAGGCATCACACCTAAAGTAGACAGCCAGCAAGGCAAGCACATTGGCAAGAATATCACAGACGGCCAGTATGACACCTTCTGGGCTTCTAAAAAGAAAAAAGATGCCTATATCGAGTTTCAACTCGGAAAGCCAAAATCTATCACACGCCTCATGCTCCAGGAATACATACCTCTGGGGCAGCGCGTAAAAGCCTTCTCAATCTATTACCAACAAGGCAAAAACTGGGTAAGGCTCGACCCTAAGGAAGAGACTACCACTATCGGCTACAAGCGAATACTTCGCTTCGATAAGATTACTACAAGTGGCATCCGCATCGTAATCGACGATGCAAAGGGATGCCCTTGTATAAACTCTGTTTCAGCATTCTAATAACTAGAAAGAAGTACGAAAAATTTTATAACTAACAATAAATAATAGCCCTATGAACAAAAGAGCAAATTTGTATTTTGCAGCGCTTTTAGGTGCAATGTCACCTCTTTGCACTGTTTCTGCATTGGCTGCTCGAAGCAATTCTACCATTGCTACAGCTACCCAGCAGCAAAACTCATGTTAAAGACGCTACCGGAGAACCTATCATCGGCGCTACCATCAGAATCGAAGGTAAGACCGGTGGAACCGTAACTGACCTGGATGGTAACTTCACCCTCAGCAACATCGAAAAGGGTGCCAAACTTACCATCACTTATGTGGGTTACAAATCACAGACCCTCACATGGAGCGGTAGTCCGCTCAACATCACTTTGCAAGATGATGCCAACATGCTTGAAGAGACCGTAGTCATCGGTTACGGTACAGTAAAGAAGGCCGACTTGGCAGGTTCTGTGGCAGTTTTGGACAGCAAGAATTTCAAGGACCAGCCTGTTGCACGTGTTGAGGATGCCCTCAACGGACGTATGTCTGGTGTGCAGGTAATGTCGAGTGGTGTTCCTGGTGGAGCCATGAAAATCCGTGTACGTGGTGCCAGTTCCGTAAACAAGAGCAACGACCCCCTCTACGTAGTAGACGGTATCGTTCGCGAGACAGGTCTTGAAGGTATCAGCCCTGAAGATATCCAAAGCATCCAGGTATTGAAGGACGCATCTTCTACCGCCATCTATGGTGCCCGCGGTGCCAATGGTGTTGTCATGGTACAGACCAAGACAGGTAAGGCAGGCGCAACACAGGTAACATTCGATGCAAGTTTCGGTTTCTCTAATGCATATAATGTACCAGAAGTGATGAGCACCAAGGACTATGCAAATGCTTTGGTTCAATATAAGGGTGCAGACTCTGATGCACTTGCAGACTATATTAGTGGTGCTAATCCTGGTATCAACTGGATGGACCAGTTGCTCCATACCGGTATTACTCAGAACTATAAGATAGCTGTTTCTAAGGGTAACGAACAGACTCAGACCTACTTCTCTGCCAACTATATGGATCAGGAAGGTGTTGTAAGAGATACCAAGTCAAGACGTTACGCAGTAAAACTGAACATTCATAATAAACTTTTCGATTGGTTGGAGTTAACAGCTGATGCCAACTTAGCTCGCACAGAGAATAGCGGTGTAGGTTTCGGTCAGAATCAGTCTAACCCTATTTGGATAGGTTTGAATTACTCTCCTACCATGGAAATGTATACTGCAGCAGGTAACTACAATAAGGACCCATACAACTGTATCCAGGAGAACCCATATGGTGTGATTCACCAGAATCAGAACGACCGCCAGCGCAATATGGTTACAGGACACGTTGATTTGAAATTCAACATTCTTCCAGGTTTGACATTCACCACTACAAATGGTGTCGATTATAACGACTACAAATGGTATAATATGTCATCAGCCAAGGTATTAGGTAGCACCAACATGAGCAACAATAATGCACAGGTGATAGCTCTCCAAAGTACCAACAATTTGACCTACATGGGCAAATGGGGCGAGCACAATCTGACAGCAACGGGAGTTTGGGAGGCTATTCGTAACGAAACCCGCACCATGAATATTGAAGGTAAGAATGTAGCACAGGAAGTCCTTGGTTACTGGAATGTAAAGAATGCATCAAACCGTGATGCAGACAATGGCTACAGCAAGTGGACCATGCTCTCTAGTGTAGCCCGCGTCATGTACAACTATGCCGACCGCTACATGCTGACCGGTACATTCCGTGCCGATGGTTCCAGCCGTTTCACCAACAAGAAGTGGGGTTACTTCCCATCAGTTGCAGGTGCTTGGACCGTATCTAACGAAAAGTTCTGGGAACCTATCAGAAATGCAGTAGAATATATGAAGATCCGTGCAAGCTGGGGTATTATCGGTAATCAGAACATTACTCCTTACTCAACATTGGCAAGTCTTAATGCAACTTCTTTCAACTATGGTACTAACACCAACTATACTGGTTACTGGGCAGGCGGCATTGCTACCCCAGACTTAACATGGGAGAAGGTTAAACAGCTTGATTTCGGTATTGATCTCGGATTCCTCGGCAACCGTTTGAGCGTAGGTATCGACTACTTCTCAAAGAAGACTACAGATGCTCTCCTCCAGCAGTCTTCTACAGGATACCTTGGTGGAGTTACATACTGGACCAACGCAGGTGAAGTAAGCAACAAGGGTTTTGATATTAATGTTAATGCCCAGATTATCCAGACCAAGGACTTGCAGTGGAGTTCTAGCCTCAATGCCAGTTACCTGAAGAATGAGGTAACAAAGTTGTCTGCACGGACTCCACGCCTCTATGGTGAGAAACCAGCTCTAGGTACCGTTGACCCTTGTACTATCATCCAGGAAGGTGAAGCTATTGGTACATTCTACGGTTTCAAGTGGGCAGGTTTGCAGAAGAACGACAAGGGCCAGTGGGTAGATACCTATTACAAGAGCAATGGTACAATAACAACTGATCCTGATGCAAGTACCGACCGTTTCATCCTCGGTCACTCAAATCCAGACTTCACATTCGGTTGGAACAATACCGTAACCTACAAGAACTGGGACTTCAACATGTTCTGTAACGCAGCCTTTGGTGCAAAGCGCCTGAATATCGTTCGCTACGTAATGAACGCCGAGGTTGGTGCTTCTATGTTCGTTACAGATAAGGATTACTTCGATAATGTAGGTATTACAATGCCAACAATCGGTGCAGAGAACAAGACCTATGGTAATTCAGACAAGTGGCTTGAAAATGCAGACTATTTCCGCTGCGAGAATATCAGCATTGGTTATACTTTCCCACGTTCAGTGCTTAAGTTTGCAGACCTTCGTCTGACACTTTCTTGCCAGAACCTCTTCACCATCACAAGCTATAAGGGAATGGATCCAGCAGGAGCTTCATTCAGCGACAAGAACGTCGACAACAACAATGGTATTGATATGGGTGTTTATCCTAACCCACGTACTTTCACCTTTGGTGTTCGTATGAACTTCTAATCGGAGCTTGTATGATAAAATAAAGTATTCTAATAACTAAAATATTGAATAAAATATGAAAACAAAGATATATTTAGGCTGTTTTCTTGCAGCGTCATTGCTTGCTGCAACCACTTCATGCAGCGGATTTCTTGATGAAGATCCTAAAGGACAGATGGCTCCAGACAACTACTTCACCTGCCAGGCTGACCTTGACAATAGTATCAACACCATATACGAGAAACTGAACCAGACACAGAGTTGGACCAACCCTATGTACCCACAGTGGCAGGGTGACGATATGACCGCCAATCCTGGTTCAAACAAGCAGGCTGTAGCAGCCCTCGATGGTTTCAGTTCTGATGGTGCCAACAAGGGTGTTACAGATGCCTGGAATCAGCACTATGGTCTTATCAAGGCTTGCAACTTCGTTCTTGAAGGTGCAGACAAAACCCCTACATCTGAAGTAGAGAAGAACATCGCTCGTGGTAATGCGCTTTATTGGCGTGCTTACGGCTACTTCTATCTCGTTCGTGTCTTTGGTCCTTTACCATTGATTACATCCACTAGTCTTTCTGTTCAGGACTGCGGATTATCAAGCGTAGAACAAGTATATGATCAGATTGTAAAGGATTTGGAGGAAGCAGAAAAGTTGCTACCTATCAAATACGAATCAGCACCTCGTAATCACGATGGTATTGATGCATGGGTTACGAAGCAGGCTACACAAGCTACCCTTTCTGCTGTATATATGACAATGGCAGGTTACCCTCTCAATAAAGGTAAGGCCTATTACCAACTTGCAGCACAAAAAGCTAAGGCTGTGATTGATAACAACAGCACATATGGTTTCTATCTCGATGATAACTGGAGCCACGTATATTCTATTGCTCACAACTACAACAAGGAAACTCTTGTTGGTATCGACAACAACTGGGCAAACGGTTCTTGGGATCATGATTCTGAGTTGACATCATGCAACCGTTTCGAAGGTCTCGGCGATGGCGGCTGGGGTGACTCTTGGGGTGAAGTCAAATTCTGGACAAAATTCCCTGAAGGTCCTCGTAAAGACGCTATCTATGCACCAAAGGTAACTTTCCAAAAAGGTACTGAGATTTACAAGTCGGTTTATTGGTGGGAGATTTCTCCAGAAGATGTTTGGGAAGCTATCGAAATGGAAAAAGATTCCAAGAAATTAGAAGAACAGATTAAGAAACTTGATGCAACAATCAAGGAAGAGTCTGGCAAGATAGCTGCCGGTGACATGAAGGAAGGTGACAGAACTATCAGAAAGGATAATGGTATTTACGAAAGCCATAAATTCTTCAAGGGCAAGCCTTTCGTAGAAGCTAATCACCCTATGTTCTCTATCTACACGACCAATTGCGACCCTTCTGATTCTAATGTAGAGCTCAAGCAGCCTTACGACTATACGAAGCCTAACTATACCAACATGACTAACGGACGCCGTCACCGTCTGATCCGCTATTCTGAGGTTTTACTTTGGTATGCTGAGAGTGCAGCCCGTGCAGGTATGGACTTGACAGATGCAAAGAAGTACTTAAAGCAGGTTCGTAAACGTGCCGTTACAGACTACGAGAACGTAACTCTTAGCGATGGTACAACTGTTAAGATTGACGCTATGAGTGCAGATCAGCTTGCTGATGCTTGCTACATTGAGCATGGTTGGGAGGTTGCCGGTCAGTGGACACAGATGGTTACCCGCCGTGCAGACGAGCTCCGTATGGACGAACTCAAGAAGAACTTCGACTACCGCGTTGCTAATGCTCCTATCGTTGTTGCAAAGGATGCTAAGGGCAATGAAGTTAAGGTTAAGGAAAGTGTGTCTGTTAAGAACAGCACTTGGCAGGGTGAGAATAGTATTTACTGCCCTTATCCAACAACTGAGGTTGAGAAGAACCCAAACTTGAAGAGGTAAACTTTTTAAGTAATCAATTCATAAGCTAGTCACATGACTTGTCTACTTTCCAGGTAGTATGACTCATGTAAAAACATCAAGAGGGAGTGCCAAGTGAGTTGGCACCCCTCGTTTTGCTGTTTTGATAAATATTTTAAACATTATTTTATAACTATGCGCGTAATTATAGAAAAAAACTATGACGAACTGTCTCGCTGGGCAGCGCGTCACGTTGTTGAAACAATCAAGGCTTTCCAGCCTACTGCAGAAAAGCCATTCGTATTAGGTTTGCCTACCGGTTCTTCACCTATGGGCATGTATGCAGAAATCGTAAAGGCTGTGAAGGCTGGCGAAATCTCTTTCAAGCACGTACTCACTTTCAACATGGACGAATATGTAGGCTTGCCAGAGTCTCATCCTGAGAGCTATCATTCATTCATGGCCCGCAACCTCTTCGACCATATCGACTGCCCTAAGGAGAATATCCAAATTCTGAACGGTAATGCAGAGAATCTGGCGGCTGAGTGCGCTCACTACGAGCAGATGATTGAGGAAGCTGGCGGCATTGACCTCTTTATCGGCGGTATCGGTCCTGATGGTCACATTGCCTTCAATGAGCCTTTCTCATCACTCACTTCCCGCCCCCGTGTCAAGTCATTGACTACAGACACCCGCATCGCCAATTCACGTTTCTTCGATGGCGATATGAACAAGGTTCCGGCTACAGCCCTCACAGTAGGTGTTGGTACCGTGATGGCTGCCAGAGAAGTAATGATTCTCTGCAACGGTCACAGCAAGGCTCGTGCTCTCCAGGCTGCTATCGAGGGTCCTGTTACACAGGCTTGGACTATCAGTGCTTTGCAGACTCACAAGCATGGCATCATCGTTTGCGATGAGAGTGCTACCGATGAATTGAAGGTCAGCACATACAAGTACTTCAAGGACATAGAAAAAGACAACTTATAGTTTTATCATGTGAATCAACTATTCTATGTTATATCAACACGTCATGTACGAGAATAGACTAGGTTGTGTGCCCTTTCTGTTGTGAAACAGGAAGGGCACTGTTGCTTTATGAAGAATAAGAGAAATACTCTTAAGAAATATCCCGATTTTTTTGGTAATTACGAATATTCAGCGTACCTTTGCAAGATATAACTTAATACAAAACATTATGGCTAATAATTATCAACCTTTCAACCGATCTTTGCTGGCGATGGCTGCCCTTCAAGCCTTGCCGCTATCTCTCTTCGCCCAGAATACAGGCGAAAAACCAAACATCCTGTATATCATGTGCGATGACCACGCCATACAGGCTATCAGCGCCTACGGCAGTGCCATCTCCCAACTGGCGCCTACCCCAAATATTGACCGACTTGCAGAAAGGGGAATGAAATTCAACGAGGCTTTCGTTGAAAACTCGCTTTCTACACCAAGCCGTGCCTGTCTGATGACCGGTCTCTACAGTCATCAGAACGGACAGCGCATGCTGGCAGAGGGCATCGATTCCACCAAAACCTTCTTCTCTGAAATGCTGCAGAAGGCAGGCTATGAGACGGCAGTAGTGGGAAAATGGCACATGTCATGCCGCCCTAAAGGTTTCGATTTCTATCACATCCTCAACGATCAGGGACAATATTACAACCCGACCTTCGCATCAACAGACCATTACGGAGAATACAAGCAGGAAATGGGATATGCCACCGACCTCATCACAGACCATGCCATCGAATACCTCGACCAAAGAGACAGAAACAAGCCATTCTGTCTGCTGGTTCATCATAAGGCACCCCACCGTCTGTGGATGCCTAGCACCAAGTATGTTGGGAAATACGGCAAAGTAAACTTCCCGCTACCTGAAACCTTCTGGGACGACTATGCGACCCGAGGCTCGGCTGCATCCACCCAGAAGATGACTATCGATGAATATATGGAAATGGTACGCGACCTGAAAGTGCCCGAAATGTACGACCCTTCTACACCGGAAGGCAGAGACTCGTATGCCGGACTCATGGGAGAGATGAACCGCATGACACCGCAGCAGCGCGAGGCTATTGATGCCTATTACATGCCGAGAAACAGAGAATTCCTGAGCAAGAATCTCACGGGTAAGGAACTGGTAGAATGGAAATACCAGAACTATATCCGCGACTATATGGCAGTGATTGCTTCGGTGGATGAGAGTGTAGGCCGACTCCTGACTTATCTCGATGAGCATCATCTCACGGATAATACCATCATCGTATACACCTCCGACCAGGGATTCTACATGGGCGAACACGGCTGGTTTGACAAGCGTTTCATGTATGAGGAATCATTCCATACACCGCTCATCATCAGCTATCCTAAGCATATCCAGCCTAAGAGCGAGTGCAACCAGATGGTACAGAACATCGACTTTGCTCCTACCTTCCTCGACCTGGCGGGCTTGAAGAAGCCTGCCTATATGCCGGGCACTTCGCTCCAACCATTGTTTGCCGGACAGCCTGTAAGAAAATGGCGTAAGAGTCTGTATTACCATTATTATGACTACCCTAATTATCATCTGGTACGCAAGCACGATGGTGTGAGAACCGAGCGCTACAAACTGATTCATTTCTACGGCAAGGGTGGTGAAAGAGCCGTTCCAGAAAACAAGTATCAGTGCCAACCGGGAACTTCAGAAAACTGGTGTTTCGAATATCTCAAATCCATCAACTACATCACCGATGATGCCGATATTGACTACTACGAGTTGTATGATATCCAGGTTGATCCGAACGAGCTGCACAACCTCTACGGCAAGCCTGGCATGCAGAAGGTAGAAAAGGAAATGAAGAAGCTCCTCGCTACCTATCGCAGGAATCTGAAGGTAGATGAGTAAAAGAACCGAACAAAATAACATTGATATGAACAAGACAATATGGTTTACAGGGGTAGGTTTGGCGTGCCTTCCTACCCTGCTCTGTGCAAAACAAAACACCCCACCCAACATTCTCTTCATACTGTGTGACGACATGGGATATGGCGATCTGGCTTGCTACGGCCAACCTTATATCCACACGCCTAATATAGACCGGATGGCACAGGAGGGAATGAGATTCACCCAGGCTTATGCCGGTTCTCCCGTCTCGGCTCCGTCGAGAGCTACCCTCATGACTGGTCAGCATACGGGACATACACATGTGCGTGGAAACAAGGAATACTGGAGAGGTGTGCCAATGGTAAAATATGGCAACAACGAGGAGTATTCTGTCGTAGGACAGGAACCTTACGACCCGCAGCATAAGATTCTGCCCGAAATCATGAAGGACGAAGGATATAGAACCGGCGTATTCGGGAAATGGGCTGGCGGATATGAAGGTTCGGCTTCTACTCCCGACAAGCGTGGCGTGGACGAATTCTATGGCTATATCTGCCAGTTTCAGGCTCATCTCTATTATCCTAACTTCCTGAATCGCTACAGTCGTGTAATGGGAGATACAGCAGTGGTAAGAGAGGTAATGGAACAGAACATCCAGCATCCGATGTTCGGCAAGGATTATTTCAAGCGCAAACAGTATTCTGCCCGCATCATCCACGACAAGGCACTGGAATGGATTGACAGACAGGATAAGGAACATCCTTTCGTAGGATTCCTTACCTATACCCTGCCGCATGCCGAACTGACCCAGCCGGAAGACTCTATTCTAGAGAATTACCAGAAACAGTTCTTTACCGATAAAACCTGGGGCGGATGGGAAGATTCGAGATACAACGCTGCGGTTCATACCCATGCACAGTTTGCCGGAATGATTACCCGACTGGACCAGTATGTAGGCGAAATCTTCGCCAAGCTGAAGGAGAAGGGACTCGACAGGAATACCGTTGTCATCTTTACTTCAGATAACGGGCCGCATGAAGAAGGTGGTGCTGATCCAGAGTTCTTCGGTCGCGACGGTAAGTTAAAAGGTCTGAAGCGCCAGTGCTACGAAGGCGGCATCCGCATACCATTTATCGCCTGGTGGCCTGAGCATATCAAGGCAGGAGCGGTGAACGATACCCAGTTTGCCTTTTACGATCTGCTGCCTACTTTCTGCGATTTGGCTGGCATCAGAAACTTTGCCAAGCGTTATACCAACAGAAAGTTGGCTGGTGATGGTTTCGACGGAATCTCTATCGCTCCTACCCTTCTGGGCAAGGATGCAGAGCAGAAACATCACGATTACCTGTACTGGGAATTTCACGAAACCGACCAGATTGGCGTGAGAAAGGGCGACTGGAAACTGGTGGTAGTAAAAGGCGAACCGCGGCTCTATAATCTGGCTTCCGATATCCACGAAGACCATAATGTGGCGGCAGAACATCCGGAGATTCTTGCCGAACTCCTGGCTGCCATCAGAAAGGAGCATCGAGACAGCAAGGATTTCGAAATTACGCTGCCAAAGTTCTGATTTTCTCTCCCGGTTACAGAGAGATAGAGATTACAACTAGATTCAAGAAAAAATGATGAACGACAACATAGCAAATCCCTTTGCCAAGCCACTGTATGTAATGCTGAAGCCTGCGGGTGCCCATTGCAACCTGGCATGCAAATACTGTTATTATCTGGAGAAGAACAAGCTCTATCCCACTGCTCAGCGACATCTGATGAGCGATGAGATGCTGGAACAGTTTACCCGAGAATATATTGAGGCGCAAACCATGAACCAGGTGCTCTTCACCTGGCATGGTGGCGAGCCTCTGCTGCGCTCCATCGACTTCTACCGCAAGGCTTTATCCCTACAGCAAAAGTATGCTGGAGGCAGGCGCATCGACAACGTAATTCAGACCAACGGCACGTTGCTGACCGATGAATGGTGCGAGTTTTTCGCCCAGAACCATTGGCTGGTAGGCATCTCTATCGATGGTCCGCAGCCTGATCATGACCATTACCGGCTGACGGCTGCGGGAAAACCATCGTGGAAGAAGGTGATGCAAGGCATCAAACTGCTGAAGAAACACGGGGTAGAATGGAATGCGATGGCGGTGGTGAATGCCTATAATGCCAATCATCCGCTGGAGTTCTACCGCTTCTTCAAGGAAAACGGCTGTCAGTTTCTGCAGTTCACACCTATCGTTGAGCGACTGACCCGACATGAGGATGGCCGTCCCCTGGCAAGTCTTGCCGACAAGGATGAGATTTCTCTGAGCGAGGCATCGGTTGCGCCGGAGCAGTGGGGCAACTTTCTCTGTGCGATTTTCGATGAGTGGGTACGGAAGGATGTGGGCAAAATCTTCGTTGAGATTTTCGACTGCACACTGGCAAACTGGATGGGTGTTTCTCCCGGCATCTGTGCTTATTCCAAGGAATGCGGTCATGCGGGAGTGATGGAGCACAATGGCGATGTTTATTCCTGCGACCACTTTGTTTTTCCGGAGTATAAGTTGGGCAATATCCGTGACCATTCGCTCATCGACATGCTTTATGGTGAGCAGCAACAGGAGTTCAGCCGTCTGAAACACAGTTCTCTTCCCCGCCAGTGCAAGGAGTGTGACATGGAGTTTGCCTGTCATGGAGAATGCCCAAAGAACCGCTTCATGAAAGATAAGTATGGCGATTCCGGTCTCAACTATCTCTGTCCGGGTTATTACCATTATTATCAGCATGTAGCGCCCTACATGGATTACATGAAGCAGGAACTCATGGCGCAGTGCCCACCTTCGAACATCATGAAAGTTGTACAGTAAGCATGACAGATTCTAAAAAAACAGCAAAATACTTGGAAAAAAGTTAGAAATATCGTACCTTTGCAGACAAAAAGCAATTTTACGAATATGAAAAGAATCAAAATGCCACTCTTGGCAAGAATCATCATTGCCATCCTGTTGGGTGTAATCTTCGGCAATTTCTTCAATGAAGCGGCCGTCAGAGCGTTTCTCACCTTCAACGGCATCTTCAGCCAGTTTCTGGGCTTTATGATACCGCTCATCATCATCGGTCTCGTTACGCCAGCCATTGCCGACATCGGTCACGGAGCCGGAAAACTCCTCCTTGCCACTGTGGGCATCGCCTTTGCCGACACCATCCTGGCGGGTCTTCTTGCCTATGGCACAGGCTCGGCACTCTTTCCTAACATGATTGCCAATTCTGCCCATGTGGCAGTAGATAAAGTGGAAGAACTCAAACCCTTCTTCGAAATCAAGATACCTGCCATGGTAGATGTGATGAGTGCCCTCGTTTTCTCGTTCATTGCCGGACTGGGCATTGCCCACAAAGGCAGCCGCACCATACAGAACGTTTTTCAGGAATTCAAGGAAATCGTATCAGGTATCATTGCCAAAGTCATCATTCCCCTACTGCCCCTTTATATCTTCGGCATCTTCCTGGGCATGACTTTCTCCGGCGAAGCCTACCACATTCTGCTGGTCTTCGCACAGATTATCCTCGTGATTCTCGTACTTCATATCGTCATCTTACTTTACGAATATCTGTTGGCTGGCGGCTTGTCCCACAAGAATCCTTTTAAGCTGTTATTCAACATGTTGCCAGCCTACTTCACGGCACTTGGCACATCATCATCAGCAGCCACCATTCCGGTAACTCTGAAGCAGACCTTGAAAAACGGCGTCACCGATGGCATTGCCGGATTCACCATTCCGCTCTGTGCCACCATCCATCTCTCGGGATCAATGATGAAGATTACCTGTTGTGCGCTCACCATCTGTCTCATCAATGGTATGCCGTGCAATCTCCCCCTCTTCCTCAACTTCATCTTCGTGCTTGCCATCTGCATGGTAGCAGCTCCGGGAGTTCCGGGAGGAGCCGTCATGGCAGCGCTAGGTCCGCTAGCCTCAGTTTTAGGTTTCAATGCTGATATGCAAGCACTTATGATAGCCCTCTATATTGCGATGGACAGTTTCGGCACCGCCTGCAATGTAACCGGCGATGGCGCCATTGCTATAGTCGTGGATAAGATATTCAGAAAGGATAAATAAAAAATAAAGAGGTGTGTCATAAGTCCATGACACACCTTTTTTTTTCAAAAAGCCACAATAGATACCATCTATCAACTTATGGCCAAAATCTTTCGTTTATCTATAATAAAAGTATTATCTTTGCAGCCGAAATCAAAATTACAAATAAGAAAATAAAAAAACAAAGAGAAAAATGACAATGGAAACAAGAAAAGAAATAGCAGCAGAAAAGAAACGTTGTGGCTCACATAATTGCACACAGGCTGTGCTCTGCACCTACCACGACTTCACCGGTATGGACGAGGAAACCATCAAGAACGCCGGCAATGCCTTTGCTGCAGGTATGGGTAACATGGAGGGAACCTGCGGAGCCCTCGTTGGCGCTGGCATCGTACTTGGACTCGCAACACAAGACAAGGCGAAGTCTATCAAGGGCATGAGAATGATAATGGATAAGTTTAAGCAACGCAATGGTGTCACACAATGCAAACTGCTGAAAGGTGTGGGCACAGGCAAGGTGCTTCGCGAGTGTCCGCTCTGCGTGGCTGATGCATCTGAATTTCTGGAAGAGATACTGGAAAAGGAAGGTATTCAGAAGTAAGTAACAATATGGCTAAGTATAAAGCAATTAACGAGCAAAACCGCTGCGTGGCATGTGGTGTTTGCGTGAAAGTATGTCCTAAGGATGCCATCAGCATCTACAAGGGATGCTATGCCCAGATAGATGAGGAGAAGTGCATAGGCTGCGGCATCTGCGAGAAAAACTGTCCGGCAGGAGTAATCCATAAAGTTTTAAGACAACCCGTTTAATTTCATCAAATTGATTCGCATGGCAAAACAGAAAAATAAGAAATGGAGTGATTACCTGTGGCTCATATCTGCCACCTATTTCATCCTCGGATTCTTCAATATTGTGTTCGCATGGCTCGGAGTCATCTGTTTTCTGATTCCGCTGCTCATGGCCATATTCGGAGGTGGAAAGGGATATTGCAACAACTATTGTGGACGAGGACAACTCTTCCTGCAAATAGGAAACACCCTGGGATGGTCGCGCAAGAAGGCGGCACCAAGATGGTTCTCGTCTAAATGGTTCCGCCATGGCTTCCTCCTGTTCTTCATGTTCTTCTTCATACAGATGATCATCCTCACCACAATGGTGGCAAAGGGCACAGAAGATCTCCATCAGACCATCCACCTGCTATGGACCTTCAACGTGCCATGGCATTGGGCTTACCCGGTAGAGATTGAGCCATGGAAGGCGCAGTTTACCTTCGGTCTCTACGGCATCATGCTCACCTCGCTGATTGTGGGCGTTCTGCTCACCATTATCTATCGTCCAAGAACCTGGTGCGTGTTCTGTCCTATGGGCAACATGACACAGCTGATATGTAAACTCAAAGCAAGATAATTTCAAGCAAGATAACTCAAAGCAAAATGAATCTGCAACAACTCAAATATATCGTAGCAATCAACCGCTTTCGCAACTTTGCGAAGGCGGCAGCCTCGTGCAATATTTCCCAACCCACACTCAGCGCCATGCTGCTGAAGTTAGAAGAAGAACTCGATGTGCGCATCTTCGACCGCACCAACAAACAGGTAACACCAACGAGTGCAGGAGAGAAAATCATCCTTCAAGCTAAAAAGACACTTTTGGAGCTAGAGAAAATCACAGAACTCGTGGCTGAAGAAAAGAACCAGATTGGCAAATCTCTGTCTCTCTCCGTAGGTCCCTCCATTGCTCCTTACATTCTTCCCAAATTCATCAAGCATTACAGAAAAGATTATCCTGAAGTAAACCTCTCTATTCAAGAGATGAAATCAGAAGAAATGTTTCATGTTTTGCAAGATGGAGAAATAGATGCTGGCATTGCTATTTCAGACCTGCCTCGTAAAGGAATACTTGAGATTCCGCTTTACACAGAACGCTTTTATGTATATTTATCGGAAGACTGCTGGCGCAAGCTGCCCGTGTTCAAGCCAGAGAATCTGGAACATGAGAACATGTGGATTATGAAAGAAGCACAATGCCTTCGCGATAGTGCCTTCTCCTTCTGTAAAGCAAGGAGCAAAGGGCACCACATCTATGAGTCAGGCAGCATAGAAACTTTAATTCGCATCGTGGATGAGAACGGCGGGTTCACCATCATTCCAGAGATGCACCTCGAATTCCTAAATGAGGCACAACGCAAGAATGTAAGAAAGATAGAAGGAGATTATCTTTCCCAGAGACGCATCTCCCTATACATTAGGGAAGACTATATCAAAGAACGGATGCTTAACACCATCATCAACAGCATGAAAGAATTTATGCCAGCGCAGATGATGAATGAAGGCAACTGGAAATATGGGATAAGACTGTAAAACTGGAGCTCCAGTTTTACAGTAAACTTGAAAATTTAGAACTTAATCCAGGTCAGCTTCTTCCAAATTCCCTCGAAAGGACCATGGGAGTGATACTTGAGCCAGAGGTTGGAGAAGAGGCATTGCACTACCACCATGGCAATACCCACAAAGAAGGCATAGGTGATGCCGAGTTTCGTCTGGAGATTGAAGCCATAATAAGCAAACAGTCCACAACCGATGATAGACTGGAGAAAGTAGTTGGTCAAACTCATCTTGCCAAACTGGCGCAGGAACGACAATCCCTTTCTGAACCATTCCTTTCCGTACCACAACAATACGAATCCTGATACTACAAACGAGAGGATGAAGAAGTTGTAGATAGGATAAAGCCAATTGTTCCATGTTTCCATGTGGCGCACATCAGCTATGCCTCCCACAATCAACACCAGGATGGAAACCGCCAGCACCTTCTTCCACAAAGCCAGGTTGTTGTTCTCATTGTAGAACCAACGCTTTCTACCCACCAGCATTCCGAGTATGAAGAGGCAGATAGTCTGCGTATGTCTTCCCTTCATCATACACCAGTAATAAGTAGCCACCTGTCCGTATCGCAGGTTGCCATAAGCATTCTCCAGGAAACTGCCGTGCTGATGACCATTATACATATTTCCATACACTTCTCTCAATGCCGATGCATCCACCTGCCATCCCGAAATGAGGGAGTAGATTTCTACCGGTTGGATAAAGAGGAAGGCAACCACCCACCAGAGCCATTTGGTAGGAAGATAACTCAATGGGATGAGAACCAGTCCATAGATGGCATAGGAGAAGAGGATGTCGCCATCAAAGAAGGCGGTGTTCACGATACCGAGCATTGCCAGGAGGAACATTCGCCAGGCGAATCTACCCGAAAAGCAATTTCCACGCTGCTGCTGATTATCATTCATGATAAAGAAGCTTAATCCGAAGAGCAGGGCAAAGATGCCATACATCTTTCCCGACAGCAGCAATGCCAGCACATCTGCCATCCAATCATCACACCCCAGCGTATAAACATGTGCTATGTTTCCATCGTACATATTGAAATGCTCCACGGAGTGATAGAGAATAATACCTGCTACGGCCAATCCTCGCAAGGCATCAGCCACATCAATACGGCTGTTTTTCAATCCTAATGTCTTGTAAAAATTCATTTTGATAATGTTATGTTAGTTATTATGAGTTGGCAAAGGTATAACATTTTATTGGAAAAAGCGAAGAAATTCATATTTTTTTCGAATCACTTCGATTCTGACATATCCGTCAGAATCGAAGTGAAAGCCAATCATCGAACTTCACGTTCTGGAAGGTATGGATGCCCAGTTTCTCGGCAGCCTCGCAGTTTTCCTTCAAATCATCGATGAAGAGGGTTTCATCGGGATAGATGTTCGCCTGCTTGACTACCTCTTCATAGATACGGGCATCAGGCTTAGCCAAATGCATTCGCTGAGAGAGGAAACAGTGCTCGAAATAATCCTCTACCCCATGGTTCTGATAAGGGAAGAGATGCTCCACGCAATAATCCCAATGTATATCAATGGTATTGCTCAAGAGGAAGAGGCGGTAACCAGCCTTCTTCAACTGCAGGAGTCGCTCCTTTTTCTCATCAGGAATCTCCACCAGCATCTTGTTGGCAGCATCGATGATCTCTTCATTCGTCACATCAGCTCCTGTCAACTCACGGGCTGCATCGCAGAATGCTTCGGTGGTAATCATTCCCACACCCAGTTTGCTCATCAGCTTCATCCCTTCACTCTGAGGATTCGGATTAGCCAGTTCCCCCATTCCTATCACCTTGAAAGCCCCGATGCATCCTTCCGGATTGAGCTTCACCAGGACATTACCTAAATCGAATATGATATTCTTGTATTGCATAATCTACACCTTATTTTAAATCGCACTTTTAATCTTTAATTAGATACTTTCTGCAAAAGTACTGTAAATTCAGGAGAAAACAAATGATTTGGAAAAAGAATGGTGGGAATATAACATTTATTAGTAAAAGAGGAAAGCCTATGTATGAGAAAGTTTTTCTAAAACTAATGCCACTATTGCCACACTTCAAGTTAACCAATTGGTTTTTAGCTATTTAAGCGTTGCAATAAGGGAATTTCCTATTATCACCTATTGCCACCTATTGCCACACTCGGGCGAAAAGCGGGGAATTCTCAGCGAAAAAGCAGAGGAATACTGATTGTTTTCGCAGAAAAACATTAAAAAAGTGGAGAAAAAGGCTTGCGGTTTCGAACATTTTTTTGTATTTTTGCAACCAACAGGAAAAATTCCTGCCGATTCCACCTAGAAGCTTACGACTCCTGTGAAACCACTTTTTATATAATTTTAATTCCAAAAACCTATGACACAAGCAGATTTAATCAGACTCTACTTCGCTAAAGGAGATGTTTACAACTCATGGAACTATTGCTTCAATTGAGCACGGATGACCGACACGAAGGTCACGAATGACCGGCGTAGCCGGGCACATTTGCCCAACGCTTCGGGCAAAGCTGGGCAAAGTCATCGACAACCCTAAGTATCACCCTATCAACAAATTAGCAGAAATATGAAGTTTACTATTACAAGAATCAACAAACAGAACAAGCTGATGGTCAGTTCGAAAACCGTAGAACGGTTTCTGGAGCGCATCGCTAAAGATGATGCCAAGCTGAGTGTCACCAATTTCAGAATGAGTGTGCCGCTCATGGAGGCCGACTACCAGTACTACAAAGGCATCAAGGAATGGCAGCACGTTTATCCAGCCGCAGAATTCAACAAGGATGAAAGCGGCAATCTCGTCTTCCAGAAATCAAACGGACTGGTGATGCTCCACTTCATCAACCTCATGTCGGACCAGGAAAAAGATGCCGTCAAGAAGACGGCCAGTCTGCTGCCGATGACCTTCGCTGCCTTCGAAGGAGCCGACGGCAGAAGCCTCATCGTGCTCGTAAGCATCTGCAACGAAGAAGGAAAAATCCCGCCAAAAGAAGCCGACGCCGACTTACTCTACCAGTCTGCCTACGAACAGGTAAAGACGCTCTACCAGTCGCAGGTACAGGCAGCCATCAAACCCGAAAAGCCATCATTGACATCCAACTTCATGCTTACGCTGGATGCCTCTCCTTATTATAACAGCAAGGCAGTGGCGATGCGCATCTCCCAAAATATGAAGAAGGTAGCCTCAGCCCCTAAGAATGTAGACGATTTAAAGACATACGATGACTATGAATTTCTCTACCGCAAGGCAGCAGAAGAGACGAAGGAAGAGATGAAAAAAGCCAACATCTCATGGCAGAACGATGAAGACCGGTTCCTTGCCGGTTTCTCAGCCATCGCAATCAAGCTCTGCAACATGGGCCTCAGCGAAGAAGAAGCTTTCATCCATATCCGCCGCAACAACTGGGGACATGTGACAGAAGAGAAACTCCGCCAGATAGTAGGCACCGCTTACGATACCCATTCCAAAGACAGGAAGACGGAGAAATCAGCCTCAGGCAGAAAGGGTCGTGCCGAAATTCTGCAGATGATCAGATACCTGGAGAGCCGGTACCAGTTCCGTTACAATACCGTGATGAAATATACCGAATACCGCCCGAACAATTCATGGGTTGGCGATTTCAGACCGGTGGATGCCCGTGTGCAGAAAAGCATGACGCTGGATGTTCAGATAGCCGACATCCACGTAAGCATCAAGGATGTAAGGAATTTTCTAGAGTCAGACCGCATCAGAAACTACAGCCCAATAGAGTCCTATCTCTATGACTGTCTGGGAAAATGGGACGGCAAGGACCGCATCCGTGCCCTGGCACGAACCGTACCCACCAACAATCCTCATTGGGAAGACTGGTTTTACACCTGGTTTCTGGGAATGGTTGACCAGTGGCGCGGCATGTATCGCCGTCAATATGGCAACAGTACCATGCCGCTGCTCATTTCCAAGCAGGGTTACAACAAGAGCACCTTCTGCCGCCGTCTCATCCCTACCGAATTATCATGGGGCTTCAGCGACAACATGATTCTCTCAGAAAAGCGTCAGGTATTGCAGGCGATGTCACAATTTCTGCTCATCAATCTCGATGAGTTCAATCAGATTTCCCCACAGGTGCAGCAGGGATTTCTAAAGAATCTGCTGCAGTTGCCTACGGTGAAAATCAAGCCGCCATACGGAAGTCATGTACAGGAATTCCCTCGTCTAGCCTCCTTCATCGCCACGAGCAACATGACCGATATTCTTTCCGACCCATCCGGCAACCGCCGTTTCCTGGGAGTAGAACTGACGGGACCTATCGATGTGAGTGGCAGACTGAACTATGAGCAACTTTATGCGCAGGCGATGCAAGCTCTGGAGCGTGGCGAAAAATCCTATTTCGACGCCAAGGAAACCGCCATCATCATGCAACATAACAGACAATTTGAGCAGATTTCCCCTATCAAGCAATGTTTTCTGCAGGTTTTCGAGCCTGCAAGTACCCCGGAAAATGGCGAATATCTGATGGCAGCCGCCATTTTCGACATTTTAAAGCAGAAATTCGGCTCTTCTCTCCAGGTTTCGAGTATACAGAAATTGGGCAGAGAGCTTCAGAATATTGAAGGTTTGAAGAACCGAAGAACAAGATTTGGTACTGAGTATCTGGTAGTTAGGAAATAACCTACTCATTTTCCATCTCATTCCCTCATAAAAAGAGTGTGGCAATGCGTGGCATTAGGTGGCAACAGAAATACCGCTTATCGCTACGCATTATTCACTTATAATCAGCGAGTTAAACCAAAGGTGACAGATGTGGCAATAGAAACAGAAAAACATTTTCGTATAAGAATCATAAAGGTAGGAATAAACTTCTTTTTACTTTACCATTCGCATGTATTGGCAATTGTGCAGAAATCATGAACTTCATTATGCGAACTCATCCACTTCATTTCACGAGTTCATCTACTTCATTGAGTTGACACATACGGCTGCGGTGGCTGAAGGAGTCGAATGTAGTGGCTGAAGGAGACGAATGCAGTGACCGAAGGAGACGAATGCGATAGCTGAAGGAGTCGAATGCGATAGTTGAAGGAGTCGAATGCGATAGCTGAAGGAAACACATTTGCACATTATTACATAAAGATAGCACCTTGACCGTACTATACATACAGTCAAGGTGCTACAGTACAAATAATCTTCCTCCTCTAATTATCCATCGTTTTGCTATTGCTTATTCCTTAACTCTTCTATCAAGTCATTTACAATATATGTATCACTCATTAGATGCAAGCCAAGTTCTTTGTCATGTAACATACGGCAAACATCAGAGTCATAGAATATCTGTAATGCCCTGTCGGTTGATATATGTAACGTATCAGCTAGTTGCTTTATGATACGAGCGATTTTATTCCATAATAAAAAATCCAACATAATTATATCCTTTCATATGATTTGAATTGTAAATACTTATCAACTATCTCCTGGCTTAAAATGCAAATCTGATAGTTGGGCTTGTGATAAACCAACTGGCGAAGAGTATGCTCAACATCTGCATAGCCATTGATATAGGCTTCTACTGCATCAATCACACGGTCGTCAGCCACTCCTCCTTCAATGATGTCATACCCACTCCAAGGCTGCTTTCCTTTTCTGCTGTCAACAATGAAGTCGAGCCATTCCTTATCGTAAGCATCAAATCGTTTTACCTTGCAATCTTGTGGTAGAGTGAACTCAAAGGTGTTCACTATTGCCTGTTCGGCTCGTCTGATAGTCTTGATACGGACAGCCCATTTGGAAGCTTGTTCAAACAAAGGCGTGAGATAGAAGCCTGGACCGAAATCCAAGTCCTTTCTGCCAATGCTTACTAAAGGCTGCTCAACAATGACATTTGAACCATGATATAATATTTGCTTTTCCATTATTCTTTTCTTTCCCAATTTTTAAGAGCTTCGACCACATCATTCGCCACAGCTTCCCGGCTCTCGGTATGTAGAGTGTCATAGCAATCTTGAATGAGACTCTTGATTAGCCCCACCTTATCCAATCGCTTTCTCATTTCAGACGGCGATATACCCATTTTTTGCGCCGAAGCCTCGATAGCCAACACCGTAAAGGCGAGGCGTTCGAACTCTGGAGCACTTTTCTGTAATAGTTCTCGATCTTCCATTCTTTACAAAATATTGTATTTAAATGCAAATTTAAAGATTTTCCCTGATATTCCACTCAATTTCGGAGTTAAATAAAGAAAAATAGCCCGATTTTGCCAAAATCTTTGCTGGTGATGGAAGAAGAATCATAAAAGTAGGAGTAAACTTCTCTGAGGACAGAAGGAGTTTGGAGAGTTGGAAGGTAGAATAAGCCGTTCCCCTTCTCCTAAGTTTTTACTCTCTAAAACATAGCAAAAGTGGTTGTTCGAAATTTCCGAGCAACCACTTTTTTCTTTACCCCATCTTCAACAAGATGTAACTTCTGCCTTCATAGACCAGTGAGTTTAATTTCTAAATCAAAGCACAAGAATGTAACTGTTCGGAAGTTCCGAATAGTTACATATATCCTGCATTTACAAACATATAAATCAGAAGTTCTATTTTATGAACTCTAATTATAAATATTATTATTGATATTATTTTCTATATTCACATCTGAGCTATTAGTTCTAACAAACTGAGCACTAATTCTTATATTACCTTCTCGCTTATTACCATGCCAATCCTCTACAATAATAGGGATAATGTTATCCCCATTTTCAAAATGCAACTTATAAGTAAAAACGTAAGGATTTCTCAATCCCTTTACAAATATTACTTTATTCTCTGGTTTCAAATCACCCCAATAGTCCCCATCATGATAACATAAGGAAGCTGTTCGTTTTATAATTACAGATTTTATATCACCTAAATACTTAATTCTAAAGGTAACATTACATTCCACCCCATTGCCATCCCAATTAGGAACATCAACAAAAGCATAACCATCTATTAATGGCTTATTAGTTGGTAATTTTACTCTTTGATTCCCCTTAAAATCTATGAAGGTATAACGATTGCCTCCTAGCAAAGAATTGACAAAATCATCTTCAATAAAAGGAGCACGTAAATCCGTAGCTATCAAGCCCAAAGGACATATACTATAAGACCAATCTTCATTAATGCCGATAAGCGTCAAACATTTATAGCCAGACTTCCCTGCATTTGCATAACAAGGAAATATACCATTACCTGTTAGCGAACTATTAGGGTAGTTTTTTACAACCATATCTTCTACAAACTTATCTAATTCGTTTTGAGAACAAGTAGCATAAAGATAATAGTACTTTGCTTTTAAATCTGATTGCACTTTATATTTCAAATTTGTCAAGTCATTCACTATTGGCACCCTCTCATTCGTCACATACTCATAATACTTCGTTCGGTTCAACTCAAACAAAACATCCCTAAACCTCAACAGAATATCGTTTCGCATCTGCTTTCGATGCTGATATGCCCAGCGTCTAATATTATCCCAAAGTTTATCATCTTGATTACTACATTTTAGAGGAGCACAAATACCAGTTATATTTGCATTCACATTCTGCATAGGAGAATACTGAAAGTTCACAAACAAAGTCGTATCTTTTACATTGGTAATCAACACTCTAACAGGAACTTTCATATTATTATTTACAAGATAATATGCCAAGGAATATTTATCCATAATCTGTCGCTTCAATAAATCTTTCAGTCCAAAAGCCTTTCGCCCTTTAGCAGAATCTGATAATATGACTTCATTCAACACTGACACCTTATATTTATAGGTATTAAACGTGTCTGTTTCAAGGACTATAGAATCAGAAAATCCTGAAATTTCCACATTTGATACCACAGCCATTTTTCTGCATCCTTGTAATATGAAGAAGAAAGTTACAAAACAAAAAAAGCTAATTATTTTTTTATCTACGTAATTCATTATTTATAACATTTTATACTATTAAAAAGCATCACTGACACCCGTTTATTGCAATTTCAAATTGCCATCAACAACAAGACATAATTTATATTGTACATTTCTGTTTATCTACTCTACAGAACCTTCTTTTTGAAATTTTCATGCTCTGTAATTCTGACATAAACATCGTGTATTGGTAAATTAGGATGCTACCCTCTATCTGTATAAAAGAAAATATTATAACACCATTTGGTACACCCAACATAAAAGTATCTCCTCCTTTTATAAGCATGATTAACAATCATTCCACACGTATCTTTGACAATAATAACATAATCACAGCCCTTCGATGTTTTTAAAAAAATTTTGTTAGAGCCACTTTTCTCATATGGATAATAATCAGAATAAGGCTTTAAGCCTTTCTTCTTTTCGTCAACTTCTGACCTTTCGAGGCTTTTATAAATACAACTAACAATATTGCCCAGAACTACGCAACATACAGAAAACCACAAAATAGAAGAAATACCTGCTATTATAGCTGCTCCCCACACCCCGAAAAAGGAGATTTACCTGATTTGCCAACTTTTGAAGTCATAAATTACCATGTCCAAATTTGAGTGTTATTATTTGTGCTCTTCTGAGTCGTATTTTTATTGCCAAACATGTCTGTATTACTTGTCGAAGACCCTACCAAATTACCATATACATCCTTATAATTTGTTGTTGTAGTACCCAGGAAATCTGTAGAAGTAGTTGATGTTCCTGTATTATTTCCGTATGAATCTCTATATGTCGTATTGGTATTACCCATATAATCTATATTGCTTACAGAAGTTCCCATCGTGTTACCATATTTATCTTTGTAAGTTGTTGTCGTATTACCAAGATAATCAGTACTTGTTGTAGCAGAGCCGATAGTATTTCCATACGCATCTTTAAGCGTAGTATTTTCATGTCCCCAATAATCCACACTACTATTAGAATATCCAGTGGTATTTCCATATTTGTCCTTATGGGTAGTCACTGTATTTCCAAAAGAATCCGTACAACTTTCCGATGTTCCAACATCATTAAAGAATTGGGCATTAGAAGACAGACTTATAAACAACATGCTAAGCATAAAAAATAACTGTTTCATATATAACTTTTATTTAGGATTAATTATTAATTTTTTTTCTTATTAAGCTTTATCGTTTGTTTCACACGATCTATAGCAGTACCCGCTTCATAAAAGCCTAACTTATATGCTTTTTTATATCCTTCAATGCTTCTTTCAAATTTCCAAGACGCTCATTCGCCACCCCTAATCCTACATACACATCAGAGCTATACATAGATGTATTTAAAGCATACTGAGCATAGGTTATAGCCGCAGAATTTTGATTCTTATCTAAAGCATCATACATTAAATTACGATAATACTCAAAGTTTTGCTTTATACGAGCATAATTACTAGCCATCACATTAAGATAAGCAGAAGACATAGAGTCATCAAACATACTTATAACAGGAACGGATACTGCTTGATCATACATTCCTACCTGCGCATAACTCTGTCCATATGAAAGACATAGGAACAAAGAAAAAATTAAACTCTTCTTCATTGCTAAATATTTTTATAGCCAACTGTTTCCCAGAAGTAAGCAATTATCAAAAAGTAGGGCGTGGGAACTATTGATATTGCTTTCTCGAGGTTCAGGAAATACCCACAACTAAACAATAAACAATAGCCCACTCCTCATGATATATTGTTTCTTTTAAAAAGAATACAATACGTCCAAGACGTGAACGCCATTGTCTATCACCCTTAGCTGTTGAAATTTTCCGAATTTCGTGAAAGGGTAATATCTTTAACGCTCATTATTATCTATTATGAAGTTATCAACGTAACAAGTCTCTGCTCATGACTCAAACTTCGCCACAAAGATAAATAAATCTTCCGAAACCTCCAAACTTAATCATAATTTTCTTGCACTTTCAAATGATATTTAACAGAAAAAGTCACAAAGAAGCGTAGAAAAGAACTATTCTACCTCTTTGTGACTCATAATATTAATCACAATATTCATTTTCCAATATTACATCATTTTCTTCAAATCTTCCTCCATGATCGAGATTCCACCTAGCCCGAACTTCTCGACTAGCACATTCGGTGAAACAAAAACAGGCAAAGTAGGACAGATGTGGATATTCTTGATACCGAGGCTTAAGATGGCAAGCAATACGATGACCGCCATCAGTTCATCCCCAGCGATATAGAAGACTATCGGAAGGGCGTTGATGTCGTTGACTTGAAATATTTCTGCAACTTCATTGCCACGACCACCATGAATAACTGGCGTTGCACTGTCCTACTTCCAACACCCGAGGATGCCCAGAATATCGCCCAAAGACAACTTAACATAGCGATACTTAGCGCAACCCGATGGCAAAATAACCATATATTTCGGCAAGTCCTTGGCAAATTCCTCATAGTAAGTACGGATCTTCATCCAGCCATCGCAACCACTCATCACTACAAACTTCTTGAAGGCTCCGCTTTTCACAGCCTCCACAATCTTGTCGGCAAGAGCGCCGACCTGTGCATGGGCAAAATCACCGATGATTTCTCCTTACTCTATCGCCATAGGAGGCTCGCAAATCATTGCTATCACCTCAGAGAAGTCCTTGTGCCCTTCCTTGCTTGTAGGGATATGCTTCCAACCTGAATTACCTGTGGAATTGAGCGTAAAGACTCTATCCTTGCAAGAAGCATTTGGAAGTGGAGGCACGACGCAATTAGCGGTGAAGATGATAGGCCCGTGAAACGACTCAAACACCTCCTTCTGTCTCCATCACATTTTGCCATAATTGCCCACCAAATGCTTGTATTGCTTCAACTTAGGATAAAATGGTCTGACAACATTTCACTGTGGGCATAGATGTTGATGCCCTGTCCCTCGGTTTGGCGCAAGAGGTCTTCAGTGTCGTGCGAGTCGTGTAAACTAATCAAAAACATGGATTCGGTTTCACTCCGATGTTCACCTTTGTCATCTCAGGATTGCCATAAGCCTCGGTGTTTACCTTGTCGAGTAAAGCCATTACATCGACACCTATTTTTGCTGTTTCGAGCACCAAGTTCAAGAGTACCTCTACACTCAAATTCGGGCTGTATATAACCGAGAATACACAACACATAAAGGCGATAATACGGGGTTGCCCCCGTCGAGCGGCATTTTTATAATAAGCCACCATATCCTTAAGCCAATATGCTATCATAGTTTTAATATACTTTTAGAGTATCACCCAAACACCGGCATTATCCTTACCTTCGTACCTTATGACACCCGCTTTTTGCATTACCGCCAAATCTTTTCTCCGTTCTTGAAGTCTCCGACATGGTTACCGACAAAGTCTCCGACATTTATTGTCGGTAACCAACTTCCCATAAAACGATAACATATTGGTTTTCAATTATTTTTCTTTCCGACATATTACCGACATGTTACCGACATGTTACCAACATGTCTCCGACATTTACATCGGCATTACCGCCACTATTACCGCCACATTACCGCCAAAACAATATTTGCACCGACGTTTTACACCGACAAAACAGCATCAACCTTCAGCGTTCACAGACCAACTGCAAATTGATTACTTTCGTAAAATTATCCCAAAAGGGATAAGAACAGGAGAAAAGGGGATTATACATTATTATATATAGGAATTCTTTGGGAAAATAGTGGGCATAACATTATTGAATATCAGCAACTTAATCGTTTCATTGTGCAAGTTGAGGCATTTTCATTATGCAAGTTGAGGCATTTTCATTGTGCAAGTTGAGGATTTATCATAAAAAATGGTGTTTCATTCCTCAAAATGAAACACCATTAACCTAAATTTTATGCTGATAATCGAATTTCGCAACTAGTTGCTATAAGCACTTTCACCATGCTCGTAGATGTCGAGACCTTCCTCCTCTACTCGCTTGTCAACACGTACACCTACACTCTTATCTACTACCTTGAAGATAATGTAGGTAACTACTACGCTGTAGATGATGCTTACCACGGTGGCTACAACCTGAATCCAGAGCTGATGCCAGTCGCCATAGAGGGCACCCTGTACACCTTCGGCTCCTGTTACATACTGAGTGGCGAAGACACCGGTGAGGATAGAACCTAGGATACCACCCATACCATGAACACCAAAGGCATCGAGGGCATCATCATACTTGAACTTCTCCTTTACTACCGCTACCATGAAGAAGCAGACGATGGTGGAAATGATACCGATGCAGAAAGCTCCGAAAATATCGGTACTGCCGGCTGCAGGAGTGATGGCCACCAGTCCGGCAACAGCACCGGTACAAGCACCTACCGTAGTTGGCTTCTTGTTTACAATCCAGTCGATGAGCATCCAGGTAGTGGCTGCCGCTGCTGTGGCAATATGGGTTACAAGGAAGGCATTGGCTGCCAGACCATCAGCAGCCAATCCGCTACCGGCATTGAAACCGAACCATCCCAACCAGAGGAATGACATACCCATGAACACGAAGGTGATGTTGTGAGGTGTGATAGGATGACCCGCACGGTAATCATCTCGCTTGCCTACACAGAGTGCCATGACCAGAGCGGCTACACCGGCATTGATATGAACCACGGTACCACCTGCAAAGTCGATGGCTCCCATCTCCTGCAGGAAACCGCCTCCCCATACCCAGTGGGCCATTGGAAGATAAGCGATGATAACCCAGAGGATGGTGAAAAGTACATAACCGCTGAACTTCACACGCTCGGCAAAAGCACCGAGAATCAGGGCTGGAGTAATGAGGGCGAACATGCACTGGAACATTGCAAAGGTGAGCTCCGGAATGCCTGTTGGCATGATGGCATCCAAGCCAATGCCGTGAAGAAAACATTTATCGAAACCACCGATGGCGCAAGCCAGAGGATTGCCCGAATCGGCATATTCTGTAGAGAATGCCCAGGAATATCCGAAGGCTACCCATATCAGACTGACTACTGCCACAATGAAAACCGTCTGCATCAGGATGCTGAGGATATTCTTCTGGCGCACCAAACCACCATAAAAAAGTGCTATACCCGGGATTGACATCAAAAGCACCAAGATGGTTGCCATGATCATCCACGCTGTGTTACCCGTATCAAGTGTAGTTAATAATAAACTGCTCATACTTATATCTTATAGTTAAATTAGAATACAATATTATAATATAGCCTCTCAAATATAAACTTCAATACCAATCATAAAGTTCAATGTTCAAACCTCAAAATTCAAAGTATCTTTATTCCTCTTTCTCAGCGTTATACAATGCGATGTCGCCTCGCTCGCCGGTCCTGATTCTAACGGTATCGAGTACAGGAATCACGAAGATTCTGCCATCTCCTACTTCACCGGTCTGTGCAGCGCCCTGGATGGCGGCGATGGTTGGTTCCACGTTCTTGTCACGAACCACGATGTTCAGGAGCACACGCTCGATGCTGCTGGTATCATACATCACACCACGGTAAATGCGAGCCTGGCGCATTTTACCCTCACCTCTTACATTATAATAAGAGAACCACTCGATGTCTGCTGCTAAAAGCGCCTTCTTGACATCCTCGAATCTAGACTTGCGGATAATTGCCTCAATCTTCTTCATAATCCTTTAATAATTAATAATGTGTTAATACTTCTATTGATTGTCTCTTTTCGAAAACGGACCTTCATTGGTTGCCATCCAAATCAAGCCTTTCTTTTACACTATGTTCGTTTTCGGCTGCAAAATTAATACATTTTGTCAGCATTTTAAAGAAAACAAAAACATTTCGCTTTCACTTTTTGTCAAACATTTTAAATTTATCGAGGCTTATCATATTCTCCTTACAATTTGTAAGGCAGAAAGTATTTTTATGACACAAATTGTAAGATTGCGAAAAATAATCAAGATTTCTGTATTTATTTTCTTGCATATTTCAACAAATCGTCGTACCTTTGCAACCGAAATCAAACAAATAGTCATCGAAATATTCGAAAGACTAGCAAAAAGTCAAATCTCAAAAGAGATAAGACATGAGAGATAAAAGAAGAGTATTCAAACATAAAGAACAACGCAGATGAAAGAAACAGTTCATTTTACAAAGATGCAGGGAGCGGGTAACGATTATATATATGTAGATACCCAACAATACGACATCCCTGACCCAGAGAAGGCGGCCATTGCCTGGAGTGCTTATCACACGGGCATAGGAAGCGACGGACTGGTTCTCATCGGAAAGCCGCACGACGGCATAAGAGCAGATTATTCGATGCGCATCTTCAACGCCGATGGTTCTGAAGCGATGATGTGCGGCAATGCAAGCCGATGCATCGGTAAGTATCTTTACGAAAAGGGATTGACCCGAAAGGACACCATCCGACTGGAAACACTTTCGGGTATCAAGATCTTGAAACTTCATCTTCAGGATAATAAAGAAGTTGTGGAATCGGTAACAGTAGACATGCTGGAACCCAAACTTGAAAATCCCGAGCAATTCATAGGCCCTTCGGTGCTCGAAGCTGACGGCAGAAAATTTGAAGGCACCTATGTTTGCATGGGTAATCCGCATTTCGTTACCTTCGTGGATGACATCGACACCATCGACATCGCCCACTATGGTAAAATCCTGGAAAGAGACAAGGCATTTCCCCAGAGATGCAACATAGAATTTGCACAAGTAACTGACACAGACGCCATAAGGACACGAGTTTGGGAAAGGGGAAGCGGAATAACAATGGCTTGCGGAACAGGAGCCTGTGCCACAGCCGTAGCCGCAGCCCTTACCAACCGTACCGGCAGAAAAAGCAGTATCGTGATGGATGGCGGAACGCTGGAAATAGAATATAGCGAGGCTGATGATCATGTTTACATGACGGGACCTGCAGCCTTCTCATTCGAAGGAGAAATTGAATTATAAATAAGAGCAAACTTAAATAACAAATGGTCGATAATGACCACAAATAAAAGGAGAAACAAAATATGGCATTAGTTAATGAACATTTCCTGAAGTTGGCCAACAACTACTTGTTTGCCGACATCGCAAAGAAGGTGAACGCCTACAAGATTGCACATCCAAAGCAGCGTGTAATCAGTCTGGGCATCGGTGACGTAACCCAGCCTCTCTGCCCTGCCGTCATCAAGGCGATGCACAAGGCTGTAGACGAGATGGCTGAGCAGGCTTCTTTCAGAGGCTATGGTCCGGAACGAGGCTACGACTTCCTCCGCGAGGCTATCATCAAGAACGACTTTCTGCCACGTGGCATTCATCTTGACGCCAACGAGGTATTCGTAAACGATGGAGCCAAGAGCGATACGGGAAATATCCAGGAGATTTTGAGATGGGATAACAACATCGGCGTTACCGACCCGATTTATCCGGTTTATATAGACTCTAACGTGATGATAGGTAGAGCCGGAGTCTTCGAGAACGGCAAGTGGAGCAATGTAACCTACATGCCTTGCGATGAGAGCGATGACTTCATCCCTCAGATTCCAGATCACCGTGTGGACATGATTTATCTCTGTTATCCAAACAACCCTACGGGTACGGTCATCTCGAAAGAAGAACTCAGAAAATGGGTAAACTATGCTATCAAGAACGAGAGCATCATCCTCTATGATGCAGCCTACGAGGCATATATCACCGACCCATCAATTCCTCATTCTATCTACGAGATTCGTGGAGCCAGAAAGGTAGCGATAGAATTCCACAGTTATTCGAAGACTGCCGGATTCACCGGTGTGCGTTGTGGTTACACCATCGTTCCTAAAGAGTTGAAGGCAAAGACATTGGCAGGTGAGGAAGTGGCATTGAATCCTATCTGGGACCGCCGCCAGTGCACCAAGTTTAATGGTACAAGCTATATCAGCCAGCGTGCTGCCGAAGCCATCTACACCCCTGAGGGTAAGGAACAGGTGAAGGCAACCATCAATTACTATATGGAGAATGCCCACTTCATGAGAGCCGAACTCCAGAAACTCGGCTTGAGAGTATATGGCGGTGAGAATGCACCTTATCTCTGGGTGAAGACGCCAAACAATACACCTAGCTGGAAATTCTTCGAAGAGATGCTTTATGGTGCCAGCGTAGTCTGCACTCCAGGTGTCGGCTTCGGTCCATCGGGCGAAGGCTACATCCGACTCACCGCCTTCGGCGAGCATGAGGACTGCAAGGAAGCCATGGAGAGAATTGCCAAATGGCTGGGAAAATAAACGTTCCAACAGATTATAAAAACATTGAAAATCAGAAATTTTAAAATATATAAGGTATGAGCAACTTAAGATTTGAAGCTGTTTCAGAGGCTTCCAAGAGAAAGCCTGTTGAGGTAACCGCTCCTAGCGAGCGACCAAGTGAATTCTTCGGAAAGAAGGTATTCAACCGACAGAAGATGTACAAGTATCTCCCTGCAGATGTCTATGAGAAACTGATAGACGTCATCGACAACGGAGCACGTCTCGACCGTAACATCGCCAACGCCGTAGCCAAAGGCATCAAGCAGTGGGCTGACGAGAATGGCGTAACCCACTACACTCACTGGTTCCAGCCATTGACAGAAGGTACTGCCGAGAAGCACGATGCCTTCATCGAGCATGATGGCAAGGGTGGTATGATCGAGGAATTTTCAGGCAAGTTGCTCGTTCAGCAGGAGCCTGATGCATCATCTTTCCCATCTGGCGGTATCCGCTCAACCTTCGAGGCTCGCGGTTATTCTGCATGGGATCCAACATCTCCTGTATTCATCATCGACGATACACTCTGTATCCCTACTGTCTTCATCTCTTACACAGGTGAGGCACTCGACTATAAAGCTCCATTGCTCCGTTCATTGCACGCTGTAAACGTAGCAGCAACAGAGGTTTGCCACTACTTCAACCCAGATGTCAAGAAAGTTATTTCCAATCTCGGTTGGGAGCAGGAGTACTTCCTAGTAGATGAAAGCTTGTATGCAGCACGTCCTGACCTGATGCTGACAGGCCGCACCCTGATGGGTCACGATTCAGCCAAGAACCAGCAGATGGACGACCACTACTTCGGAGCCATCCCAGAGCGTGTTCAGGCATTCATGAAGGATTTGGAAATCCAGGCTCTTGAACTCGGTATTCCTTGCAAGACCCGTCACAACGAGGTAGCACCAAACCAGTTTGAGTTGGCACCTATCTTCGAGGAGACCAACCTTGCCGTTGACCACAACATGCTCCTGATGAGCTTGATGAAGAAGGTTGCTCGCCATCACGGTTTCCGCGTACTTCTCCATGAGAAGCCATTCGCAGGCATCAACGGTTCCGGTAAGCACAACAACTGGAGTCTCGCTACAGATACAGGCATTCTGCTTCATGGTCCTGGCAAGACACCAGAGGATAACCTCCGTTTCGTAGTCTTCATCACAGAGACTTTGATGGGTGTATACAAGCACAACGGTTTGCTCAAGGCATCTATCATGAGTGCAACCAATGCGCATCGTCTGGGCGCCAACGAGGCACCTCCAGCAATCATCTCTTCATTCCTCGGCAAGCAGCTGACCGACCTTCTCGAGCACATTGAGAAAGCCGACAAGAAGGATCTCTTCACCGTAGCTGGCAAGCAGGGCATGAAGTTGGATATCCCTGAGATTCCAGAGTTGATGATTGATAACACCGACCGTAACCGTACATCACCATTCGCCTTCACCGGTAACCGTTTCGAGTTCCGTGCCGTAGGTTCTGAGGCTAACTGTGCATCAGCAATGATAGTATTGAACACAGCCGTAGCCGAGGCTTTGACCGACTTCAAGAAGCGTGTGGATGAGTTGATTGCCAAGGGTGAGGACAAGACATCTGCCATCATCGATATCGTTCGTCAGGATTTGAAGACCTGCAAGCCAATCCGTTTCGACGGCAATGGTTACTCAGATGAGTGGGTAGAGGAAGCAGCTAAACGTGGTCTGGACTGCGAGAAGAGCTGTCCTAAGATTTTTGAGCGTTATCTCGACCCTGCCACTATCAAGATGTTCGAGGATATGGGCGTCATGAAGAAGAACGAGTTGGAAGCCCGTAACGAGGTGAAATGGGAGACCTACACCAAGAAGATTCAGATTGAGGCTCGTGTAATGGGCGACTTGAGTATGAACCACATCATCCCTGTGGCTACTCACTATCAGAGCCAGTTGGCTAAGAATGTGGAGAACATGATTGATATCTTCGGCGACGAGGAAGGCAAGAAGTTGACAGCCCGCAACATCAATATCATCAAGAAGATTGCCGAGCGCACTCAGATTATCGAGACAGGTGTTGAGGAGTTGGTAAATGCCCGCAAGGTTGCCAACAAGATTGAGAATGAGCACGATAAGGCAATTGCTTATCATGACACGGTAGCTCCAAAGATGGAGGAAATCCGTTATCAGATTGATAAGTTGGAGTTGACTGTAGCCGATGAGCTCTGGACCTTGCCTAAGTATCGTGAACTCCTGTTCATCCGCTAATCAGCAATGTCTTCAAAATAGATAAGACATATTTCTGACAGATAAAAAAACAAAGCTCTAACAAGAGCTACTCTTCATCAGATATAACAATTGAACGATCAATCTATTTCTTTTATTGGTTGTTTAAGTTTGCGCGGAGTGTGGTTGTGAAATCACGCTCCGCTTTTTTTCCCCAAAAAGCCTACACCTAAGCACACTCTGTATTTAGGAAATACTACCTGCCTCGGTATCAGAATCTAATCATACACATTTCTCCATCAACACAAAGGTGATGAATCCCAGGAGAAGGGCGTAGGTGGCTTGCTTCTGAAAGCCATGGGCATGGGTTTCGGGAATCATCTCGTCGCTCGTTACATAAAGCATGGCGCCACCGGCAAAGCCCAGCATCACGGGGAGGAAGGTGGAAGAGGCTGAACCCAAACCGAAACCCAACAGAATGCCTATCACTTCGAGCAGGGCGATGAAGATGGAAATGAAGAAGGTGCGGACTGCTGTAACACCAGCCATCATTAAAGGAGCAATAATCACCATACCCTCAGGGATGTTCTGCAGGGCGATACCGAAGGATACCCCCCACTCCGTTGCTCCCTCTGCCGAACAGACACTCACTCCAGCAGCCATGCCTTCGGGCAGTTTATGTAGGGCTATCGCCATCACGAAGAGCATCACCTGACTGAGTCGGGCATTATTGCGATGCTCCTCGGGGTCTAGTCCCGTGATATGATGAAGATGGGGAGTTACCAGATCCAGCACATTCAGAAACAAGGCTCCTGCCATCACGCCGATTACTACCAGCCACCAAAGACTGGTCTGTTCAAAGGCTGGCACTATCAGTCCCAACGTGGAAGCTGCCAACATGATTCCGGCACAATATCCCAATACGGCGTCGTTCCATTTATGAGGCAACTCCTTGACGAAGAATCCCAAAATGGCACCTATAATCGTGGCACCGCAAAGTCCGGCAGCACTAATCAATACGTTTGTCATAATCAATAAAATATATCGAAGTTATCCAGTTAAACACATGAAGATGCAGATACATCATAGAAGAAAAAAAGCATGGACAACCCTCACAGTCATCCATGCCCATCTATTTCGTATCTGATCTATTCAGTTATTATTAATTATATTTTGTTATGGTGAAATTGGTGTTTTCCAATTTCACATCATCATTCCTATTTCAACTTCGTATAACCGTAAGCTGCGCTATTGCCCAACTGCTCTTCGATGCGGATAAGCTGGTTGTACTTAGCCATACGGTCGGTACGGCTCATAGAACCTGTCTTAATCTGACCAGAGTTTGTTGCTACGGCAATATCAGCAATTGTTGTATCCTCGGTTTCACCAGAACGATGGGAAGTAACGGTGGTGTAACCATGACGGTGAGCCATCTCGATAGCATCCAGTGTCTCGGTAAGAGAACCAATCTGGTTCACCTTGATGAGGATAGAGTTGGCAGCACCCATCTTGATGCCCTTCTCCAGGAACTTCACGTTGGTAACAAAGAGGTCGTCACCTACCAACTGGCAACGATCGCCGATGGCAGCAGTCAACTTTACCCAGTTGTCCCAATCGTTCTCGTCAAGGCCATCCTCGATTGAATCGATAGGATATTTGGTAATCAATTCTTCCAGGAACTTGATCTGCTCAGCAGCAGTCAGTTTCTTACCATTAGGATCCTTCTTCTTGCCATCCTTCAACTGGCGGTAATCGTAGTACCACTCACCATTTTCCTGAACGGCAAACTCGCTGGCAGCACAGTCCATGGCAATCTTCACGTCCTTTCCTGGCTCATAACCGGCATCCTTGATAGCCTGGCAGATGCTGTCGAGCGCATCCTCAATACCATCGAGTGCAGGAGCAAAACCGCCCTCATCACCTACGGCAGTAGAAAGACCGCGGCTCTTCAGGAGCTTAGCCAAGGCATGGAACACCTCAGCACCCATACGGATAGCCTCCTTCTCGGAAGGAGCACCCACAGGACGGATCATAAATTCCTGGAAGGCGATAGGCGCATCAGAGTGAGCACCACCATTGATGATATTCATCATAGGAACAGGAAGAGTGTAAGTATTGCAACCGCCGATATAGCGATACAATGGAATATGGAGATACTCAGCAGCAGCATGAGCCACAGCCAAAGAAACACCGAGGATGGCGTTGGCACCCAGATTAGACTTGGTCTTGGTACCGTCGAGTTCCAACATCTTATAATCGATGGCACGCTGCTCCAAGGCAGAAAAACCTACCAAAGCCGGAGCAATCACCTGATTCACGTTCTCTACTGCCTTCAAGACACCCTTGCCGCCATAGCGGTTCTTGTCGCCATCACGAAGTTCCAAAGCCTCGTTCTCACCAGTTGATGCACCAGAAGGAACCGATGCACGACCAACGATACCTGACTTCAAAGAAACTTCAACCTCTACTGTAGGATTGCCACGAGAATCCAAGATTTCTCTTGCATGAACATTTTCAATAATCATAATACTATAATACTTTTAATTACGTTAAACATTTTTTCCGAGTGCAAATTTAGGTATTATCTGACAAATCTCCAAATTTCGGGCATCATCAAAAGTAGGTATCGCCCGAAAATACCTACATATAGGTAAGGAGAGGCATGGAAATTTGAGATGCTACCAAATTGTCAATTTATTTTAATTTTATCAATCAGTCCTTCGAAATCCTCCTTTTGCATAGCACCCATCTGCACAGATGGTTTGCCTTTCACGGGGATGAAGAGGAAGGTAGGAATGCTGCTGATACCGAAAACAGAAGCAAGTTCGGTCTCCTGGTCGATATCCACCTTATAGAAATCTATCTTGCCGGCATATTTCCCGGCGAGAGATTCCACTACGGGAGCCATCATCTTGCAAGGACCACACCAGGTGGTATAGAAATCGATGACGGCAGGACGGGAACCGGCAAAGACCCACTCATCCGGATGAGCCTCGTAATCCATAATCTTTTTTCTGAAATCAGATGTGGTGAGATATTGCACCTTGGCAGTTTCAGTTTTCTCAGTTTTCCCTACAGCCGTTTGAGGAGAAACAGCAGGTGCTTTCCTGTTCTGAGAACAAGAAACAAGAAATGGTAGAAATAAAACAGCTGCTAATATGATTTTCTTCATAGTTTTTCGTTGTTTTAATTTGAGAGGGTGTGCCATTAGTCTATTACACACCCTTTTATTACAATTAATCACTAATAAATAATCACTATTCACTAATCACTACTCCTAATCCTTTAAAGAATAAGTAACGGTAGTAACAACCCTTACCTTTTTAATATATGGGGTATTGGAATCGCGGTCTTCGATAGAGAACTGGCCCTGGTCGGCATTCATAATCTTGTCTATCTTACTCTTGCTGTTCTCAGCAAACTGGGCAGCAGTCTGCTCAGCATTCTCTATCGCTTCCTGCATCATTTTAGGTTTCATCTGACGGAAGGCAACATACTCATACTTCACCGGATTCTCGTAACCACCATCCACAATGGCAACCCCCTTCTGAAGCAGATCACCCTGACGGGCAATGATACTGCGAACCAGTTTCACATTCTTGGATGTAACCGTGATGATGGAAGTAATGTTATAACGATACCCCTGGCGGTTTTCGCCATATCGTTCAGCATTGAGGTCGATGACCACAGGCGCATTCACATTGATTTCATTAGCCTTAACACCATTCTCCACCAGGAAGTTTCTGATGGTTCTCGTAGTGGCATTGATTTTTTGATAGAGTTCAGGCAGGTCATTGCCTATTTCCTTGGAAACGATAGGCCACGTCACCTTATCAGCCTCCACCTCCTTTTCGGCAAGGCCTTTCACTACAACCTTTCGATCATTACTAATCACACTTTCAAGTCCCGACTTGATACAAAATCCAAGCACGATGATGCCGATGGTTAAAATCACGGCTTGCTTAATACCAGAATTGATGTTCATAATTAGTCCTCCATTATTAAGTTGTTAAAATTGAATTTCCATTCTATCTCAGATTGAGTTGCAATTTGAGTTTTCAAAGATACAATAAAAATATAGAAAAACGACACTTTATAATGATAAAATATGCTAAAACAGCCCATATCAACCCATAAGCACCATTTTTCTGCCCAAAAGCTTGCATATATTACCAAAAAAAACTATCTTTGCAAAAGATAGGCTGCACCTCAGCAAAATATTTCTAACCCAAAAACAATAAAATGGATTACAACATGATTGGGACCGCATGGTCGTTACTGCCTCCTATCGTCGCCATTGCTCTGGCGCTGAAGACGAAGGAGGTCTATTCTTCTCTTTTTATCGGTATCATACTGGGTGCCGTTCAATATTGTATTTCGATGGGAACAGGTTTCGACGGATTCCTCGTTCACCTGACAAACCACACTGTAGGTGAAGGCGATGATGCCAAGGCATACGGTTTGATACATTGCCTTTCCGACCCATGGAATGTGGGCATTCTAGTATTCCTGGTGGTATTAGGCAGCATCGTTTCACTGATGAACAAGGCGGGTGGTTCAGCTGCTTTCGGCCGTTGGGCTTCCAAGCACGTACACTCGAAGGTTGGCGTACAGATTGCTACCATCCTGCTCGGCATTCTGATATTCATCGACGATTACTTCAACTGCCTTACGGTGGGTTCGGTAATGCGTCCTATCGCAGTGCGCAACGGTGTTACCAAGGAGAAGCTGGCTTATCTCATCGATTCTACAGCCGCTCCGGTCTGCATCATCTCCCCTATCTCGAGTTGGGCAGCTGCGGTATCGGGCTTCGTATCAGGAGGTGAGAACGGACTGGCACTTTTCTGCAAGGCGATACCTTTTAATTTCTACGCATTCTTTACCATCCTCTTTATGTTTGGCATCGTGATACTGGGCTTCGACTTCAAGGCGATGAGCAAGTATGATGCAAGACTGAAGGAATGGTACGAGCGAACCAATGGCGGGAAGCTCGATGAGGTGAGCGATACCAAACTGCAGATTGTTGAGCATGGTGTGGGAGCCAAACAGGAAGAGGATTCCAAGAACAAGGGAACCGTGAGCGACCTGGTGATACCAATCATCATGCTGATTATCTTCTGCATGGTGGGTATGGTATATTCAGGCGGATTCTTCGATGCCGATAATGCCAACTATCTCAATTTTGTGGATTCCTTTGCTGCGAGCAATGCCTCTGTAGGCTTGGTAATCGGTTCATTGGCTGCCCTGATTCTTACCATCATGATGTTTACCATTCGCAAGACCTTGCCTTTCGACGAAGCGATGAGTAGTCTCATCAAGGGTTTTGAGGCGATGGTACCAGCCATTCTGATTCTTACTTTGGCATGGACGCTGAAGAGTATGACCGACTCGCTGGGTGCGGCAGAATATGTATCATCGGTTGTAGCGAGCAGTGCCTCAGAACTTCAGATGCTTCTTCCGGGCATCATCTTCCTGGTAGCAGGCTTCCTGGCATTTGCAACGGGTACCTCCTGGGGAACCTTCGGTATTCTGATTCCTATCTGCATCGCCGTATTCCCTGGTGCTGATCCTTTGCGTATCATCTCTATCTCGGCATGTATGGCTGGAGCGGTATGTGGCGACCATATCTCTCCTATCAGCGATACCACCATCATGGCGAGTGCGGGAGCGGAATGCAAGCATGTACATCATGTATCATCACAGTTGCCTTACGCCCTGACTGTAGCCTGTGTGAGTTTCCTCACCTTCGTTGTAGCGGGATTCACTCATACGCTGGGTATGGTAACGAGTGCCATCATCTCGTGGATATTCGGTGTTGCCATGCTTGGTTTTGCTTTATTTTATTTAAATAAGCGCCAAAAAGGTAAATAGTTCTTAATTTATTTGTATATTTGAAATATTTTCAATATCTTTGCGTAAGAAAAGCTGCACTCGGCAATTTGAAAGCAAGCTTTCATTGCGCTCGTTTGCATTTTCTTTGTACAAGAATTTAATAAAGAACATATTAATAACTTAATACAGAATACATTATGAAGGAATTAAAAGGAACAAAGACAGAGAAGAACCTCCAGGAGGCTTTCGCTGGTGAGTCACAGGCTCGTAACAAATATACCTATTTTGCAAGCAAAGCAAAGAAAGACGGTTTTGTACAGATAGCTAATATCTTTGAGGAGACAGCTGCTAACGAGAAGGAGCACGCTAAGTTGTGGTTCAAGTATCTGGAGGGCGGTGCTATCCAGGATACAGAGAAGAACCTGGAAGCTGCTGCCAATGGTGAGCACGATGAGTGGACCGATATGTATCCACGCATGGCAAAGGAGGCTCGCGAAGAGGGTTTCGAGGAGATTGCTGCTAAGTTTGAGATGGTTGCTGAAATCGAGAAGCACCACGAGGAGCGTTATCGCAAGCTCTTGAAGAACGTACAGGACAAGCTCGTCTTCTCTCGTGACGGCGACTGCATCTGGCAGTGCTCTAACTGCGGACATATCGTAGTAGGCAAGAAGGCTCCTGAGGTTTGCCCAGTCTGCAACCACCCACAGAGCTACTTCCAGATTGAAGCACAGAATTACTAATTCTTGCTTGAGACGAAATATCTAACAGAACATATATAAATAAGAGAGGGTGTGTCATGGCCTTATGACACACCCTCTTTTTTATGATTTAGCTTGAACTATTTCCAACATGATTTCTATCAACCTTGGAACACCATACTGTTCTACCTCGTCCTCTTTCACCCAGATATAATCATCAGGGAGCAGGGGGCGGGTTTCTGTTTCCTGCAGATAGAAGTCGGCAAGGAGGATGCGATGGGTAAGTACATGCTTCACATCCTTAGCCAGGAGAAGAGGATTATGGACAAAGGCAGGCAGTTGCGGAGCATCTGATGCGTTATATAGTTCCCACAATCCTTGCCAGATATCACCCTCACCGCGACGGTGGATAGCCACTTCGCCTTTACACCTTATATATATATAGGAGAGATGGCGCGTTTTCACCTTCAGTGTCTTGTTCTTCACCGGCAACTCCTCTACCCTTCCTGTTCTCAACGCCTCACAGGTTTCGGCAAGCGGACAGACAAGACATTTTGGAGATTGAGGAGTGCACTGGATAGCTCCGAAATCCATCATACCCTGGTTATAGGCAGCAACAGGCGATAATGCTGTATCAGAAAGTTGCTGAGCAGACGAAGCAGGCAAGAGTGATTGAGCCAACGCAGCAAACTCTTTTTTTCCCTGCGTTGAGTTGATAGGAGTATCTATTCCGAAGTAACGTGAAAGAACCCGGTACACATTGCCATCTACTACTGCCGCCGGAATATCAAAGGCAAAAGAACCGATGGCTGCTGCAGTATAATCGCCCACCCCTTTCAGGGCTTTGATACCTTCAAGTGTATCAGGGAAATGACCGAGCTCTACTATCTGTCTGGCAGCAGTATGAAGGTTGCGGGCTCGCGAGTAATACCCCAATCCCTGCCAGAGTTTCAAGACATCATCCTCGCTGGCAGCAGCCAAGTCTTCAACCTTGGGATAGGTCTTCATGAACCGCTCCCAATATTCCCATCCCTGTGCGATGCGGGTTTGCTGAAGGATGATTTCGCTCAGCCAGATGGCATAAGGATCCTTGGTTTCGCGCCAAGGCAAATCCCTACCATTCTCACGAAACCAATGGATAATGACAGCCGAAAAACTATTCATAAAATTCAATGTTCAAATCTCAATGTTCAAAGTAATCACTGTTCCGGATATTGCTCGTAAATCTTCAGACCGAACTCATTCGCCAAGGCATAGGCATGCTCCATGATATCGGCGAGAATGTGCTCGTAATTCACCCATACCTTATCCTTAATGAAGAAATAGAACTCGATAGGGAGACCGCATTGCGTGGCTTCCATGTGGCGCACCATCAATGTGAGATCGGTATTGACCTCCGGACGCTGGCGCAGATACTTCTCCATGAATTTACGGTAAAGCTGGAGATTGGTAGGGGCAAGGGCTGCAGGATTCTTTAAATCCTCAATATCCTTCCCTTCTTGTATATCTTTATCTATCGCCTTCTGCAACGACTCCTTCAACTTAAACGAATCTTCGGTGGCGAAATGCTTGGCAAGCAGATTACGTTTTAATGTCTCATCCACCAGACGGACACTACGGAAATCGAAGTAAACCACGCGCTTCACTCTTCGTCCACCACTCTTCTGCATACCAATCCAGTTCTGGAACGAACCATTCACCAGGGTAATAGGCGAAATGGTAACGATTGTGTTATCAAAGTTGCGCACCTTCACGGTCGTGAGTGACATATCCTCAACGATACCATTGGCATCCACCGACTTCACCGTAATCCAGTCGCCCTTATGCAACATATCATTGCTGGTAAGACGCACACCAGCCGCCAATCCCGTGATGGTATCCTTAAAGACCAGCATCAGGACTGCCGAGGTAGCACCCAAACCGGCAAAGAGGGTCATCGGGTTCTTGCCCAACAGGATGGCAACCACCACCACGCCAGCCACAAAGAGCATCAATACCTTGAGAACACCGCAGAAAGTATGGAAATACTGCTGAGCCGACGAGCGTCGTTCCTGAGAATCCTCCAATCCTTTGAAAGACCCGATGAAGACCAGAGCCGTACGCACCGACATCACCACGATATAGATGCCCGTAACCCGCTCCAATATCTCCTTGAATATCGGATACTCCAGATAAATCAGCGGCATGAGCGACCATATCACCACAGCCGGCACAATATGGCAAGCCGAGGTGAGCACCTTCTTGTTCAGCAGAATATCATCCCAAGCGATAACCGTCTTATCAGTAATCTTACTGATGAGCGGAACCAGTATCTTGCGACACAGGAAATCGCTCAATATTGCCAAGAGGATGGCAGTAATGGTGAGCAAGATATGGCGCAGCATCGGCACGAAATCACCAGTGACTCCTGCCCATGTTATCATTTCATCTACAAACTTACGAATTTCCTCCATAAAACTATTAACTATCAACTATAAACTATCAACTAACGCTCACGGTTGGCAGAGCAAAGTACATACTTTATCTGCAAAGTGTCTGGCATTATTGCCATGCATGATACCATTGTTAATGATGGCGAAACAGAGTTCATGACCATTGGCTGCGGTACAGTAACCCGCCAATGAGATGATGCCCGTCAGCGTACCCGTCTTCGCTTTCACATTGCCATGCACAAAACTGTTTTTCATACGCTTTTTCAAGGTACCGTCAATCCCACCGATAGGCAGCGAATGCTTCAGATGGTCCATGATATTACCGTTAAGATAAGCATAACGCAGCAGTTTCACCTCCAGTTCGGCACTGAGATAATTATAGAGCGAAAGCCCCGATCCGTCAGCCAGTTTATATCTTGCCGGATCGAGTCCTATCTTGCGGATAAGCTGTCTTTCCACATTCCGGGCACTCTTGGCACTCGCCCATTTATTGCCCGTAGAAGCCGCAATCTGATAATACATGCTCTCGGCATAGAGATTATCACTCTCCTTCATCATCTTGTGCAGAATCTGATCCATCGTATGGAATCGGGTACAGACCGTAAAGGCACTCGCAGGGCAAGTCTTCTCTGAAGCCCCAAAGCAGGAATATTCGATGCCCTCCTCACGGAGCTTGGCAAGAAACTTATCCATAAAGATATCCTTGCGCTGGAACACCAGTGGCGAAAGCACCGGATTGTCATCATCCCAGCACCAGCCTTCACCCAACAGGTCGGCATCCTTCAAAGAGCGGTCGGCATAGATGCTGCCACGGATGGTGTCAACACCCATATCCTTCAGACTATTGACAAATGCCGACATATCATCGCTGTTGAAACGGGGATCCATACCGCCTATACAATAGACATCACCCGTCAACACCCCATTCTCAATGGTACCGGTATATTTCAGAGTGGTTTTAAACTGGTAAGAACCGCCCAACTTATCGAGCGCCGTAATGGCAGTCAGGAGCTTCATCGTACTTGCCGGACGCATCAGCTGTCGTTCATTTCTCTGATAGATACAAGAGTCAGCAGACAGGTCCCAGACCATCAGTCCTACCTGTGATGTTTCGAACATCTTGCTCTCAAGGAGTTTATCAATACCCACCTTCACCGATTCGGGCCAAGGCAATTCCTGAGTCAGCGTATCCGCTGTCAGGGAATCAACGAGTGTAGAATCGGAAACATCCTTCTCATCAACCGTTTCTATTCCCTCATCTTCAATCACATTCTGGGCCTGCACCGGTACAGAGATCCATACCATCATCAGACCCAACAGCATATATATTATCTTTTTCATCACAATCAGTTCACCGGAACATAAAAGAAATTATTTATTTTTGATTCTCTCCATAAACGCCTCTTCATTATCCGGCTGAACGGTCACAATATTCTTATGTCCGTATTCGATGACCACACAATGGTCTAATCCGAAGAAAGTCTTGGCTATGTGTACATCAATGACATCACATAGCGGCACATTTCTGTTGGAAGAGAACCTGCCCTCATTGATGATGAGATATTCCATCTCCTCATCCAGGTCTATCGGTTTTACCATCTTGAAGGTATAGGTTGTATTCAGTATGCGCTCTATCATGCCCACGATGATGATAGCCACAAAGATGCCGATGATAGCCAGTTTGACCCAGAAGAAGTAGAGAGCCAGAATTGCGAACACCGCCACACCGATACGTGCCGTCAGCGTAAAGCGCTTATGAAAAGTTCTGTCTGCCATAACTTTGATTTATTACCTTATATTATTGTCGTTTTTACGACCGTTTGATAGTCTAAAAGACTATATAACCTTAAATTTCGCTGCAAAATTACAAAAAATCCCTCTCTTATTACTCATTTTAAAGATTAATTATTACTTTTGCAACGAATTAAGAATTAATTCTGAGAGAATGGGGTTGTTTTATAGATAAAAACACCTGTTCTTAATATTGAAATTAGATAAGAATAAACTCAATGGTTTATAAGTATGATTTTCTGATTATCGGCTCAGGAGTTGCCGGTATGAGTTACGCCCTGAAAGTAGCCAGAGCGCATAAAGGTAAGGTGTGTATGATTTGCAAGACCTCACTCGACGAGGCTAACACGTCATTCGCACAAGGTGGTGTGGCGTCAGTTACCAACTTGGAAGTGGATAACTTCGACAAGCACATACAGGATACTATGATTGCTGGTGATTATATCAGCGATTATAAAGCAGTGAAGCAGGTTGTCACTATGGCACCGGAGCAGATCAAGGAGCTCGTGCAGTGGGGCGTCAACTTCGATAAGCAGCAGGACGGCAAGTTCGACCTACACCGTGAGGGCGGTCACAGCGAGTTCCGCATCCTTCATCATGCAGATGATACGGGTGCAGAAATCCAGCGCGGTCTGATGGAGGCTGTGCGCAACTGTCCGGATATCGATATCAAGGAAAATCATTTCGCCGTGGAGATTATCACTCAGCACCACTTGGGTGCCCGTGTTACTCGCCGCACTCCTTATATCAACTGTTACGGTGCATACGTATTGAATCCTGATACCCAGAAGGTAGATACCTATCTGAGTAAGGTTACCGTGATGTGTACCGGTGGATGTGGTGCCGTTTATCAGACTACCACCAACCCTGTGATTGCCACTGGCGATGGTGAGGCGATGGTATACCGTGCCAAGGGAACTGTAGCCGACATGGAGTTTGTCCAGTTCCACCCAACCGCTCTTTATCATCCGGGCGAAACCCATCCTGCCTTCCTCATCACCGAGGCTATGCGTGGTTATGGCGGCATCTTGCGTCTGCCTAACGGCGAAAGTTTCATGGAGAAATATGATAAACGATTGAGTCTGGCTCCTCGTGACATCGTGGCTCGTGCCATCGATAAGGAGATGAAGATTCACGGATTGGATCATGTCTGTCTCGATGTAACCCATAAGAATCCAGAGGAGACCAAGCGTCACTTCCCTAATATCTACGCCAAGTGTCTGAGCATCGGCATCGACATCACCAAGGAGTATATCCCTGTTCGTCCTGCCGCTCACTATATGTGTGGTGGTATCAAGGTTGATTTGAACGGCTGTTCAAGCATCAACCGTCTCTATGCTCTGGGCGAGTGTTCATGCACCGGTCTGCATGGCGGTAACCGTCTTGCCAGCAACTCGCTCATCGAGGCTGTGGTTTATGCCGAGACTGCTGCCAAGCACAGTATTGAACATGTAGATGAGTACGACTTCAATGAGAAGGTACCAGCATGGAATGATGAAGGTACTTTGACCAACGAAGAGAAGGTGCTGATTACACAGAGCGTGAAAGAGGTGGGCGAATGCATGAGCAACTATGTAGGCATCGTGCGCAGCGATCTCCGTCTGAAGCGAGCATGGGACCGCCTCGATCTTCTCTACGAAGAGACAGAAAACCTCTTCAAGCGTGTAAAGGTAAGCAAGGAACTCTGCGAGCTCCGCAACATGATTAACGTGGGTTATCTCATCACCCGCATGGCGATAGAACGCAAGGAGAGCCGTGGTCTCCACTATACCATCGACTACCCTGTTCATGCTTACGACAAGGAGTAATCAAGAATTATCAGAATATTAAAAAGCTCGGATGCTTGTGATGCATCCGAGTTTTTTTTATTTTCAAGAATTTGAGAATTAGAGAATTTTCTTTCTACCATTGATTCTAGAAAATTTTCTTTTTATCTCGTCAGCGAGAACTTGATGCTCAGGCCGAAATCCTGTGTGGTGGTAGGATAACTGCTGCTCGACAGGAGCGGGGTGTTGGTCTGACGGTCATAATAGAAACTCATGGTAAGGAGTTTGCTGAAAGTATAATCGGCAGAGAAACTCAGTTTCAGAGCATTGTTGCCGCTGCTGGCACTGCTTACCATTGAGGCAATATCACGAACGATGGCTGCCTGCTTGCGGAAACTGAAGTCAAGACGTAGATTTAGGTCATGGTTGGTACCATTCTGAACCGTCTTGGTGGTCGACGCATTCTTATTGGCTGCATTCTTGTTGCCGCCCTTCGACTTGGAACGGGAGGCCTTGGCGCCCCAACCGAAAACATCGAAGTTGTTGATGCGGTAACCCATACCGATTACCCAGTCCTTACTCAATGCCTCGTTCAGCTGCACACTCGTCATACTGAGGTTCAATACACGGGTCTGGCGATATTCTGCCTTCACCGTCATATTATTGTTGAATGTGACATCCATACCCAATAATGGCGAGAACGACTCGTTGATACTTACCTGCGAAATGTTGAACATGCTACTTGGAGATGGATTGCCCGTAGTGGCATCACTCACGAAGCCGAGACCGTTCATATACTCCTGGAAAGTGCTGTAACTGTTGTAGCTGCCAACCGCAAAGACGCTTTTGTAAGAGTGGTTGATGTTGACACTCTTGAAGTGCTCGTTGAACCAAGGCAGACGTCCCAGTCCGCTGTAACGGATGGTCCAGTTTGGCAACATCCGGCTCAATGCCGGGAATACCGAAAGCGAATTGCCACCCATCGAGGTATAAGCCTTGAGGAAGGCAGGAATCATGACATCGCTGCTATACTGGTTGACCGGCGTGCGGGAAGCATCAAACTTGCCGCCAGCCAGAGCCGAACCTGTCGGATAAACGGTACCTGCATACTGCGCCTCTACCCTATCTCTGAAACCAGCTAGCGAGTTGACAAACTTCTCGAAGGTCTTGCTGCGATAACCCGAATTGGCATTGCCCATTCCCTCGAAAGCCGACCCCAGCGAGATGGTAGTCATCTGGAAGGCTCCACTCTGGGTAGTTGGCGTTCCTTCATACATATACTGTATGCTCTTCTGCGTGGTCTTGGTACGTGTGGCTGAGAGATCAATCTTGAAATCCTTGATAGGCTCCAGGGTGGCACGCAACGTAAGATTATCCGTTCTGCTGGTAGTAGCAGGTGTTGCGATACTGTCGTTGCAGAGCAGCCAGTCGTTGTTTCTAGCCTTCTTGATATAATCGTCGCCAACCATACCGAAGGCGAAGTCAAGACCCGGTGCCATCTGTCCCACCTTCTTCTGTCCGAAGGCATCACCCACACTAGGCAAGAAGCCCGGCAGGGTGAGCTGATAGCTGCTGCGATAGTTGATGCTCACATTGCGCACCATCATTGCCAGGCGACTAGCCAACTGCAATCCCTTATACCATTTCTTATCATCAAGCGGTTCCTTAGCCAGTACGGAGAGTTTCACCTTCATGGCAGTATCTACCTTTGAGATGATTCTGATCTGGTTATTATCCACCTTTTTATATTTAAGCGGGAACACTTTGCCGTCTTCCGTCTTGGCATTCACAATCAGTCGCTTGGTATTCTTACCGTGGCGTATCTTGAATGTGGTATCAGGCAGGAGGGTGATTTCCCGTTCGAAGGCACGCTTGTTCTTAGGCAGCGCCTTCTTCGGATCAGCCGCCTGTTCCTTTTCTTCCTGCTTTTTTTTCTTTTTTTCCTGCTTCTTGCGCTGCATCTGTGCCCTGCTCTGGGTGCGGTCAAACTTATCGTTTACCTTCTTCAGGAAAGGCACATGGTTGTAGAGTTTCACCAGGTTGAAGTTTCCGTTCAATGTCAGCTCGCGCTGGGTATTGACGGTATTTCCATACGAGTTGCCCTCCTCATCCTCTGTACCGCGCTCCCAAGAATAGTTGGCATTGTAAGAGGCATCGCTGTTCACCCAGTCGAAGACAGGCAGCAGATTGAGAGGCAACCTATAAGATGCCTGGAAATTCTGACTATAGTCGAGCGGTGCACCCCAGTGGCGGATGCTGGTCCATACGGAGTCCTTCCAGGCATGATACTGGTCGGCATAAAGATCCTTGTTGACCGGTGTATAAGGTTCCTCTATCTGTGCATGGGTAGCACTCTGGAAGTTCATGTGCAGGTTCTTGGTCAGATCCCAGTTGATGGAGAACTCACGGTTCCAAAGGAACTGTTCACTGAAAGTGAGCGGCAACTTGGAGTCTACTCCGGCAGATCCACTCATCAGGGTTTCCATATCGCGCTCCTGCAACTCGTAGTAGTCGCGCGTCATCTCGGTATTGAAGGCTATGTTCTGCGGCAGCCAGTTCAGTCCGAAACGTTTCAGTATGTCGAGCCACTTACTCTTGTTCTTCAGTCCCTTGAATGGTTCCCATGCCTTATAAACCGGGCTCCACGAATAATCCAGGGCTCCTCGCCAGTTGTCCTTGCGCTCATACATCGTCGTTTCACCCGTAGTATACTGATGCTGATGACTGTAGGTGAATGAGAAGTTGGCTGGATCGTATGGCATCGGATGGCGCTTGGTAGCTATACCCACCCGGGCATTCGAGATGGAGAAGTTGGTCTGCGTAATCTTAGTGGCAGCGATATTCTCGATAGAATCGCGCTCGTGCTTAGAGCCGGCAGCATCGAGGGCATCCTTCAACTCCATATCGGTATCCAGCGGATTATACTTAGGAGTGGTCTTCTCCTTGGTAACACTATAATATAAAGGTATGCTCACCTTCGCCTTGTCAGGGAAGAACTTACCCATTTCGAGCGATGTGGTCACACTGTAGGTACCGTAATTATCGGTGGTGCGACTTGCCACGCCATCTTCCAGACCGCCGAATCCCTCGCTGATATATCTGCCGGTGGCATTTACGCTACCCAGATCGGAGAGTTGTATGTTGAGGTTGGCATTGGCAGCCCAACCACCCGAATTATTATGTTCCTTGAGTCGGAGTTCGTTTATCCATACCTCACCACTCTTGATGTCGACAGAATTGTTTCTCACACCCAGCATCATGGTCTTCACCTCGCCGAGACTCGGATTACCCACGATGGTAATCTTGTTCTGCGGATGTTCTGCATCCATCATGGAATAAGGAGCGAGATAAGAAGCCACACCCTGTGCCTTCGCCTTGTTACGGTTTTTCTTCAATGCCGTAAAGACACTCAGCGGCACATCGAGCATATTCTCCTCAGGCCATACCGCCTTACAGTCGGCAAGCACATAGCGGTTGTAGTTGGAGCGTGGCTCGGTGAGCTTCAGTGGGATTTCATACTCGTAGTAATTGTTCTTGTAATCGCTACCCAGACGGATGAAGACTGAGAGATCACCATCCTGCAGACGGGTAGTATTCTGCTCCAGGGCATTGGCATGGGCAAACATCTGGATGCGCTTATACTGGCGCAGATCAAGGGTAGAATTCTTATAAACCGCCTTCGCCTCGCCTGTGCTCATATTCTTGACCACCAGACTCAACGCTTGCTCGTTCGCCTCAACCAACTGAGGCTGACTAGGATCCTGTTCGCGCTTGATACCCGGAGGCAAGACATAGTTGACCGGTGTCTTCTCGCCGTTCTCCTCCAGACTCACGCTGCTTGCGTCGAGGGTTCCGCCACTGGCTGCGCCGAGCGGCTGATCATAGGTACGCCACTTGCCCATCACGAGGTCGAAGGTACCGAAACGCAGCACGATAGGTTTCTTGAAACCGGTGAGGAACATACGCATGAAGCGGATGCTGGAGAAATCGTTGATGTTGCCCTGACGGCTCTCAAACTCATCGATAGGTATGCGGAACTGATACCAGGTAACGGTAGACTTGGTATTATCACGCCAGGTCTGGCTGTATTCACGCTTATCTACAATATGATTATTACCCACCACGAGATCTTCCGGACGGATGCTGACACGGTACTGGAAGTATTTCTCATATTCGTTGAGCGTATAATCCTGGTTGATATCCTCGACATCCGGCGTTGACTTATAAGAAGTATCATAGCTCTCAGAACGGCTGTCGCTGTCAGGCGAGTTGCCCTGAGGATTGTTGATATACTTATATCTCTGCAGGATTGGAGCACGCATCTCATCCCAGTCGGAACCGCGGAAATAGTGGTAGTCATCACGTGCCGGATCGGCAAAGATGCTGTCGAACACCGCCTGGTTCACCTTGCCCTGAATCTGGTCGAGATAAGCACTCTTGTAGAATTCCTGCTCCTCGGCATCAGTCAGTCCGTTGAAACCCACATCCTGCAAGGCTCTGCTGCCACTGGTGGTAGCAAAGGCATAGGTCACGGTGCTCTGGGTAGGAATCTTACCCCACTGGGTATAGGTGTAGCTCTTGCTGCCATCTACCGGCATGCCACTCTCATAGAATTTCTTGCCATCACGCAGGATATCCTCGCTCACCTCGCCCAGGTTGATGTAGAAATCGCCACCGTAATCGGCAGCATCAGCCTCTTCGCGAGAATAGATGAACGGATCGAGCATCCAGAACTCGATGTATTCGATGTTTGCCTGCTCGAAATCGTTGGTATCCAGTTTACGCATCATTCCGCCCCAGTTGCGCTGCGGATTCTGCAGAGTTCCGTCTGCCTGCAAATCTGTTACATTGAAGTTGTATGGTCCCGGCTCACTTGGATAGTAAGCCAGATTGAGTACATTCAGGGTATTGGTAGCGCCCTGATAACTGCTCTGGTCGCGCAATGGGAAGAGCTCCTTGGTATAGACCTCGCGAACATAATGGTTACTCAACTGCTTGAGGTCGCCCTTGATATGTCCCGGAGTGAGCGAACTTCCACGGCGGGTGAACAGCGGATCGATGGTATACCAGGCTAGGCGCGAACGGTGGAAACCGCTGCTCAGACCGGTCTTATCGCTGTAATCGTCCTTGAAATTGAGCGAAGGCACACTGGATATAAACCAGGAGGTAGGAGTAGTTACATCGATGGTAGTCTTCGTACCCTCGAAGTCATCGATATAAGATGCATTGTCCTGTGTGCCACCAGCCTCACCGGCAATGAGCTGGGCAAATTCTCCTGTAAAGGATATCTGCGATGGCTGGGTGAGGTGCAGGAATGGTATCTTGTCAAGCACATTGGTGAGCCACTGACTCTCCTTGCGCCAGTTGAGATTGATACCCCAAAGGGTGTTCTTCAGCGGTTCGGAGCCCATGGATACCTTGGTGGTAAGCGCCTGTTCGGAGAGGTGCTGGATAGTACCGCTCAACTGGAAGTTCTTGGTAAAATCATACTCCCAGTTCAGTCCGAACATCGTTTTTCGCGTTTGTCCGAAATCGGTATTACTCTCCAGAGAAACGTTGACAGCCGTACCGGCATCAATGATGCTCTGGTTCAGGATGGTCACCTCGCCGGCACTGTAATCTACCGAATAGTCGGTGCCCTCTTTCAGGGTGATACCGCCTGCCGTAACGACCACCGAGCCCTGTGGCACATTGTAGGCATCGAGCGAGATGACATTGGCTGCAGAGCCCTTGAACTGTCCCACAATCTGATACTTGTTCTTCTCGGCAATCTGCTTGGCTACGGTCTTCGTACTGTCATAAAGTTCGGTAAAGGCATACTTTTCAGCCTTGTCGGCAGCCACGCCCCGCTTGACCAGATAATCACGCATATAACTGCCGAAAGGCTCTACCTTCGGAATGAACACGCGTCCGTTAGAGATGGTATAGCCTTCTACATAATCGAAATATCCATTGCTGTGTGCCTTGTTGTTGTTATCCAGACGGTCGGCGCCCAGCACACGGATGATAGGCTGCTTCTTCACCTGCTGCTCAGGGATATAACTGAGATATACGCCGGTGGTATCGCTCTGGTATTTCACATCCAGGCGGAACTTCTCCTTCTCTACGGTAGAAGCCAGATAATAAACGTTCTTCATCATCAGCCCCCAGTTGCCCTGTCGCGGATTGTTACTGGTATTCTTGAGCGATTTCACGAAGAGTGCCTGCTTGGTATCGCTGAGATCGGATGCAAACTCGCCCACCTGATAGGTAACACCTCCCGATGTATACTCATAGGCTACGGCAAGTACCTGGTCGGTCTGCAGACTGGTTTTCAATGAGATATAACCCAAGGCGGTATTGACTGTATACTCAGAAGAATTGAGCAGACGGGCACTCTCCAGTTTCTCATAATCGGCTCCACCAACCAGTCCGCCTCCATCGAGAGTGGTTGCAGCCTGGTCGATGTCACGGGCAGCAGCATATTGGCTGTTCATCGCAGCATACTCAGTATTCGCCTGGTTAGAAGGCACCTGTCCGCTCGCCGTCCACATCGGGTTGCTCAGTTTCTGGTTCTCGCCCAGGTCGGTCAGGGCTACGATATTTCGGGTATTGGTGGTATTGCCGGTTTTGTTGGTAACCCACACCTCCACACGGTTAATGGTGATGCCCGTGGTGAGATTAGGAAGTTTCTGCATCCAGGCATCATAATGATTTCTGAAATACTGGGAGAGGAAGAAGTGGCGGTTCTCCTCATAATCGGCTACATTCAACTCAAAAGGAGTGAGCTGCACACCGCCCCTGGTAGATACGCTCTTCGATGCACTCTTTTTCTGCGAAGCTACCATCTGCAGCTTGAGTTTGCCAAACTGCATATCGGTTCTAACACCAAACAGACTGCTGGCGCCTTTGATGAGCGAAGAGTTGGAAGGGAAGGAGACATTGCCCGCCTCAACGAGTTTGATGATTTCATCTTCCTTGCCGTCGTACTTCAGTTTCATGTTCTGTGCATCGAAATCGAAGGTAGCATCGGTGTTGTAATTCAGGTTCATGTTCACCTTATCGCCCACCTTTCCGTTGACGTTGAGATTGATTTTCTCATCAAAATCCATCATCGTCGTCTTTCGGTTGCGGATAGGCAACGAAGGATTGTCGATGCTCTTCTTGTTGATACCGAACTTAAGTTCGGCAGAACCCTGAGTCTTCACTCTGATGCCACCAGGACCGAAGATTTTCTCGGCAGGTCCCAAGTCGAAGTGCATATCTGAGAAATCGAACTTCTCCTTGCCTTTTGCCTGGAAGATTTCATCGTTCTGCTTGCGGAAGTAACTGTTGCGCTGCTGCTGTTCAGTCCATGCAAGATACTCTTTCGGAGTGAGCATGATAGGAGCCGAAAGCCAGGTTGAGCCCATGCGGTTGCCGATGATATAGCGGTCGAGGGTATCGTTGTAGACTACCTGATATTGCAGATTATCAGGACGTTTCAGGTCGAGCGGACTCTGATAGAGGTCGCTCAGGGAGTAAGGTTGGGTGCGCTGAATCTGCCAGCGGGTATGCAGCAGCGAATCGGGAATAGTATCTTCATCGAGCTGCACGGGCTGGGCTGTGCTGGTATGGGTTTTCTTTTTATCGTCCTGAAGTTGAGGCAAAGCTATCGCATAGCCGAAGGTTGCCACCATCAGCCAAGCCAATAGAAAAGATATGAATCTTTGCTTCTGTTTCATCGATAAAAAACTCCTAACTTATTTGATTTGCTTCAATGCCAGTTTCACAACCTGTTCTACCGGGAGATCAGGCTGTGCCTTGAGGATATCTACTACTACCTTGGCAGATGGTGCCGGCGAGAAGCCGAGCATGGTAAGGGCGCTTACCGCCTCATCCTTTACGTCATTGTTCACCATCACCACATTGCCTCCGCTGGCTGGCAGTTCGTCAGCAATGCCAAGGCTCACGATTTTATCTTTCAGGTCGATGATGATTCGCTGTGCCGTCTTCAGTCCGATACCCTTCACGGTTTTCAGCATCTTGTCGTTACCAGTAGAGATGATTTCGCAGAGTTCGCGTGGCGAGAGTGAAGAGAGAATCATGCGGGCTGTATTTCCGCCTACTCCTGAAACGGTGATGAGGAGGCGGTAGAGTTCACGTTCCTGTTTGGTAGCAAAGCCGAAAAGGGTGAAAGAGTCATCTCTTCCACCAGCCACCAGCACTTCGTGAACATAGAGTTTCACTTCCTGTTTGCCCTGAATGGCAGTATATGTATTGAGCGATATATTGAGTCCGTAGCCCACCCCCGCAGTCTCAACAACAGCCAGCGCAGGTGTCAGCTCTGTCAGATCACCATGAATATATTCTATCATTTTCTTTTTCTCCTAATTAAATTAATATATTAATAACGTGCGAAGGGCGGGATTATTGTTATAGAGTTCCATAAAATTACGTCCCGACGTAGCATGTCATACGTCCCGACGCAGAGCCAGAGACGTCGGGACGCAGCAAAAGCTACGTCCCGACGTAATTCAAAGCACATCGGGAGGTATCGGAAAGGGGATGTATGATGTTTCGCAACAAAATAACGAAACTGTAAGGCTCTTGCAGCAGATACCTTACAAATCTCCGCTTATTCATACCTAAAAACTATGATTTTACTACTTTTTGCAACTTTTATGAGTTAAAATTCTATTAAAACGTCACGTATTTCAAGAAAAAGCTATACTTTTGCAACCGGAAATAGAATGAAGAGCGGAAAACATATCCGTTGGATGACTAAACCGCAACAAATAAAAGAAATTAAAACAACAAAATAAAAGAAATAAGACAATGAAGAAATTTAGAGCAGCCGTAGTAGGATACGGCAACATCGGTAAGTTTACTGTTGAGGCACTCGAAGCAGCTCCTGACTTTGAGATTGCAGGTATTGTACGTCGCCAGGGTGCTAAGGACAAACCAGCTGAGTTGGCAAACTATGAAGTAGTAGATGACATCACCAAGTTGAAGGATGTAGATGTTGCTATTCTCGCAACCCCTACCCGCTCTTGCCCAGAGTATGCAGAGAAGATCGTTGCCCTCGGTATCAACACCGTAGACAGCTTCGATATCCACACCAGCATCCTCGACTACCGTACCAAGCAGATGGAGAACTGTAAGAAGGCTGGCAAGGTAAGCGTTATCTCTGCTGGTTGGGATCCAGGTTCTGATTCTATCGTACGTGTTCTGATGGAGAGCCTTGCACCTAAGGGATTGACATACACCAACTTCGGTCCTGGTATGAGTATGGGTCACTCAGTTTGTGTTCGTGGCAAGAAGGGCGTAAAGGAAGCGCTCTCTGTAACTATCCCATTGGGTGAGGGTATCCACCGTCGTATGGTATACGTAGAGTTGGAAGAAGGTGCCAAGCTTGAGGATGTAACAGCCGAAATCAAGGCAGATCCATACTTCGCTCATGATGAGACCCACGTATTTGCCGTAGCATCTGTAGATGATGTAAAGGATATGGGTCATGGTGTGAACCTCGTTCGCAAGGGTGTATCTGGCAAGACCCAGAACCAGCGTTTCGAGTTCAATATGAGCATCAATAACCCAGCCCTCACCGCTCAGGTATTGGTTAACGTGGCTCGTGCTTCATTCCGTCTGCAGCCAGGTTGCTACACCATGCCAGAGATTCCTGTCATCGACATGTTGCCAGGTACCCGTGAGGAAGTCGTTGCAACACTCGTATAAGACTTTGAACTTTGAGGTTTGAACATTGAACTTTATGATTAGTTTAACTGGTTCAGATTCAAAGTTTAGCAAATAATAAAGGCTCGCAAGAAATTTCGATTTCCTGCGAGCCTTTTCCATTCAACTAAAACCACTTATAATAACCCTGTCATATACAATGGCAAATAAGTAATCCCCTCCTCTACTTTCAAATCAGCCGTATGCAAAACATACGGAGTGGCCAGATAACTATCATATTTAGCGATGCACTTTTTGAGAGAAGTGAGCGTGTATCTATTAGTTGACTTCACTTCTATCGGTGAAATATTATGCTTTGACGTTATTGTATCTTTGGCTATCAGGAAATCCAGTTCCATCCTTTCTTTGGCATCATCCTTACTATATTTGGAAAAGAAATACAGCTTATGCCCTGCCGAACGTAACATCTGAGCCACAATATTCTCAACTATCATTCCGCCATTGAACTCCAGTTTATCTACCAGAAGCTTGTTATATAAGTTTTCAGATACTATCGTATTTTCATTGAAAGCATGACTGATGAGCAAACCCGTATCAGCCATATAGCATTTCAATGTCGTATCATCGGTATTCATTCCAAGACCGATGCTTGGCTCTGTCGTATTATAGGCCATATTGACTATCATGGCATCTGCCAGCCAAAAGAAAGCCGTTTCATAATCCCGCATTCTCGCCCCTTCTGTAAGTGCTTTCAACATAAATTTCTTCTCATGTTTTTGAAGTTGAGAAGGAATTGTATCAAAAATCTGGGTAACTTTAAATACATAAGTTGAAGCATACTTTTGAATATCATTACGATATAAGGTAAGAATTTGTCGCTTCACACGATCCACCTTATTGAAATCTCGAGTTTCTACAAATTTAGCTACAGCCTGTGGCATTCCTCCAACAATAAGATACTGTCTGAAATAGTCCATTGCCATGCGATGCATCATCTGTCCCATCTCATGCTTTTTCTGAAAGTTCATTCGTATAAGAGGCATCAAGGTTTCATTGTTCAATGCCCACAAGAACTCCTCGAAATCCATAGGATACATCAATATTTCTTCCTCCTCAGAAGGAATCATGATATCCTCAACGTTCTTTTTGATAGAAACAAGCGAACCAGTCTCGATATAATCGTAGCGTCCATCTTCAACCAGATACTTGATAGCAGTACGAGCCCGAGGATACAATTGCACTTCATCAAAGATAATAACCGATTCTCTTGGATATAGAGGTGTATTGGTGAAACTGCTCAAATACATAAAGAATGTATCCAAGTCATCCAGGTAGGTTTCGAACAAGGATTTTATGTTCTTTCCTATCTTATTGAAGTCAAGCAAAATATAACTCTTGTATTCTTCTTGAGCGAATTCCTTTACGATATAGCTCTTTCCTACTCGGCGGGCACCATTGATGAGAACAGCACTTTCTCCGTTCTGTTCTTCCTTCCATTTCTTGAGTTGATCATATACTTTTCTTCTCATAATTTACACCTATCCTAGATTAATTATATCGGATAAATACACCTATCCGCGATTAATATTTTCCGTTTCTTACACCTATCCGCGATTATCGGATAGCACAAATACACACATATCCGCGATTATCGGATAGCACAAATACACACATATCCGCGATTATCGGATGGTGCAAATATACACATATCCGCGATTATCTCCAAGGAAAAGCCAGTTTTTTAATATTTCTTAATCTTAAAAGGCTCGCAAGAAATCGAAACTTCTTGCGAGCCTTTTTAGTATCTTATGCCTTGAGCTTTTTATTTCAAGACATAAGCCGAATGAATATGTGCACACGCTTTACTCTACTGCAGTTGCACCCTGTTCGGCAACCAATGGCCAACCTGGGTTCTGGTAAACTACAGATGTGGTAAGATCGGTCTGGTCACCCGCTGCTGTCTGACGGAATACGCTCTGTGCGATAGGAGACAGATAGTGAGCAGGAGTAAAGTGATAACCATCAAATACCTGGTTGTTAATCTTGGAAATCTGGTATGGACGGATATAGTCGCCACTAATGGTCTTATCACTCATATTACCCTTACCTCCTTCAACATCTACGATAGCGAGGTTGGTTTCACCATCGAGCCATGTGCCCTCGTAAACAGTACCCCAGTACTTCATACCTTCAATTTGGTAACCGTTTACCTGGTCGCAAGCACGCCAGCGGATCAAGTCCTCCCAGCGGGAAGCCTCACCGATGAACTCATCACGACGCTCACGACGGATGTTGTAAGTAGTAGCATCAACCAACTTACCATGAGAGTAAGCACCGAAGTCCCACTTAGCCTCCTCCTGCATGTTGGTAGCTGCGATAGTCTTGTTGTAATCAGGATCTACCTTGGCACGGATGCGGAGAGCACGCCAGTACTTATCAGCTGTGGCGTCGATAGTATTGTTCTTCAACCAGGAAGCCTCCATGTAGTTGAGGAGAGCCTCTGTGCCACGGAATACGATGCTACCACTCTCGCCGTAGTCGTGGTTGAGTCCCTGCTGGGAATCATAGTTTTTACCCTTCTTCACAGCGAAACCTGTCACCATACGAGTCTCGTTGTTGCCCTTTACTGTCCATGAGAGGTCGGTTGGAACAGCACCCTCACTGGTGTAGTTCTCGATAGATCCATCCATCTTGGTGAAGAGCTGGATGCGAGAATCGCGATTCTGCAAGGTAGCCTTCACACCCTGGTTTTCCCAAGTTGGGTCGTAGCCTGAGCCGGCAGCGTAGATAGGCAAACCATTGCGCATGAGGAATGAGTTGACGAGGCCACGTGTCCAACCAGTACCACCGCCGTTGCGCTGCAACTGCATCTGCACGTTGTGGGTAACGTTAGCCTTTGCCTTATCAAAAGCACGATACATCAACACCTCGCTATAGCCGCTCATATCCTTGTCACAGAACATGGTGTAGTAAGGATTGGTGCTTGCCAAGCTTGCATTCTGACCCTCTGGAGTATCCGTATTCTCTACAAGGTTGCCAACGAGCTTATCACCCAATTCCTTAGAAGACTTCATAGCCTCATCGAGGAAGTGGTTGATGGAAGAATCGATGTCAAAGCCCTGGATATCCTCAGCCTTGCCTGGCCAACCTGGACCACCTGGCACAAACGCAGTACCCTTGTGATACTTCTCCCATGTAGCCTCGAAGAGAGCTGCACGAGAACGGAGCAGGAGGGCTGCATCGCGAGAGATGCGGTTCTTGCCACCAGGAGCTGATTCCATCAGCAGGCCGAGAGCCTTGTCAAGGTCGTCGAGAATCTGCTGAGCTACCTTATAACGTGGCTGGCGCTTTGAAGCCTCAACAAGAGTCTCCTTGTCATCAGGAAGCGCAGTGAGCACGATAGGGAAATCACCCAAAGACTGCAACTTGTCCAAATAAAGGTAAGCACGGAGGAAGTATGCCTCACCAATGTAGTGGCGTACATGAGCCTCAGCACCACTAATCTGCTTAGCCTCGAACTTTGGCAGTACCTGATCCAGGAAATAGTTCACCGAACGGATGTTGCCGAAATCCCAGGCACCGCCACTCTGACCTACTTTCCAGTTTCCAGGAACCCAACGGCTAGAATAATCGGTTCCCGCCTGGTTATCAGTAGCATTATCGTAAGCAAAGGTACTCATACCATAGCTACCAGGAGCAATACTTGTCAATACACCATAGAGATTCACGGTGTAGGCTGCCAGGTCGTCTGCGCTAGTAAAGAAAGACGCAGGTGTCACGTTGCTTTCAGGCTCCTTGTCAAGATAGTCATCGCAACTTGTCAGACCGAGCGTCACGCCCAATAAGAGCATTGAAATATATTTAATTTTCATAAATTGTTTCCTTTCTATAATCTAAATGATAAGTTAGAATGTTACACTAAGACCGAATGAGAATGTCTTTGACAATGGATAGGTCTGACCAATCTTACCGCCATCATAACCTGCTCCAATCAGCTCTGGATCACCAGCCTCTGTGAAGTTAGTGATGGTGAAGAGGTTCTCTCCAGATACGAAGAAGCGAAGATTCTCAATATAAGCCTTGCTTGTGATTGACTTTGGCAAGGTATAACCGATGGTGAGGTTCTTCAAACGACCATAAGCTGCATTCTGCAGATAACGGGTCTGAGTCTGGATGTTGCGGCCACCACCCCAGTCAGCACGTGGGTAGTATGCACCCTTGTTATCCTCACGCCAGTAATCCTCGTGGAACTTGAAGCCGGTAGCCTGCCACTTACCCTGACCGATAGCACCCCAGAATACAGCACCATCTGCAGCGTAGTCACGCTTGAGGGTTCCCTGGAAGAACACCTTGATATCAAAGCCCTTCCAAGCTGCATCGAGGTTCAAACCAAAGTTATAGCGAGGAGTAGAGTTACCGATAATTCTTCTATCACCAGGCTTGCCGGCTGTATTCTCGCCTGTATTTACCTTACCATCACCGTCAAGGTCGGCATACATGATATCACCTGCTGTCCAGCCGCTTCCGAGTGCGCTCTGGTCAACCTTTGCGAGGTGTGCATCCATTTCTTCCTGGCTCTGTGCAATACCGATTGTGGTAAAGCCCCAGATGTCTCCGAGCTTAGCACCTTCGTAATATGAACCGAGGTTCTTAGATGGGTTAGGATACTTATCGATGACCACCTGGTTATCACTCAATACGAGAGATGCACCATAGCTTACCTCACCGATTACGTCACGCCAGCCAATCTGGAGATCCCAACCCTTAGATGTCATATCAAGGTTGTTCACCTTTGGAGGATTGGCACCGAGGATAACAGGCAACTCAGGAGCAGGACCTACCATGTCGAATGTCTTGCGCTGATAGTAGCCGAACGATCCGGTGAGGCGGTTATTGAAAGCACCCCAGTCGAGACCGATTTCCCATGTACGGCTCTTCTCCCATGTAAGAGTAGAAGATACGAGACCTGGCTGTGAAGCGGTATTTGGCTTAGCGCCATTGATCAACCAGTTGCCACCCTGAGAAGAGAAGCCGATGGTTGGATAGAAAGGATACCAGTTATCAGTATTCTGGTTACCCAACTGACCCCAAGAAGCTCGGAGCTTCAATGTGTTTACGTAATCAGTCAATGGCTCCCAGAACTTCTCACGGGCAATGTTCCAACCTGCAGAGAATGATGGGAAGAAGTTCCAGCGGTTCTCGCGGAGGAAACGTGAAGATCCATCATAACGGAGGTTAGCCTCGAAGAGGTAACGGCCTGCATAATCGTAGTTGATACGACCGAAGAAACCGGCTGTAGTCCATGAGTTATATGCACCACCTACACTTGGCTTGGTGGTTGTTGTATCGAGAGTAGGAAGACCAGACATGATACCGTTCTGACGCGCTGTGATATTGCGCTGACGGAACCACTCACTCTGGAAACCACCCATTACCTTCATATTGTGATCGCCAAACGAATGGCTGTACTCTGCAAAGAGGTTAGGGTTGAAATAGTTCGACTTGAATGAATACTCATACACGCTTGATGTGGCGTTGCTATCTACGTATGGATTGTTGTCGCAGTCGTAGCCGTATGTGGTCTGCCAGTCTCGGTGATTGAACTGTGTAACAATACGATAGTTCAACTCAGCATTGAGAGTCAGGCCCTTTACAGGTGTTGCAACAAAAGAAAGCTGCTGTGCGAGACGGTCTGCCTGGTTCTTGGCACGGCCACCATCCTGAAGACGTCCGATATAAGACTCTGGCAACCAGTTACCATTAGGATCGGTAGTTGGCAAAATAGGCCAATAACGGCACATATCGTGGAAGAACACATCTGTACCATTGATCAAATCACCAGGAGAATCGAAGTCCTGACGTGAGAAACGGGTATTGTAGGTCATGCGCAACCATTTGGTTATCTGTGCATTGATCTTACCTGTCATAGTATAGCGCTGCATGCTATCATCACCATGACGGAGAAGACCACCACGGTTGAGATAGTTACCAGACACATAGTACTGCAAACGATCATCACCACCATTGATACTCAAGGTATGCTCCTGAGAGAAGCTGGTACCAAACTGCTCCTTGAGCCAGTCGGTATTACCAAGAGGCAAGAGTGGCATATTGTCCCAAACCTCCCAACGGTTGTTGCTGTTCTTGAACATCTTCTGCATGGTTGGATCACTCTGAGCCTTCTTGATCTGCTCGAGTTTTTCATCTGTAAACCAGATACCTGCACCACTAGCAACAGAAGCATCATTCATGTACTTAGCCCATGTGTAAGAGTCCATCATCTCCGGCATGTTGAGTGGAGAATCAAAACGGAATGAGTTGTTGTAGTTAATGGAAGCCTTACCCTTCTTACCACTCTTGGTAGTAATAAGGATTACACCACCGGCAGCACGCGAACCGTAGATTGAAGAAGCAGATGCATCCTTCAATACAGAAATGTTCTCGATGTCCTGTGGGTTGAGTGCGTTCATATCGCCCTCCATGCCGTCGATGAGCACGAGTGGAGATACAGAAGAACCGGCACCGATAGTACCTGTACCACGGATATTAAAAGACTTGGTTGAATTAAGAGTACCACCACTGCTTGGTGTAGAGAAGTTCATACCGGCTACTGCACCCTGAAGAGCGTCAACTACAGAGTTGACTGGGCGAGCACCGAGGGTCTTGGAATCAACGGTAGAAACGGCACCAGTGAGGTTTACCTTCTTCTGAGTACCGAAACCGACAACAACGACCTCATTCAGAGTCTTGTTGTCTTCCTGCATGGTTACATTGATGTCACCACCCTTCCATACCATCTCCACCGGCTCGAAACCAATGTAGCTGATACAAACGGTTGCACCATGCTGAACATCAGAAAGCACGAACTTACCATCCAAATCGGTGATGGTTCCACCCTGCTTTCCCTTAACTGTAACTGTAGCACCAATTACTGGCTCACCTGTAGGGTCAATAATGGTACCAGTGCATTGTCCGTTCTTGGACTGATTAGTTTCCTGGATACGAGTTCCCCCATACGCTTGGGTAGGAGTCATACCAAGAGCCATAATCATAGTACTTACTGTGAATAATTGTCTAATCATAAGATATAGTTTAAAAAATGTTATTTGGTCCAATAATTTAATTCAGCCGATGTTATTCGGCTTACTTGTTTAAGTTAGCCAATGTTATTTAATTCAATTATTTAAGTTTGACGCTGCAAAGATATACTATTTTTTAATACGAACCGGTTTTTTATGAAACAAAATTCATCATTTTAATACTTTTTTAAGTAAAAAGTAAGAAAACATTCTAAAAAAAGCTCACAAGAGTAATTCTTGCGAGCCTTTTTTATCTTCTAGTTATAAATAATGTAAAATCTACACTTTTATTTCTTTATGCGTCATGATACCTAATTATTTATGTGTCATGATATCAAGCACCATATCATCGGTGGTCTTCATCGCATCGGCACCGATAGAGGTGAGGTTGTGGATACACTTATCCACATCATCATCCACGATACCCTCGGCAGAAGTTACGCACTTACCCTCCATGGAAAGAAGAGCAGAAAGCAAGGCGGTACTCACACCCGATGAGATCTTCAGGGCGCAGCTTGGCTTGGCACCGTCACAGATCATACCGGTAAGGTTTGCCACCATATTCTTGACTGAGTTGCAGATACGGGTAAAATCACCACCCATCAGATAGGTAATACCGCAACTGCTACCCGTGCTGGCTACCACGCAACCGCAGAGAGCTGAGAGTTTACCCAGACTCTGCTTGATATAGATAGCCGTTAAATGACTGAGCATCAGGGCACGAATCAGCTCCTCCTCAGTATTCTCGTTCTCCAAGGCATAAACCACCACAGGATTGGTGGCACAGATACCCTGGTTACCACTGCCGCTGTTACTCATCACCGGAATCATGGCACCACCCATACGGGCATCGCAAGCAGAAGCGGTACGGGAGATGATGTGAGAGAAGATGTTATTACCGAAGATGCCATGACTCAACGGACGGTCCATCGTCTTGCCCAGGCAGTGGCCATAGTTGCCCTTGATAGATTCCTCGGCAGCCTTCATATTATATTCCTTGGTCTTGAGGATGAAGCGAATCTCATCGAGCGGAGCGGTGGTTGCGAATTCGTAAACCAAGCGGAGATTCAACTGGATATCGTCATTCTCCACATCAGCCGCAGCTCCACCACGCTTGTCAAAAATCACCTCACCATTACGCTCTACATATACAAAGTTGGTATGAGAACCGGCAATGATAGCTGTAGCTCTGCCGTTGCCGGCATAGCAGATTACCTCGATATAGAGTTTATCCACATCACCCTGCTTCAGTTTGATGTTGATATCCGCATCCTTGATATATTGTTTGCCCTGCTCCAGACTGTCGGGAGTGAGGTCTTTCAACACTTCCAGCTGATATTCAGGCTTTCCGATGAGCGCACCCAGCGATACGGCGATAGGCAAACCGATCATACCCGTACCAGGAATGCCGACACCCATCGCATTCTTGAGCATATTAGGACTCAGAAGAACTTCAATACGTTCAGGGCGTTTGCCCAATGTAGTAGCAGCCTTGGCTGTACATAGTGCCACAGCCATCGGTTCGGTACAGCCGATGGCAGGAACCACCTCTTTATTAACGAGCGCAATGATGCGCTCACGCTTACTTTTCTCTAACATAATCTATATAGCTTTTATATAAATAACGTTCTTACCATTATTTCGGGTACAAAAATACAAAAAATAAACCGTATTCTTCTCTTTTCTCGAGAAAAATACGGTTTAAATCTATATTTCTTGATGAATTAGTCTTCCAACTGGAACAGAGGATCATCTGGAGTCAGCATGGTAGGCTTCTGGTCGAATTCCTTCAAGAGCTGCTCAGAAGCATACTTCTTGTTTACTACCAGGCGGAACATGTACTCGTTGAACCAATCGTTGGTCATGATGAAGCAACCGGCAAAACCATTGTCGGCACCCCAACTGTTCTCCACCTTCCATTTTACAGGCTTGCCATTGGCGTCGAGATCTACAGCTGTCAGCGTCATGGCATGAGTAGAACCGCTATCGAAAGTAGCGATGCGGTCAGCCTTGTTCATTGGGAATGAGGTATTGAAGAGGCTTCCATAGTCGAAGTTGTCGAGTGCCAGATAGCCGCGCTTGCGGTCGAGCTGCTTGCCCACATCATAGCTTGAATACATCTTATGACCATCCTTTAGAGAGGCGATGGCGAGCTGGGCAATCTCCTCCATAGGCAAGTTCAGATACTTCCAGTTATGACCATCGTAGGTGTGGCGGTCGTACTCTACCTCGTATGTCTTGTGGTAAGGACGGCGTGGATCGTTCATCACCATCAGGAAGGTACCGTTCAGGTCCTTGCCTACGGTTTCCTCATAGAAACTCTTAGGAGTATACTTCTTCGCCTCGCCAACCTGCTTGCCGTCCTTGTCGCGGAAAGCATAGGTAAATTCCTTTACCGGTTCGCCGAGAGTAAGACTCAGCATGTGATAAACCTGACCGAGCATCTCGTTCTTGCGAGCCTGGATAGCTGCCGACTTCTTGCCCTGAGCCACCATCTTGCGGAGTTCCAGACCATACTCGCGGAGCTTGCTGCTTACGAGACGGCTCATCTTGGAAGTATTGTTGCTTGAGTAAGTCTCAGGCTGGGCACTCATAGGTACGAGACCATACTTGCTTGCCAAATCGGCAACACCACAGAAAGTACCGCCATCATTGAGCGGATTCTTGAAGAAGAACTGCACCTGAGGATCCTCGATGCTCTTCTTGCCAAGGTCGATAACACCCTGAAGCATCAGGTTAGCCTTCTCCAGCTGATCATAGAAGAAGAGGTAATCCTGAGAATACTCCACCACTCTACCCTGCTTGTCATTGACAGCAAAGTTAGAACGGAGCACGTTAAAACCGCTGAACATCCAGCAACGGCCCGAACTCTTCTGGTTGTGAATGCTCTGCGAAGGAGTCTCGATGCTGAAATGAGTATCAACCGGGGCTTCGTTGGCATGATTCTTCACAAGGTCATCAATGTTGTTGTTGGCAATCGCATTGAAGAGTGCCTTGTTGGCGATACCTGACTGCTGGCTTTTCTCCATCTGCTGGAGAGCAGACTGACTGATGCCGCCACCCTTGGTCTGCGCCATCAGAGACATGGAAGCCATCATCATGGCTCCCAAAAGTAATACATTTTTTCTCATCACGATAAAGGTATTTATTTGCTTATTGTTATATAACTAATTCCGGATTTCATTCCTTTTTCAGAAATTTCCTTTGCAAAAATACAAAGAATAATCGGAAAAAGCGAAAATATTGTCTCAAAAGTGCTTTATATAGGAAAAAAGCATTATCTTTGCACAAGATTTTCACGAAGAAAACATGGACAAGAACAAGTTTAGTCTATTAAATAGTATAAAATACCCGGAAGATTTGAGACGGCTGAGCATTGACCAGCTGCCACAAGTCTGCAAAGAGTTAAGAGAAGACATTATCGACGAGGTTGCCGTCAACCCCGGTCATTTTGCCTCCTCTCTTGGCGTGGTTGAAATAACCGTAGCCCTACATTATATCTACAACACCCCATACGACCGTATTGTATGGGATGTGGGACACCAGGCCTACGGACATAAGATATTAACAGGACGCCGCGAAAACTTCTGTACCAACCGCAAGTTGCACGGCATCCGTCCATTCCCTACACCTTTAGAAAGCGAATATGATACCTTCGCCTGCGGACATGCGAGCAATTCCATCTCCGCAGCACTCGGTATGGCCGTTGCCGCACGCGAAAACGGAGATACCGACAGGCACGTGGTAGCCGTCATTGGCGATGGAGCCATGAGCGGCGGACTGGCTTTCGAGGGACTGAACAACGTATCAAGTACACCTAACGACATGCTCATCATCCTGAACGACAACGATATGAGCATCGACCGGGCTGTGGGCGGTATGGAGAAATATCTCCTGAACCTCGATACCAACGAGACCTACAACCGCCTCCGTTTCAAGGCATCGCAGTGGCTGCACTCCAAAGGCTATCTCAACGAAGACCGCAAGAAGGGCATCCTGCGCCTGAACAATGCACTGAAGTCGGCACTGAGTCATCAGCAGAACATCTTCGAGGGTATGAATATCCGCTACTTCGGACCTTTCGATGGTCATGACGTGAAGGAAGTGGCGAGAGTGCTCAAACAGCTTAAGAACATGAAGGGTCCTAAGCTGCTGCACCTGCATACCACCAAGGGAAAGGGTTACGAACCTGCCGAGAAGAGTGCTACCATCTGGCACGCGCCAGGCAAATTCGATCCGGAAACGGGTGAGAGAATCATTGCCGATACCAGTAACCAGCCTCCTAAATATCAGGATGTTTTCGGTGAGACGCTGCTGGAACTGGCTCTGAAGAACCCGAAGATTGTAGGTGTGACGCCAGCCATGCCTACAGGATGCTCCATGAACATCATGATGAAGGCGATGCCAAACCGTACCTTCGATGTAGGTATTGCCGAGGGGCATGCCGTCACCTTCTCAGGAGGTATGGCGAAAGACGGACTCATCCCATTCTGCAATATCTATAGTTCGTTTGTACAGCGTGCCTACGATAACATCATCCACGACATGGCACTGCTCAACCTGCCGGTTATCATGTGTCTGGACCGTGCCGGACTGGTAGGTGAAGACGGACCAACCCATCATGGTGCCTTCGATATGGCGGCTCTCCGTCCGATTCCGCATCTCACCATCGCATCTCCGATGAACGAGCATGAGTTGCGCAACCTGATGTATTCAGCCCAGTTGCCAGATCATGGCAGCTATGTTATCCGTTATCCTAGAGGCAAGGGGGTGCTCGTAGACTGGCGCAACCCGATGGAGGAAATCAAGACCGGTACCGGCAGAAAGCTGAAAGACGGCACCGATGTAGCCGTTCTTACCATCGGTCCTATCGGAAACGATGCCGCTCAGGCTATCGCTGAGGTAGAAACCGAAACCGGAATGAGCATCGCCCACTACGATATGCGATTCCTCAAGCCACTCGATGAAGACATTCTGAAAGAGGTGGGCGAAAAGTTCAGCCGCATCATCACCATCGAAGACGGCGTTCGTATGGGCGGTATGGGCTCAGCCGTACTGGAATGGATGAACGACCATGACTATCAGCCAAAGATGACCCGAATGGGATTGCCAGATGAGTTTGTGGAGCACGGAACCGTGGCACAGCTCAGAGAAATCGTGCATCTCGATAAAGAAGCAATCAAAGAAGCAATTAAGAAATGAAAATAATCATAGCTGGCGCATATGCCATAGGTACTCACCTGGCGAGACTCCTGTCACGCAGCAATGAAGAGATTACGCTCATCGATGAAAGCGAAGAGCGCCTGGCAAGCATTGGCTCCGACTGCGACCTGCTCACCATGCTGGGCAAGCCTACCAGTCTTCACATCTTACGCGATGCGGGGGTTGCAGATGCCGACCTCTTCATCGCCGTTACTCCGGTAGAAAGTACCAACATCACAGCTAGCATCCTTGCCAAGAACCTGGGTGCCAAAAGAACGGTGGCCCGCGTGGATAATCCGGAATATATGGATCAGCAGGCTCAGGAATTCTTCAAAGAATTAGGTATCAGCAAACTGATTTATCCGGAGATGCTCGCAGCCGTAGATATCAATAACGGACTGAAAATGAGTTGGGTACGTCAGCGCTGGGATGTGCACGACGGCGCACTCGTCATGCTCGGCATCAAACTGCGCGAAGGATGCGAGATACTGAACGAACCGCTCAAGAACATCAGCGGTCCTAACGACCCTTATCACGTGGTAGCCATCAAGCGAGGCAGTGATACCATCATCCCTGGCGGTAACGACGAGCTGAAACTCTACGACCTCGCCTACTTCATGACCACCCGCAACTACATCCCATATATCCGCAAGATTGTAGGCAAGGAGCACTATGTGGATGTGAAGAACGTGATGATTATGGGTGGCGGACGCACAGCCGTAAGAGCCGTGAAGAAGATGCCGGAATATATGGAATGCAAGATTATCGAGATGAGCGAGGAGCGCTGCGAATATCTCAACGATATTCTCGATGAGAACAAGACGCTCATCATTCATGGTGACGGACGTGACATTCCGCTGCTCGTAGAAGAAGGTATCCGTAGTACTCAAGCCTTCGTGGCACTGACCGGTAACGCCGAAACCAATATCCTGGCCTGTCTTACCGCCAAGAGAATGGGTGTGCGCAAGACGGTGGCTGCCGTAGAAAACGTAGACTACGTGAGCATGGCAGAGAGTCTGGATATCGGTACCATTATCAACAAGAAGATGATTGCCGCCAGCTACATCTACCAGATGATGCTCGATGCCGACGTGATGAACGTGAGATTCCTGATGAGCGCTAACGCCGATGTGGCTGAGTTTATAGCCAAAGAAGGTTCGAAGGTAACCAAGAAACCGGTGAAGGAACTCGGCATGCCTATCGGTGTAACCATCGGTGGACTGGTTCGCGGTGAAGAAGGAATGCTCGTTTCGGGTAATACACAGATAGAACCGGGCGACTCGGTGATGGTTTTCTGCCACAACATCAACATGAAGAAAATTGAGAAATACTTCATATAAGCGCGAAGGAGATAGAGACATACTTCATATATGATAAACAGAAAATTAATATATAAGGTTTTAGGGCAACTGCTTTTCATAGAAGCATTCCTGCTCTTCGTCAGTCTGCTGGTAGCTTTCTATTACCAGCAGGATGACATCTTTGCCTTCATTGTGGCAACACTTACCACCATCGGAGGCGGACTGGTGCTGAAATGGCGAGGACACGGAGCAGATAACTCAATGTCGCGCCGTGATGCCTATCTCGTGGTAACGCTCTCATGGATTGTATTCAGTTTCTTCGGAACCCTCCCCTTCATGATAAGTGGATACATCAACAACTTTACCGATGCCTACTTTGAAACCATGTCGGGATTTACGACAACGGGAGCCACGATATTAGACGATGTAGAATGCTTCCCCCACGGACTGCTTTTCTGGCGTTCGCTCACCCAATGGATAGGCGGTCTGGGAATCGTGTTCTTCACCATCGCCCTGCTGCCATCGCTTGTAGGAGGACAGACCAAGGTGTTTGCTGCCGAGGCTACAGGACCTATCAAGACAAAACTGCATCCCCGGCTTTCCACTTCGGCTAAATGGATATGGAGTATCTATCTGATGCTCACCATTGCCTGCATCGCATCCTACTACGTGGCAGGAATGAATCTCTTCGACAGTTTCAACTATGCGATGACCACTACGGCTACAGGAGGGTTCTCTACACATAACAGTAGTACCTCGTTTTTCCATTCGCCGGCGCTGGAATACATCTGTGCCTTCTTCTGCTTCCTGTCGGGTGTTAATTTCACCCTGCTCTATGCAGCCGTCATCAAATTCAAGATCAAAGATCTGTTCAAGAATTCTGAGTTTAAGTTCTATATGCTCCTCGTTACAGCCTTCACGGCTTTCATCATGGTAGAGCTGATAGCGATGCGCAACTACGATGTGGAACATGCCTTCCGCAGCGCCATCTTCCAGGTGGTATCATTCATCACCACCACGGGATTATTTAACGACGATGCTGCTGTGTGGCCTCACGTTACCTGGGTGGTATTGGCAGCCTGCATGTTCTTCGGAGCCTGCTCGGGCAGTACGAGTGGAGGTTTGAAATGTATCCGTGGCGTGATGCTGGTAAGAATGGTGAAGAATGAATTCCGCCAGATTCTGCATCCTAACGCCGTGCTGCCATTGAAGATTGATGGTGTGAACGTACCGATGCAGAAGCGTGTTACGCTGCTTGCCTTCCTCACCACTTATCTCATCATCTGTCTGGTGATATCGTTCACGATGATAGCCATGGGCATCGACAATACCAATGCCATCACCATCACCCTGAGTTGTGTGGGTAATGTGGGACCTACGCTGGGTACGGAAATCGGACCAACCATGTCGTGGAGCGAACTGCCGGATGTGGCAAAATGGTTCTGCTCGCTGATGATGCTCATCGGTCGTCTGGAAATATTCAGTGTGCTGGTTATCTTAACGCCAGCATTCTGGAGAGAGAACTAACATACCCAGAGGGGGAGTTAGAAAATAAAAGAGAAGTTGATATTTGAAGTAAGAAATACGCTTACTAGACTAAGTATATTTCGCACAAAAAGCGTTATATATAATAAGGTATAGGTTCAGCAAGAGCCTTACCCGAGAGTAAGAAACCGTACTTATGAGTACATTTATAAACTAAATACAGGTAAAAATGAAACCATTAAAATTTCAACCGCTATTAAAATCCACCATCTGGGGTGGCAGTAAGATTATCACTTTCAAACATCTCGACGTAAAGCAAGAGAATGTGGGAGAAAGCTGGGAAATCTCTGGAGTACCAGGAAATGAAAGCATCGTAGCCGATGGCGAGATGCAGGGCAAGAGCCTCAACGAGGTTGTTGCAGAACGGAAGGGAAGCTTCCTCGGAGAAGAGAACTACAAGCGTTTCGGCAATGAGTTTCCACTGCTCATCAAGTTTATCGATGCCAACCGCGACCTCTCTATCCAGGTGCATCCTAATGATGAAATTGCCAAGAAGCAAGGTAAGGAACGCGGCAAGACCGAGATGTGGTATGCGCTGCCATGCGAGCCGGATGCCAAGCTCTACAACGGCTTGAAGATGCAGATTACTCCTGAGCAGTACAAGGAGATGGTGGAGAATGATACCATCACTGATGCCCTGGCTCAGTATAACGTGAAGGAAGGTGACTGTTTCTTTATCCCAGCCGGCAGAATCCACACCATCGGAACAGGCTGTTTCGTTGTCGAGATTCAGCAGACCAGCGATGTTACCTATCGCATCTACGACTTCAAGCGCAAGGACAAGGATGGCAACTATCGCCAGCTCCACACCAAGGAAGCTGCCGAGTGCATTGACTACACCGTATTGCCAGACTATCGCCAGCACTACACTCCTGCCAAGAACCAGGGTGTAAGCATGGTGCAGTGCCCTTACTTCACCACAGCCGTTTATGATCTCGATGAGCCAATGACGCTGGATTATTCAGAGTTGGACAGCTTCGTGATTCTGATTGGCTTGAAGGGTGAGGCTAAGATTACCGACAACGAGGGTAACGAGATTACGCTCCAGGGCGGCGAGAGCATCGTAGTTCCTGCCAGCACCAAGACATTGAAGATAGAAGGAACCCTGAAGTTCCTGGAGGTTTTTTAAAGGTAAAAAAGTAAAAGGGTAAAAAGGTAAAAGAGCCTGGCGGGATGTCATCTGCCTGCTTTCTTTTTACCTTTTTACCTTTAAATATCCTTTTTACCTTTCCAAATACTTTTCCACATCCGCCTGTATCTTCTGGAATTCGGGAGAGAACTGGTAGAAGGTGTTCTTCTTCATCATCATCTTCACCTTGCCCAGACTATTCTCATAACATGCCATTTCGGTACGAGCCTGCTCGGAATGGAGGGCACGGTCGCGGATTTCATTCTCCCTATCGTTGCGCAAAGCATCGCAAACGCTCTGGACGATAGGACTAACTACCAGGTCGAAGAGATGATGACCCTGTATATATAAATAGGTATTGCTCTCGTTTACACCCAGACTGTTGAGGTAAAGAGCCATTTCATCCAACTCATCCTTAAACTTCTTAAAGCGGCGCTCCAGCTGGAACAGCTTTGCCCGCACCTTCTTTCCCAAATAATCTATCGCCCATTTAGGATCCTGGATTCGGACAGAAGGCAGCATGATGACCTTATCAAACTCTGCCATATCAAAATGCATCGACATCTTGCGATGACGCACATAGAACAGCATGTGCCATAAGAAGAGGGGCCAGATGGTACGAGAATAGGACTCAAGAAAACGCTCGAAATCGAAGATGCGACGGTCGTTGAGCGTCACCATCACACAGGTTTCGTGCAATCCTCTGGCATAACATTGGAAGTTTTCAATGGCATAGGCATAGGTATGGAAGATGTAAGGATTCTCCAACATCTGCTGGGAAGACTCGGTTGAGCCCTGACGCAGATAATCGTAATCGGCATCTACACAGGCTATCATATCCCTACCTACTCCCTTCAGCATACTGGAGATAGCAGCCTTCTTGCCTCGGTCTAAATGCTGGTTACGGGTAGGCAGCATGATATCAAAATAGCGTTTTTCATTCTCAAACTTTCCCAGTACAGAACGCCAGAAGAAGACATCATCGTAGCTCTCGACGTAAGCCACAATCTTGCGCCGAGCCTTCTTCGAGGTCATCCTGTTGGCTGCCTCGAAGAACTGGGAATTGATATTATCGGTTAAACGTTTAGCCATAAGCTGAAAAAATCAACATTCAACACTTAACATTCAACATTACGAAATCGTAATATCATTCACATCCGTCACCCTATCGGTCCATCCATCCATGACCACAGCAGGACTGTGGGTGGTCATGATGATCTGGATATTCGGATTAAGCTGCAGCACCAGACCGATGAGCAGCTTCTGCCATTCGAAGTGAAGACTGATTTCCGGCTCATCCATAAAGAGGACGTATGACTGGTTGTCCTCCACCAGCACGGTGAGGAGGATGGCAAGAATCTGCTTCTCACCAGCCGAGAGCTGATAAGGCGAGAGCTGCTCGCCTATCTGGTTGAAGCGGATTTCGTTGGCAGTACGGATGATGGTCTTGCCGGTATCCTTGAAAAGATTATCTACCATATCCTGGAACATCTTCTTCGGTTCACTCAGTTTCTGAGCCTTGAAGGCTGCATCCGGTTCGCCACTCTGCAAGACGGCGATGATGCGGTTGCCGATGTTCACCTGGTAATCCAGATACTTGCGCTGCAGCTGGAAGAGCTGCCAGTCGAGTTCGGTAACCAGGGTAAGGTCTATCTTGTTGATCATCTCGGCATTCATCAATGGTCTATCTACCGAGCGGATTACATCATATCTAATCCACTTTGCCTCCTCCGGCTCCACCTTCAGATGCACACCTTTGATCATGTGACTAGGGAATTCACCGCCAGCCGCCAGACCCTTTACCACCTTATTTAATATAGTACTCTTGCCCACGCCGTTTACACCACTCAGGATATTGACACGGCGGTCGAGGTTCCAAAGAATATGTTTGGTACCGCTCCAGAGAGATTCAATCTCTATCTGTTTGATATAATCAGCATATTTCTGCATAAGAATAATCTCCTATCTTTAATAGTCAAGAACGGAAAAAGACTATTGTCTTAACTTCTTAACTCCTTTAAGTTTCAAAAAATATACCGCAAATATAGCAAAATTCCTCGAATTTTTGTACCTTTGCACTCGATTTTATTCAAAAATAGGAAGATTTAAATAGAAATAAGGAAAAAATGGATAACAAACGACCTCTTATCGCCCACCTGTGCCTCTTCTGTTCCGGCGCATTCTGGGGACTGATGGCTCCCGTAGGCAAGGATGCTATGCTTCACGGCATCGACGGCATCGACCTGGTGAGCTTCCGTGTATTGGGTGGTGCCCTCCTCTTCTGGATAGCATCATTCTTCACCAAAAGAGAACATATCCCTACCAAGGACATCATCAAGATGGCAGGTGCCGGCATATTCGGACTGGTATGCAACCAATGCTGCTATACCATCGGTCTGAGTCTCACCTCGCCAAGCAACTCCAGCATCATGACTACTTCGATGCCTATCTTCGCCATGATTCTCTCGTTCCTGATTCTGAAGGAACCTATCACCTGGAAGAAGGCTATCGGTGTGCTGATGGGATGCAGCGGAGCCTGTATCATCATCCTGACGAGTGCTACGGCTGGCAATGCTAAGGTAGGAAATATCTGGGGCGACCTGCTCTGCATCTCGGCACAGCTTTCGTTCGCTCTCTATCTGGCACTCTTCAAGCCGCTGGTTCAGAAGTATTCGCTCTTCACGGTGAACAAGTGGATGTTTACCTGGGCAACCCTCTTCATCTGGCCTTTCACGATAGGACACGTATCGGACATTCCTTTCGCCCAGGTTCCGATGAGCACCTGGTGGGAAACGGGCTACGTCATCTTCTTCGGCACTTTCCTGGGTTACATCTGCATGATGATTGGTCAGAAGACGTTGCGCCCTACCGTGGTGAGTGTATATAATTATGTGCAGCCGCTGGTATCGGTTACCGTGAGTGTTATCGTGGGTCTCGCCGTATTCAAGGGTATGCAGGCGATTGCGGCCATCCTCATCTTCTCCGGTGTATGGCTCGTGGTAAAGAGCAAATCAAAAAATGATATCGACAAGCACGACCACAGTCTGGCTTACGAGAAAAGACATGCTTAAAAGATATAATGTCGATTTATAAAACTGAAAGAGGGTGTGTCATAAGTCTATGGCGCACCCTCTTTTATGTTATTTATTGTATAATCCTAGAAGTATCGTAGCCTATTCCAAAAAGG
>JABLTM010114132.1_pt1 | contig 75389 bp, 55 predicted proteins | sample 7160121 | NCBI WGS metagenome assembly JABLTM01 (sample SAMN14651224, study PRJNA627086) | human gut metagenome | isolation source: feces | host: Homo sapiens
ACGGAGCGCGGAATGACTGCCGTCTGGTGATGGAGCCGGCAAATTGAGGACAGATGGCGCGGAAGGCGGAGGAGGATTGGATGTGGTACATAGTTGTAGTAAGGGGGGGGGAACTGGTGGGAGTGACTGACGATTTTTTAGTGCATTACCTGTGCGAAAACAATTCGGAAACGAGTCCATCCGTCCGTGTCGGTTTGGAGGGTGAAAGCACAGGCATGTTTGGTGAGCACTTCGCGAATGTATATTAAGCCGATGCCTTGTCCCGTGGGCTTCGTCGAAAAGAAGGGGGTAAAGAGTTTCTCTTCGTTTTCGGGGGAAATGCCTGGACCGTTGTCAGCTACTTCGAGCTGTGGAGGATGGGCTGAGGTGCGAATGCGTATTTCTCCGTTTTCACCGATGCTTTCAGCTGCATTCTTAACCAGGTTGATGAGCACTTGTTCGAACAAGGCTTCATCAATATTTACTTGCGGGTCGGTGTCATCGAGTTGGGTGGTAAGCTGAATGTGGCGTTGGCGGCATTGGCTTTCCATGAGCAATAGGCATGTTTCTATCAGCTTGTTAAGCGAGAACGGTTTCAGTTGGGGATCGGGCAGTTTGACAATTTCTGCTAATCGCCCGATAAATTGGTTCATGCCCATGCAGCGTTCGGAACACACTTGCATGGCGGTGCATAAATCCGTGTTACCTTCTTCGCTGCCGAGAATATCGGTCAGTGAGTCGAGTGTAGAGGTGACACCTGCCATGCTGTTGTTTACCTCGTGGGCTATCATGCGGATGACTTTCTCGTAGGTCTTCTTCTCCGTGCGCATAATGACTTCCGTCAGACTTTCGATGAGCATGAATGGGTGGGGGAAACCCTGGTCGAAGAAGGAAAGAGACGAACAGCGGTAAATCATGGCATCGTTGAGACGCACCGTTTCGGTCTTTCCCTTGGGAATGCGTTTGAGTCGCAGAGCCAAAGGGGTGGGAATCTCGTCAAGTGTTCGACCCATGAATTCGTTTTCTGTTTGTCCACCCAGGAAACGCCGAGCGGCCGTGTTGAGTCCCGTAATGCGGTGGTCAAAGTCGAAAAGAATGACTCCCATGGGGGAAGCACTGATAAGCAGGTCGAGAAAATGATTTTGTTCGCGAACGTGCAACCGCTCATTTTTCAGTTGCTCCATTAAACGGTTGAAGAGCAACACGATGCGGTCGGCATCATATTGCCCTACGGGAGCGAGTCGGCTGCTGAAGTCCTGCGCCTGAAGCAGGTCCATTGCATCACCGATGACGCGAAGCGGTTTGACCGTCTTGCGGTAGAAATAATACAGGAAGATGAGTGCCCACACGATGACTCCCTCAATGACATAGAAAGCTACTTCTGAGGTGGGAATGTAGCGGTAAACAAGTGCACCGATCAAGGCTATTAGTCCTGCCCATCCGACAAACAAACTGCGGATGTGGAGGGCACGAATCACGACGGGAATTTTCTTTCGTAGCATGAGGTGAGAATGGGTGGGGGGAAAAGTTGATTATATGCGAGCACGCAGGTGGAGTGAGAAGAGAGGGGGACTTATCCCTCAATCTGATATTTCTCCATGCGGCGGTAGAGTGCACCGCGACTGATGCCAAGCAGCAAGGCCGTTTGCGAGAGGTTACCCTCTGTACGCCGCAAGGCTTCGATGATGGCGCAACGCTCCATTTCTTCGAGTGTCTGCCCCTGCCAGGCGGTTTCGTCTGTTGCGACGTGTGCCGATAGAGGGAGCGGGCCGGAGGCATCGTATTGTGTGCGGAAGTCGTCGGCCGTCAGTCGGTTCTTGCAGCAGACTAACAGGGTACGCTCGACTAAATTCTTCAATTCACGGATATTGCCCGGGTAGGGCAGTGACAGCAGGAAGCGAATGGCATCAGCTTCCAGCGTTACCGGGGGCAGACTGTGCTGACGGCATTGCAGTTCGAGAAAGTGGTTCGCTAAAAGCGGAATGTCTTCGCGGCGTTCGCGCAGGGATGGTAGTTTGACTGTAATGAGGTTGATGCGGTAGAAGAGGTCTTCGCGAAAAGTCTTTTCCTGAATCATGCGTGGCAGGTCTGCATTGGTGGCACTGATCACGCGCACGTCAGCCTTGCGTTGGCGGCTGTCACCCAACACCTCGTAGGTTTGGTCTTGCAATACGCGCAACAGTTTCACCTGGCAGGCTAAGTCCAGTTCGCCGATTTCGTCGAGAAAGATGGTTCCTTTTTCAGCCAGTTCGAAGCGTCCTGTGCGGTCTGCCACTGCTCCGGTGAAGGCTCCTTTTCGGTGGCCGAACATCTCACTCTCGAAGAGCGTTTGCGAGATGCCGCCCAAATTGACCTTCACAAAGTTTTGATTCGCCCGCAAACTGTTGCGGTGAATGGTCTCGGCTACTAACTCCTTGCCTGTGCCGTTCTCGCCCGCAATCAGTACCGATGCATTGGTACGGGCAATGCGTTTCACTACGCCGAGCACCTCCTTCAACGCTTCGCTTTCGCCTACAATCAGACTGCGGTTAAAGCCTTCGTCCGCTTCCGTCGGTTGGCTGTCTGCGGTCAGTTCGAGGGCTGTCTCGATGCGTTGCATCAGCAGCAGGTTGTTCCAGGGTTTCGTGATGAAGTCGAAAGCTCCCGCTTGCATTCCCTCGACAGCTAAAGGAATGCTGCCCCACGCTGTCATCAGAATCACCGGCACTTCGGGGTGTAACACTTTGATCTGACGCAGTAAAAACAGCCCTTCTTCGCCCGTTGTAGAGAGTCCGAAGTTCATGTCCATCAGTATCAGTCGGGGGACGGCTTTGCGCACCGTTGCAATGGCCTCGGCAGGCGTTGCTACCGCCTCGACCTCCTTGCCCGATCGGCTTAACATGAGGGTAAGGGAGGAACGGATGGCGCGGTCGTCGTCAACTATGAGTATTTTGTCCATGTATTGTAGGAGGGGGGGATAAGTTATGAGGTTGTGCGTTGGCTGGATATTCCTATGAATCGAGAACTTGCCATATGGGATTTCCCGACAAATCTCTTTCGCTTCTATCCTCTAACGCAGAAAATTCATTTATCGTACAATTTCGTCAAAATCTGCATCAATATTGCAGTGCGTAGCAAAGTCCCACAGCGTGAGGCTGCGCAATTGGTAATAGGCATACCAGTAGTTCAGCAATTCGCTGATGTACTTCCGGCGTGCTTCGTCCTTGCCGCTTTGTGCATCGTTGAGATCGAGCGTACTGATGCGACCAATAAGAAACGTTTCGACGTTGTTTTGGTAGCGTTTACGGGCGATTTTGTCAGCTTCGCGGGCTATGTGCAACTGGTCTTGCTGGTTGTTAAAGCGTTCCGTCAGCACAAATAAACGTTGCTGAAAGTCCGCTTCCTCCTTTCTTATTTGTTGGCGAACGACCTCTCTCCGGCTTTCCGCCACTTTGACTTGACCTCGCCGTTTCCCCCAGTCGAGCAAGGGTAAACGCACCCCGACTTCAACCACCTGATTGTCCTTCGTATGAGTATAGGCAGGAGCGATGGCATCGCCGTAACCAGTCAGTCCTACTTGAGCAAAAAGCGATACCTGCCTGCGGTTGCCTTTGGCGCGAGCCACTTCGTAGTCGGCTTCGAGTTGCCGACGGCGCAGGTTGTGTGTGAAGGCATTGCGTTCGAGTGCTTTTCGCAGAACCTCGGGATAAGCCAGGGTGAGGGTCTCAATCTGTTCGGGGAGTTGCGGCACCAGTTCCTCACCTTCGCCCAGCGTCAAGAAGGAACGGAGCGTAAACATGGCAGACTGCTGTTCACTCACAGAGGTCGTCAACGAAGAGCGGGCGTTGAGCACGTTGAGCCGTAATTGCAGCAGGTCGTTTTCGCTGATTTTTCCCATCGACCGTTTGGTCTCTGCCGCCAGCTGAAGTTTTTCGGCATTTTCAAGATTCAGCTTTGCAATGCTGACGTTCTCACGTGCCAACAGAAGGTTGAAGTAATATTCAATGGTCTTCATCGTCACCTCTTCGGTTGCAGTCAGAAAGCGCGCCTGCGCTTCGCGGTAGCGAACAGGCTCAATACGCCGATTCCACTTCGTAGCGTTGACGCTAAAGAGCGGCTGGTTCAGCGTCAGCACCAAGGGGACTGACATAAACTGCTGTCGGTGGTGACTTGTTCCCAGTTGGGTAAGGTAGTCGAGCGAACTGTTCAGCGAGAGGGTGCCGCCCGTCAGCCACAGATTCTGGCTTATGGAGAGGTTGCCATGAAGGGTGAGGTAATTATTGCGCACATAGGTGTGGGAGCCGTCGTCTTGTTGGTAGACGTTGTAATTCTTGCGGTAACTTGGCAACGTGGCTTCCAGATTGACCTCGGGTAACAAGGTCGCGCGAAAACTGCGGTAATTCCAATAGGCGGCCTTTAGTTCGCTGCGTGCGCTCGCTGCGTCCACACTCTGTTTGCGTGCCAGGGTAATGGCTTCATTGAGTGTAATGGGGCGGGGCATCAGTGCCTGGCTGCTGACACTGAGCGGAATGAGAAAGATGGAGAGAAAGAAAAGTTTCATGGCAGATCGTTGAGGAGTTGAATAGTTTATGAGTTGAAGGGTTGAAGACTTGAAGGTTGAAGAGTTTATGCAGGAAGTCATTGGCTTGATGAATAAACTTTAAACTCCCCAACTCATAAACTCTTCAACCCTTCCACTTTTCTATTCCACCTGTCTTCCGTCAAAGAAGCGTATGGTTCGTGTTGAGAGGCGTGCCTGCTCCTCGTTATGGGTCACCATGACAACGGTGCGCCCGTCTTCCTGGTTGAGTCGGCGCAGTATGTCCATCACCTCGCCGCCCATCTGCGAATCGAGGTTACCCGTCGGTTCGTCTGCTAAGATAATGTCAGGGTTGCCCACAATGGCGCGGGCTATGGCCACTCGCTGGCATTGTCCACCCGAGAGTTGCGACGGGTAGTGGTGCATGCGGTGGCTCAGGCCAACACGCTCCAGTACTTCTTTGGCGCGGCGACGGCGTTCGCTTCCCGACATTTTGCGGAAGGTGAGCGGCAGCTCCACGTTGTCGAGTACATTGAGCGTATGAATTAAGTGGAACGACTGAAAGACAAAACCCAGCGTACGGTTGCGGAAGGCAGCCAGTTCGCTGTCCTTGGTTTCATTCGTAATGAGTTGTCCGCAGAGTTCCACCGTACCACTAGTGGGACGGTCCAAAAGTCCGATGATGTTGAGTAAGGTTGACTTGCCACATCCCGAAGGCCCCATGATGCTCAGAAATTCTCCTTTCCTGACTTCCAGGTTGACATTGTCGAGGGCATGGGTTTGAATGGTATCTACATGGTAAATTTTATGAATGCTGTTGAGTTGGATGATATTGTTCATAATTGATAGTTGTTAGCGGGTTAAGGGGAAAAGTTGTGGGGGGTAAGAGTTGAGAAGTTGAAGGGTTGGGAAGAAATCCTTATGCCGTTATTTCGGATAAACTCTTCAACTGATAATAAATAGAACCAGTCTAAAAGCTTAACCATACACTAATAGCTACTCATAAGAGGTGCTATAAGCGTTGGAAGGCTGATGTGGCTTCCACATTCAGCTGCGACAGACGTCGGAGTACTCATACGGCACCCGAATTCAGCTGCGACAGACGTCGGAGTACTAATTCGGCACCCGAATTTTGCTGCGACAGGCGTCGGAGTACTGATACGGGGGGCTTATTCTTCGCGCAATGCTTCCGTGGGCTGCATGTGGCTGAGCTGACGAGTCGGGATGTAGATGCCCAAACTCACCACGACAACAAGAATGGTCCAGGTAAGCAGCGAGACAACGGTAAAGTGTATGCCGAAGGATTCGAACCAGTAGCGACCCTGTAGCAGGTTCGTGAGGTTGTTGCCGTTTTGGCTCCACGGGGTATAAAGTCCTTCATCGAGCGCGTAGTGCAGGTAGAGCAGACAGGCAGCACCCACTGTCACAGTGACCAGTACGAAGCCTTCGGTAAGGAAGGCACGCATGATTTGTGAGGAGGTGGCACCGAAGCTTTTCATAATCCCGATTTCCTCGCAGCGGCTGCGTGTTTGCATCCAAAAGGTACCCGTCACACCCAAAAAGAGGAAGAGCAGAAAAAAGCCTGCCAGGATGGTTCGTACGCGCAGTTGTTGTGTGACTTCCTGCCTGTCCGCCTGCATGTATTCGCTGAAGGATTGTACGCTGCGCACGTAGTAGTTTCCGGCGTGCAGCTGTTTCTTGGCCCATTCGTTGAAGGCAGGCAGAAAGTCAGATTCGTTTACCCCTTCGCGTAGTCTCACCACGAGGTCTTGAGTGGCAGACGCATGGGTGAGCATCGACATCACGGGCATCGGAACACTGCCGCCGCGCATGCGTACCATGGCTGTCGTTCCGATTACATGAAGGTGGTTGACCGTATCGTTTTGTCCGATAAGCGGTTTCCCGGGCAGGGTTCCCGCGCTGATGATGACCTTTTGCGGACTTTCTCCCGCTTGTCCTTGAAGCAGTTCGTCGAGTCGGGCATTGGTCATGCCGTCGGTTTCGGTAAAGCGCAGCGTCTGGAAATAATCAGAACCAGGCACAAGTTGCATCCCCCATACCTGCGTGCAGAGGGTGTCGAGCTGGAAGCTCCAGGACATCGTATTCATACTGTAGGGGCCTGTAGGACCGTAGAAGGTAGCTTTGGCTACATCGGGATGCCGGCGTACGAGTTGCAACATGCGCCACTTGTTTTCGTTTTTGGCGTTGAAGTCATTGGCGGCAGGGTCGTAGCGGGGTGATTTGGAAGAGTATTCTGCCAACTCGATGCGGTACAACCGTTTTTCGTCAAATCCGTTGGGCATGGACTCAATGGAGAAAAGGACGGCCAGAGGGTCGAGTATTATCCATAGAATGATGGATACAAACAGCAGTTCACATGCCAGCCAGCCGTAGCGTTTCTTGCGTGTCCAGAGCATTTTAAGCATTAAGCGTATCATAGGAAGATTATGGAGTTAAAAGATGATTCTTACAGATAGATTTCATGATCAATCGGAGATTCAAAAGATAGCGATGCCGAAAGGTTTCAGTCAGCACTCCGCCCGATCTTTTAAACCGCTTATTTTTTCGTGCCGAGTGCCTGTACGATGGGGATTCGCATGGCATGCCAGGCCGGAATAAGAGCTGAAAGAAGATTGAGTAACAGACAGAAGCCGAAAGTCACCAGGAAGAGGAGGGGGAAGAAGAGCATATCGGGACGGATGAGTGTGTCGTGCGTGCCGTTGCGCATATTGCCATAGGTGTCGAAGAGACCTATTACCCAGTCTGTTCCCCAAGCGAGCAAAGCCCAGGAGAGGAGGAGTCCGATGAGTCCGCCGAGGAAGGTCAGTATCAGATTTTCTCCAATGACTTGCCGCATCAGGTAACCTCGGCTTGCGCCAAACGCTTTGCTCACACCAAGTTCGCTCCAGCGTGTTTCCATTTGTCCCGAAATCATGCCGCCCAAATTGACGGCTGGCACGATGAGGAAAGTCAGCAACAGTGCTCCCCAGAACTTTATCAGGCCGCGAAGGTCTATTTCTTGGTTGCCGGGTACGAGGTTGCGTTTCCATGAAGGCAGCGGACCTTGCAACTCCATCTGCATGCCGTCGGGCTGGCTTGCATTGTGTCGGCGCACCAGTTCACGGATGTCGGCTTGCATCTGTTGTGCTTGCGCTTCGTCACGTGTACGGAAAACTACGGTGTAAGGCCCCGTGATAATGTCGGCGTTAGGATAAGCAAAATAGTCGGGTAGACAGCTGTAGGGCAACCAGATTTCGGCAAATGAGACGGGGGTGAGGCTCGAAGCGTCGCGAACAACTCCCGTTACGGTGTATTCGGTGTCGTTCATCTTGAAGCTTCGCCCTTTCGCTTTGTCCGTACCGAAGAGTTGGCGAGCCAGGGAAGAAGCGATGACGGCACAGGGACGTGCTGCATCCAGGTCTGCCTGCGTGAAGGGAGAGCCATCGAGAAACTGAAAGTCGAAAACGCGGAAGAAGCCCGGATCGGTGTACTTTGTCTTGACGCGTTGTTCGGTTGTGCCGTCGCCAAGCTGTAGATTGTCTTTCAATCCGAAGTCACAATAATAAATACCTGTTACGGCTTCAACCGAACGAAGCGGCCGAAACCACTGATTGATCATGCCTTCGGAGCAGCACCCGCCGCCCTGACGATTGCCTTCAGCATCCGTCAGGCTGATAGAGCGCAGTTCGTATTGCTGGGCACGATGGTTTTCGGGATAAATAGGGGCAGTGAGCAGGTGAAAGTACATGACGACAATCATGGTAAGTACCACGGGCACGGCTGTTCCTAACAGATAGAACGTGCCGAAGAGTTTGTTTTGCCGAAGTAGGGCAATGGTTTGTTTGAAATAACGGATAATCATAGAAGTGAAGGAAATAATATGAGTTTGAGAGAGAGGGTTTAAGTATCTTGAGCTTAGGATCGGTATTTTTACCTCATTGCTTTTTATTCCAGTTTCACCACGCGCTTTTGTTTATAGGAACTCATGTCGCTGATGACGATTTCTTCGCCCGGTTGCAGACCGCTGATGACTTCAACGTGATCGAAATCGCATTCGCCCAAACGAACTGTACGCTGGTGGAGTTCGTCATCTTTGCGTACAAAGAAGGTGTATTCCCCCGGTCCAGTATAAAACGAACGGTTGGCGATGCGTACGGCCTGTTCGCGTAGGGCATGTACCACGTAAAGATCAGCCTTAATACCCGAACGAAGGCGTGTGGAAAGAGAATCGGCGAGTTGTACGTAGAACCCGACTACTCCGTTTTTGCTTTGTGGTGCCACACCCGACACTTTGCCCACGCTTACTTGGCGGTTGACGCGCACCAGTACATTGGCTCCGATGCGTACACGGTCGGCATAGGTGTCGGCAAGTTCGCCTTCAATCTTGTAGCGGTTTACGTCGGCAAGGATGGCCAACTTTTCGCCCTTTCCGACTTGTGCCCCGACCAGTGAATGGATAAAGGTGAGTACTGCTCGGCGGGGTGCACAGATACGGGCATTGTCGAGCGTGCGCTTTTGTTCTGCCATGCTTTTGTAAAACATGGCAAGTTCGAGTTGCTTCACTTTGTGATCTGCCTGTCGCACCTTTCGCTCGTTTCGGAGCTTTGTTGTGAGCTGTTTGAGTTCCATTTTCGCCGTTTGGTAAGCAAGTTCCGCTTGGCGTACCTGGTCCGCTGTTCCCGAACCGAGGCTGTCGAGGTAACGTTCGTTACGCCATTCTACTTTCATACGGTCTAGCTTCATACGGGCAATGTTGATTTGCATTTCGAGATCGCTCAGGGAGGTTTCGTCATTGACCGTTTGTTGCTCCATACGGCACAGCTTCATTTGTTCCTCGTCCTGCAACTTTTTAAAATCCGTTTGTACGCTTTGCAGGTCAAGTTTCAAGAGCGGCATCCCCGCTTCAACGGTGTCGCCGCTTTGAGCATACACTTCGACAATGCGCGAATCGATAGGCGAGTTGATGATTTCTTCGAAGGCGGGTACCACTTTTCCGTAGGCACTTACGCCTGCCTCGATGGTGCCGACATCTACTTGATAAAAAGTGAGTGACGAGGCTTTAACATGGGTTTGTAAGCGGTTAACTGTTAGCACCACTGTGGCTACTGCTGTCAGTGTTACCGCTGCCACAGTGCCGACAAGCTTTAGCCGACGTTTTCGAAGTACTTCTTTAGCTATAGGTCTATCCATACGATGGAGTATATAGGGATTGCGAATCGGTGTGTCCATCTATGTGAAATGAATCATTCCGATTTTTATTGCCCTACTACTAGCAAGCAACGTGCCAAACTCCGAAGTCCTTGATAACTAGTAATTTTCTGTGCAAAGCCCGTGTCCATTATCGGACACTTGTCCGATAATACGCAACAACGCTGTTCCTTTTGCTTGCGTTAGGTTCGTAGCGGTAGTTTCAGTAGGAACAGTGGAGCAATATCTAATTGTAGAGATATATACAAAGAGAGAGCGCATCAGCTAATTGCTTGATGCGCTCTCTTCTATTTTTGGGGGACACTTGGCAAGTGTGTAGTGTTTGCCCTAGTTGAATATCAAGATGGCGATACTCAGCAAAAGAGACGAAACAGAAAGCCAAGTAGAAATGGTTCGTACAGAGTTGTCGTTGTTGGTTGACTGACCCATCTTCACCTTGTTCGGCTCAACATAAACAATGTCGTTTTGTTGCAGGTAATAAACGGGAGAATTGAAGATGTCTTTGGAACGGAGGTCTACGAAGTAAGTTTTGCTTTGATCACCCTCCTGACGAATTACCTTAATCTGATCGCGACGACCGGTAATGTTCAAGTCACCGGCAAGACCGATAGCTTCAATGATGGTGATAGCATCACGGCTGATTCCGATACGTCCAGGATGTGCCACATCACCAAGTACGGTGATAAACTGGTTGTATGCTGCCACCGTCACCACTGCATCGTTTAAGATACCTTGGCGGAATACCGATTGAATCTTTTCAGCTGCTTCAGAGCGAGTAAGTCCACCAATCTGGATGCGACCAATGCCCAACATATCGATATTACCGTTTTCATCAAGGGTATAGCGTAAGTTCTCAGTCGTTGCATTGGAAGAGGAATAGGTACTTCCTGCTGAAAGATTATAGCGTTCTGCTAATTCGGGAGTAGCAGCACTGGTCACAATGATGCTGACCTTATCACCTGGAACCAACTTCAATACGTTTTGAGAGGGAGTTGCTACTACTGTAGAAGAAGTGGCATCTTGGAAGTAAACTATTTTCTCTCGCGTTTTGCAAGAACCTAATGTCAGTACAGCCAATAAAAGGAGAATGAGATTGCTTTTCATTTATTCTGTTGGGTTTAAATTATGTCCGAACAAATTCATGAAATCCTAATCCAATAACCATTGTTTAGGCTTGGGACTCCATGCAGAATCATAGTTATGGAACTATATTGCTTAGTCTAGACTATGAAATGTGGCGCAAAGTTAGAACTTAAAATTGGATAAGCATTTCCTCACTCCTATAAATATAATGTAATGTGTTCTATCTGATTTCTTTTCAGAACAACTTTTGTCCTTTTGACTATCAAGGCTTATCTTTGCGTTACAACAATCGTTTTTACTCAATAGATTCTCACTCCTCATGATAGATCAGAAACAGATACTCGCTAATTTAGGTTTTCAATCGCTTACTCCGATGCAGGAAGCCATGTACCAGGCTGGGGCATCACGTGGTGGTGTCGTGTTGCTTTCACCCACTGGTTCGGGCAAGACATTGGCTTACTTGTTGCCTCTTGTAGCTCAAGTAGATGCTACGGTTGATTCCCTTCAAGCAGTTGTCGTCGTACCCACTCGTGAATTGGCGCAGCAAAGTGAGGAGGTACTCCGACGCATGAAGACGGGGCTTCGTGCAATGGCACTCTATGGTGGTCGTCCTGCCATGCAGGAACATCGTGTGATTCGTGAGCTAAAACCACAAATTGTATTTGCTACGCCGGGTCGACTCAACGATCATCTGGATAAGGAAAATTTGAATGCTTACGGGGTACGTATCTTAGTGATTGACGAGTTCGACAAATGCTTGGAGTTAGGTTTCCAAGAGGAAATGAACCGTATTGTGACGCGAGTGAAGCAGGCGCAATACAGCTGGCTGATGTCTGCTACCGATGCAGAAGAAATCCCTGCTTTCATGAATCGTATGGCCAGTCATTTCGAGCAATTAAACTTCCTCGCTACTCAAGCTCATTTGGAACAACGTATTGAAGTGAAACAAGTCGTTTCACCTCTGCGTGATAAGCTGGAAACCCTAGGACATTTGCTCACCGACTTAAAGGGAACTCCGGCAATAGTCTTCGTAGCTCACCGAGAAAGTGTTGAGCGGGTAGGAGCTTGGTTGAAACAAGAAGGTTTTGCATCGGTGATGTATCATGGCGGCATGGATCAGGAAGTGCGTGAACGTGCTTTGTATAAATTCCGTAGTGGTGTAGCCAATGTGCTGGTTAGTACTGACTTGGCAGCTCGTGGTTTGGACATTCCCGAAGTAGGTGCCGTGGTGCATTATCATCTTCCGCTCAAAGCCGAGGACTTCACTCACCGCAATGGCCGTACCGCTCGTTGGGAATCTTTAGGTTGCATTTACCTCATCACGGGCCCTGAGGAAGCATTGCCCGACTTTGTCGGTGAAGTGGCTGAATGTCTGGTTTCTACCGGTGCCTTCCGTCCTGTACCTTCGCGTTATGCCTGTATTTATATAGGTCGTGGCAAGCGCGATAAACTGAGCAAGGGTGATATTTTGGGCTTTCTGTGCAAGCAGGGTGGATTGACATCGGCAGACATTGGTCGAATAGATGTAGCGGCTCATCATGCTTATGCAGCCGTGTTGCGCACTCGTGTAAAAGGCTTGTTGAAGCAGGTGGCTGGTGAGAAAATTAAGGGCATGAAGACGCTTATTGAGGAAACTCGTCGATAGGCTAATTCAGAGCGTTATTTTATCAATGTATGGAGTTTGTTAGGGCGGATGACTCTAGTAAACTATCTATCAAACTGATTCATTATGAAAGTACAAATCAAACATACTGCGCTTTGTGAAGCAGCAGAAGAGGGCATGGATGCCTTTTTGAAGGTAATAGTTGATGCAATTCGTCAAGAAGCGGGTGGCGAACTCAATGCAGAGTCCATGGCCAAGCTTTCCCCCGACCAAATCACGCTTTGGGGCTATTCGATTCTCCATGAGGAACTCATGGACGGTGGCTTCATTCAGCTGATATACAACGGCTATGGTCCTTTCTTCTTTGACAATCCCTTTGCCAAGGCTATGCGCTTGTGGGGATTACGTGAATTTTCCAAGTTGCTCTACAAGGCCAAAGCACTTTATGACGAGCGCAAGGTGGAGTTGACTCGCGAACGTTCAGATGAAGAGTTCATGGCGCTCTTTGAACAAAATCCGGAATTTGATGAACTAGATGATGCTTTCGTGGAAGACGAAGAGCAAATAACCGAAGCAATTGCCACGTATGTAGACGAACATCTCGACTTATTTGTTGAGATTGTCAAGGAATAAGCAGTTCTCGTTCGACAATTGCAGTTTAACTAAGGGCATCACAACTGTAAACTTCATTCGGTAGGTTGACAGCGGTGTTGCTTCTCTTTTTAATCTTTCCATCCCATTTTTGATTTATGGCTAAAAAGAACAATAATCCCAAAATTCTGCCTACTTCGCGTATTCAAATCAAGAATAAGCGAGCAGAGCATGACTTTTTGGTAATAGATAAATACACTGCTGGTATCGTATTGACGGGTACCGAGATAAAAAGTATTCGTGCTGGCAAAGCGAGTCTGGTTGATACTTTCTGCTACATTCATAACGGCGAAATGTGGGTCAAGAATTCCTATATAGCCGAATACGACTTTGGTTCGTACAACAATCACGCCACACGTCGTGACCGCAAGCTCTTGCTTAACCGTAAGGAAATCCATGCCTTGCAGGAAGAAACCCGTTCTCCAGGTTTTACCATCGTCCCTCTCCGCATGTTTATCAGCGAAAAGGGGCTTGCCAAAATGGTCATCGGTCTATGTCGTGGTAAGAAGGAGTATGATAAACGTGCAACGTTGAAAGAAAAGCAAGATCGACGTGAAATGGATCGTGCGATGAAGTCACGCTTGTAGTCTGCTCAATTGCTCAAAGTATAGTAAGCTTATGAAATCGATTCCAACCTTACTGTGTCTGTTCCTCTTCGCCGTAAACTCATTAGGAGTTTGGGGCGAAGATCTTTTTATACATCGTTCAGGCAACCGTTTCTATCGTGGAAATGATTCCACTCCTTATTTATATAAAGGAGTATCTTTTCAGTATGCTCCATTGCAGTCAGGTTTGTCACGCAAGGAAGACCGACATCGTCTGTGTGCCCAACTTGATTCGTTACAGTCGGTGGGTGTTACCAATCTTCGCATTTTGGCAGGTGTTCGAGGTGGTATCCCCGATTCATTGCAAGGTGACAGTTTGCTGCGGGGTATGGATTATCTGCTGAAGGAAATGCATCATCGCAATCAGGTTGCAGTGATTTGTTTTCCCAGTCCTACAGACAGGGCTTGGCTAACTTCGTCAAGTACAATAGCCGATTCGCTCCAAATGTGTTACCAGGGATGGCTTGAACGGGTTGTGAAACATGTAAACCACCATACGCGAAAGGCTTACGGCGAAGACCCTACTATCATGGCATGGCAATTGGGTGAGAATTTGCGTCCAGCTTCCCCCACAGGTGGAGATGCTTTGTTTGCTAGAGTTCGGCAGACCGTACAATATCTTCGTACCCTAGACTCACGTCACATGATCACCGTAGGGAGTGAAGGCATTCGAGGTAGTGGAAACAATGTGCAACTCTATCGACGTTTGCATTCGCTTTCGCAAGTTGATTATCTGACTCTACAGTTCCGTCCCATTGCTTGGAATTGGTCGTCAAAGTCTGCAGTCTTCACGGCACTTTCACGGGTATATAATAAATCCTCTGAGTATTTAGCCGAGCATGAACGTATTGCCTTCCATTTGAATAAGCCGCTTGTGATAGAGTCTGTTACCTATCCGAACGATGTTGGTTTAGCTCAGTCTGCATCAGGCACACGGGCCCGCGATGCTTATTTTTCCTTTGTATTTTCTTGGCTTACTTCGAATCGTCCTGCCGAAACCTCTCTTTGCGGTGTGCGTGTAGGGGAATGGGATGCTAATCCCCACCCTTCAGTCGACGATTCTGTTTGTGACGAAGTCATCCGTAGTACGGATTCTGCTACGCTTCAAACCATCCGTTCGGTACGGTGGTAAATGAAGTGTTGAATAGGGCTTAGCCGGTTGCAATCCTTGTCTACATTCTTTCAGCGTTTGCTGAAAACTTCTATTCCATGCGATTTCATCAAGTTGGAGTGAGAACATTCTATTGGTTCTTCCTGACTTGATGGAATCGCATTTTTTTTTAGTGATATCACAGGGCTGTGCCTAAAGTTGACGATATATATTTGCCTTCTTATTTGTACTCTATGTAGTATGAATTTCTTTCAACTGATTATAATATTCGCATGTATAGTTTCATTTTGAAATCAGAAATGTGATATAAATATCATAATGCTTGATTTCTTCAATAATAAGTTCTATCTTCGCCCCGCTTAATAACATAATATAATTACAAAGCTTATGAAAAACTTTACACAATGGACAAGGGTACTTGTTGCACTGTTTGTGGTAGGCTTTTTGCTTCCATCCGCAGTCTTTGCACAAGTGAAGTGGGTAGAAAATTTCGATTACCCCGTAGGTGATCTCAATGGACAAGGTGGATGGGGCAAGTATGGTTCCAATCCTGACAATCCCATTCAGGTTATTGATGAAAAATTGGATTATTCAGGTTATCCTGGTGGAGTAGGGAGCAAGTCTGTCAAGCTAACTGGTCCCAGTTTGTCTGAAGACCTTCTTGTGCGTTTTGATTCACCAGCAGATGGTATCACTTCCGGCAACCTTTACTATTCCGTACTGCTTCGTGTAGAGGCAGCTCCTGCCACAGCAGGTTATAGCATGACGTTGTTGACCCGAAGCAAATCAAATGAAGTAAAACCTGGTACTTCTCCTGGTGAATATGGACGCCTTTACTTTAATAAAGGTACCGATGAGCAGCATTTCAAGTTAGGCGTCGAGCGTGGAAGTGCGAAGCCCGTATATTCACAAACGGAATATGAAGTAGGAAAAACTTATCTCGTGGTTGTAAAATACGCCATGGAGGAGGTTACTGATAACGAGAAAGTCAGCCTTTTCGTCAATCCACAAAGCTTTACGGAAGAACCTGCCGCCGCTGATGCTGAAATCGCTACTGGAGCCAAGCGGAGTCGTGGATTCCAGGGATTTGAACTTCGTCAGGCAGGCAATAGTAAAGGAGATGCCGTTACCATGTTGGTTGGTTCGCTCCGTATCTCGGACACTTACGCAGGTTTGTTCTCAGAAACCTCAGTGAAGCCCGAGCAGAAGCCGAGTCTTTCGCTTCCTGTTTCTGCATTGGACTTCGGACCTGTTTATCAGGGCATTGCAGTAGAGCACAAGTTAAATTTGAAGGCTACTAATTTGAAGGGCGATGTCACGCTTACAGTTCCCGAAGGAGAACTTACAGTACAACCTACCACATTGCCTGCAGCTCAGTTGATGAGTGCTACCGGTGTAGAAGTTACTTTCACACTCAGTAATCCGACAAGTGAAATAGGTAAGGCAGAAGTGGTCTTCGCATCTGACGGAATGGAGAATGTAACGTTGCCCGTGACTTGGAACGCGCAGCCTGTAGTAGAAAAGAAAACGCTGGCTGACTTCAAGGGTGAAAATGCCGAACTTAATTTGACCTATCGATATATGGGTAAAGCAGTGGTGACCTTTGTCGATCGTAGTCAGTCGAATCCCAAGTACTATGTACAGGATGAGACAGCCGGCATGGTGTTGCAAGGAGAGACTGATCTCGAACTGAAAGAAGGTGATGCCGTCACTGGCTTGATGGGTACGATTACTTCGGCCTGGGGCGTGACAACCTTCCAACCGCTGGTAGGTATGCCCATTGTGCCCACCGAAACAGGTGTGGCTGTTGCACCTCTTGAAGTAACGCTTGCGGCACTTAAGGCCACTCCGTCTGACTACCTCAACCGCCTCGTGAAAGTTTCTAATGTAAGCTTCCAAGAGGTAGCAGAAGGGGCTACTTTTACGGAAGGGATGACTCAACCCGTCATCAAGGATGAAACGGGTGAAGGTAAGGTGCGCATCTTTAAGGGTACCAGCCTCATTGGTACATTGATTCCGACTGAAGTAGTTGATATCGTTGGACTTTCTACTTCCGCTTCCGCTGTACTGGTAGCTCCACGCAGTGCCGCTGATGTGGTGTTGAAAGTAGCTCCTTCCCTTGAGATTACAGCAGAAGAATTGAAGATGGAGCATGGGTATGTGGGTAAGCAAACTCCTCTTTGGACACTTCACGTAAAGGCGGTCAACCTGCCGGGTGAAGTTACCATCGAGTCCACTGGTAAAGATCGTGCTTTGTTCACTCCCAGCGTAGCCACTCTTCCCGCTGGCAACAGTGAACTCGACCTCGTCATTACCTACGCTCCGACAAAGATTGGCAAACACAGTGCACGCATTCAATTCGATTGTCTTGCACTGCCGACACTCAGTCAGGCGGTAGTACTCCAAGCTTACGCAACGGATGAGAACAATCCTCCGCTCATGAAGGTGACTCCACAGCAAGTTCCTACATTCGAAGCCAAGGTCGACGAAGCTCAGGAACAAACAATTCTGGTTAAGACTGCCTTCCTGCCCGATTATGGAAAGATTGAACTTCAGACAGCCGATGCCTTCCGTCTCAGCACGACCATGCTGATGAAGGATAATGAAGCCCAAGTCAAGGTAACGTTTAGTCCGACGAAGGAAGGTACGTATGAGAATGCATTGATTCTCTCTGCTTTGGGTGCAGATACATTGGTCGTTCCCCTTACAGGTAAAGCCGCTCCCTCTACCGCTCCCGAACCTGAAAAAGAAGGTGACGAACTGCCACTTGATGAAACAAATCCGTTGACTATCCTTCAAGAAAACTTTGATGGTGTACAGAAAAACCAAGTGCTCTCCCTGAAGGGCTGGAAGAATTTGGCCACGACGGGTAAGCGTGCTTGGTGGGGCATGGAATTTGATGACACTGATGAATTGCCCGGCGAAAAGGCTGCCAAGGTTACGCCTTTCGACAGCAAGGTAGCAGTAGGAGAAGACGAAGCCTGTGAAATGATGCTGGTAACACCCGCACTCGACTTTGTCAATGCCAAGTCTAAGATCTTTACTTTCCGTGTACGCGGTGACTATTTGCGCGACAATCAGCCTGAGAGCCTTGAATTGTGCTACATTGATATGGCGGATGGTCAACTCTTTATTCAACCAATCAATGTTCCCATTCCGGCACAGAAAGATTTGAGCGGTGAATGGAATGAGTTCCACGTTGATTTGACGAACAATCAGTTGGCTGACGTATTCTTTATGGGCTTCCGCTTCAAGGGTAATCGAGGTCGTGAAAATTCAGCAACCTACTACATCGATGACGTAAGTTATGGTCGAACCGATTTGCCTGTAATCCTTTCGTCAACTGATGTTATTACGATGGAAGCCTTGCTCTCCAAGGATGCAGTTTCAAAGGAAATCACCATTACGACCCAGAATATTGACAACCCTGTGAAGCTGTCAATTGGTGGCCCCAATCGCAGTAAGTTTGATCTCACGACCAAGGAACTTCCTGCTGAGGGTGGTACGTTCCAAGTTAAGTTTAACTCAGATCAACTTGGTGTTCACGAAGCCTACGTCAAGCTCTCTTCACGTGGAGCCGCTGATAAGTATGAAGTCCTTTCCGTAAACTGTGTAACGCAGCTGACAGGCATCGAAGGAGTACATGCCGAAACTTATGCAGCAGTTCGTGTGTTCGATGCGGCTGGCCGTTTGCTTCGTACAAGTCAGCAAGCCACCGAGAATCAGGCACTTGCAGGTCTTGCTCCAGGTACGTATGTACTTCAGTTGACAACTGACAAGGGTGTCGTTACTAAGAAGGTAAAGCGATAAGCTGTAGCTCGTTGAGCTAGCACAGAAATACAATGAAAAATCCCGCCGCAGGCATTCAGCTTACGGCGGGATTTTTGTTTTAGTACAAGGAGTTTTTTATGACAGAATCAACTCCTGAGTACATGGGGTATGAACGGAAGTATTAGAGTTCTCCTTCATGTGCATCTATTTCCTCGCACCCCTTTAGACGGCGAGAAATACGCATTGCGCAGAAGTTCGGACCACACATCGTGCAGAATTCTCCGTTTTCGAAGTGCGCATCTTTGTAATACTTCATAGCGAGATCAGGGTCAAGGCTTAAATTAAACTGATCCTTCCATCTAAATTCGTAACGAGCCTTTGAGAGTGCGTTGTCGCGTACTTGAGCACCGGGATGTCCCTTTGCCAAGTCAGCTGCGTGCGCAGCAATCTTGTAAGTAACGACACCCGTACGTACGTCGTCGCGGTTGGGCAATGCAAGGTGTTCCTTCGGGGTTACATAGCAAAGCATAGCCGTACCCAGTGCACCAATGATGGAGGCACCGATGGCTGAAGTAATGTGATCATAACCCGGAGCAATGTCGGTCACGAGCGGACCGAGCGTATAGAACGGTGCATTGTGGCATTTTTCAATCTGACGCTGCATGTTCTCGGGAATCTTGTGCATAGGTACATGGCCCGGACCTTCAATAAAGGCTTGAACCCCCTTTGCCCAAGCACGAGTCACAAGCTCACCCATCGTGTCAAGTTCAGCAAACTGCGCACGGTCGTTTGCGTCATAGATTGAACCCGGACGAAGACCGTCACCGAGTGAAATGGCTACGTCATACTGGGCACAGATGTCACAGATGTCATCAAAGTGCTCGTAGAGGAAGCTTTCGCGGTCATTTTGGATGCACCATTCTGAGATAATGCTACCGCCACGGCTCACCATGCCCGTCATGCGGCCTTGAGAGAGGTGAATGTTCTTCCGACGGATACCACAGTGAATCGTGAAGTAGTCTACACCCTGTTCGCACTGTTCAATCAGCGTGTCGCGATACAACTCCCAAGTCAGGTTCTTCGCTACGCCTTTCACCTTCTCCATTGCCTGGTACATGGGAACGGTGCCGACAGGCACGGGACTGTTGCGAACAATCCATTCACGGGTTTCGTGAATGTTGTCACCCGTTGAGAGATCCATGATGGTATCACCGCCCCATTTACAACTCCATACAGCCTTTTCTACCTCTTCTTCGATAGAGGACGTGGTAGCCGAGTTACCAATGTTCGTATTGATCTTGACTAAGAAGTTGCGACCGATAATCATTGGCTCAGCCTCGGGGTGGTTGATGTTGGCTGGAATCACTGCGCGTCCGGCAGCCACCTCGTCACGTACGAATTCCGGAGTGATGTGCGTTTCGATGCCCAGAGCCTCACAGTTCATGTTTTCGCGAATGGCAACGTATTCCATTTCGGGAGTAATGATGCCCTTTTTAGCTAAAGCCATCTGCGTAATTCCTTTGCCGGGAAGTGCACGGAGTGGCAAGTGATGGTGGTTGAAGCGCAAAGCGTCCAAACTGGGGTCAGCCAAACGCTCGCGGCAATACTCAGAACTGAATGCTTGCAATTGCTCCACGCCACCACGTTCTTTAATCCAAGCTTCACGCAGACGGGGAAGTCCCTGCTTGAGGTCAGGATTGTAATTGGGGTCAGAGTAAGGGCCACTGGTATCATACACCATGACAGGTGCATTTTCGTGGTATTGTTTCGTACCGTTTGCGTCCTTGGTTACCGTCGGAGTGAGGTTTACTTGACGCATGGCAACGCGAATCTGGGGGAAAAGCTTACCCTGAAGGTAAACTTTTTCGCTTCCGGGATAATGTATTTTCATTGTCGATGTTTTTTAGGAGTAAGCAATGAGAAATTATGAGTAGATAGGATGCTGGAAAAGTAAGATTTATTGAGCTTATGGAGTAGGGCTTTTAGACTTTATGCAAGGCGAAAGGATGCAGATTCCTGCATACAACTTATTTCAACTTGCTCGAGCCCTTCTTGCCCTTCCATTGCATTAGTCTTCATCAGCAGCCAAGAACTGTTGCATCATTTGTTCAGGATTGGCTGCACGTAATATGGCTCCGCTGACGGCAATACCGTGGATGCCCGTGTCCAAAATGGAAGGTACATCCTCGAGTTCAATGCCTCCAATGGCGCAAACGGGGATGCGAATCTGTTCCTCCTCCATTTGTTGCATGATAACGCGGTAGCCATCGAGTCCTAGCGTAGGTGCCAATTTTTCTTTGGTTGTTGTGAAGCGGAAGGGACCGCAACCGATATAATCCGCGCTGCGGCGTTTGAGTGCACGGATGTCTTCAAACGTATTGGCGGTTCCACCGATGAGGAATTCCTCGCCCAGCATTTGGCGTGCCTGGTCAACGGGCATATCGTTTCTACCTAAGTGCACACCGTCAGCTTTAATCTTTTGGCAGAGTTCTACACGATCATCAAGAATGAAGGTTGCTCCCGCCTTGCGACAAGCCTCCTGCAAGCGAAGAGCGATGGGTTCCACTTCTTCATCCGTAGCTCCCTTCATGCGAAGTTGTATCCACTTACACCCGCCAGCCAAAGCGAGCAGAGCAGACTCTTCGTACGAGATGGAAGAAGTAGTATGCGTAATAAATTGTATAGGTACCATAATTATGAACAGGGGGTTATATTAATGTCTATTTGCCTGAGGTGCGGACGAACTTGCATTTTGACCATGCTCTGTGAACCTGAATCGGAAGTAGAAAAGGAAGAGGGGAGAGCGGTGTTGTTGCGTCCTGGCGGTAGCATCTAGCCATGCGATACTCATTGGGGAGAAACCATTAGCACACCATATAAAGAAGGCAAAAGCAGAAAACACTTTTCTGTTGGCAACCTTCCACTCTAATGACAATGTAAATTCGCTTCCCTTCGCCGGCATGATCCGGTGCAGGTTCAGAGGGTATGATCTCAGCACGCCCAAAAGAGCGTACACCCCTAAGCAAGAAGAGCCGCAAATGTACGAAGATTTAAGCCCGAAGCAAAAAAAGGGAGGCAGAATTTGTTGTGTTCGCAAAATCAGCTACTTTTGCAAACACCAAAACTTTCAGACTGTCAGCGTGAAACGTCATTTCGTGTCTCTTTTCCTACTTTCAGTTTGTAAGCATCTGTCTGATTTACCTGCCTTCTTCAGGTAGCGTTCAGTTTTCAAATAGAATCTCATGCATGGCATACCTCCATCAGATAGAGTGGGTAAATACATCGTGTTTACAGGTTATGGTGTCAATTGATAATGTATTGAATTGATGATTATGAAGCAAACAATACTTCGCATCTTAGGGATTGCAGCGATCGCCGTCGTTCCTTCTGTAGCTTTCGCTTCTCCCGAACTTCCCGTTCATTCCCTTTTTGCAGCTGAAGTTTCTGCCTTGACTCCTTGTTTAGAGCCGCTCAGTGCTTATGGGGCTGCAGAACATGCTTGGACTGAGGAAGTCGGTGATGTACGTATGACTGTACAAGGAAAGCTTGTTAAGTTACAGAATGCCCAAGGCGAAATCCTGGAGGTTTTTGATGTGACAGGCAAGAAGGTATTGTCCGTACGCATTGACAGTGCAGACAAGACAATCAGCCTCAATTTGCGTAAGGGGTGCTACATTCTCCGCGTAGCAAAGCAAACCCGTAAAATATCCATCGCTTAATTCGGTAAGGCCTTGTTTTGAAATACAGCTTGCTGTATTCGATGACCGCACGAATTCATGGTATATTGCTTGAAACATGCTATTACGTTTTAGCATCTAAACTGGCAGACGCTTGGTGGTGAATCCAGTCTTTTCATTCTGGTTTCCTGCGAAGCGTCTGTTTTCCTATTTTGTATTGCATTCATGTCTTCCTCAGATTATAGTATCGAACGTTTGCACGACCCTTCCACTCGTATGGAAGCGTTTGCGGCCATGGTGCGCGACTTGTCTCCCCGACTTTACGGGCAGATACGTCGCATTGTTCAGTATCATGAGGATGCTGACGACGTCATGCAAAATACCTTTATGAAGGCATGGCAAGCCTTGGATACTTTCCGGGGAGATTGTCAACTCTCTACCTGGCTGTATCGCATTGCGCTCAACGAAAGTTTGACCATGCTTCAGCGACAACATCCTACTGAAAGCTTGAGTGACGATACAGGTGAAGCCGCGCGCACCCTTGAGAGCGATCCTTATTTTGATGGCGATGAAACTGAACTCCTCTTACAACAGGCAATCGCATCTCTTCCTGAGAAACAGCGCATTGTTTTCAATCTCAAGTATTTTGACGAAATGAAGTATGAAGAGATGAGCCAGTTGCTCGACACGAGCGTGGGCGCACTCAAGGCCTCTTACCATTTTGCTGTAAAGAAAATTGAAGCCTATTTTCACGAGCACGATTAAACCCTTTGATCTCCTTTCAGTCTATCATCTACGAGGTATAGCATAAAGCGTATGAATCTCTTTCAGTACTTCTCTTGCTGTAACCTCATTCAAACTACTTTATATGTCCTCAACCTCACAACTTTTCCCATGAAGCAGTCATTTGATATTCATCACGCCCCTTCATCGCACAATCCTTTCGTTGTGCCCGAAGGATATTTTACTCGCTTTGCCGATGAGCTCATGCGACGTATTGGCGCAGAAACTGTTCGTCCGGTTGTACATCCCGAATTACCCGTTGTGCGTTGGATACCACTTATCGGTGCCGCCAGCATAGCCGCGCTTTTTGTGATTTTTACGCAAGTTATTCTTCCTTCTACGGCTTCGTATGATACAACTGTGCTCACAGCCGAAGAAACAGCCAAGGAGGAAGCCGATATCGCTTACGATTATCTGTTGGCATCGGGCGATGCTGATGTAACCTATTATACTTCCGAATATGAATAAGATTTTTTCTCTCTGTCGCTTTCTGCTTATCCTGCCTTTCAGTCTCTCTCTTCCTCTGGAAGCAGTGACCGTTGCGCAGTGCCCCCGCTTAGGGGAAGAAGTTTGTCAGCCCCATGCTACGAGTCAAAAGAAAGATTGGCAGGACGGTTGGAACAACAATCAAAAGGAGAAAAACGACAATCAGCATAATGAACGGTGTCAGCGGGAACGGTTTGTTCGAGAAATCACAACGTTTATTACGCGTGAAGCCGGTTTGACAAAGGAAGAAGCTCAGAAGTTCTTCCCTGTGTTCTTCGAAATGCGTGAGAAACAACACATCCTCGAACGTCAGAAAGCCAAGGCACTTCGTTTAGCAGCACACAATCCAAGTGACCGCGAATGTGCTCGTGTATTAGACGAGATAGAGCGTTTCAATCAAAAGTCCTTGCGCATCGAGACGTCATACACGAAGCGTTTGGAGAAACTGATTGGTGCCCGCAAACTTGTCAAGGTACTGAGTGCCGATCGTAAGTTTGCTAGAAGAATGTTTCACGAGCGTCGGGGCAAAAAGATAAAACGTGCGGTTCGCGTAGTCAGACCTGCAACTCCTGCTCATTCGTAATATCTTCCTTTAGATTCCCGTTTTTTTCAATCAATTGAAGTTTTGCCTTTGTGGCAATGTGATCCCTATAGCCAGACAGGCGGATGCATGCAAAATGCGTTCGTCTGTCTGATTCTGTTAGAATGAAATCCCTCCCCATGCCCCAAGATAATCCACAGATAGCTCTTGCCCGTCAGATTATAGAGACAACTGATACCCATCTTTTCCTCACCGGAAAGGCCGGAACAGGTAAGACTACCTTTTTGCGACGTTTACGCCAGGATAAACCCAAACGTATGGTTGTACTTGCCCCCACGGGCATTGCCGCCATCAATGCCGAAGGCGTCACCATCCACTCTTTCTTTCAACTCTCGTTTGCTCCTTTCTTTCCGGGGGCGCAGATGCCTCAGAACAATACCTTTGCAATCAATAAGCAAAAGATGCGGCTGATTCGTAGTCTAGACTTGCTTGTGATTGATGAGATCAGTATGGTCCGTGCCGACTTACTCGATGCTGTGGATGCCACTTTGCGCCGCATTCGCCGCAACACACAGCCATTTGGTGGTGTTCAATTGTTGCTCATCGGTGATTTGCAACAGCTTGCACCAGTTGTTCGGGAAGATGAGTGGCCCATGTTATCCCGTTATTATGATACGCCATTTTTCTTCAGTAGTCAAGCCTTGCGTCGTACACATTACGTGACAGTAGAACTGACGAAAGTTTACCGTCAGAGCGATCAGCATTTTTTGAATCTGCTGAATGCCATTCGTGAAGGACGAGCAGATAACCAGGTGTTGCAGCAACTCAATACCCGTTGCTTGCCAGCAGGTGCGCCTTCTCCTTATCAAGATGTCGTTCGTCTGGTGACACACAACCACCAGGCACAAGCCATCAATCAAGCAGAGTTGGCGAAACTTTCGGGAAAGGAATATACCTATGCCGCCAAGGTAGAAGGGAAATTCCCGGAAACATCGTTTCCTGTAGACGAAGCTTTAACCCTTAAAGAAGGTGCCAGAGTCATGTTTGTCAAGAATGATGTCAACAAAACCTACTTCAACGGCATGCTGGGCAATGTCATTGCGATTGGCGAGCGCAACTTTACCGTGCAACCTGTCGATACCGAAAAGGAACCGATTATTGTTCATCCTGAACGATGGGAAAATACGCGCTACGGTTTGGACGAAAAGACGGGCGAAATCAAGGAAATCGTAGAAGGTACCTTTGTTCAGTTCCCGATTAAGCCTGCTTGGGCCATTACGATTCATAAGAGTCAAGGCTTGACGTTTGATCACGTTGAAATAGATGCTTCTGCCGCCTTTGCTGCTGGTCAGACTTACGTTGCCTTGAGCCGTTGCCGTACCCTCGAGGGTATCGTGCTCAGTCGTCCACTTACTCCAGATGCCATCATAGCGGATGAAAAGGTGACAGCGTTCCAATCGCAGGCCCGAGCTGAAGAAGTGACCCATGAGCGGCTAAACCAAATGCGTAACGAGTATGCCTTGCACTTGCTTACCGAACTCTTTACCTTTATCAAGGAGCGCGCCGCGCTTGCCGGCATTCATCGCCAATTCGAAGAGCATCTCTATCGCACTTACAGCCGCACCAGTCAGCGTTGCGAGGCCGAAGTGAAACTCTTCGATGCTCATGTAGTCAACGTGTCGAGCACTTTTCACCGTCAGTACTCACAACTGATTGCTTTGGCGGGTGGCGATTTGTCCGATTCGGCTTTGCAAGAACGAGTTAAGAAGGGAAGTGCTTATTTTGCTGACCGCTTAGAGCTGCTGCGTGACTTTGTGCGCGAAACAGATGTGGAAGTTGACAATCGCGAAGTTCGTCAGCGTATTACGACATTGCGTCAAGAACTGAGTGCTGAACTTTCGCTTCATACGCGCTTACTCCGTTTTGTGGCCAAAGAGGGTTTTGTAACCAAGGAGTACCTCAGCCTTCGCGCTCGCTTGTTGATTGAGCAAGACCGTGAAGCCGATCCGAAGTCGGCAAGGCAAGGGAAGACTACGCATCAACGTACAGATAAAATTTCTGTGCCTGAAGAAGTCACCAACCAAACACTCTATAAGCGTTTGCTACAATGGCGACGAGATAAGGCAGAGGAACTGAGTGTGCCCGCCTATGTGGTGCTTCAGACCAAGGCCATCATTGCCATGGCCAATGCTCAACCTCAAACACGCGAAGACCTGGCAAAGATTCCTTACTTTGGAAAGGCTTCGATGGAACGGTATGGCGAGGAGTTGTTGAGCATACTTGCGGAATAATAAGAGCAGCCCAACCTGTTTGTACGTAAATCGTATGAATGGGTTGGGCTGTTTGCTTTTTGTAGGGTATAGATGAGAAGCATGTCTTCAAAACAGAAAGATAATGAGGAAGGAATCATCACTCTATTCTGTCGAGTCTACTTTCAAAGGGTATGTATCGTGCGGAAGCCTTGTCCAATGCGTTTTTTTGAAGCTCGCACTGTGTGAATTCCTTATCAAGCAACTTTTGAGGGAATCTGTGTGGTGCGAGGCTGTAAAAAAGTGCGTTTTCTTAATGGTTTGCATGGTCATACCCCTAAGCAATCCACTTTTTTGATAGCCCGCACAGTGCGGAGGTGTAAAAAAGTGCGCTTTCTTAAAGGTTTGCACGGTCATACCCCTAAGCAATCCGCTTTTTTAATGGGTCCGCACAGTGCGGAGGTGTAAAAAGTGTGCTTTCTTAAAGGTTTACACGGTCATACCCCTAAACAATCTGCTTTTTTAATAGTCCGCACAGTGCGGAGGCGCAAAAAATGCGCTTTTTCAATGGTCCGCACTGTCATAACCCCTAAACAATCTGCTTTTTTGATAGTCCGCACAGTGCGGAGGTGCAAAAAACTGCGCTTTTTCAACAGCCCGCACTGTGCGGAGCTCTACAAAAACCGCTTTTTCGATAGTTTGCACACTGCGTAAGCATGATTTCAGTACCAGGAGGTTCTATTGGGAGTCTGAATGCGGAAGAAAAAGGGAGATTTTGTTCGGTTGTTCCAATCATCGCTATAGTATAGAACAAAAAAGGATTCCTCGAAGGATTCAGATGTTACTACATGAAACAATTCCGAATCTTTACTTCGAGGAATCCAGTAAGGAGAATCGATTTATTGCACAATCAAGTTACGCAACTTCTCATTGAATGCAGTTGAGAGAACCAACTGTTCTAGGGTAAGATGCATTCGGTAGCGCCAATATTGGTCAGGGTTTGCAGGTACATTGATTTGTTCCCGTTCAGGATGCTTGCTACGCAGGGTAGGAGAGATGGCCAACAAGTCTTGGAGAGCCAAGAGACAGAGCATGGACGGACTCTCTATGTGACGACGAACTATTTCCTCGCAGACTTCAGGCGTAGCTTCTTGCGGAGCTTCACCTTTATGCCCCAAAGCTTCTCGCCAAAAGGCTTGGGTCTGTTCACGGTTTTCCTGCCACCAAAGGCGGAGAGGAGGCATGTCGTGTGTCGCAATGGTAGCCACGCTGAGGTAGGGATTGTGGCTGAGGTCTGCAAAACGGTAACCATATTCCTTGGGCATGCGTTGGATTTCAAGTGACAAAATCTGTAAGCGTTCAAGTACGCCCTTGACTGAAGCAGGTACCATTCCCAGGTCTTCTGCACAAGCCAACATGCCACTACCTTGTAACGGGTAGAGTCTTAAGGTAGGATGAAGCGTATCGGCACTGTGTGTGACAGCGGGAATCTTCTTCATGGCTTCGTCGGCCCAGAATTGGTTGTGGCGTGTATAGAAGAAGTGGTCATGCAGGTGGTTGAAAGCCGCTTGGTTGGCTGGTGAGAGTTCGTGGAAGCAACGGGTCGTTTGGGAACCGACACGGGGATGATAGCGTCCGGCTTCGTCAGCATCGGCAAGGAAGAGCACTTCGGTGGCAATGTCCATGAGTTTGCGGCATATCGCAGGGTCGGCAATCCGTGCTTGAAGCTCCTTTTGCGTACGGAAGCCTTCACGGAACTCATAACGTCCGTCTGATGCTTGTTCCATGACTTGTGCAAGGAGCGTACCTCCTATTTCGGCTTGCCACTCGTGGAAAGCCTCTGCCGAGAGTGAAGGAACAACGTAGCGTTGTACATCTTCAGTAAAACCAAATTGACGAATCTCGTCTAAGGTGTATGGGAGAGCCGGACGGAAGCGACCTAATAATCCATCAACCTGATAAGAAGGGATTTCCCAAATACGGAAGAAGCCCAACACGTGGTCGATGCGGTAAGCATCGAAGTAGCGTTCCATGTGGAGCAGGCGACGTTGCCACCAACGGTAGCCGTCTTTTGCCATCTCGTCCCAATTGTAAGTAGGGAAGCCCCAATTTTGTCCGTGAACGGCAAAGGCATCAGGGGGCGCACCAGCTTGTCCGTCGAAGTGGAACAAGCGGTTGTCTATCCAGGCCGGCACGCTGTCGGGACAGATACCGATTGGAATATCCCCCTTGAGAATAATGCCCAACTGGCGCGCTTCTTCATGGACGGCACGCATTTGTCGGTCAAGCAGAAATTGCAAGAACTTATAGAAGGTCTGTGACTCAATCAGTGCTTCGTCTTCATTTTTCCCATGTTGGGCTTCTACTGGCCAGTGGCGGAAGTTTGCTGTGCGGTATCGGTCGCGGTTGGCACAGAAGCGTGCATAAGGCAACAACCACTCCTCGTGGTCACTGACAAAGTTTTTATAGTCTGCGCTTCGCAAGACCGTACCACCCAATTCTTGGAAGAGATCACGGGCAAAATACATCTTGAGCTTGAGCACCTCTTCATAGTCAACCTCGTCTAACAGGTTGAGTTCCTGGGCAGCACTTCGATGGTGGGCAAAAGCACGGGAATGCTTCCACTCGCGCGGGTCGAGGTAGATGGGATGAAGGGCAAAAACCGAGATGCCGTTATAGGGATAGGAATCACGCCAGGTAAACGAACGCGTGGTGTCGTTGATGGGCAACAACTGAACGGCTTGTAAGCCCGTGTCGGCTGCCCAACGTACAAAGAAACGTAAGTCACCAAAATCACCGATACCAAAGCTACCCTCACTACGCAGTGAGAAGACTGGTATCACGCATCCTACTCCCTTCCACTGTGGGAGTGAGATGGCGGGTGCTTCGTCCTGACGTATGGCAGAGGCGGTTGAGGGTATGGCGGTGGGGAGCAATTCACGGTCATTTCCTTCTTCCCAAATGGCAAAATCAGGGTCGAGTGGGTCAATCAATACATATTTATAATGTACTCCCGCTTCGAAGTCGGATTTTTGGAGGGGCAAGTTCCATTCATAGGTTCCGGAACGTTGCAATATACGCGCCTTTTTAATTTGCCAAGCTCCCCACTCGGGCGTATTGCCTACAACCGCCCATCGTTTACCATCAGCAGGTGGAAGGGCGTGAAGCAAGAGCAGGTAAGGCTCTGTTAAGTGCTCCAAGTGTAGTTGATCACCGCCTCGTGGTAACATGACGCATTGATTAAAGGCAGAACGCTGATAAAGTGGAGGCAGGCATTCGTTGGCCCACACATCGGCAAATACGACTTCAGTCCGGTGATTGAAGTAAAACATACGCCAACTGTTAGCCTCGATTCGAACGGCTTTTCCGGCTTCGTTACATACCTGATAGGCGTGGCGTAAATGGCGGGCATCGTCGGGTGCATGAAGTGTTACTTCCCATTGTGTGCCGTTGGTCGTATGCAGACGTGCAGTTTGACAGGCTGCTCCATCAATGGAGTAAACGACTTCCAGGCTTTCGCCCCAATGGGTACAATAATCTATTCGAAAATGGATGGTTTTCATGATAAGTGTAGAAAGGATATGTTATTTTCAAGGTAAATCCATAGGTTGGGGAACATCAACGATAGCGGAGTAGGAGTGCGCGTAGCAACACACGTTTCCAACAGATAGAGCAAGATGGAAATATCCGCTATTCTTTATGTAGACATGGAATAAAGAAGGGTAGGACATCCCCTCTATTATTCAACCCCAAACCCGGGTAAAAGTAACAATAAATTAAAGTTCGGGCGAATGTTCGGCTGAATTCTATAGCTAAACCTATCTTTCGTGAAAAAATCCGAGGTTTTGCTTGGGAGTAAATAGTGGAGGCTGTATATTTGCACCATCATTTTTGGCTGTACCGGTTAGATTGGGATACTCATCAATAGTTACTTGAAAACCGAGATCAGTTGTATTGTTAATGGCGTGCCGATATGCGCTTGCGTAGGGTCGGATTACAGAGGCAGTATAACACTCAAATCTTTCTTTCGCTCGGAGTTTCATCACATCACTGGTACAGCCTTTTTTGTATCTATGAAGGCATACCTTTTCGGCCGATAGGCTAAGGGGTATGTCTATTGTTTTTAAAAACGTATATCCTAATATGCAAAACGGATTCATTAAAGTCGCTGCAGGTATTCCTGCCGTGCGTGTGGCTGATTGCGCCTTCAATATTCAACAAATTGAGAACATGATTGCAACAGCTGACGGGCAAGGAGCCGAGATCATCTGTTTGCCTGAACTGTCGGTAACAGCGTATACTTGTCAGGACCTTTTCTTGCAGCAACTTTTGCTTGATCAGGCAGAGTCGTCGTTGCTCAAGCTGATGGAATTTAGCTTGAATGTAGCCATTACGGCATTGGTTGGTGTTCCTGTGGTTTACGGTAACAAACTATTCAATTGTGCCGCTGTCATTCAGCGCGGTAAGATCTGTGGTTTGGTGCCTAAGACCTACATTCCTAATTATAAGGAGTTTAGCGAACAGCGATGGTTTGCTTCTGCTTTGGCGTTAGAGGATCAAAATGTAGAATTGCGTATTTGTGGACAAACAGTGCCGATGGGTCGCAATCTGCTATTTACGACTTCTCATTGCACCTTTGGTGTAGAAATCTGTGAGGACCTTTGGTCTCCGATGCCGCCCAGCAACCGTTTGGCATTGGCAGGTGCTGACATCATTTTCAATCTGAGTGCCAGCAACGACTTGATTGGCAAGGCCGATTATGTGCGCCGTTTGGTAGAAAGCCAGAGTGCTCGTTTGGTTGCAGGATATGTGTATGCCAGCTGTGGTTATGGTGAAAGTTCGCAAGACTTGGTGTTTAGTGGCCGTGCCTTCATTTGCGAGAGTGGCAATGTCATTGCTGAAGCGCAGCGTTTCTCCATGCAGGAGCAAATAGTTTATGGCGAAATCGATGTCGAGCGGTTGCGTGCTGACCGACGAGGCAATACGACTTTCGCTGCAGCGGCTTTTGCGGAAGGCGTGTTGCCTGGAAAGGAAGTCGAATTGGAACCCTATGTGACCAATGTCTCCTTTGTTCTGACCCGTCAGGTTGATGCCCATCCGTTCATTCCCAGTGATTCCACCTTGCTTGATGAGCGTTGCGAGGAAATCCTCTGTATGCAGAGTGAAGCCTTGGCGCGTCGCATCGAACATACGCAGGCGCGTACTGTAGTGGTTGGCATCAGTGGAGGTTTGGATTCTACGCTTGCCTTGCTGGTTGCCGTTCATGCTTTCGATTGCCTCAAGCGCGATCGCCGAGGCATTATCGGTGTGACCATGCCCGGCTTTGGTACAACCGACCGTACTTATACCAATGCGTTGGACTTGATGAAAGAATTGGGTGTCACCATCCGTGAAATCAGTATCAAGGAGGCTGTGACCTTGCATTTCTCAGACATCGGTCACGACATTGCAGTACACGACTTGACTTACGAAAATGCCCAGGCTCGCGAACGTACCCAAATTCTCATGGATATTGCCGGACAAATGGGCGGATTTGTAGTTGGAACGGGCGATTTGAGTGAGTTGGCCTTAGGATGGGCTACTTACAACGGTGACCACATGAGTATGTATGGAGTCAATGCCTCTATACCCAAGACCTTGGTGCGTCACCTTGTACGTTGGGCTGCACGCAATATGGCTGATGAAGCCAGTCGCCTCACTCTGCTTGACATCGTAGATACTCCCATCAGTCCGGAGTTGATTCCCGCCGACGAGGATGGCAATATTAGTCAGGTAACAGAGGATTTGGTCGGACCGTACGAGTTGCATGATTTCTTCCTCTATTATGTATTACGTTATGGCTTTACGCCGCAAAAGATCTATTACTTGGCATGTAAGGCTTTCGACGGAACGGGAAACGGCACGGCTTATACCGAAGAAACGATTCGTAAGTGGTTACATACCTTCTATCGCCGCTTCTTCGCTCAGCAGTTTAAGCGTTCGTGTATGCCCGATGGTCCTAAGGTGGGAAGCTGCTCGTTAAGTCCTCGTGGTGACTGGCGTATGCCTTCAGATGCAAGTGCGACTGCTTGGCTGCAAAGTCTGGAGGTAGAAAACGAAGGATAGGTTGTGGCAAGTTGCCAATCGTTTGCCCCTTACGTTAGTGTGAGTCCTTGTAATCATATTTGCTTGGAAATCTATAAAAATGAAATTACTGATATACTCTCTATTTTTCTGCTGCTTACAGGCTGTCCTTCCTTTGAAGGCACAGTCCGCAGCAGGCTTCTTTGTGCGTGTACATCCCGAACGTGAAACACTCTATGTGGGAGACAGCATGCTGGTGTCAGTTGTTATCTACAGCACAGACCCTATTTCGAAAGCTACGACCAAGGACAAACTGGAAATCAAAGGCAATTGTTCTATTCGCCGTATTCCCATCAACCGCGAAGCTTCGGCAGGTCGGATTCGTGAAGGCGGCAAACTTTTCCACTCCCTCGTGTGGGCACAGTATATGGTGGCCCCTGCCAAGAAGGGACGCTACGAGATTAAGCCGATGAAGTTTAAGGCGAACCTTCAGCATGTAGTAAGCATGCCGGATTGGTTTGACCAAATGATGGGTGCTCAACCTGAATATCGTTACTATAAGGCAGAAGGATCTTCTGAAGTATTCAAGTTCGAGGTTAAAGAGAAGCCCTTGCGCAATACGCGTGAGATGATGAAGAGTGGAAGGGTGCTCTGATTAATGTCTAGCAGCATCGCCTTACATCCAACTTTTAAGTAGACTATAAGCCTTTTCGATTTCTTGTGTAGATAGGTTTTTCGCTCATGCAAAATAATATTCAAGCCTCGCCTTGCTTTTTCAATATTTGTTATACCTTTGCTTGAGTGAAAGAAATGGGTGATACTTATCCCCGTTGTTTTTATTTATCTTTGGCTGGTTCTATTTATTCTGACATCACCATCGGATTCTTGAAGTGAATGCCTGCATCAACTTATTCATTTTGCAGATCAACGTATTCGGCTCACCTTGCTATGATTACCGATACGGGTAGAAAGCCCGATAAGCCTGTGAAGTGTGTTCTTTCAATCAGAATGAGTAAATCAACTTCTAACCTCTACGCAATTCAGAAAAGCTATGAAGGAAGACCTGTTCTTAAAGGAAGCTCTCAAAGAGCACTTTGGATTTGATACGTTTAAGAGCAATCAAGAAGCGATTATCCGGTCCTTGCTCGATGGACATAATGTATTTGTACTGATGCCTACGGGCGGCGGCAAATCGTTGTGTTATCAACTTCCGGCCCTCTTGATGGAGGGCACAGCTGTTGTCGTTTCTCCTTTGATTGCTTTGATGAAGAATCAAGTCGATGCGATTCGTCACACCAGTCAAGACGATGGAGTTGCTCATTTTATCAATTCCTCACTCAGCCGAAGCCAAGTCGAGAAGGTTAAAAAGGACATCCGTGACGGAGTTACTAAGTTGCTCTATGTTGCTCCCGAGTCCTTAACCAAAGAGGATAACGTGGAGTTTCTGCGTTCTATCAAGATTTCATTCTATGCCATTGACGAAGCCCACTGTATTTCGGAATGGGGTCACGATTTCCGACCGGAATACCGTAAGCTCCGCTCCATTATCAGCGAGATAGGCGTTGCACCCGTTATTGCACTGACGGCTACTGCGACGGACAAGGTGAGAATTGATATTAAAAAGAATTTGGGCATATTGGATGCAGATGAATACAAAAGCTCATTCAATCGTCCCAACCTTTACTACGAAGTTCGCCCGAAAACCAAGGATATTGATCGGGACATTATCAAGTTTATCAAGCAACAACCCGTATGCAGTGGTATTATTTATTGTTTGAGCCGTAAAAAGGTCGAGGAACTTGCTGAAGTGTTGCGGACGAACGATATCAAGGCAGAGGCTTACCATGCCGGTATGGACTCAGCAGTTCGTTCGCAGACGCAAGATGACTTCTTGATGGAACGAATTGATGTCATCGTGGCTACCATCGCCTTTGGCATGGGCATTGATAAACCCGACGTGCGCTTTGTTATTCACTACGACATTCCCAAGAGTCTTGAAGGCTATTATCAAGAAACAGGGCGTGCCGGTCGTGATGGCGGAGAAGGTAAATGTATTGCCTTCTACTCAAGAAAAGACTTACAAAAACTCGAGAAATTTATGGAGGGGAAGCCCGTTGCTGAACAAGACATCGGGCGTCAACTCCTCAAGGAAACCGCAGCCTATGCTGAAAGTTCGGTGTGTCGCCGTAGATTGTTGCTACACTATTTTGGCGAGAGCTATGAGCCGGACAACTGCGGTAACTGTGATAACTGCAAACATCCCAAACAACAAGTGGAAGCTCAGACTTACTTAACACAACTATTGGAAGTGATTATTGCAACCAAAGAACACTTCCGCGATGACTACATTAAAAATATATTGCTCGGACAAGAAACTGAAGAAATCTTGGCCCATCATCATGATGAGCTCGAAGTCTTCGGTTGTGGTGAAGAGTCGAGCGAGCAAATGTGGAATGCCGTAATCAAGCAAGCGCTTATTGCCGGTTATTTGGATAAGGACGTTGACAATTACGGTGTGCTCAAGGTGACGAAAGAAGGAAAGAAATTCTTGAAGAAGCCCACCTCATTTATGGTAACGGAAGACCGCAATTACGAAGACGAGGAGGGTGAGGTTGAACCCGACGATGCGGCTTCATGTGCTGTCGACCCGGTGCTCTTCCAGATGCTCAAGGATTTGCGTAAGAAGTTGTCAAAGGAACTGGATGTTCCTCCTTACGTAATCTTCCAGGATCCTTCTTTGGAAGCGATGTCTACCGTTTACCCGCAGACACTCGACGAGTTGCAAAACATTCCAGGTGTAGGTTCGGGTAAGGCCAAACGATACGGTTCGGAATTCTGCAAATTGATTAAGCGTCATTGCGAGGAAAACGAAATCGAACGTCCGGAAGACTTGCGCATTCGTACGGTGGCCAACAAATCAAAGATTAAGGTCAGCATCATCCAAAGCATTGACCGCAAGGTTGCACTTGATGACATTGCAGTAGTCAAGGGTATCGAGTTTGATGAACTTCTCACTGAAATCGAAGCCATCGTTTATTCAGGTACCAAACTCAACATTGATTACTTTATCTATGAAGTCATGGATGAAGATCACATCGACGACATTTACCAATACTTCAAGGAAAGCGATACGGATGACCTCGATGTAGCGCTTGATGAATTGGGCGATGACTACAGTGAAGACGAGATACGCTTAGTACGTATTAAGTTTATCTCTGAAATGGCAAACTAAAAACAGCATCTCAACGATATGACAGAAGCAATCAACAACGAAGCAAACAACGAAAAGAAAAGTTTGAACTTCATTGAGCAAATCGTTGCAAACGACTTGCAGGAAGGGAAGAATGGGGGACGTCTTCAAACTCGTTTCCCGCCCGAACCTAACGGATACTTGCACATCGGTCATGCCAAGGCTATTTGCATGGACTTCGGTCTGGCACAGAAGTTTGGCGGTGTATGTAATCTCCGTTTTGACGACACCAACCCCCAGAAGGAAGACAACGAATATGTAGAGGCTATCAAGCACGACATCGAATGGTTGGGCTTTAAGTGGGGTAACATCTACCACGCTTCCGACTACTTCCAGCAGTTGTGGGACTTTGCTATCCGTCTGATTAAGGAAGGCAAAGCATACGTGGACGAACAGACGAGCGAACAGATTGCCGCTCAAAAGGGAACGCCGACGCAACCCGGTACTGAAAGCCCGTATCGCAATCGTCCTGTAGAAGAGAGCTTGGCGCTGTTCGAAAAGATGAACACGGGTGAAATTCCCGAAGGTGCAATGGTTCTTCGTGCCAAGATTGACATGGCTAACCCCAACATGCACTTCCGTGACCCGATTATCTACCGTATCATCAACAAGGAACATCACCGTACAGGTACGAAGTGGAAAGTATATCCCATGTATGACTTTGCCCACGGTCAAAGTGACTACTTCGAAGGGGTAACTCATTCCGTTTGTACTCTCGAATTTGTACCTCACCGTCCGCTCTACGATTACTTTATTGATGAGTTGAAGGAAGGCAATAATTTGGCTGACAATCGTCCTCGTCAGTACGAGTTCAATCGTTTGAACTTGACTTATACGGTTATGTCCAAGCGTAAGTTGTTGGCCTTGGTTCAAGAGCACTTAGTAGATGGTTGGGACGATCCCCGTATGCCGACCGTTTGTGGTTTGCGTCGCCGTGGTTACTCTCCCGAGGCTGTGCGTAAGTTTATTGACATGATTGGTTACACCAAGTTCGATGCACTCAATGATTACGCCATGTTAGAGGCAGCTGCTCGCGAAGACCTCAATGCTCGTGCTTTGCGTGTCAGTGCAGTATTGAATCCGGTGAAGCTGATCATCACGAATTACCCCGAAGGTCAGACTGAAGAAATGGAAGCGGTCAACAATCCCGAACGCGAGGAGGACGGCACCCACACGATTACCTTTAGCCGTGAACTCTGGATGGAACGTGAGGACTTCATGGAAGATGCTCCCAAGAAGTTCTTCCGTATGGTTCCAGGTAAGGAAGTGCGTTTGAAGAATGCCTACATCGTGAAGTGTACGGGTTGCAAAAAAGCAGCCGATGGCACCATCGAGGAAGTTTATGCTGAATACGATCCGACCAGCAAGAGTGGTATGGAGGGTGCCAACCGTAAGGTTAAGGGTACGCTTCACTGGGTAAGTGCCGATCACTGCGTAAAGGCTGAAGTTAGATTGTATGATCGCCTGTTCTCTATTGAGAATCCTTCTGCCGATGATCGTGACTTCCGCGAACTCCTTAATCCTGATTCACTCAAGGTGCTTAATGAGTGCTATGTAGAAAAGTATGCGGTAGAGAATCCCACGGGCAACCGTTATCTCCAATTCCAGCGTACCGGTTACTTTACAGCCGACAAGCATTCTACACCTGAACATCCAGTATTTAATCGTACTGTCGGACTTAAGGACAGTTGGTCAGCCAAGAAGTAATTGCTGCCAATTAATTTCCTTTGAAAGATATGAGAAGCCTGGGGGACTCGTTCCCTTGGGCTTTCTTTTCGCTATAGGGGATGTGGCTTACAGGTTGTGGCTGATTTTAAAGACCGAGATCAAGTAGGAGTATTATTCGATTGGAGTTCATCTTTGGGAGGATTGATTTTCACTCGTATCGAAATTGCGAAACTGATCGTATTTTCTTTTAGTCACTTAGGGTGATATCAATTCTTATCTATAATTTTGCGAGGGTAGAGCTCCCTCTAAATTTCGATTCGGTCTGCTTTCTCTACCGAATGTATCAGCTACAATGATTGATTAAACTCGATCAAAGTAGCGTTCTGTAATTCGTTTGATTTAAAACACCTACATACGCTTTCTATCTATGGACAAATATTTGCAAGAGGCAATGGAAGAATATGAACGCCACATTGAGAGTGGGGTTCCTTTTTATATGGACGCATCTGTGCTGATGGACATCGAAGAACAGTATGAAAAGCAGGGTAGGGCGTACGATGCTGAACGATTGATGCGCTTTGCCGAACAACTTCATCCAGATAGCGAGGAAGTGATGGTAGTCAAGGCCTATCGACTGAAGGCTCAGAATAAATGGGCAGAGGCTCTTGCCATTGTAGCTGACATTCCGAATCGGGAAAGTCGCGATGTACAAATCTTTTTGGCTGAATGGGAAACTGCGGGGGGAGAACCTGACAAAGCGGAACAGCGGGTTAATGACAATCTTCCTGCTGTAATGTCCCTGGAAGATTATGATTGGTATTTAGACTTAAGCGAAATATTTCTCGACTATGGCTATTATGCCCGTGCACTCCAGTATTTGTTACAAATTCCCGCCAATTACACATTGCGTAAGCGCGTAGACGAACTGATAGCCGATGCTTACTACCAGTTACAACAGTACGATCAAAGCATGGAGGCTTTTACGCGGTTGATTGATGCCGACCCTTACGATGCCGTCTCTTGGGCACAACTGGCAGACATTCAGCAGAAGCAAGGCAATTTGGTCGATTGTGTGGGAAGCTGCGACTACGCGTTGGCTATCGATGAATCCAATCAGCAAGCCATGAATCTCAAGGTATTTGCCTTGTTCGGTCAGGGTAAATTTGACGAAGCTCTGCGCTTTTGCCAAGAGTCCATGGAGAAGATGCCCAACGATTATGCCATTCGTATGTATGCCGCCGAGCAACTCTGTACCAATGGCCGTACAGCTGAGTCACTCAGTTACTTTCACGAAGCCTTGCGTCTCTGTCCGCTCGACAACGCTGACCGCCCCCGTATTGTCTGCGGTCTGGCTACCGCTTTAGCACAAGAAGGAAAAGGTGATCGGGCGATTGAAACCATGTTGGTGTTATGCACTACGGGACATGCTCCTCAGGATTTGTATTTCCAAATGCAAGAAACCTTCTTCGAGCTGAAACAGCCTGCTATGGCTGTCAAAGTGCTGACCCGTCTTTATGAAATGGACGCAACCAACGAGAAGAACAACGTACGCATTCTGAAGGAGTTGTTGAGTCGTGAGTGTTTCAGTGAAGCAGAAAACTTATGGATGAAGTTGGTAGATGCAACTTATCCGAAGGATTACTCGCTCCGCTTTTACCACCTCTCTTTAGCGATGTATCATCTGAAGAAGAAGGCTCGCTACCTTCAACTACTCCAACAAGCCAGCGAAGAAAATCCTGACATTTTCAAGCGAACCATCGGTGCCTTATACGGTTTGACTGACATTCCCGCCATCTTGGCGCGCGCTGCAGAAGATGCCAATCGATGGGAGGCTTAACATGCCCCTTCAGGTTGGGAAATCGGTAGAAAGCGATGCGAATGAATGCCTTCAGGTTCTGCATTCATTAGCATAACGGTATTCTTCTGTCAGACCTTGATAGAAGAAACTCGATATACTTATTCCAGTTCTGTATCCCTTTTTCTTCAGCCTTTATCCAACAGTAAGTGTCGAATAGATGGCAGCGCATTACTTGCGTGAGCGATTCTCTCCATCTTCTACATTTACTTTTTCATCAACCTACTAGTCCCTTATTGATAAATGGAAAATAGAACGCTTCAAATTACCTATCAATCAGTTACGTTAGACGAACTGAATGAAGTTGATCGCCACTTAGTAGAACAAGCCCGTCAGGCCACTTATACCAGTTATGCCCCTTATTCACATTTTAGTGTAGGGGCGGCAGTCTTATTGGACAATGGTGAAGTTGTAGCGGGAAGTAATCAAGAGAATGCTGCCTTTGGTGCTGGAACCTGTGCCGAACGGAGTGCTTTATTTTATGCGCAATCCCATTATCCAGACCAGCCTGTACGCGCCATAGCCATTGCAGCTCGTGGCGTTGACGGTCAATTTACAGCGGTTCCTATTTCCCCTTGTGGCATTTGTCGTCAGGTCTTGGTTGAAGTACAAACACGGGCGCAACATCCTGTTCGTGTCATCCTTTACGGTGAGAATGAAATTTGGTCAATAGCCAGTGTCAGCGACCTTATGCCCTTCCAATTTGATTCCATCGTCTAAAAACAGCGCATTTTTTTGTAACTTTGCGACCTGTGAAAGGAGGTTTCTTCCTTGACAATGGTGTTTTCCCTTCTTGAGGAAAGCTTTCTTGTCACATCCCCCCTTTTGCAGTTTATAAGTATCACAAGATTGTTCTGCTTGGTCTGACGAGTTCACTAAGGAGTCAATAGCCCAACGGGAACAATCTCCATTCAATAACACAACAATAAGCAATGAACGCATTTGTATTTCCCGGTCAGGGAGCACAGTTTGTAGGTATGGGCAAGGACCTGTACGAGAAGCATCCTATCGCTAAGCAATTCTTTGAAAAGGCAAACGATATTCTCGGTTTCCGCATTACCGACATCATGTTTGAAGGTACCGACGAAGAGCTGAAGCAAACCAAGGTGACTCAGCCTGCGATGTTCCTCCACAGTGTGGTGAGCGCACTTTGCCTCGGTTCAAAATTTGAACCCGCTATGGTCGCTGGTCACTCTTTGGGTGAACTTTCAGCTTTGACAGCCGCTCGCTGCTTAAGCTTTGAGGATGGATTGAAACTTGTTGCCGCTCGTGCAAAGGCCATGCAGAAGGCATGTGAGGTTCAGCCCGGTACGATGGCTGCGATCATCGCTCTCGATGATGCCAAGGTAGAAGAAGTATGTGCCGCTGTAAGTCAGGAGACGGGCAAGGTCGTTGTTCCTGCTAACTACAACTGCCCTGGTCAGCTGGTTATCTCAGGCGATGCTGAAGCCATAGAAGTTTGCTGCCAACGTTTGAAGGAAGCAGGAGCAAAGCGCGCCCTCGTACTTCCTGTAGGTGGTGCTTTCCACTCTCCCTTGATGCAGCCCGCCAAGGAAGAGCTTGAAGCAGCGATTGCTATGACTGAGTTCCACAAGCCCATCTGCCCCGTATACCAGAACGTAGACGGTAAGGCTCACACTGATCCCGAAGAAATTAAGGCAAATCTTATCGCACAGCTTACGGCTTCTGTACTTTGGACTAAGGAGGTACAGAACATGGTAGCCGACGGTGCCACCGATTTCACGGAGTGTGGTCCCGGCAAGACGCTCCAGGGCATGATTGCTAAGATCTGCAAGGGCAATGCCGAAGTAAGCGCTCACGGCGTAAACGACTAATTTGATTGCCATGCGGAGTGATTTATCCTCGTTGATGAGTATATGCACTCCATGACAACCTTTACTATCAGCAGTTTAGAATCTTATATTTAGATTCTAAACTGCTGATTTTCATACATTCACATCAACCTATCATGAAGCCACTTATCTATCAAATCTTTACTCGCCTTTACGGGAATCAGAAGACTGCTAATGTGCCTTCCGGTTCCCTTGAACAGAACGGTTGCGCCAAATTGAATGATTTCACAGCTGCACAACTCAAGCGCATTGCCTCCTATGGTTTTACTCACGTATGGTTTACCGGACTCATTGAGCATGCCACGCAGACTGATTATTCAGCTTACGGTATCGCAAAGGATCACCCGGCTGTGGTAAAAGGTCGTGCCGGTTCGCCGTATGCTATTAAGGACTATTTTGACATCGACCCCGATTTAGCGACCGATGTCAACAAACGCATGAAGGAGTTTGAAGATCTGCTGCGCCGTACTCACCAGGCGGGACTTAAATTAGTGATAGACTTTGTTCCCAATCATGTAGCCCGTCAGTACCACAGTGACGCTTGCCCCAAGCAGATTCGCGACCTCGGAGCAGACGATGACCTCACCAAGGCCTTCGACCCTCAAAATAATTTCTATTATCTCCTCGGTCAACCGCTTCACACGGACTTCGACACCGAGCGTCGTGCGGCAACTCCTTATCGTGAATACCCGGCCAAGGCTACAGGTAACGACACATTCCATGCTTGGCCTTCGCGCAACGACTGGTATGAAACCATCAAACTCAATTATGGTATAGACTACCTGGGTGGTCGCGTTTCCCATTTTGATCCGGTACCCTCTACCTGGGAAAAGATGACGCAAATCTTGCTTTTTTGGGCGAAGAAGGGTGTAGATGCATTCCGTTGTGACATGGCCGAGATGGTACCTGCAGAATTCTGGAGTTATGCCACGAGCAAAGTCAAGACCCAATATCCCCACATTCAGTTTATAGCTGAAGTCTACAATCCTGCCGAGTATCGTCGTTATATTGCTTCAGGTTTTGACTACCTTTATGACAAAGTTGGTCTCTACGACACGCTTCGTGCCATCGTTTGCAACGGTGCTTCAGCTTCATGCATCACTTCGTGCTGGCAGTCCGTTGACGACATCCGCGAGCACATGCTCAACTTCCTTGAAAATCATGATGAGCAACGTATCGCTTCGCCCTTCTTTGCAGGAGATGCCAAGAAGGCTTTGCCCGCACTGGTGGTTAGCAGCATGATGGGCAAAGCTCCATTTATGGTTTATGCAGGTCAAGAAATCGGTGAACCCGGCATGGATGCCGAAGGATTCAGCGGTAGCGATGGCCGTACCACAATCTTTGACTATTGGAGTGTCCCTTCTCTCCGCAAGTTAACGGCTCGTCATCCCGAACAAACCTTTACGGCGGAAGAGGCTCAACTATATGCCTATTACCACCGCGTATTGACACTCTGTCGTAATGAAAAGGCCTTGAATGACGGTTCATTCTACGACCTGCAATACGCTAATTACGACCATACAGCCGGATACAATTGTGACCGTCAATATGCCTTTTTGCGTCAAGCCTCCGATGGTCGCACCCTGTTGATTGTAACAAACTTTGCCAGCGAGGCGGTGCATGTCGGTGTACGCATTCCTGCTCATGCATTCGACTATTTGAATTTGCGTACTGGCATACGCTCAGCCTCCGATCTCTTGACAGGTAATCTTCAAACACTTGAATTGAAGCCTGACACCCATACCTTTGTCGAGATTCCTGGTAACGGAGCCGTGGTTCTCGCACTATAATTCCAATTAAAAAGTATAGCTGTCCGACAAAGCTTTTTCGGCATGAAAAAAAATAGGGCTGGCACCTGCAATAGGTGTCAGCCCTTTTCGGTTACGTTGATTTGGAAAATAAAGAGATATCTAACCAATGAGCAAAAGTGAAGAAGCTCGTTTTGAAAGCCTGTCAAGGCCTCACTTTCCCACCAACCTAAAAACGCCACCTCCCCAACGTGCAAACCGACTACAAAAAAGAAGGAGAAACTCCGAAGCCTTCACAAGCTCAAAGTTTCTCCTTGATTGATCCATTCGGTTCAGTAAGCCAACCGACAATCGGTTATACCGTAGCCTTCTCGGGTTTCGCCTCCGTCACGATGCCACCCGTACCTCCACCAGGCTTCTCTTCGTCATTCGGCTGACTTCCGCCGCCGTTCGTACCCCCTTGTCCTTCAGGCGAAGGCTTCGGATTCGTCGGCGTACCGCCTGTTTGACCACTTGCAGCACCATTTTGTCCCGCACCCGTCGTGTTTCCCGACGTACCGCCAGTATTCGTTCCTCCAGGTTTTCCCGTTTGCGAACCACTCGAGTTGCCTTGCCCCGGAGCCGTTTCCCTCCGGCCTCACATCCGTTGCGTCTCCTTGCTGGTTCGCATCTCCCGTTTCACCTTGCGATTGGTCAGCCGGAGCCTCGTCCTTCGCATGCTTCCGGTTCGTGAGCTCATTTTGGATTAAGTCCTTCGTGCAATGCCCTTTCCCAAAGTTGCGGAAGCGCATTGCAGGGAGCATACGATTTTCGCATTTTCATTTGTTCCTTTCTCATTTGATGCATAGATTTCATATTGTATTAATAGTTTTCATTATAATTTCATGTTTTATATTATATAGTAATGGGACGTAATTGTGCGGATTTTTCGTGCAAAACAAGTAGGTTACAAACTGATGGACGAACTATCTGAACTTTTACTGTGTGCTTCAAAAAATCGCTCAATAAAAGACATACTATAGTGAAGGATAAAAAACAGGATAGATGTATGCTTCTATGCGAGTGGACATCCAAACGCAGTAGTGGTACTAGCTTTCGTTAGTCATACGTTTGATATGCCGGTCAAGCGTATTTCGGTCAACTTTACAGATTGCGGCAATTTTTCGCTTGGAAACTTCTGCATGGAGAAGTTCGCGAATCAAAGCTTCCTTACCATAAAGTTTATATTTGTTTGGATCGTTCTTTCTTCCCTTGGGACGCCCCAAAATGACTCCTTCTGCTCGCTTTCGAGCCAAAGCTTCTTTAGTTCGCTGACTAATCAGGTTGCGTTCGATTTCAGCAGAAAGGCCGAAGGCGAAAGCAAGTACCTTACTCTGAATGTCATCGCCCAACCGATAGTTGTCCTTGATAGTCCAAACGCGACATTCCTTCGTCATACAAATGCCCAGTATCTCCATTATCATAAAAAGATTACGACCTAGACGGGAGAGTTCAGCACAGATAATCAAATCATCTTTCTCAATGCGTCGGAGTAATTTGCCTAATTCACGTTTGTTGTATGCCTTCGTGCCACTGATTGTTTCTTCTATCCAACCATCTATGTGCAACCGTTCACGCTGACAGAATTTGTTGATTTCAAAACGCTGATTTTCTACTGTTTGCTTATCGCTACTTACGCGGATGTAACCGTAAATCATGAAAGTGTGTGTTGAGTTATTAAAAATGTGGATTTATATTGTTCTGTAATCTAGCATTAAACAGCAACACTGCGGTGAGAAGAAATACGTAGGAGTTGTACGGTCGCGGCATGCCGCGACCCAAAGCTGAAGCTACTACTTTCACACAAAAAAAGGTGCAACCGATGTTTTGCCTTACCATACCTACAGGTTACGAGGCTATGCAACAGGTGGATGCGCCAACCATTCAAACCGACAACGGGATGCAGGTGGGGGAGGAGTAATCCTTCCATCGCCTGCATCCCGTTGTCCTTATTCCTTGAGATCGCATTCATAGCCCGAAACGGTGTGGCGTATACAGCTTCCCAGCCATCGTTCGTTGGGGTAGGTACAAAAAAAATTGATTGTCTCTCGACAACCAATCTTTTACTAACCTTAAATCTAATACCATGAAAAACAGTGCAAATGTAGGGCTGTATCTAGAAAGCTCCAAACATGGAAGGAAGTAAACATTGGGCATTAATAATCTTTTCAATGCGTTTTTGCGTTTTGCAAACTGCTACTAACACCTGAAAGCGATAAAAATGAAGGCTTTGAGAAGAACGAATGCAGACCAACAGGGTGGGATAGCGCTCCATAAAGGCAATGAGGCTGGAAAAGAAAAGATAGATGGCAATGGGGAGGTGCACCAAAGCTTCCTTGGCATTTTTAGAAAAAAGATATACCTTTGCAATTCAAAATGCACTTATTATAACGCTATGAATATATCTTACAAATGGCTGAAGGAATATGTTGACTTCGACATGTCAGCCAATGAAGTGGCAGATGCGCTGACGAGCATTGGTCTGGAAGTAGACGGTGTCGAAGAAGTTCAAGCCATCAAAGGTGGTCTCGAAGGCCTGGTAGTGGGACACGTTTTGACGTGTGAAGTTCACCCTAACAGTGATCATATGCATATATGTACGGTCGATGTGGGCACCGGTGAGGCTCAGCAGATTGTATGTGGTGCACCCAACGTGGCTGCAGGACAGAAAGTCATCGTGGCTACTCTAGGAACGAAACTTTATGACGGTGACGAGTGCTTTACCATTAAGCGTTCAAAATTGCGCGGTGTGGAAAGCCTCGGTATGATTTGCGCAGAGGATGAAATCGGCGTGGGTAAGAGCCACGACGGTATCATTGTGTTGCCCGAAGATACGCCCGTCGGACTGAAAGCGGCAGAATACTACGGTTTGGAAAGTGACTTTGTCATCGAAGTGGACATTACGCCGAACCGCGCTGACGCTTGCTCACACTACGGTGTGGCACGTGACTTCTATGCCTGGTTGAAGCGTAACGGTAAGGAGGCAAGCTTGAAACGCATGGATGTTTCGGCTTACCAGACAGATTGCCACGAACTGGAAATCGACGTAGAGGTTGAAAACACGGAGGCTTGCCCCCGTTACTGCGCCGTGACACTCAAGGATTGCGAAGTAAAGGAGAGCCCGCAGTGGCTCAAGGATAAACTGACGACCATCGGTCTGCGTCCAATCAATAACATTGTGGACGTCACGAACTATGTAATGATGGCTTACGGTCAGCCCCTCCACTGCTTTGATGCCGATATGATTAAGGGTGGTAAGGTCATCGTACGTACGTTGCCCGAAGGAACGAAGTTCCAGACGCTCGACGGCGTTGAACATACTCTCTCTGAACGTGACTTGGCTATCTGCAACGCAGAAGAACCGATGTGTATTGCCGGCGTATTGGGCGGCAAGGGTTCGGGTACCTACGAAACGACGAAGGATGTATTGCTCGAAAGTGCTTACTTCCACCCTACGTGGATTCGCAAGAGTGCTCGCCGTCACGGTTTGAATACGGATGCTTCTTTCCGTTTCGAACGCGGTATTGACCCCAACGGACAAATTTATGCGCTGAAGGTGGCTGCCCTGTTGATTAAGGAGTTGGCAGGTGGTAAGATTGCCATGGACATGAAGGACATCGAAGCTCCGGGTCTCGTCAAGAAGTTTGACGTGGAGCTCGACTATCAATATGTACACGACTTGATCGGTAAGACTATTCCGACGGAGGTAATCAAGGAAATCGTAACTTCGTTGGAAATGAACATCACGGAAGAAACGGAGACGGGAGTGAAACTGGAAGTTCCGGCTTACCGCGTTGACGTACAGCGTCCCTGTGATGTCGTTGAGGATATCCTCCGCATCTATGGTTACAACAATGTAGAGATTCCGACGGCTGTCAAATCAAGTCTGACGATTAAGGGCAGTGTTGACCGCTCGAACAAACTTGAGAACGTCATTGCCGAACAATTGGTGGGCGAAGGTTTCCATGAAATCTTGAACAACTCCCTGACGAAGGAAGCTTACTACGATAAGTTACAGACTTACGCCAGCAAGCACTTGGTGCGCGTGATGAATCCGCTGAGCAACGACTTGAACGTGTTGCGTCAGACTTTGCTCTTCGGCGGTCTCGAAAGCATTGCACACAATGTAAACCGCAAGAGCGAGAACCTGCGCTTCTTCGAAACGGGTAACTGCTACTTCTTCGACGAGACGAAGCGCAACCCCGAACACACGTTGGCTGCCTACACGGAGGCTCAGTACATGGGTCTGTGGTTGACAGGTAAGCGCGTACAGGGTTCTTGGATTCACGCTGACGAGGATTCATCAGTTTACGAACTGAAGGCTTACGTTGCTAACATCTTGAAGCGTCTCGGCTGTGAGCTGAAGGGCTTGAAGGTTGTAGCTGGCGAAAACGACCTCTTCGCAAAGAGTCTGGCTATTACGGACCGCAACGGTGCTGTTATTGTGGAATTGGGTCTTGTTGCCAAAGCACTCTGCGCAATGTGTGACATCGACCAGGAGGTATACTACGCTGAAATCAACTGGACGCTGCTGATGAAGAAAGTCAGAAATCAGTCGGTTTCCTTCAAGGAGATTTCGAAATTCCCCGCCGTGCGTCGTGACTTGGCGCTCTTGGTAGACAAGCAGGTGGAATTTGCTGCCATTGAGCAGATTGCCTTCGCTTCAGAAAAGAAGTTGTTGAAGCGTGTAGAACTCTTTGACGTATACGAGGGCAAGAACCTCGAAGCTGGTAAGAAGAGCTACGCCGTAAACTTCGTGTTGCAGGATGAAAGCAAGACGATGAACGACAAGCAGACGGATGCGGTGATGAAGAAGATCATCAGCAACCTCGAGAAGCAATTGGGCGCAAAACTGCGTTAAACGGCTTCCCCTCGATAGTGGGCAAAGCAAACGAGCGGGCAGAGGGACACCGTGGCGAAGCTTTTTGAGGTAATTTTCTGCTTCATACGCTCCGTCTCTGGACGTTTCAACCTTGCATTATTCATCTGGCCTCTTTAGCATTGCCCCAGCATAGCTTCTCCCTTTGACTCGCTCTTTGCGGCGAAGGGAGAAGTTGACCTATACTGAATTTACATTATTCCAAACAACCCCTAAAATAATTTTGTTCCATGGGAAGAGCTTTTGAATATAGAAAAGCTGCGAAAATGAAAAGATGGGGCCACATGGCTCGTACTTTTACCAAACTGGGTAAGCAGATTGCTGTTGCTGTAAAGGCAGGTGGTCCGGAACCTGAAAACAACCCGACGCTCCGCGCACTGATTGCTACCTGTAAGCGTGAAAACATGCCGAAGGATAACATCGAGCGTGCGATCAAGAACGCCATGGGTAAGGATCAGAGCGAATACAAGACCATGACGTATGAAGGCTACGGCCCTCACGGTGTGGCTATCTTTGTGGATACGCTGACAGACAACGCTACGCGTACGGTAGGCGACGTTCGCTCAGTCTTCAATAAGTTTAACGGTAACCTCGGTACGATGGGTTCGTTGGCTTTCCTCTTCGACCACAAGTGTGTCTTCTCTTTCAAGAAGAAAGAGGGTGTTGACATGGACGAGCTGATCCTTGACCTGATTGATTATGGTGTAGAGGATGAGTACGATGAGGATGACGAAGAAGGCAGCGTAACAATCTACGGTGACCCGAAATGCTTCGGACAGATTCAGAAGCACTTGGAAGAAAACGACTTCGAAGTGGTTGGTGCTGAATTTACGTACATCCCCAATGACTTGAAGGATGTTACGCCCGAAGAGCGCGAAAGCATCGACAAGATGGTTGAACGTCTGGAAGAGTTTGACGACGTACAGACGGTTTACACCAACATGAAGCCTGCTGAAGACTAAGAAGTCAAAGCGGGTACCGCTGACTCTTAGTTACGTAGAACCTCCTTTACCTTCGCGGAACATTTTCTTCCTGAAGTAAAGGAGGTTCTTGTTTTTTCATCATAAATCATTAGAAACGGGAAGGGACTTTACCTACCCGTAGACAGTTCACGTGTGCGGCACCAACGGGAAGGGACTTCTCACAATGCCCCTTTCACGTAGCCCACCAAACGCTTGAACATCGCACCAAGAGAATTATACACAAATGAAAACCATTGATTTTCGAACACAGGGTATCTGCTCTCGTTGCATTCACCTCACCATGAACGATGACCAGACGGTCGCATCGGTTAGTTTCGACGGTGGATGCCATGGCAATTTACAAGGCATTGCTTCGTTGGTAAAAGGTATGAAGGCTGAAGAGGTCATTGCTCGCCTCGAAGGTATTCGTTGCGGCAACAAGCAGACTTCTTGTCCTGACCAATTGTGCAAGGCTATTCGCGAAGCTTGTCTCATCGGATAAGAACAAAATAAGGCCCAGTGCTGGACACTGGGCTATGAAGGGCATTCGTCTTTCAAAAACTTTGCTTTACCTTTCTGCGAAGGTAGATAACTTCTTACCCGCATCGCATAAACTGTCCGGTAAACAACGAATGAGCTTAAACACGTTCATCTGGAACGGTCTGTTTAGTGAAAGCAGTTACTGGTAATCACGGGTAGTTAAGTCGATACTGCAGAGGATTTGACCACTCGCCTGCGCACGGTATACGTAGCGGAAGGTGAGTCCATGGTCTTTTAGTGCCTTGTGATCGGTATCGGAGCGCAAGCGATCGAGCAGGCTGCGACGGAGTAGGGGAGTATTGCCCTGCAACGCGGCGGCATACTCGGAACTCAGACTGTACCACGAAGTGTAGGTCTGAATGGCGGGCTGGTAGGTCACGCTATCCAACCGCGTACCGGGTTCAACATCGAGCGGACACTGGTTGGCGGTAAATTCGCGTGATTCGCGCTGTAAGCGGTCATCGAAGCTTTCCTGACACGCGGTCAGTGAAGCGGTAAATAGCAACAGGGATAGAATCAGTTTCATACGGAGACTTGTCTATAGAAAATGTAACGAGAGTCTATGCTTCCTCGCATAGCTCTAACAAAATTACGGAAATAAATGAACGATACAACGATTGCTCCACAAATTCATTTGACGGAGGAAGAGGCACAGAAGCGTGTGGCTAAGGCTGTGGCACTCTTTAAGGAAGGCTATAACTGCACACAAAGTGTGGTGGGTGCTTTTGCAGACCTGTATGGCTTTACGCCTGAACAAGCTTATCGCATGGCGGCAGCCTTTGGGGGCGGCATTGGCCGTATGCGCCAAACGTGCGGTGCAGCTTGCGGTATGTTTCAATTGGCAGGACTCCAACACGGTGCAGTCGAAGGAAGTGACCGTGAAGGCAAAAGCCATACGTATGCGGTGGTGCAGGAACTCAGCAAGGAGTTTGCTGAAATCAACGGTAGCTTGATTTGTGCTGAATTGTTAGGACTTAAAAAGCCTGAGGGTTCGCCGATGGCAGAAGCACGCACCGCAGCTTATTACCAGAAGAGACCCTGCGCAAAGATGGTCGAAACGGCAGCTGAACTGTTTGCCCGTCATTTACTGCAACTCGCACGCTAAATTGCAGACTGCCCTTTGCGTTTGCAAGAAAAGGGTAGGGCAGTGTGTTTTCTCATACATCCATCATGAAGATTCTTTTATTAGGAGAATACAGTAATGTGCACGCCACGCTCGCCAAGGGTTTACGGGCATTGGGACATGAGGTGACCGTGGCGTCGAGTGGCGACGGTTGGAAGAATTACCCGCGCGACATTGACATGAAGCGTGAAAGCTTAAGCTTTTGGTCGTCCCTCCGTTTTCTGTTACGAACCTATTGCCAATTCCGGAAGTTTCGTGGCTACGATGTCGTGCAACTCATCAATCCGGTCTTTGTCGACTTACGGGCTGAAAAACTCTTCTCGTTGTATAACTACCTGCGTCGGCACAACCGTCACCTGGTGATGGGTGCATTTGGCATGGATCACTACTACGCCAAAGCCTGTCTTGACTTTCAAACGTTTCGCTACAGTGATTTCAATAGAGGTAACGAAGAGCGAAAGTCTGCTGAAAATGAGATATTTAAGCAAGATTGGATTGACGGAGAGAAGGGTAGGCTGAATCGCCTGATTGCGACCGACTGTGATGCCATTGTAACAGGATTGTATGAATATCAGGCTGCTTACGAAGCGCATTTCAAACCCACGTCGAAGCTCCATTTCATTCCGTTTCCCATTGTGTTACCCGAAGATTATGTAGCGAAGCAACGCCATACGGGTGACCCGGTTCGCCTGTTCATAGGTATTCAGAAAGCACGGTCGGAATACAAAGGCACGGATATCATGTTGCGCGCGGCTGAACGGGTCGCTCAAGAAATGCCAACCGCCTGCATCTTGAAAAAGGTAGAGAATCTGCCTTTCGCGGAATATACCCGCGAAATGAATGCGAGTGAAGTCATTTTGGACCAACTGTATTCCTATACGCCAGCCATGAATGCACTTGAAGCGATGGCACGCGGACTGATTAACGTGGGCGGCGCAGAACCCGAGAATTATGAAATTCTGAATGAGGACGAATTGCGCCCGATTATCAACGTAGAACCCACGGAAGAAAGTGTCTACGAGACATTGCGTAAGCTTGTCATTCATCGCGATGAGTGGATTCCACGAATGCAAAAGGAAAGCCGAACATATATAGCAAAACATCACGACTACTTAAAAGTGGCACGCCAGTACGAAGCCTTGTACCGCAGTTTTTCGTAATTCGGGATTGTCTTGATAACTGAATAAGGATGAAGGTTTTACATGTTTGTCTACACGTGGCTAACGGGATACGCAATGTGGGACTATCGCCTTTGTTCATCAGCCGCTGCTTTTCGCCATTCTGCGAACCCATTTTGTGATTCTGCAGAATTAAAACGAATCACTGTTATGTTTAATTGTATTTCTGAGAATCCCCTATAATACTCCCCTTGGGTTCTGGATTCCGATTTCTAACTGCTATTCATTAGGAATCAACTGCACTCCGAAGCTGCACAGCTACACAGCTACTTCCTTCCTAAAAACAAGCATACCAATTTGCGACACTACACGCACTGACTGTTGCGCTTTCGCCTTTTGCTCTTTTCTAATTTCACTAAGTTATGATAGATCATCAAACCGTTCAACGCATCCTCGATGCAACCGACATTGTGGACGTGGTAAAGGAATTTGTGACCCTCCGCAAAGCCGGTGTCAATTACAAAGGTCTTTGTCCGTTTCACCATGAGAAAACTCCGTCATTTACGGTTTCGCCCGCCAAACAGGTGTGCAAGTGTTTCTCATGCGGCAAGGGCGGTAATGCGGTGAACTTCCTCATGCAGTTGGAACAGATGACCTATCCCGAGGCACTGAAATGGCTGGCGAAGAAATATCATATCGAAGTTAAGGAGAAAGAGCAGACGGATGAGGAAAAACAAACTCAAAATGAACGAGAAAGTATGTTTGCCCTCAATGAATGGGTGAACCAATACTTTCAGGATACGCTGCACAACAATGTCGACGGTGTGGCCAGAGGTTTGGGCTATTTCCGTCAGCGTGGCTTTCGCGACGAAATCATACATCGCTTTCATTTAGGCTTTTCTCCAGAACAGCCTACTACCCTGCCCGAAGCAGCCCTCGCTCATGGATTTACCAAAGAATATCTGACGAAGACAGGAGTCTGTTACGAGGTGGAGAATGGGAAATTACATGATCGCTTTCACGGACGTGTGATTTTCCCTGTTTATACCGTTTCGGGAAAAGTGGTAGCTTTCGGTGGCCGTATACTGAGTAGCGAAAAGAAAGCCTCGAAGTATGTCAACTCACCCGAAAGCTTGATTTACAATAAAAGTAACGAGCTTTACGGTCTATATCAGGGCAAAAACGCCATCGTCAAGGAGGATTGCTGCTACTTGGTCGAGGGATACACAGACGTCATTTCAATGCACCAGTGTGGCATTGAGAATGTCGTGGCTTCATCGGGTACTTCGTTGACAGAAGGACAGATTCGCTTGCTTCACCGCTTTACCAATCACATCACGGTACTTTACGATGGCGATGCGGCAGGTATTAAAGCGAGCTTGCGCGGTATTGACATGCTGCTTGCCGAAGGCTTGACCATCAAGGTGTTGCTGTTGCCCGACGGTGAGGACCCGGATAGCTTCGCCCGAAAGCACCGTTCGGACGAATTCAGACAGTACATCCAAGATCACCAGGTGGACTTTATTAAGTTCAAGACGAATTTGCTGCAAAACGATGCACAAGGTGACCCTATCAAACGAGCCGAACTGATCAGCGACGTGGTAAAGAGTGTGTCGTACATTCCCAACGATGTGGTACGCCAGATGTACATTACGGAGTGTGCGCAACTTCTATCGGTAACGGAGAGCCTCATTGTCAACGAACTGAACAAACAGCTCCGGCAACGACGCAACGGTGAAGTAGAAAAGCCAAATCGCGAAGAACAAGCGGCAGCGGACGAAATAGCCACGAAGGAAAAGAAAACGGATGCTTCCCTTATAGAATCTATTGAATCGAAAGAGGAAAGACTCCTGATAACCATTGTCATACGTTATGGGAATCTGCCAATGACTTGGATAGAGGAACCAGACGGTACACCTGCTACGCATACAGAAACCGAGGCTCCGACCGCAATGACCATCCCCGTTGCAGAGTTCATTTTGCAGGATTTGGAGAACGACGGCATGATGCTTCGTTCTGCACGCTATCGCCAAATTTTGATGGAAGCAGTCGAACAGATTCGTCAAAATCCTTCGTGGAGCTCCCTGCCCTACTTTCGCAATCATCCCGATGCCTCGATTAGTCAATTAGCGTGCGAATTAGGAGAAGATTTGGTCGAACTAAGTACAAACCAACGAGCGCAATACGTGGAGGTTAAATATCGACTCGAAGAAGTCGTGCCTCGCATTCTGCATGACTTCAAGCATGCCATCATTAAAGAGAAACTCAACGAATTGTTGGCAAAACTGCGTGATCCTCAATTGATGAGCCGTCCGCAAGAATACGAAGCGTTGATGAAGGAATACATGGAATTCAGCGCGATTGAACGTCAAATTGCCCAACTCTTGGGCGACCGGATTATTTTGCGGTAGTTCACGTCACATTGCAACTATAAATAGCGCAAGCTGAGCGAATTCGCTTCAGTTTTGCGCTTTTTTTATCCTTTTCAGAGGGCTTCTGCGGGAAACGGGAAAGGTTTTCTCAAAAACTATTTGTATTTTTGCATCCAAATTTCATCCGAATGAAGTATCACTTTTCCAATCTTCTCAACGGCCTTCTGACAGTTTTCTTCGCAGGATTGACCAGTTGTGCGAGTTACAATCAGGTGTTGAAGACCAATGATTACGAATATAAGTATGAGGCCGCTAAACAATATTACGCGGAAGGTCAGTATAACCGCGCTTCGCTAATGCTCTCGGAGGTTATCTCTGTACTGAAGGGAACAGACCAAGGCGAAGAATCACTTTACCTTTTGGGGTTGGCGCACCAGCAAGCCCGTTCGTACGAATCGGCTGCGACTGTATTCAAAAAGTACTACGAAACTTATCCGAAGGGAAAGTATACGGCGGAAGCTCGCTATAATTGCGGTGTTTCACTCTACAAGACTACGCCTGAGCCCAAACTTGACCAAACGGCAACGTATGAGGCGGTAACGGAGTTCCAAAACTTTATTGAGAACTACCCTACCCACCCCTTGCGTGCGCAAGCTCAAGACTATATCTTCCAGTTGCAAGATAAGTTGGTCGAGAAGGAATATCTCTCAGCGAAACTCTACTTTGACTTGGGGCCGTACATCGGTAACGGTGTGAATGGCAATTATGGTGCTTGTATTATCACAGCGGAAAATGCCATCAAGGATTTCCCTTATACTACACGCCGCGAAGACTTCTCTATCTTGATTCTCCGCGCCAAGTTTGCCTTGGCTGAGTTGAGTGTTGAATCGAAGAAAGAAGATCGTTTCCACCAGGCCATTGACGAATACTACAGCTTCGTAACGGAATATCCCGAATCGAAATACCTTTCGGAAGCGAAGAAACTCTTCCAAAAAGCAAAGCCTTATATGCCGAAGGAAACCGAACAGCAATAAAACAGTAGATACAATTACATACACATTATAATACAATGGATTACAAGAAGAGCAAAGCACCTACAAACACGGTGACACACAATCTGATGGATTTCTGCGAAGGTACGAACAACATCTACGAAAGTGTTGTGATTATGTCGAAGCGTGCCAATCAGATTGGCGTACAAATGAAGGAGGATCTCTCCAAGAAGTTGAAGGAGTTTGCTTCTGCCAACGATAATTTGGAGGAAACTTTCGAGAATCGCGAGCAAATTGAAATTTCTCGCTACTATGAAAGACTCCCGAAGCCTACGCTCATCGCAGCTGATGAGTATCTGAAGAAAAATATCTACTTCCGTAATCCTGCAAAGGAGAAGGATAATCTGACTTCTGAAGTATGATACAACGTATTCAAAGCATCTATCTCTTATTGGCGGGAATTTTTCCCGCCATTACCGTTTTTACTCCGTTGGTTCAATTTGACAAGGGAGATAAATGGATTACACTCATGGGAGCAGGCTATGACACGGTGATGTTACCCGAATTTGCGGGAGTGGTTCCTTATGGTTTGTGGATCTTCACTTTGTTGTCGGTTTTACTACCCTTTATTGCCATCTTCGGTTACAAGCATCGCAAGAAGCAAATGCGTACGGCAAGCTTTGCGATTGTGGCCAACCTCCTGTGGTATGGTGCACTGGCGGCTTATACGCTGGCTATGCAGGAACGCATGGGAGCAACTTTGGGCTTCGAAGTTACGGCACTCTTCCCCTTGCTCGCCATCGTGGCACTGATTATGGGACGTCGAGCCATTCAGCGCGATGAAGACTTGGTACGCGCAGCTGACCGTATCCGATAAGGTTGCTTCGCTATGAAACGGCTCACGGAGTGCGTTATGCTTCGTTGAGTGAAGAAGAATGCACATACATCTTCACTTACTCACAATACTAACCCTCAACTATCCGATCTTATGTCACTCAATAAAGTTATGCTTATCGGGCATGTCGGTAAAGATCCCGAAATTCACTATGTTGACGCAGGAGTATGTACGGCACAATTTAGTTTGGCTACCTCTACGCCAGGCTATACGCTTCCGAACGGAACGGCTGTACCCGAACGGACTGAATGGCATCGCATCTGCTTGTGGAGACGCCTGGCTGAAGTGGCTGAACGCTACGTGCACAAAGGTGATAAACTCTACATCGAAGGAGAGTTGCGTACACGTAACTATACGGACAAGAAGGGGGTGACGCATTACGTTACTGAAATTTGGGGAAGTAACATGGAGTTGTTGACTCCTAAAACGCAACCCACAACGGCTTCTGCTCCTGCGGCGACACCTTTTGCTCCTGCCTCACAAGGGGCGTCTACCGAAAACAAGACGACGAATCAAACATCGCCATTTTCCAATAATCTGGACAAGCTTCCTTTCTAAACGTGAAGCGAAGATAGAAAGACCGATAGCACGGTTTGCTCTAACCAACTTCTCCCTCTGAGTTGCGAAGTGCCTTCCCGAGTATCCTTTTAATCATGCTGATTGCTGAAGACGAACTCTACCGCTTACCTGCTCATTTCCTGCACGTGAAACCGAGGAATGTCCGCGTTTGTTTGTGGCAACATCATCTTTCGGCTAATGAATTGTTGGATTATGCCCGACTTTACCAACCGGGATTAGCAGAAGATATTGCTGCAACGTTGCATCCGACGCAGAGAAAACGATTGCGCGAACGGATTTCGGTCGGCCTACTCTTGACGAAAGTGTTTGGCAATGAAGCACGGGTCGGTTACTATGAAAGCGGACGCCCCTTCTTGAAAGAGAAGAATGAGTCGGTCGAAATCAGTATCTCGCACAGTGGCGATACGTACGCTTTCAGTCTATCGGATCGGCGTCACGGCATGGACATCGAGCAATGGCGGGACAAAGCGTTTGCCTTGCGTACTCGCTTCTTAAATAATGAGGAGTTGGAAGGACTTTCCCTTTTGGCTCAACGCATTGGCAGTGAAGCGCGGGCGGCAACGCTATTATGGAGTGCGAAGGAAAGCTTATACAAAGCGGTAGATTGTCCGGGGCTGGATTTTCGCGAGGATATGCTTCTGCAACCGCACGAAACGAAGGCACAATTGACAGCATATATTCGTCCACTTCGAACGTATTTCCGCATAGCCTACGTGCCCTACCCTCATTGCATCCTCACTTACACGGAACCTTCCTTTGACGGAAGTGTTCCTCTAACTTTAAGCAAAGAATCACGAATTAGATAAATGATTACAGTATCCAACTTAGCCATTCAGTTTGGCAAACGCATCCTTTATCAGGATGTGAACATGAAGTTTACGAACGGCAACATCTACGGTATCATCGGTGCCAATGGTGCAGGTAAGTCTACGCTCTTGAAAGCTATTTCGGGCGAACTCGAACCGACCAAGGGTAGCGTCGAAATGGGTCCGGGTGAGCGTCTCTCTGTCTTGAGCCAGGACCACTTTAAGTACGATGAACACACGGTACTTGACACGGTCTTGATGGGTCACACGGTGATGTGGGACTTGATGCAAGAACGTACGGCCCTCTACTCGAAAGAGGACTTTACGGACGAAGATGGTATCAAAGTGGCCGAACTGGAGGACAAATTTGCCCAAATGGGTGGCTATACGGCTGAGAACGATGCAGCTGCGCTCTTAAGCGGATTGGGTATCAAGGAAAAACTGCACGGTAAGCTGATGGGCGAACTGAGTGGTAAGGAGAAGGTACGTGTCATGTTGGCACAGGCACTCTTCGGCGAACCTGATAACCTCTTGCTCGATGAGCCTACCAATGACCTTGACCTTGAAACGGTGGAATGGCTCGAAGAATACTTGGGTAACTTTGAACACACGGTGTTGGTCGTTAGTCACGACCGTCACTTCTTGGACCAAGTATGTACTCACACGGTCGATATTGACTTCGGTAAGGTAACGTTGTTCTCAGGTAACTACTCCTTCTGGTACGAATCTTCGCAGTTGGCACTCCGTCAGGCTCAAAACCAGAAGCAGAAGGCTGAAGAAAAGAAGAAGGAACTGGAGGAATTTATCCGCCGTTTCTCTGCAAATGTGGCTAAGAGCCGTCAGACGACCAGCCGTAAGAAGATGTTGGAGAAACTCAATGTGGAAGAGATTAAGCCCTCTACGCGTAAGTATCCAGGTATTATCTTCCAGATGGATCGTGAACCGGGTAACCAGATTCTGGAAGTGAACGACCTGAAGGCGGTGACGGAAGACGGTACGGTGCTTTTCGACAAGTTGAGCTTCACGGTGGAGAAGGAGGACAAGGTTGTCTTCATCAGCCACGATCCCCGTGCGATGACGGCACTCTTCGAGATCATCAACGGCAACGCAAAGCCTGCTGCGGGTAACTATAAGTGGGGCGTAACGATTACGACTGCATACTTGCCGCTCGACAATACGGCATTCTTCAACACGGATTACAATATGTTGGACTGGCTCAGCCAGTACGGCGAGGGCAACGATGTTTACTTCAAGGCTTTCCTCGGACGTATGCTCTTCAAGGATGAGGATATTCAGAAGAAGGTGAACGTCCTCTCGGGTGGTGAGAAGATGCGTTGTATGATTGCACGCATGCAATTGCGTAATGCAAACTGTTTGATTCTCGATACGCCGACCAACCACTTGGATATGGAAAGTATTCAGGCATTCAATAACAACTTGAAGCTTTTCAAGGGTAACATCCTCTTTGCTTCACATGACCACGAATTTATCAACACGGTGGCTAACCGAATCATTGAGATTACGCCGAATGGTAGCATTGACAAACTGATGTGTTACGAGGATTACATCCACGATGATCACATCAAGGAATTGCGCGAAAAGATGTACGCTGAATAAGCGCACGGATTGATACATAAAACAATAAGGGGACTGTGTCATCAAATTAGAACAGATGACACAGTCCCCTTTCTGGTACTCAAAGCAACGGAATCTTTATTTGTGAAAAGCGATGAGGAAGGGTTCGTATGGAATAAATGGGGCTGGGCGTTTTCGGAATGGAAGTATATTCGTAATTTCGCGTCGCTTAACTGCGACATTAATTACACAACCATACACATAGATATTATGTATAGAACGAAAACATGCGGCGAATTGCGTATTGAACACGTTGGCCAAGAAGTAACCTTGGCTGGATGGGTGCAGCGTAGCCGCAAAATGGGAGGTATGACCTTCATCGATTTGCGTGACCGCTACGGCATTACTCAGTTGGTCTTTAATGAAGAGACAAATGCCGACCTCTGTGCTCAGGCTAACAAGTTGGGTCGTGAATATGTTATTCAAGTAACAGGTACCGTCAACGAGCGCTATGCGAAGAATGACAAGATGCCTACGGGTGATATTGAAATCATCGTCAGCGAACTCCAGGTGCTGAATGCATCACTGACTCCTCCCTTTACCATCGAGACGAATACGGACGGCGGTGATGATCTCCGCATGAAGTATCGTTACCTCGATTTGCGTCGTGAGAATGTGCGTGCCAACCTTGAGTTGCGTCATAAGTTCTGCATCGCCGTGCGTAACTTCTTAGACTCAAAGGGCTTCTTGGAAATTGAAACACCGATTCTCATTGGTTCTACTCCGGAAGGTGCACGCGACTTCATCGTGCCTTCTCGTATGAACCCGGGACAGTTCTATGCACTTCCTCAAAGTCCGCAGACCCTGAAGCAGTTGCTCATGGTGGCTGGTACGGATCGTTACTTCCAGATTGCGAAGTGCTTCCGTGACGAAGACCTTCGTGCAGACCGTCAGCCTGAGTTTACGCAGATTGACTGCGAAATGTCTTTCGTAAAGCAGGAGGATATTCTCAATACTTTCGAAGAAATGACGAAGTACCTCTTCAAGGAAGTACGTGGTTACGACTTGGGAGAGGCTCCCTTCCTCCGTCTTTCATGGCATGAAGCTATGCGCCGTTTCGGTTCTGATAAGCCTGATATGCGTTTCGGCATGGAGTTCGTTGAACTGATGGATACGCTCAAGGGCACGGGTACTTTCGGTGTCTTTAATGATGCAGAGTACATCGGTGGTATCTGTGCAGAAGGTTGCGGCGAATACACGCGTAAGCAACTCGACCAATTGGCAGACTTCGTGAAGTCTCCGCAGATTGGTGCAAAGGGCTTAGTATATGCTAAGGTAAATGCTGACGGTAGCGTAAAGAGCTCTGTTGACAAGTTCTACACGCCCGAAGTTCTCGCTGCACTGAAGGATAAGATGGGTGCCAAAGCTGGTGACCTGATTTTGATTCTCTCTGGCGACGATGCCATGAAGACGCGCAAGCAACTCTGCGAGCTTCGTCTTGAGATGGGTTCACGTCTCGGACTTCGCGATAAGAACAAGTTTGCTCTCCTTTGGGTTGTTGACTTCCCGATGTTTGAGTGGAGCGAAGAAGAGGGTCGTTTGCTTGCGATGCACCATCCCTTCACGGCTCCGCGTCCCTGCGACATTCCTTTGCTCGACACCGATCCCGCTTCAGTACTTGCCGATGCTTACGATATGGTTTGCAACGGTGTGGAAGTTGGTGGTGGTTCTATCCGTATCCACGACGCTGTACTTCAGGCCAAAATCTTTGATGTTCTCGGTTTCACGCCCGAGCGTGCACAAGAGCAGTTTGGCTTCTTGATGAACGCCTTCAAGTATGGTGCACCTCCTCACGGTGGTTTGGCATACGGACTCGATCGTTGGGTATCACTCTTTGCTGGTCTCGACAGTATCCGCGACTGCATCGCCTTCCCGAAAAACAACTCCGGCCGCGACGTTATGCTCGATGCTCCTTCTACGGTTGACCAAAAGCAACTCGACGAACTTCTCATTGACCTTCGTCCGAATCCGAAAGCCTAACGGAAAACTTCGTTTAGATAAATAGAAACGCGCCTTGCACATGTTGATTTGTGCAAGGCGCGTTTGTTATAGTCTCGAGCGCAAAAAGTATCGAGGTCTCACAGAGGATTATTCCACCAATGCTCCCGATTTTTCCAATGCGTGCCACAGGCTTTGCGCATACTCGGGACTTAAGGAGGCAAAAGCATCGATGACAGACGAAATGTAGGTGCGGTTGGATGCCGTCTCGTGGGGGCAAAGCTTTTGAACGGGTTCGTAAGCTTCGCATGCGGCCCAGGTGCGTAAATCGGATTCAGGAATCTTTGCCAGAGGACGAATGATGGTAATGGGAAACTTACGCATAGTCAAGCGTATCGGCATCGTAGAGAAGGAGCCATTAAAGGTGAGGTTCATCAGCGCCGTACGCAACAAGTCGTCACGATGGTGTCCCAAGGCTATTTTATTGCATCCCCTACGTTGGGCTTCATCAAATAACACTTTCCGTCGATGCCAGGCACAAAGAAAACAGGGAGTGCGCTTCTCGTTCCGGTCGGGTTCAAATCCAGTTTCTACGACATGAAGCGGAATGTTCCACCGAGCGGCTTTTTCTCTCAGATAATTTACATCCGACACATAGTTGACATTGCGCATTCGTACATGAATGGCTTCCAAGGAAAACGAATGATTACTGCGCAACATTCGTTCCCCCAACAAGTCAAGCAGAGCAAGCGAGTCCTTTCCTCCCGAGATGCCCAGGAGAATCCGATCGCCGGGAGCAATCAAAGCGTATTCACCCAGCACTTCTCCTAACAAGCGTTGCAAACGTTTATGTAAGCGTTTGCGTATAGCCACATCAGACGGATGCATTTCTTCAGAAGTACATTGTTCCGCCTGTATCGAAGATGACAATTGTTCTTTGGGTGTCATTTCATGAATACAAAGTAAACTGCACCAACCAGACAGAGGAAGGCAGCAATGTGATTCCAATGAAAACTTTCACCCTTAAAGAAGATGGTAACGAGAATTGTAAAGACAATCAGCGAGACGACCTCTTGAATCACCTTCAACTGAATCAAGTTAAAGGGACCGCCGTTTGCCTCGATTCCCATTCGGTTAGCTGGAACCTGACAAACGTATTCAAAAAAGGCAACGCCCCAAGAGAAAAGAATGACTAACAACAGTGGCCAGTTCTTGCTAATACCCGTTTCTTGGAGTTTCAAGTGTCCATACCAAGCGAAGGTCATGAAGATGTTTGAACAAATCAAGAGTAAGACAGTGTAAAATCCTTGCATTTTTGTGTTGATTGATTTGATTTTTAAGTGATTTGACTAACAGACAGATAAGGGACATTGCATTACGCGTCAACAAATGATACCGTTATGGCTTCCTTAATCTCTAACCGACAGGTATAGCCAAGCCCTTTGGTGAAAGAACAGAAAGCAGGGTAGGCACCTGCGTCCTACCCTACTCTCCTATCAATGAATACCGGCATTCCTAAAAATGCCAGTTGTAAAATCTAAGAGTTGAAAAGTGTACAGAAAGAGCTGAAGAGCTTTGAATATCAATGAAGCAAACCTTTCCTCCCTTCACGCTTACACGGATTATTTATCGAATCAATTCCTATGCATTCAACTTCTTATCCATTTCCTGTGCGGCACGCTTTCCGTCACCCATCGCGAGGATGACCGTTGCGCCACCACGTACGATGTCACCTCCGGCATACAGGCAAGGAATGGAGGATTGCATGGAATCGTCTACGGCAATGGTGCCTTTCTTACCCAAATCCAATCCTTCTACCGACTGGGGAAGAATGGGGTTGGGAGAAACGCCAATGCTCACAATCACTAAGTCGACTGGCATTTCAACTTCTGCACCAGGAATTGGAACCGGACGGCGACGTCCACTGGCATCGGGTTCACCCAATTCCATCTGTTGCAAAACCACACTCTTAACATGTCCCTTTTCATCGGCCTCGTAACGAAGCGGATTGTGAAGCGTCAAGAAGCGTACACCTTCTTCCTTTGCATGATGCACTTCTTCCAGACGGGCGGGCATCTCCTCCTCTGAACGACGGTAAATAATGGTAGCCGACTCTGCACCCAACCGAAGGGCTGTACGAACCGAATCCATGGCTGTATTACCACCACCTACTACTGCCACATGTTTGCCAAAGGGTACGGGCGTATCGCTTTCGGGGTTGGAAGCATCCATCAGGTTGACACGCGTTAGGTATTCGTTGCTGGAAAGAATGCCCGTAGCGTTTTCGCCAGGTATTTGCATAAAGTTGGGCAGTCCAGCACCCGATGCCACAAAGACTCCGGCAAAACCTTGTTTGCCAAAAAGGTCTTCTACACTTTCAGTCTTACCGATGATGCAGTCCTTGACAAATTCTACACCAGCCTCACGTAAATTATTGATTTCGAAATCAACAATCTCGTTGGGAAGACGGAACTCTGGAATACCATACTTCAATACACCACCGATTTCGTGAAGAGCTTCGAAAACCGTTACGGCATAACCACGTTTGACCATCTCACCCGCAAAAGAAAGCCCAGCAGGTCCACTACCCACAACGGCCACCTTCTTGCCATTGGCAGGAGCAACGTTTGCCGTCGCATGCGCCCCTTGTTGCAGCAACTGATTGCGCTCATAGTCGGCAGCAAAGCGTTCAAGATAACCGATAGCTACCGGTTTGGAATTCATCTTATGATGAATGCAACGGCTTTCGCACTGTTTCTCTTGGGGGCAAACACGACCGCAGACTGCGGGCAATGCACTGGTTTCCTTCAGCGTACGAGCAGCCGCCATGATTTCTCCCTTTTCGATATGCTTTACAAATCGGGGAATGTCGATGCCTACGGGACAACCTTCCACACAGCCAGGATTCGCGCAGTCTAAACAGCGTTGGGCTTCACGTTGCGCCACTTCAGCAGAGAGTCCACGGTTTACTTCTTCATAAAGACTACGGGCACGATAAGCTGGTTCTAATTCGGGCATCTGGCATCGTTCGATTTCAAGCCGGTCTTTCGGTTTCAGTTGCGCACGCAGTTCTTTGCGCCAAGCTGCATCGCGTGAAGGATCTTCTGGTGCGGGAGTTTCTGTTGACTTTGCTTCAGATTCCACACCTGAAGCCGAATGCGACTCCTCCTTGCAATCCTTGCACTCAGCGACTTGCAAACGTTCAGGATGTTCGATGACGATTTCGTCGGCAGCTTGTTCTTCAGATTTGAAAGCTCCCATGCGCTTCAACATTTCGTCAAAGTCTACTTGATGACCGTCAAACTCCGGACCGTCTACACAGACGAACTTCGTCTGACCACCCACAGTAATACGGCAAGCACCACACATACCTGTGCCGTCAACCATAATGGTATTGAGTGAAACGTCCGTAGGAATCTCATATTTCTTCGTAAGCAGACAAACGAACTTCATCATAATGGCGGGACCAATCGCAAAGCATTTGTGGACGGGCTCGCGCTGAATGACTTGTTCAATACCCTGGGTAACCAATCCTTTCGTACCGTAACTTCCGTCGTCCGTCATCACAATGACTTCATCGCTCGAAGCGCGCATTTCCTTCTCCAAAATAATGAGTTCCTTCGTACGTCCGGCCAGAACAGTGATAACCCGATTGCCAGCCGCTTTGAGAGCCTGGACAATGGGAAGCATGGGCGCAACGCCAACACCGCCTCCAGCACAAACCACAGTGCCGAAGTTTTCAATATGAGTCGCCTTACCCAATGGTCCAACGATATCGGTAATGTAATCACCTTCATTCAGGTGGCAGAGCTTGGCAGATGAAACTCCCACTTCCTGTACCACCAACGAGATAGTGCCCGCTTTAGGGTCAGCTTCTGCAATGGTCAACGGCATACGCTCTCCCTGTTTGCCTACACGTACGATGACGAAATGTCCAGCCTTACGGGAACGAGCTATCAACGGAGCTTCTACCACCAGGCGGAAAACACGTTCAGAGAACTGGTCTTTACGAATGATTTTATTCATGTCTACTTGTTTTTAATGGTATGATATAGGGGACGGGCGTTCTTGCTTCATGCAGAACCTTTCTCGTCCGTGTCAGAATGCGGACAAAGGTAATCAAATGGGTGAACGAGGCAAAAGAAGAATCCGACCATTTTTGTAAAAGCTAACAGTTCAAAGCACTTACCTCACTTTGCCGCTTGAAATCGGAGCCTATAAAACTGATTGAAAACATGAATTACAAGTCTTACGGACTGCCCCATCCCACTGACAACAGGCACGGAATCGTAAAACAAATCGGGCTGACTTCGTACTGAAGTCAGCCCGATGGTATCCGTATGAATCGATACAGTCAGCGGTTCTGCTCTTATTTTAGCAATACCTTTTGTCCATTTCGAATGTAAAAGCCTTGAGTGGGACAAGCCACCCGGCGTCCTGACAAGTCATAGTAAACTGGAGATGAGAGTGCATCAGTAGAAGGAAGAACTGGGAAAGAACCGATCGAGGTTTCCGTTCCTTCACTACATACATGGGCAATACGGTACTTACATCCCGTGTCGGAAGTATTCGTTCCCCCACCCCAATTATAAATCTGAAATCCCTGTCCACCATTGTTCGTCTGGTTGAACTGGGCGGTTCCAGAAGTAATGATGAAATAGCCTAATTCGTTCGCAGGCTTCAAAGTCCAACCTTGACGAGGAACCTCCGTTACCGTACGCAGTGCCTGGTTGTTGGGGCTGTCGGGAGAGATAAATAGTCCAGAAGAAGCATTCTCGATATCGAAAGCTCCGTCTTCGCGCAAGCGAAACAACCACGTTCCACCTTGTGGCTGAAAGGTGGTCTCACCAACAAGCGGTTGATTCGCCCCTTTCGCTGTGGGATAACGATTGCCACGCAACGGCGTGCAGAAGGAGTAACCGTGACGCTCTGTCTGTTGACTGACCTTGGGCATATTCAGTGAGGCTGTGGCTTCCCCTTCCTGAAGAGTGCGAAACGCTTCATCCAACTGGTTACGCTGAGCTTCGCGTTCTGCTGCCGACAAACTGTCCTGTAGCGTGCCGCGCACCTGCTCTAATTGCTTACGGAGCGGAAGGGCAAGGGCGGCAGGATAAAAACCCAGTTCTTCACTGTAGCGTGCCTCCAGGTAATGACTGATTTCATCGATACGTGAAGCGAGTTGGTCAGCCGCCTCGTCTATACATTTGTTTGGTGAATAAACGATGCCATCGAGTGCTTGCTTACCGCTCAAGTCGGTCAATACAAAGGTAAACTGCCACTTATCGCGTGCCGTGCCGCCGCTGTTGACATGAGGCAAACGAAGGAACACTTTGTTCCAGCCCTTTCTGAGATGTACTTTCACCACGTCTCGGGCTGTGAGGTTCTCATTCGTCAGTCCCTGCGTTGCATGATTTTGCTGAATGTTCGCTTCGGGTTGTTCCCACTTCGGAGCAGCAATTTCAATACCATTAAGCCAGACCTTCGAACCACGACGGTCCCAAGCCCCCGCCTTCGGCCCTTTTTCGTTACCCGAACGGCTGTAGGTGTAAAACTCGATTTGCGCTCCCGCATCTTGTTCTACTGGTGAGTAAACGTAGGTCCAGGCATACGCCGTTTGGTTGTTAGCGGGCGATGTAAAGAAGGAAGGCACCGTCGGATGCCAAATGTGGCGCAAGTAAATACCCGCCCCCGTAGCAATACGGGTTGCATAAGTCTTACCCTTGTATTCAAAGCTGGTAGGAAGTACCTCAGCATCGCTCGTCTCGGGTGGAAGAGCCAATGCGTTGTTACCGTCGTTGGGGAAGGGATCGGTAATGCGCCAACGCACATTGGTTTGCTTCACATAAGCAATGGGTTCATTCTTCAGTGAATGCGCCTTATGAAAAAGAAAACGACGCTCGAAGTCGGCAAACTCCTCGTACTCCTTACCAGAATTTGGTAAAGTCGTTCCTCCCTTTTCTATATATTGTTCACCGCCTCCACACCAGGCACGTTCAGCTGAAGCCAAGATGTTTGCGTAAATATTGTTCTGACAAACAATGTCTGCATCCGTGCGTGTCTTCGTGTCATTCCATGCGGCAGAAATCGTACCTGCCACTTCGGGCGTACCCTGACGTTCATAATAAATGTTGCTCTTGTAGATGCCCACCAAGTCCGCATACACGTCAAAGTGATTGGTATAGTTATAACGGCAATCAATGTTAGGAAGTCCCTTGACAACCTGTCCCGAAGTAGCCCACATTTGGGTCAAGTCACAGATTGACGCTGTCGGCGGTCCTGCTACCAATCGGTTCCAAAGTACCACCTTCAAACCCTTATCGCGCACATACTTCGACATCGTTTCCATAAACTGAGGATACGTAATGCGCACCTCGTCACCGCCGATATGAATGTAAGGCACTCCTTGGAACACGTCGGCGGCTTCATCCAATATTTGTTTGAGTGCTGCCACGCCTTGGTCTGTCTGCATATCATAGCCCATGGCTTTCTGGAATACATGGCTATGGCCCGGCATATCAATCTCCGGAATCACCGTCACACCTCGTTCAGCGGCATAAGCTACGAGTTCACGACACTGCTCTTGCGTGTAATAGCTACCCGGTTGACGAATGTTGTTCTCGGCTGCGGTAAGTTGGGGAAAGGCTTTGACCTCAAAGCGCCATCCCGTGTAGTCTGTCAAGTGCCAATGGAATACATTGACCTTAAAACGGGCAAAGAGATCAATTTGTTTCTTGATTTCATCATAAGCTATAAACGAACGGCCCACATCGTGCATATAACCACGCACCTTGAAGGCCGGCCAGTCTGTCAGCGTCAAAGCTTCGAATGCCTCCTTACCTTCCTCATAGCCTTCGGCTAATTGCTGCAAAGTTTGGGCAGCGCGGATCACTCCCGTCGCCGTCAAGGCTTCAATCAAGACTTCATCCGCAGTAATCTTCAACCGATAAGCTTCGTCAGGAAAGAGATTGACCTGATGGTTAAAAGCACCCGGAATTTCTTGCACGAGCCGTACCGTCACTTTGGCCGAAGCATCGGATGCCAAGGTGCAACCATTTGCCTCTAATACACGCTGCAGGTAACGACAGGCAGTTGGGTCTTGAAGGGTCACTTGACGATGGAGTGCAAAGGGAGCCGCATTCGTAAGTTTCAGTTGATGTACTTTGGGTAAGAGATCACCCACTTTTGCTTGGATGGGCTGACAGGTTAGTGCTCCTGCAAGCAGAAGCGGAATAAATAGAGCTTTTTTCATAGAGATATGTAATGGTATAATCTTTTCAAGGTCGGTTGCAAAAGCAACAAGTCGGGGTCCAAAAGGAGTTTTCCATTCCAGCCCCGTCCTATAGAGAATAAAACGTCCGTACGGCAACGCTTAGTTCTTCTTCATTCTTTTCAATTCCAACACCTGTGTGGCGTACTTCAGTACTTCCGGACGGTGCGTAATGAAAATAAACGTATGGTGTGGGTAGTGCGCTACGATGCGTTGGAGCACAATGCGCTCGGTTTCCGCATCAAGCGAAGAGGTTGCTTCGTCAAAGATAAAGATATTGCCCGAGGAGAGCAATGCTCGTGCAATAGCAATACGTTGAGCCTGTCCTTCGGAAAGCCCATCGCCTGTTTCCCCGCAGGGAGAATCCAAGCCGGCTGGCTTACGAAAGACAAAGTCAGCTGCAGCTATCTCAAGTGCTTCGCGCAGTTGTTCGTCCGTAGCATCCGGATTACCCAAAAGCAAATTCGAACGGATGGTACCCGAAATCAGCGAATTGCCTTGCGGAACGTACGCAAAGTTTTTACGATATTCCGGTGTAATAGGTATCACCTTTCCCTCCCCATCAACAAAAGAAACCTTTCCTTCGAGGGGCGTAATTAGCGAAAGAAGCAAACGGATAAGTGTCGTTTTTCCCGCCCCTGTTTCACCCACGATGGCGGTTACACTGCCCGCAGGAAAGGAATAGGAGAAGTCTTGCTGAATCCAACGCGATTCGGGAGTATAACGGAAACTAACGTGTTCCAAATGCAAACCTACCGGGGCTTGAAGCGGTTTAGCTCCTTCGCTCTGCTCTAAAGGAATCTCTTCCAAATCCATCAAGCGTTCAGCTGCCGTAAAGGAGCTAATAAACACTGGAATGAAACGAGAAAGGTTGCGCACTGGGTTTTGAATTTGGCTTACCAATTGGATGAAAGCCAACATGGCACCATAGGAAATAGCTCCTGCTGCCAGTTGAGTTGCTCCCCAAGCAAAGGTCACAAAGTATCCCGTCGCAAAACCCAAGTTCAAAATGCCGAGCGAAAGGGTAGAATAACGGGTACGCGTCAGTACCGTGCCGTGTAAGTGTTGCTGTCGATCGGAAAGCAACTCAATGAAGTAACGCACGCGGTCAAGCGTTTTGACAACCAATGCGTGTTGCAAGGTTTCCTGGATGATTGACTGGATGCCGCTCTCCTCATCACGCACCTGATGCGACAAACGGCGCATCGTTCGTACGTAAAGCTTACTCGAAAGCAGAAAAAAGGGAATCACACAGACAACGATCACCGCCAAGGTGCGATCCATAAAGAAGAGAAAGAAGAAAGCACCGATAAACTGCACACAGGTCGTTACGAGCGAAGGGATGCTCTCAGTCACAAAGTTGACTACATCGGTCACATCACGCTCCATACGATTCGTCAAGTTACCGGTATGGTAACAGCGAAGTGCTCCCCACTGGCTCTGTAGCAAACGAGCAAAGACATGACGGCGCATCGAGTTTTGCGCCCGCACCCCCAAGACGGCTCTCACCCACCGCAATGCCACCGTGATGGCAATGCGACTGAGCATGATGGCTGCGATAAGTCCGAAGGCGAAACGAAGCGGTAAGGCGCAACTGTGTTCGGTCGCAATGTCGATAGCGAGTTTCGTAGCCCATACAAAAGCTAAATCTAACCCGACTAATACAACACCCGCCAATATATTCAGCGTAACCTGTAAACGGTGTCCGCGAAGGAGCTTAAACAGGTAGCGGAGGATGTGAGGGAGTGAACGAGTCATGTCGTGCAAAATAGGAATACTAATGACGTTTACGGAATACGAGACTATCCATTTCCGAACAAAGAATCATTTCGGAGGAAGTCAGGCGATGAATGCGGAAATGCGTCGGCAGGCTATAAAGCCCAAAGGTACGCAAGCGGGCATTGGCTTCCTCCATCTCGGGTGTCACAGGAATGTCACGATATCCTCCTCGGTCATTCAGGTAAGCTTCCGTGATGGCGAGCTTGTTACCTTCGTACACAAAACGACAAGAAGTTAACCCCGAAACCGTATTATAGGCATCAGGACCTGTAATCGTCATCAATCGGAGGCTGACGTTCCAAAACAATTTGGGATGCGTCACCTCACTGTATGCCGCAGCTTCTGCAGAGGGCTTGCTATACTTTCCCTGCATGATCCACTCCCCGTCCAATTTGCCGTTCATCGGCGTCTTACCACAAGAGGTAACCAGCGAGCTACTCAATAAGGCTCCCAAGAAGCAAAGTGATATTGATTTGAACTGTTTCATGTAGCAGAAAGAATTATTTGGTCAACAGACCACGTTTTGTAATAGTCAAACTAAAACCGAGGTTATTACCCACCAGATCACCACGGTCGAGTGCCACACCGAGCTTCGCACTCCAGCCTCGCGTGTCGAGTCGCCCGAGGCGCGCAGGTGCATAGTGTGCTTCTGCCAAGACACTGTGAGTGGTCAGTCCCTCAATAGGACGAGTGCTACCATAGCTTGCGATGCTACGCTCGTGGGTATAGAGCAAACGGTAATGCAAATCGGGACGAGGGTCACCGTTGATACCCAAATGGTGCGCCTGGAAGCGGCATTCGGGGAATTCCAACGAACCGTTATCGAAATAAAGCGGAGAAACAAAAAGCGGGTTACCTACGCCCATGCCCCAATGTGACCAACCTGCAAAATTGTAATGGTTGTAATACCAGTCCGTACCGCTTATCTGGTCGGGAAGGTTAGACGTATGGTCCTTATAGACCGCTCCACTTCCGTAAGTCGTTTTGGAGTACTCATAGACCAAACCCGAAACAACCCGGTTCTTGGGAAAGGCAACCTCGAGTCCATACATACCGTCACGCCAGCCATATTCAAAAAACATCTGTGAATGGTCTTCAAAGAAGTGATCCATGTACGCACTGACACGCCAGTCCTTACCGTGGTAGTTGAGTCGAACGAGCCAGGAACCAAGCGAATTACCCGTGGAATTGGCATATACGCCTTCGCCCGGATCGCCACCACCCCCAAAGAATGCTTCGACAAAAGCCTTCAAGTTATGGGGCATCTTAACGGGATGCTCTTCGTTGCCGCGCTTGTAGGCTGTCGCACCAAACTGACACGCCATTTCCAAGCCTCCTTCAAAAGTCAAGGGAAATTTTTCTTTGTTACCTAAGCGCAAATAGCCGGCCTTCGTACACAGCAACGTGTGACGGGCATAATTCGCATTGGGCTTGGTCACATAGTCTTCTTGAAAGCGACCGTCCGTCATCATACCGTAACTCACGTGTCCGCGAATAGCGGCCCAATTTCCCTTACCCGTAATATTCCAATATTCAGGTAAGCCGATACGCACCTCGGGTACGGGGTGTGAGTTAATACCGAAGGTCTGACCACCCGTACTCAATTCCGGATTTTTGAAAGCCATGGGTTGTTCCTTAGCACCGACCGTCAGACGTACCAATTTATAATCGAAGTCTGCATACAACTGATGAAGAATGGCCGTGCTGGTGAAGTTATACGATACGGCGGCATCCAGCCCGTAGCCGATACGCCATTTCTTTAACGAGTCACGACGCACGTCGCGGGATATTCCGGCACGGAAGTAACCATTTGATCCGTCAACAGAACTCAATCCGTAACGATTGGCGGTTAACCAAAAGGGATTCTTACCGTCTGCCGCGCTCACTTGCGCTTCGACATGATATTCCAATCCCTTGCCCGACCGCTGCAAAGCATTTTGCGCTACGAGCGGTAATGAGAACAGACTGAGGGTTCCGATTAAATAAATATGTTTCATTGGAAATGTATATTAGAATGGAGGCTTCGGCCATACTACTCGAAAGCACCTAAATTCTAAAGATGTAAGTTATGTATTCTTGAATAGCTAAGCAGATGTGCGAACAAAAGTACTGATAAATATGTAAATAAGCCCCGATCCTTTCGATTTCCTGTTACCAGAGCTGTGTACCCGAAGGAAAATCCGTGTCCTTGCCTAACCAGTACGAACCGTATGATATGCTAGTATCCTCTCTAAAGTTCCCCCATCCCGTCTTTAGCTTCTCTGGAGCGAAGCATGACTAAAAAGCGAAATGCGAGAAGTTGCACTGAAGTGCTGCCAGTGCGTGTACTTCACAATCTGACAGCCCTCCATCTCCAGCCGAAGCTAATTTGCTTGAACAAAAACACAGGGGGAATGGGCACTTCGGCTCATTCCCCCTGAATAACTTATCCATACAAGCGAGTTATTGCATTTGGAAACGCTTGCTTGCACGAAGCAAGTGACGCGAAATGCTAATCAACTCTTGTGTCTCCTGCAAAGTTGAAAGGTAAAGCATCGCTACGCGGATGTTGGAATCCTCACGCTGGATGCGGTCTTGCTGTGAGTGACGAATCTGTGAGATACGGCTCTTGATGGCATTACCTTCTACAAGTATCTCATCGCTTCCGTCGAAGTCACCCGTGGTAATCATGCGGCGCGCCTCCTCTAAGAAACGGTCTACGTCATTACAAATCGGAATCAATTCGTCTACGTAATCCTGCGGCAGCGGATTGAAGTTGTTGTCTACGTGTTCCACGCAAGGCTCAAGCATACGCTTCAAACCATAGATAATCTGCGTCGAACTGTTACAGCCCAAGTGGAACCAAGTGTTCTTCTCGACTGCAAGCAGGTAGTCAATCTTACGCATACCGAGAATCTCTTTGCGGCGGTAACGCTTCCACGTACCTTTTTCCTCTTCAATTGCATGAGAGGCTGTGCGCAACGACTTGATGTTCTCATTCATCAAGCCTTGGGTAATGTTGCGGAAGGTATCGCGGGCAAAGACGAGAATGTCACCTTGGGTGCGACGAACGTGTTGCAAGAGCAATTCCCAAGTCTCAGCCTTGTCGTGCGAACGAACGAGCTGGCGGAAGAGCGTGTCCACATTGTCTTGTTCGCGCTTCTGCTTGAAACGACGGTTATTACTGATGATGACAATGGCTACAACAACGATGACCAGAATCATAGCAATGAAGCCACCCAAGTGGTTTACCGTTGCAATGAGGAATGCCATGATGAAAGCAGCACCGGCTGTGATAAACCAACCACCAATCACGGTAATTACACCCGTAATACGGTAAACAGCCGTTTCACGACCCCAAGCGCGGTCTGCCAAAGAAGAACCCATCGCCACCATGAAGGCAACGTAAGTGGTTGACAAAGGAAGTTTCAACATCGTACCGACTACAATCAGCAAACCTGCCAACACGAGATTTACGGCGGCACGCACTTGGTCAAATGCAGCACCCTCAGCGAGTTCTACATCATCCTGGCTGAAGCGTTTGTCAATCCAGGTCGATACACACTGCGGCACATACTTTGAAATGAAGCTGGTCGTGTTGAGTACAGCACGAACGGTGCGGCGTGCAATCTTCGAAGACGAGAACACTTCTTCTCCTTCGTCTTGACGCGAAAGGTTAACCGTAGTCTCAACCACCTTGTGCGCCTTTTTGGACGTAAAGATGGCCAAGGTCATGATAACACCCGCACCAATCAGGAAGTATTGCTTACCGGGTAGCTGACTTTCGCCTGCTAACACATGCACTATGTATTCATGAGCCGAGGCACCGTTACCGTTTTGTGAGAAGGCAATGTAAGACTCAAGACCTGCAAGCGGTGTACCGATGAAGTTCACCAAGTCATTACCTGCAAACGCCATGGCTAAGGCGAAAGTACCGAAGAGTACAATGATGCGGAAGATGTTGACATTCAGCAAATGGAGTATTTCCATCAAAACCGTGAATACCACGAAGCTGGCCAACATGATGTAGGTAGTATTTTCCTCAATCCATTCGGGCGTCCAGCCGATGGAAGCAAGCAACGTGCTAGTCTTCAACCCCTTAACCAACAGGAAGTAGAAGATGGAAGTAATACTCAAGCCACCAAAGATAGCAATGCTGTAACGCAAGTGTTTTTTATAATGGAACGTGAAGACTACGCGGGTAATCCACATGACTACCAAGCCCACCACAAAGGCTATGGCTACCGAGAGGAATATACCGATAATCACACTCAAAGCCTTGTCCGTATTGATCAGGTCAGCGTATGTGTGGCCTGAAGCTACGATTTTCGAGAACGCCAACGCCGTGCTACCGCCCAAAAGGCCGAATACCATCGAAACGGTCGTAGAAGTAGGCATACCCAGCGTGTTGAAAATGTCCAGCAGAATGACATCCGATGCAGCTACGGCAAGGAAAATACACATCACATCGTCAAGGGTGTAGTAATGTGGGTTGAGAATGCCGTGGCGAGCAATGTCCATCATACCGCTCGACGTACTTGCGCCGACAAAGATACCAATGGCTGCCACAATGAGTACCGTACGAAATTTAGAAGCTTTTGCTCCCACGGCGGGACTCAAGAAATTGACTGCGTCGTTGGCTACGCCTACCGATAAATCGAAGACCGCCAATACGATGAGGAATAACAAAATCCCCAAATAAAAGAAATCCATAATGTGAGGGTTGATATTGGTTGTTGTGGTGCAAAAATAACACAAGCAAAGCGATGAACAAAGAGAATATTACCGAATTGTTACAATTGTTATACGATGTGGTGAAGACTTAAACAAGAAGCTTTACTTTAATAAAACGCCTCTTATTTACCTATGTTTCAGCAGTTTTCCGTTCTGTAGATAGAGCTACAGGCTGAAACTATTCCATCTTTGAACTTCTATTAGGCAGGGATGTGGTAAAGCAAAAGAATAGAGACGCAGGAATGAGAAAGGAAGAAGAAAGGGGGCGCAGGGGGCTGTACGATCGCGGCATGCCGCGACCCAAAGCTAAAGTAACTTTTTGCCGATGATTGATAAAGGCAACCAATGGGGTCGCGGCATGCCGCTAATATACAACCGCCACTCACTATAGCAGCAGCAACTTACACCGATGAAAGCTCTGAAAAAGCTCCTCACAGCTTTTCCAGAGCTTTATCTCACTATTATTCCGTCAAAAACTCAAGCAGGGCGGACATCGCCTGGCGACGGATTGACACGTCCTTAATACATTCAAACGGAAAGGTCATGGATACCGTACGGTAGTTACGTCCCTTGTAAGCCACCCCGGCTCCCTGCCCGTTGGAGTAAGCGAAGACGCTGAAGGCTTGGCGAGCGGTGGGGAGAATCGCATCCGGATCGGGCACGGCATAGTGTTCGGCATTGGGCGTGCGATATAAGGGAAGCTGAAGGTTGAGTCCGTTCACATAGTCGGCACTGTCGCGGCGGGCACTTCCGTCATAACGATACTTCAGTACTTCTTCAACAAAGTGACGAGATTGCTTCTGATTGAGCGCATCCGAAGCTATATAGGAACCGCTTAGTAAAAGCGAACCGCCCTGCTCCAGATAGGACGCCAACTTTTGTTGAACACTCAGCGGAAGGGCTTCGTAACGATGCAGGTTATAGGGTCGATGGGCTTCAAGTCCAGCCACATAATCAATTACCCGGTATTGTCTAATTGATTTGTTGCATTCTGAAATCTCAGATTGAAAAGTTCTTTCTTAGCAGCTACTAATTCGTCGTTTAATTCT